>Ga0163216_100177_pt1 | contig 156776 bp, 149 predicted proteins | sample SynspAceP_FD_167610 | JGI IMG/M metagenome (GOLD analysis project Ga0163216, IMG submission 167610) | Saline lake microbial communities from Ace Lake in Antarctica - Synechococcus sp. Ace-P (Illumina Assembly) | ecosystem: Environmental > Aquatic > Non-marine Saline and Alkaline > Saline ... | reverse complement strand
TGGCTGCGCTGCTGAACAATCGCCCCAGAAAGACCCTCGGCTGGAGAACGCCCGCCGAAGCAATGGCCGACGAAATCGAGGCCTTCAAACCAGGTGTTGCGCTTGCAACTTGAATCCAAGCATTCTGCAACCAGGTCTGCGCCACAGTGGAGCTTCCCCAAAGCTATCACTCAATTCCAAGTGCAAAATGCAGTATCTCAGCGTCCACGCCTAACAGCTACGGTTGCTTGACCAAACTGGCAGTAGGCTCGACCAAAGTGGCGTAGTTCAAACACTTCACTAAATGATGCATACGATGGACTTCTCGGAAAAGGATGAGCATTCGCCACATGTAGTCTAATAATTGAATTTGAAGTTCCTTTTTCCGCGCCATTCCTTCTAACCTCGGGTAATATGTGATCGTCTGCGTTATATCGTCGTAGTCAATCTTGTTGTGGGCAATAGCGTTTCTAAGCTCATTATCAAGCGCGGCTGCATTCATAGAATACCATGGATCATCTAAGTCCAGCATCTTGTTTCCGAGAGAAATATCCGCGTATTTGTTGAGGGAGGATGGCGACAGTTCCTTACCATTTTTTGTCACGCGAACTCCCTTGGCAAAGGCATTATGGTCACCGCGTTTGAGCAAGTTGTTTATCCCTGCGACCAAAACTAACTGGCGGTTAAGTACTTCAGACAAGTCTTTATAGACCTCCTTGTACCCTTCAAAGTCCTGCGAGCTGACCCGCATCGCCATCTTTTCCGACGCATATGTGGGGTCAACATCAAGAAATAGAGCAGGCCGCAAAGGGAGTTCCGCTTCAAAGATCGGCTTATATAATTTAAGGCAGTCACGTTGAAGATGGTCGAGGAACTCAGTATCAACTATTTCTTTCAGGAATTTCGTCATTGGCGTCTTTTGTTTTTCAAAAAGACCGATCACCATCTTGGTATATTGATGTACGAGAGACCTGCTATCATCCGGCAACGTAAATGGAAGAATAAACCGGCTGACCACAGAATATAATGCAGCGTTTATATCTTGCATCTTGTTTGACTTAACGTTTACCTTGAATTGCGTGCGTGCCGCTTTTCGAAAAGGCCCATAAAAACTCTTAACATACATCCTAATAAAGTCGGCAACTTTAGGATATTTTTTGAATTGATAGTTTATCAACTGTAGCCGGTTTCGGTGAAACTCTGCTTGTTCTGCGCCCGCTCTGGCGGAAGCCTCAAGGAACGGCGTTCGCCCCATGACGTAATTACCGAAAGCGACAGGAAAGTCTAAGTGCAAGTCAGCAAAGTCGAGTTTTGGATCAAATCCGCTCTCTATGGGCACTTCCTTCGCGCCCCGTATTTTGTAGGAAACGCCCTGATTTACTCTCACATCTCGAGGTGACCTTCCTTCAAGCATTGCTATAACCGCTTTTGTATCTAAGTCGGTTCCTCCCTTGGTTTTGAAGTCCAGGCTGATTAACGAGCCGCAGTTTTTACAAGCAAATTTAAGTGGCTGGATATCCCTGTTGCTCATCCCAACACGACAGTTCGTGAGGTTTGAACAGTTATTGCACTCGATTGATAAGTTAATATTCACAATGGGACCTCAGAATATTTTGGACCTAATGTACTATCTCATGAGAATTAGGCCAGATGAAGATCGTGCTTCGATTGGTAATCCCCCCTAAATTTAGTGGTGTTCAAAAGTAGAATTTTCTCGGCAAGATATCTGAGGAGATTTTTGATGAAGACAGCACGATATAGCGACGCACAGATCATGGGCATATTGAAACAGGCGGAGGGCGGTACGCCGGTCTCTGAGCTGTGTCGGTAGCATGGCATGAGCAGCGCCAGCTTCTACAAGTGGCGGGCCAAGTTTGGCGGCTTGGACGCGTCTTTGATCGCTGAGATGAAGGACATGACCGAACAAAACCGTCGTTTGAAGAAGATGTATGCTGAGATGAGCATGCAAAACGATCTGCTGAAGGAAGCCGTTGGAAAAAAGCGTTAAGGCCGTCTCAGAGGCGAGAACCTCTCGGGACATTGCTGCGCAATGCCCTGCCGGTCAGTGGATGGCCATGAATGTAGTCGCGCAGCACGGTGTCAGTATCGCATTGGCTTGCCGCACGTTTCAGATCAGTGAGACGTGCTTTCGATATAGCCCTATTCAGGGCGATGAGAATGAAGAGATCGCTGATTGGCTGGAACGGCTGACAGCCAACAAGCGCAGTTGGGGCTTCGGGTTGTGCTTTTTGTACCTGCGCAACGTGCAGGGCTATGGATGGAACCACAAACGGGTGTATCCCATTGGCCGGCAGGCGATTGCAAAGCAATCTGCCGAGAGGCGGATCTACTGCGAGCTGGAACTAAACCTGCGGATCAAACCCAAGAAGCGGTTGCAGCGGGACAAACCAGAACCGTTGGCTGTGCCCGATGTGCCAAACGACACGTGGTCGATGGATTTTATGGCGGATCAGCTCGCTGATGGCCGGTCGATCCGAACCTTGAATGTATTGGATGACTTTAATCGCGAAGGGCTTTGCATCGAAGTGGACTTCTCATTGCCCGCTGAACGCGTTGTGCGCAGCCTGAACCAGATCATCGAGTGGCGCGGTAAGCCGCAGACCATTCGTGTCGACAATGGCCCAGAATACATCAGTGGAACGCTTATGGAATGGGCTGAGAAACAAGGTGTTCGGCTTGAACATATCCAACCAGGAAAACCTCAGCAGAACGCTTATATCGAGCGGTACAACCGCACCGTTCGCCCCTCTCATCGATACTGCGTATCGACTGCCGGGCAGTGGGACGAATGGCTGAGCCAATACATCTTTGAAACCATCGAGGAGGCACAAGATCAGGCAACTGAATGGCTCTGGACTTACAACAACGAGCGACCCAACATCGGCATCGGCGGCATCACACCCGCTATGAAACTGGAAACAGCCGCCTGAATTCTACGGCTGGACCCCATTAAAAATGGGAGGATCACCGATTCACCCTCCAAGTAAGACGATAGGCTAAGTGCCTGCATCAGGTATTATGCTCCTGCTCCCGCAGTTGGGTCTGATCGAGTCCCGGAGCGAGATCACGTCTACTCCATCAGGCCACTGCAGTTCTCGCGCGAACTCAGCGAACGTTCGGTTCCCGACCTTCTGACACTTGGAAGATTAATACCAGAGAGGCTCAGATCTCAGTTCGAAACCGCCATTACTGAACGCTTTTTGTAAGAATACGGCAATAAATCTAAGAGTTTAGTTGCGACGTAGGGGTTGTAAGCTACGTGCGCCCTGTCATGGGCAATGACCGTAAACTGACCGAAGGCTAATTTGAAGGCTCGCTCGGGTTTGAAAGGGAAGCGACGAACTTGGCTCAACTCCCTAAGTCGGGTGTCTTGGGAGAAATCACGTAAGCTATTGAATAAATACAGTTTCAGATATTAAGGTATTATCGGCGACGCGCAAAGTTATACGCGCCGCGCAATTTTATGTGCGTCCCTACAGCGCCTTAGAAGTCAAGATTTTCAACGTTCAACGCATTCTGCTGGATGAACTCGCGGCGCGGCTCTACCACGTCGCCCATCAGCTTGGTGAACAGATCATCGGCTTCTGCCATATCTTCGACCCTTACTTGCAAAAGCGTGCGGGCATCGGGGTCCAGCGTGGTTTCCCACAGCTGTTCAGGGTTCATCTCTCCCAAACCCTTGTAGCGTTGCAGGGACAGACCCTTTTCACCCTCAGTCAGGATGGCGTTCAGCAAGTCCATCGGACCATGGATCAGCTGGCTGCGGTCTTTGCGCACCAATGTCGCGGGCAGGTTGTAGACGTCCTGCAAATGGTCTGTGAAGGTGCCGGATTTACGGGCCTCACCGCCGCGAAGCATCTTGCCATCCAGCGTGCGTACTTCCTCAACACCGCGCAGGATGCGGGCCAGTTTGATACCGTTATCCTGCGTAATCCTGCCCTGCCAGCCGCGTTCCCACTCCAGCGCGATCAGATCCAGACGTTTGGCGACCTTGTCAGCCACACCTTGCAGATCGCGGTCCACGGCACCGGGTACAAACGCGCCTGCAATCGCGGCTTGCTCAAGGATATGACGGGGATAATGGGTCGGGAAGGCATCCAGAACGCGGCGCATCTGGCGCGCGAAATCCACCACACGCGTGAGATCCTGACCGCTGATTTCCTCACCGTTACCCTGACGCAGCATAGCGCCGTCGATACCTTGCTGAACAAGATATTCCTCCATCGCGGCTTGATCTTTGAGGTAAACCTCGGACTTGCCGCGCGACACTTTGTAGAGCGGTGGCTGAGCAATATAGAGATGACCGTTTTCAATGAGTTGCGGCATCTGGCGGTAGAAGAACGTCAGCAGCAGGGTGCGAATGTGCGCGCCGTCCACGTCCGCGTCCGTCATGATGACGATCTTATGATAACGCAGCTTGGCGATGTTGAATTCATCACGCCCAATGCCGGTGCCCAGCGCCATTACCAGGTTCCCGATCTCCTGACTGCCCAGCATCCGGTCAAACCGCGCGCGCTCCACGTTGAGGATCTTACCTTTCAGCGGCAGGATTGCCTGTGTCTGACGGTCACGGCCCGTCTGCGCAGAACCACCGGCAGAATCACCCTCCACGAGGAAAACTTCGGTCTTTGACGGGTCCTTCTCCGAGCAATCCTTGAGCTTGCCGGCAAGGAAGTTCACATCCATCGCTGTTTTGCGCCGCGTCAGATCGCGGGCTTTCCGCGCCGCTTCCCGTGCGTGGGCCGCTTCAATGATCTTGCCAACAACAATCTTGGCAATCTGCGGGTTCTCTTCGAACCATTCGGCCAGCTTTTCGTTCACCAAACCTTCAACGGCAGGGCGCACTTCGGACGACACCAGTTTGTCTTTTGTCTGGCTGCTGAACTTTGGATCCGGCACTTTGACGGACAGCACGCAGGTCAGACCTTCACGGGCATCATCGCCGGTGAAGGTGACCTTCTCGCGCTTGGCGATGCCGCTGGACTGCGCATAATTGTTGATCGTCCGCGTCAGCGCGCCACGAAAGCCGGCCAAGTGCGCGCCGCCATCGCGTTGCGGGATGTTGTTGGTAAACGGCAGGACATTCTCATGGTAGCTGTCGTTCCACCACATTGCGACTTCGACACCGATGTCGTCCCGCTCGCCCGTGATAAAAATCGGCTCAGACATGATCGAGGATTTGTGCCGGTCAAGGTATTTGACGAACTCCTTCACGCCGCCGTCGTAATACAGCACGCTTTCCAGCGGATCAGTGGGCCGCTCATCACGGAGGATAATCTTCACGCCGGAGTTCAGGAATGCCAGCTCGCGCAGGCGCTTTTCCAGCGTCTCGAACGAATACTCGAGGTTCGAGAAGGTCCCCAGCGATGCAAGAAAGCGCACTTCAGTGCCTGTCCGGTCGGTTGCACCCAGCCGCTCCAGGGACTTGGTGGTATAGCCCCCCTCGAAGCGCGCAATATGCTCGTATCCGTCGCGCCAGACGCGCAGCTCCAGCCAGTCACTCAGCGCGTTTACGACAGACACACCAACACCGTGCAGTCCGCCCGACACTTTGTAGGAATTACTGTCGAATTTACCGCCCGCATGCAGCTGGGTCATGATCACTTCGGCTGCGGAGACACCTTCGCCGTCATGCATGCCCACGGGAACGCCGCGCCCGTTATCAGAGACAGAAACAGAGCTGTCCTCGTGGATTATGACGGTCACATGGTCTGCGTGACCTGCCAGTGCTTCATCAATGCCGTTGTCGACAACCTCGTACACCATATGGTGCAGGCCCGAACCGTCATCGGTATCGCCAATATACATCCCCGGACGCTTGCGCACAGCCTCCAAGCCTTTGAGAACCTTGATGGAATTGGCGCCGTATTCTTCGGGTGCTTGCTCTGTCTCGGACATTGATGTCATCCTGTAATTCAATCAGCTGATTATACGGTTTTCCACCTTGTTTGTCACGCGATTGGCACAAGATTTTGTGGGTATCGGGTGGGGTGGCTAGCCCACGGTTGAAACAGCAGATAACCCGTCCTGATCGGTCACTAAAAGGCTCTGCGCGCGGTTACCCATCGCCTCGAACAGCCCGTCTTCGGTGCCTGTCATCCATGCCTGCGCGCCCAGCGCCGAAATCTCGTCATAGAGCGCAGCGCGGCGGGTCGCATCCAGATGTGCTGCCACCTCGTCCAATAGCAGCAAGGGCGGCGCGCCAAAATCAGCTGTCAGCGCGCGGGCATTGGCGAGGATCAGCGAGACCAGCAGCGCCTTCTGCTCGCCGGTCGAGCAATCGCGTGCGAGCACCTGTTTGGCGGCGAACACACCATGCAAATCAGCGCGGTGCGGGCCGGTCAGGGTGCGCCCGGCAGACAGGTCGCGCATGCGACCGTCGGCCAGTGCGGCGCGCATCGCATCAACATCATCAGGCATGTCACACTCCAGCGTCAGCGTCGCAGTCGGAAAAGCCGTTTTTGCCGCCTCCTGCGCTTGCGCCAGCGATTTAATCGCATGCAAGCGGTTGTGGTGAATCGCGACACCGGTCTCTGCCATGCGCGCCTCGAGGGCGGCGTACCATGACGGCTCGCGCACCATGTCTTTGAGCAGGCGGTTACGCTCGCGCATCGCTTTCTCGTAGGCCAGCGAGATTTCTGCGTGATCGGGCAGAAAGCTGAGCGTGACACGGTCCAGGAAGCGCCGCCGCCCCTCTGCGCCTTCAATCCAGAGCCGGTCCATGGAGGGTATCAGCCAAAGCACTCGCGCAATGCGCCCCAATGCCGTCTGCTGGGTAGGTTTGCCGTCAATCCGAACCTGACGTGCTGCGCCTTGCTCGGAGATGATTTCAAGCTCGTTCGTACCCAACGGACCGTGAAGCAGCGCAGTGACCTTCCAGCCGAGCGCTTCGGGGCGGCGGGTCATGTCCTCCGCACTGGCACGGCGCAGTCCACGACCGGGCGAGAGCAGGGAGATGGCCTCAAGGATATTTGTCTTGCCGGCACCATTGTTGCCGTGAATGGCTACTGGACGCGCGTCAACGTCAATCACCGCACGCTTATGCGAGCGGAAATGCGAGAGCGTCAGATTGGAAAGGTAGAGACCAGCCATTAGGGGAAGCCGTTTTCTTTAAAAGAAAACGCTCGGAATTTTTGAAAAATTCCGGCTACCTCACACACGCATCGGCATGACGACATAGACCGCCGAGGTATCGTTCCCCTCCCGCATCAACGTCGGATCACCTGAGGAGTTGAACAGGAACACGGCATTTTCACGGTCCACCTGAGAGGCGATTTCCAGCAGGTATTTTGCGTTAAACCCGATCTCCAACCGCTCATCGCTATAGGCCACGGCGAGTTCTTCTTCCGCGGCACCGCTGTCAGGTGCATTTACGGACAGGATCAGGCGGTCTTCGTCCAGTTGCAGCTTTACAGCGCGGGAGCGTTCAGAGCTGACGGTCGCCACGCGATCAACGGCACGGGCGAAATCGGCGGCGTCAACTTCCAGCTTGCGGGTATTGCCCTGCGGGATCACGCGGGTGTAATCGGGGAACGTCCCGTCAATGACCTTGGAGGTCAGCGTGATCTGCGGGGTGGCAAAACGCACTTTGGTCTCCGACACAGAGACAGCGATCATCATCTCGTCATCGTCCAATAGTTTGCGCATTTCGCCAACAGTTTTGCGCGGGATAATTACACCGGGCATGTCAGCGGCATCTGCGGGCATATCTGCATCAATGCGCGCCAGGCGGTGACCATCAGTCGCCACGCAGCGCAGCTTTTTGCCGCCATCGCCATCCGCGATGTGCATGTAAACACCGTTGAGGTAATAGCGGGTCTCCTCTGTAGAGATCGCGAATTTCGATTTGTCGAACAGGCGGCGCAGCACGGCGGCATTGGCCGAGAAGTTGGAGGCATATTCCGACGATGCCATCACAGGGAAGTCTTCTTTGGGCAGGGTGGCAAGAGAGAAGTTGGAGCGGCCTGCCTCAACGGTCAACCGGCCAGCCGCATTATCGGCAGTCAGCGAGACCAGCGCGCCATCGGGCAGCTTGCGCACGATCTCGTGCAGCGTCGTTGCCGATACCGTCGTGGCGCCTGCGCGCTCGACATGGGCGGGGGCTTTGTCCACCACTTCGATGTCCAGATCTGTGGCGCGGAAGGATACATCGCCATCCGCCGCCTCGATCAACACGTTGGCCAGAATAGGGATCGTGTTGCGCCGCTCAACAACGGACTGAGCCTGCGAGACGGCCTTGAGCAACGCGGCGCGTTCGATGCTGAATTTCATATGCCTATCTCCACTCCACAGGGTCGGGATACGCAACGTACCCGCTTCGGGGTCAATCACAAGACTTAAGCGACAGGAAACGTAAAAGGCGACCCATTCAAGGGCCGCCCTGTGGCATCACTGCACCGTTAAATGATTACGCCTCAAGCGCGCGGCGCAGCAGTTCCAGATCTTCGGCGATCTGGCCGTCCGAGATTTTCAATTCCTCGATCCGTTTGACTCCGTGCATGACGGTGGTGTGATCACGCCCGCCAAACCGGCGACCGATTTCGGGCAGCGAGCGACTGGTCATGTGTTTGCACAGATACATTGCCACCTGACGCGGACGCGCAAAATTGCGTACACGCTTGGGGCCGATCATATCGGACAGGCGGATGTTATAATGGTCGGACACCTTGCGCTGGATTTCCTCAACAGTCACTTTCCGCTCAGAGGCGCGCAAAACATCCGCCAGACAATCTTGCGTCAGCTCCATATCAATCTTGCGACCTACAAGGGAGGCAAAGGCGAAGAGCCGCGTGAGCGCGCCTTCCAATACACGCACATTGGTAGAAATGCGGTGGGCGAGGAATTCAAGTATACCGTCGTCCATCACCAGTTCGGGATAAAAGGCGCAGTGGATATCGACCTTTGTTTGCAGGATGCCGAGGCGCAATTCGTAATCAGTCGGGTGCAGGTCAACGACCAGACCGCATTGCAGACGCGACTTTACACGATCCTCAAGGTCTTTGATGTCCTGCGGGGCGCGGTCGGCAGAAATGATGATCTGTTTGTTCTGGTCCACCAGTGCGTTGAAAGTGTGAAAGAACTCTTCCTGCGTGCTGTCCTTTCCTGCGATGAATTGGACATCATCCACCATCAACACATCGACGGTGCGGAAAATTTCCTTGAAATCCATCATCTTGCGGTCGCGCAAGGCTTGGACAAAGCGGTACATGAACTGTTCGGCAGACAGGTACAGCACATTCAACTCCGGCTTGCGGGTCTGTAGTTCTTGGGCAATCGCATGCATCAGGTGGGTTTTGCCAAGGCCGACACCACCATACAAAAACAGCGGATTGAACGAAACAGGCCCACCCTCTGCCACACGGCGCGCGGCAGCATGGGCCAGCTCGTTCGGCTTGCCCACCACAAAGGTATCGAACGAAAACCGCCGCTCCAGCGGGGCTGTATAAGTGGGGGCGGTTCTGGGCGCTGGTGTGCGTGGCGCGGTGATGGCGTCCGTACGGCGGGTCGCAGGCGCAGCTGTCTTGCTGACCACTTCAAAATTCAGACGCGAAAGCGAGCTGTCAAAAGCTTTCATCTCATGCAGAATCAAATCGGAAAAATTCTGGCTGACGTAGTTGCCAAAAAACGTAGTTGGAACATTTACGGTCGCGATTCCGGCATGTGCTGGACCCATGAGCAAGGGATCAATCCATGTTGTATAGTTATTTTGCCCGACTGTCTTGAGAAGTCGTTGCTTTACGCTGCCCCATTCGTCCCGTGTCATTCTTTACCTACCACATTTCATCTATGCCGCACCCCGCGACAACCGTTCGATCAGACCATCGGACAAATACAGGCCGCCCGGTCCCATCGGAAACCGGCCCTGTCCTTTGGACTGTTAGTGTGGCGCACGCAAACTAAGGCTGCAAAACTGCAAAAATAGTATCAACGCGCCGTTCTTAAACGTGACAGGCAAATGTGCTGGCAGCAGCATCCGCAACCTTCCAAAAAGCCCGTATAGAGCCTGAAAGAAACCCTGAAGCCTTTTGGCACTCTCTAGCAAAAGTGCCTCTGGCAGCAGGGTCTGTCCCCCCGCGAAGTGACTCGCATGCCCTACCTACCAAGGCGCGAGAGGGTGGTTCAACAGAACATATTTGTTGACTCTGTGTTTGCTTGAAAAGAATCTGGTGGCCCCGCAAAGGGGGTCTTTAAAACAACACAGGCGCCACCATTGGTGACGCCTGCATAAATACTGCTTGGCCCGATTCTTCAGGCGATTGCTTTGACCCGTGCGGCCAGACGCGACATTTTGCGCGATGCTGTGTTCTTGTGGTAGACGCCTTTTGTGACGCCGCGCATCAGCTCTGGCTGTGCTGCGCGCAGGGCAGCTACGGCATCTTCTTTAACGCCTGATTCAATCGCTTCTTCTACTTTGCGAATGAATGTGCGGATGCGTGAACGGCGTGCTTTGTTGATCGCGAAACGCTTTTCGTTCTGGCGTGCGCGCTTTGCTGCTTGGGGTGTATTGGCCATGAGGATCATCCTATCAAATTATAACGTGTCAATGCGTACAACAGCTCCCGCAAGGGAGGACACCGATAGGTGATTCTAGCCTGAGCGGGCTGCACGCGCATATATATTGCGGGCTATAACGGGATTAAGGCGCACTTGTAAAGGCGGGCGTGACAAAATGCCGACGACTGATCGCCTGTAATATACCCCAAAGGATAGGGCTGCTACTCGTTTTCAAATCCGGCCTATCCGCTTCGCTGCTGGAAGTGGAGGCGGACAAGGCGTAGAAAACTCCCAGACACCAGAACGGTAAGCCGGAAAACGGCGGATGATCAGAACGGTTAGATGAACTTTCAACCTTCCAATCAAGGACCAGACCGATGTCACATATCAATTACGAACTAGAAGAGAACGCAGCAGCCCCTCTGGTGAACGTGTTCCAGCTGATCACACTGCCAATTCTCTCTTTCGGGGTCATCACGCCTTTATGGCTTGGTGCCGGACACGGTGTTTTTTGGTCATTTCTGATTGGATGGGCCACCGGTTTAGGCGCCATGGTCACCCTGATACTTGTGTCATTCCTTGCGCACAAATTCCGGGCGACAACCATGACATCCGCCAGCACGACGCAAGCGTGCACAAATCCACATGAAATTTCCAACTGGCTTCACAATCTGGAGAAGGAGCGTAAAAATACGATGTTTGCCGCTTGGGATCTGGATGCTGTAGCAGACAGATTAGACGCGACACAGAAACGTCTGACTAACGAAAGATGTGCCTGACCTTCAAGGCACATCTCCGGCTTATTACCGGTCGCGAAACTGTGCTTCGCGCTTTTCCAAAAACGCGCCCATGCCTTCGGATTGGTCTTCGGTTGCGAACAATGCGTGGAACATACGCCGTTCAAACAGGAGACCCTCGCGCAGGGGCACTTCGTAGGCGCGGTTCACAGCTTCTTTGACAACCATCACGGAGATCATGGATTTCTCGGCAATTTTGCCAGCAGCATTCAAGGCCTCTTCCATGAGCTTTTTCACAGGCACCACACGTGACACAAGGCCGGAACGCTCTGCCTCGTCTGCATCCATGAAGCGGCCCGTCAGGTTCATATCCATCGCTTTGGATTTGCCCACGATGCGCGTCAGACGCTGCGTGCCACCAATACCGGCCACAACGCCAAGGTTGATTTCGGGTTGGCCAAATTTTGCAGTCTCGGAGCAGATGATGAAATCGCACATCATCGCCAGTTCGCATCCACCGCCCAGTGCATAACCAGACACGGCTGCAATGATCGGCTTACGAATACGCATGATCTGGTCTGTTTCGGCGGTGAACAGATCACCTGCAAAAGCATCGACAAAGGTTTTATCCTTCATCATCGCGATGTCGGCACCGGCAGCAAAAGCCTTCTCTGATCCTGTAATCACAATGCACCGGACCTTTTCGTTTTCCTGACAGGCCTTCAAAGAATCGGCCAGTTCGGTCATCAGCTGATCATTCAGCGCGTTCAACGCGTCGGGCCGGTTAAGTGTTACCGTAGCCACATGGTTTTCGACGTCGAGTATGATCGTTTCATAAGCCATTTGATGCGGCCCTTTGCTGTTGTTCAGACGTGCTTGCATACCATGGCGGTAGAACGGTTCAAGCTATCTTTGGCAGACGGGACAGTAGAACGAGGACCGGCCCGATTGCACCGCCCGCGTCACAGTACCGCTGCATCGGTCTCTGCGACAGGCCTCGCCCTCCCGCCCGTAGACATCAAAGGAATGCTGGAAGTATCCAAGTTCTCCATCTGCTTGGCGAAAATCCCGCAAGGATGATCCCCCCGCCGCAATCGCGTCTTCCAGCACCGTGCGGATGATCGGCACCATGGCCGCCACCTGTGGTGCGGCAATCCGCCCCGCCTTGCGCAACGGGCTGATGCCTGCCCTGAACAGCGTTTCACACACATAGATATTGCCCAGACCCGCAACAATCCGCTGGTCCAGCAGCGCCGATTTAACAGGCGTATTTCGGCCTTTGAATGCTGCCACCAGCACAGCCTCGTGAAAATCATTGCCCAAAGGCTCCGGCCCGATCAGGGCCAGCAGCTTATGATCTGCGGCAGTGGCGGTATCCATCAGGTCCATCGCGCCAAACCGGCGCGGATCATTGAATGTAATCCGCGCACCATTCTCCATGTGAAAGACCACATGGTCGTGTTTTTCCGCCGGCGGATGGTCATGGACAAACTGGGCTGTCTTGCCAGAGGCAAGCAATGGATTGGAGAAATCACCCGATACCAGCATCCGCCCCGACATGCCCAGATGCACCAGCAGCGTCTCGCCCGAGCTCAGATCGGCAAGGATGTACTTCGACCGCCTGCGCAGCCGCTCCACGCGCACGCCGGTCAGCCGCTCTGCCATCCGCTCGGGGAAAGGCCAGCGCAGATTTGGCCGGTTTACATCGGCATGCGCAATCACCACACCTTCCATCACAGGTGCCAGCCCGCGGCGGACCGTTTCGACTTCGGGCAGTTCGGGCATGACAACTCCTGCGGCAAATGGCGGTTTGCACCTCCCTACCTGAGGCTATATCTCCGTGACAACAAGATCAGGACAAGACGCATGAACGACAAGACCACACATTTCGGCGCCCAGACCATTAATGAAGATGAAAAGGCGGGCAAGGTACGCAGCCTCTTTACCGATGTGGCGAATAAATATGACATCATGAACGACGTGATGAGCATGGGCATTCACCGCATCTGGAAAGAGGCGATGATGGACTGGCTCGCCCCGCGCGCAGGGCAGAAACTACTCGATGTGGCAGGCGGGACCGGCGACGTGTCATTCAAGTTCCTCAAACGTGCGGGCCATGGCCACGCGACCGTCTGCGACCTGACCGAAGGTATGCTGAATGAGGGCCGCAAACGCGCCGAAGCCGAAGCGATGCAAGACAGCCTCGACTGGGTGGTAGGTGATGCTATGGCGCTGCCGTTCGAGGATAGCACCTTCGACGTCTACACCATTTCGTTTGGCATCCGGAACGTGACCCGCCCGCAAGAGGCGCTGAACGAAGCCTACCGCGTCCTGAAACCCGGTGGCCGCTTGATGGTGCTGGAGTTCAGCCAGCTGCCCAATCCGATGATGCAAAAAGCCTATGACCTTTACAGCTTTAACGTGATTCCCCGCATGGGCCAGCTGATTGCCAATGACCGCGACAGCTATCAGTACCTCGTCGAATCCATCCGCAATTTCCCTGATCAGGAGACGTTTCTGGGCATAGTCCGCACCGCAGGGTTCGGGCAGGCAAAATACCGCAACCTGAGCATGGGCATTGCTGCCCTCCATTCCGGTTGGAAAATCTGAGATGCGCGGCCCTCATAATATCTGGCGCCTGATCCGCACTGGCGCCACGCTGGAACGCACGGGTGCGATGAACTTCGTGCTGGACGCATTTGAAGCGCCCAAGGCCGTGCGTGTTGTGGCCCGTGCGCTGGCGATTCCCTTCAAGCCGCTCGGCTATAAGGGTGATCCCGCTCTGCAACCCGCCACGCGTGCACTCACAGCCCTTGGCCCCGCCTATATAAAGTTCGGTCAAATCCTCTCGACCCGCCCTGACGTGGTGGGCGACGAGATGGCGCTGCAACTGCGGGTCTTGCAGGACCAGTTGCCCGCTTTTCCTATCGAGGTCGCCAAGGCCGAAGTGGAAAAAGAGCTGGGTCGCCCGCTCGACACAATGTTCTCGGAGTTCAGCGAACCCGTGGCCGCTGCCTCCATTGCACAGGTCCACAAGGCCCGCCTGCGCAGCACAGGTGAAGAAGTGGCCGTCAAAGTCCTGCGTCCAGGCATCGAAAAAGCCTTCCGCAAAGACGTGGACGCCTTCTATCTTGCCGCCCGAATGGTCGAGATTTTCTCTCCCGGTTCCCGCCGCCTGCGCCCTATGGACGTGATCACACATTTCGACGGTGTTGTGCGCGGAGAGCTGGACTTGCGCCTCGAATCCTCCGCCGCCTCCGAGTATGCAGCCAATACCAAAGACGACAAAGGCTTCGAGCTACCGACGATCAAATGGGACTACTCCGCCCGCCGCGTGATGACGCTTAGCTGGGCCGAAGGCGTGCCCATGGGCGACAACGCCGCCATCGACGCCGCAGGACATGACCGCGTGGAGTTGTCGGGCCGCATCCTTGCGCTGTTCCTGCAACACGCCCTGCGCGATGGCTATTTCCATGGTGACATGCACCAAGGCAACCTGAAGGTGGCAGCCAACGGTAACATCATCGCGCTCGATTTCGGGATCATGGGCCACATCGACGAATACACCCGCCGCGTTTACGCGGAAATCCTTTATGGTTTCATCCGCAAGGATTACAAACGCGTGGCCGAGGTGCATTTCGAGGCCGGATATGTCCCCGCTGACAAAGATGTCGATGAATTCGCCCGTGCCTTGCGTGCCGTGGGAGAGCCGATCTTTGGCATGGACGCCGACCGCATTTCTATGGCCCGCCTGCTGGCCTACCTGTTCGAGGTGACCGAGCGTTTCGGCATGGAAACACGGACCGAACTGATTCTGCTCCAGCGCACGATGGTCGTCGTCGAAGGCGTGGCCCGATCGCTCAACCCCCAGATGAACATCTGGCAGGCAGCAGCCCCTATCGTTACGGACTACATAACTAAATCCATCGGTCCCAAAGCGGTTTTCACAGATCTCGCCAAAACCGCGCGTGTCTTGTCCCGCTTTGGCCCGCGCCTGCCCGCATTGGTAGAGGCAGCGTTGATCCGTCAGGCAGACGCGCTTCCGCCAGCACGGAAGCCTTTCAAACGCTATCTTGCTGCCGCTGCCGTACTTGGTGCAGCAGCAGCAACAGGCATTATCACTCTGATCGGCGCGTTGATATAATTCCTAATTTCTTTTGGCTAAGAATCACAGCCGTTCTATCGCCAGAGCAATCCCCTGACCCCCGCCGATACACATGGTGATCAAAGCCCGCTTGCCCTTGATGCGCTGCAACTCGTACAGCGCCTTGACCGTAATGATCGCACCTGTGGCCCCAACCGGATGCCCCAGCGCAATCGCACCGCCATTGGGGTTTACACGCGCCGGATCAAATCCCAGCGCCTTGCTCACAGCCAAGGCCTGTGACGCAAAGGCCTCATTGCTTTCGATTACATCAAAATCAGTGGCCGTCAGACCTGTCTTTTCGAACAATTTGGTGACAGCGGGAACAGGCCCAATCCCCATCACTTCCGGACGGACCCCCGCGTGGGCATAGCCGATGATGCGTGCAAGCGGACGCAGCCCTGCGGATTGCGCGGCCGAAGCGCGTGCAAGCACCAGCGCCGCCGCCCCGTCATTGATGCCCGATGCATTGCCCGCCGTTACCGTACCGTCCTTTTGAAAAACAGCCCGCAAGCCCGCCAACTTTTCTAGTGTAGTGGCCTTGGGGTGCTCGTCCACATCAAACGCCACCATATCGCGACCGCGCTTCACTTCCACGGGCACAATCTGTTCTGTAAAATAACCCGCAGCAATCGCCGCCGCCGCGCACTCCTGCGATAGCAGCGCAAAGGCATCCTGCTGCGCACGGGTCACGTCATGCTCGCCCGCGACATTTTCGGCGGTGATCCCCATATGGCCGGTCCCGAACGGGCAGTTCAGCGTGCCCAGCAGCATGTCCAACGAGGCGACATCCCCCATCTTTTGTCCCCAACGGGCTGCGGGCAGGATATAGGGCGCGCGACTCATACTCTCGGCACCACCGGCCAGCGCAAAATCGGCATCGCCCAACATCAGCGATTGCACCGCAGATACAATCGCCTGCACACCGGAGCCGCACAACCGGTTTACGTTCATCGCAGGCACGGCGTCTGGCACACCCGCTTCCATTGCCGCGACACGGCTCAGGTACATATCGCGCGGCTCTGTGTTGATGACATTGCCGAACACAACATGCCCGATCTGCCCCCCCTCGACACCTGCCCGTTTGAGGGCTTCACCTGCAACAATGGCGCCCAGTGTCGTGGCAGGTGTGCCCGCCAATGCCCCGCCAAAAGTGCCAATGGCGGTCCGCGCCCCACCCAGAATTACAATATCGTCCGACATGAAGCTGCTCCTGATTTGATTTCCTCGCAGACTAGAAAGCCGCACAGGAATTGCCAGCCCCGACGTTCCGTCATTGACACAGGCCGCGGCTCTGCTCAAATGTCCGTTATGATGGAAAATGCTGATGACATCCTCACCCAACTTCCCGCGCGCCTCAAGGATGCGCGCCGCGTGCAGGGATTGTCTCTGGATGCCGTGGCGAAACTGTCAGGCGTCAGCCGCTCTATGGTCAGCCAGATCGAGCGGGGCGAGAGCAGCCCGACCATCGCCACCCTGTGGAATCTTACCCGCGCCTTACAGGTTGATTTCGCGGGCCTTCTGGACGGAGCCTCCGAGCCTGCGCGGATCGAGACGTTGCGCAGTGCCGCCGTTCCGACCATCAGCAATCTAGGCTCAGGTTGTCGTATTCGAATTCTCTCCCCGCCAGAGGAAGCAGGCCGCCACGAGGTTTATGAACTGCTCATCGCCGCAGGCGGCAAGCTGGACAGCAAAGCGCACGCGCGTGGTGCCCGCGAACATCTGAGCGTGATCGAGGGGACGCTGGATATCACCAGTGCCGAAGCTACCAGCCGCCTGAGTACAGGCGATACGGCGCGCTATCCTGCCGATGTTCCCCACGCGATCACCGCTGTGGATGGCTCTGTGCGTGCTTTTTTGGTCGTTCAAAACGCGTAAGAAAAATCCGGGATATCGGAAATCCTCTATTTCGGAATTATATCCGTTATGTTAGATATGCTTCCAACATAGGAGATTCCCATGACGCAATCCTACCTTGACCACATCACCGACACTCTCGCGCAGATTGATGCAGATGGCATGATGAAGCGCGAACGCATGATCACCTCGCCCCAAGGTGGGCAGGTGCAGGTGGGCGGGCGCACTGTGATCAACCTGTGCGCCAACAACTATCTCGGGCTGGCTGATCACCCCGATCTGATTACCGCCGCCAAAGATGCGATGGACGCGCAGGGTTTCGGCATGGCCTCCGTGCGCTTTATTTGCGGCACACAGGATATCCACCGCGCGTTAGAGCAAAAGCTGGCCGCGTTTCTGGGCAAATATGATGCAATCCTGTTTGCCGCCTGTTTTGACGCAAACGGTGGCCTGTTCGAGCCGTTGTTTGGCGCAGAGGATGCTATTATTTCGGATGCTCTCAACCACGCCAGCATCATTGACGGCATCCGTTTGTGCAAGGCGCGGCGGTATCGCTATGCCAATAACGATATGGCAGAGCTTGAGGCGCAGTTGAAACGCGCCCGTGATGAAGAGGCGCGATTCATCCTGATCGCCACGGATGGTGTGTTCAGCATGGACGGCACACTGGCCAAGCTGTCTGAAATCACCTCACTGGCGCAGAAATACGGCGCGATGGTGATGGTCGATGATTGCCACGCCACAGGCTTTATGGGGCCAAAAGGCGCGGGCACACCCGCCCATGCCGGCGTTGATGTGGATATCCTGACGGGCACTTTGGGCAAGGCGCTGGGCGGTGCAATCGGTGGCTATATCGCAGGCCCGCAGCCTGTGATTGATCTGCTGCGCCAACGCGCGCGGCCTTACCTCTTCAGCAACTCGTTGCCACCGTCGATTGTGGCAGCAGGCATCAAGGCGCTGGAACTGGTAGAGCACGGCGATACCCTGCGCACGCAGTTGTTCGAGAATACTAAATACTGGCGTTTGGGTCTGGAACGCCTTGGCTTTGACGTGTTGCCGGGTGAACACCCCATTGTTCCTGTCATGCTGGGCGAGGCCCAGCTGGCGCAAGACATGGCAGCGCAATTGTTTCAGGAAGGCGTCTATGTCAGCGGCTTCTTTTATCCTGTTGTTCCACGCGGTCAGGCGCGTATTCGCACCCAGATGAACGCGGCGCTGACCCGCGATGATCTGGACTGCGCATTGGCGGCGTTTGAAGTGGCCGGTAAGAATTGTGGAGTGATCCAATGAACAACCAGATGAAAGCACTGGCAAAACTTCATGCGCGCGAGGGATTGTGGGCCACCACAGCACCGGTGCCAGAAATCGGGCCTGATGATGTGCTGATCAAGATCAACAAAACCGGCATTTGCGGCACCGATGTCCATATCTGGAACTGGGATGAATGGGCCGCCAAAACCATTCCCGTGCCGCTGATCACAGGCCATGAATTCGCGGGCGAGATTGTGGAGCTGGGGCGCAACGTGACCGATCTGACACTGGGTCAACGCTGCTCGGGCGAAGGACATCTGATAGGTAAAACCTCTCGTCAGAGCCGCGCAGGTAAGTTTCATCTCGATCCCGCAACGCGCGGCATCGGTGTAAATGAACAGGGCGCGTTTGCCCAGTATCTGCGCCTGCCTGCGTTCAATGTCGTGCCACTGCCCGATGAGGTCAGCGATGACATTGGTGCTATTCTTGATCCACTGGGCAACGCTGTGCATACCGCGCTCAGCTTTGATCTGGTGGGCGAGGATGTGCTGATCACCGGCGCTGGCCCGATTGGCATTATGGCAGCTGCCGTAGCCCGTCATGTAGGCGCGCGGCATGTGGTAATTACAGACATTAATCCTGACCGTCTGGCGTTGGCCCAAAAGGTGGCGGATGTGGTGCCGGTGGATGTGCGCAGCGAAGACCTGCGCGATGTGATCACCCGCCTCAAAATGAAACAGGGCTTTGACGTCGGGCTTGAAATGTCGGGCAACCAGCACGCGCTGGACCAGATGATCGAGGCGATGACTATGGGCGGGCGTATTGCCATGCTGGGCATCCCGCCCGGCAAATCCCCCGTCGACTGGAGCAGGATCGTCTTCAAGGCCATCACCCTGAAAGGCGTTTATGGCCGCGAGATATTCGAGACATGGTACAAGATGATCGCCATGCTGGAGAACGGCCTGGATGTCTCGGGCGTCATCACACACCGCTTCAAAGCAGATGATTTCGAAGCCGGTTTCGCGGCCATGCGCGCTGGATCGTCAGGCAAAGTTGTACTGGACTGGACGTGAACGGCTTCTTTATTTTGCCCTTAAACTCATTTCTGCATTCACCTACCCGCACTACCATTCAAAATCCGGACGATTATGCCGGCGCTAACGGCACCCTGCCCTGATCGGTCAGCACCCAGCAGGCACGCCCCTCGAACACAACCGCGGCCAGCGGCTTGCCGTATCCCGCGCCTGCATCAATGTTGACGCGGTTGCCGTAATGCGTGGCCTCATCAACCGGCGTGTGGCCGTGCACCACCAGCTTGCCGTGGTCGCGCGCGTCATCGTGGAACTCTTTACGGATCCATAGCAGATCATGCTCTGTCTGTTGGTCCAGCGGCACACCTGGCTGGATACCGGCATGGGCAAAGAACATGTCATCTGTCTGATGGCTCAGCGCGAGGCCCTCCAGAAAATCAATGTGGGATTGCGGCACAGCCGCCTTGGCCAGCGTATGCACAGCCGCTTGCCGGTCCGTCGCAGTCATTTTCACGCCGTAAGAGGCTATCGTCGTGTCGCCCCCCAACCGCTCGTGCAGCCAATACAGATAGACCGGCAAATGGGCATCATGCAGCGGATAATCTTGCATGAACCAGCTGAACATCCGGTCGTGGTTGCCCTTCAGGCAGTGCCAGTTCTTACCCGCAGCCACGCCGGCGATCAGCGTGCCCAGCACCGCAGCAGAGGCGGGGCCGCGGTCTGTGTAATCCCCGATAAAAACCACTTCGGCGTCCTGCCCACCGTCAGTTGCGATCAGAGACAAAACGCGCAACAACTCTGTGTGCTGACCGTGTATATCGCCAATAGCGTAGATTTTTTTGGTCATGATCCCTCCAATGCAAAAAGCGCGACCCTATCCGAGCCGCGCCTTTCTGGTCAGTTCTGGGTAGGCTTATGCAACGTCAAATTCCAGCAGCTTGATTTGGTTGAAAAGGCCCGTGGCATGCAACTTTTTCACCACAGACGCGGGCACAGGTTCGTCCACATAGAGCAGCGCAATCGCCTCGCCCTTCACGCTGGCACGGCCAAGGGTAAAGTTGGCGATGTTCACGCCGTTCTCGCCCATAGTCTGGCCCAGCGCGCCGATGATGCCCGGCACGTCTTCGTTGGTGGTATAGACCATGTGGCGGCCCACTTCGGCGTCAATCTGGATGCCTTTGATCTGGATAAAGCGCGGCTTGCCGTCGCTGAACACAGTACCGGCGATGGAGCGCTCGCGCTTTTCCGTTACCACAGTCACTTTGATATAGCCGTCGAACACGCCGGATTTATCCTGATTGGTTGTGGAAATCTGGATGCCTTTTTCCTTGGCAACAACAGGCGCGGAGACCATGTTTACGTCCGGATTGGCGCGTTTGATGATGCCTGCAACCACACCGCAGTTCAGCGCGGCAATATTCATGTCGGAGACAACACCGTCATAGAGGATGTTGATTGCCTTGATGGGCTCGTCCGTCAATTGGCCGATGAAAGAGCCGAGGTGGCCCGCCAGCTTCAGCCAAGGCCCCATAACCTGCGCCTCTTCGGCGGTAACGGATGGCATGTTGAGCGCGTTACTCACCGCACCCGTCAGCAGGTAGTCGGACATCTGCTCGGCCACTTGCAGGGCCACGTTTTCCTGCGCCTCGGTGGTCGCGGCGCCAAGGTGCGGCGTGCAGACAACGTTTGGCAGGTTGAACAGCGGGCTGTCTTTAGCGGGTTCAACCTTGAACACGTCCAACGCGGCACCGGCGACATGGCCGGATTTCAGCAGATCGGCCAGAGCATCTTCGTCGATCAGACCGCCACGCGCACAGTTAATGATCCGCACACCGGGCTTGGTTTTCTCAAGGTTTTCACGGCTCAAGATATTATCTGTCTGCTCGGTGAACGGCACGTGCAGGGTAATGAAATCAGCGCGCTTGAGCAGCTCGTCCAGTTCAACCCGCTCAACGCCCATCTTGGCGGCCTTTTCTTCGCCAAGGAAGGGATCATAGGCGATCACTTTCATCTTCAGCCCGCGCGCACGGTCGCAGACGATGCCACCGATGTTGCCCGCACCGATCACGCCCAGCGTCTTGCCGGTCAGCTCGACGCCCATAAACTTGGACTTTTCCCATTTGCCGGCATGGGTAGAGGCGGACGCCTCGGGGATCTGGCGGGCCACAGCGAACATCATCGCAATGGCATGCTCGGCCGTGGTGATCATGTTGCCGAAGGGCGTGTTCATGACGATCACACCCTGACGAGAGGCGGCGTCTTTGTCGATGTTGTCGGTCCCGATACCCGCACGGCCGATGACCTTTAGGTTCGGCGCAGCCGCCAGAATCTTCTCTGTCACTTTGGTAGCAGAGCGGATTGCGAGGCCGTCATAGTTGCCGATGATCGCCAGCAGCGCGTCTCTGTCCTTGCCCAGATCGGGCTGGAAATCCACGTCGATGCCGCGGTCTTTGAAGATCTGAACAGCTGCATCGCTGAGTTCGTCGGAGATGAGTACTTTGGGTGCCATGGGGATGGTCCTTTGAATGGGAATGGGGGTCGCTCCTCCAGCCCTTCGGGGTGTCCTCGCTTGGTGCGGCGGACGGTCCCCGAAAGGCTGGTGGCGTCTTAAGCGTTGATCTCTGCGTTGAACGCGTAGTCGAGCCAGGGCAGCATGGCCTCGATGTCCGACAACTCGACCGTGGCGCCGCACCAGATGCGCAGCCCTGCGGGTGCGTCACGGTAGGCGCCAATATCCAGCGCTACGTCTTCATCCGACAGCCGCTTGGCGATAGCTTTGGCGAATGCTGCACCATCGGTAATGCGCGCGTCCGTGAACCGCAGACAAACAGACGTGTTCGAGCGTGTTGCAGGATCAACGGCAAGGAAATCAATCCAGTCATGCGTCTCTACAAAGGCGTTTATCGCTGCCGTGTTGGCATCGGCCCGTGCAATCAGGCCTTTCAGGCCGCCCACAGATTTCGCCCACTTCAGTGCGAACAGATAGTCTTCGACACACAGCATGGAGGGCGTGTTGATTGTCTCGCCTTTGAAGATACCGTCGATCAGCTTGCCACCTTTGGTCAGGCGAAAAATCTTTGGCAGGGGCCAAGCGGGCTTATACGTCTCCAGCCGCTCGACTGCGCGGGGCGACAGGATCAGCATGCCGTGGGCCGCTTCGCCGCCGAGCACTTTTTGCCAGCTGAAGGTGGTGACGTCCAAGCGGTCCCAAGGCAGGTCCATCGCGAAGGCGGCAGAGGTCGCATCGCAGAGCGTCAGGCCCGCGCGGTCTGCGGGAATGTCGAAAGACGCAGGCACGCGCACACCGGAGGTGGTGCCATTGTAGGTAAAGCAAACATCGTTATCAAAGTTCACCCCGTCCAGATCGACAATCTCGCCGTAAGCGGCAGTCTTTTCGGTTGCGTCGATTTTGAGTTGCTTCAAAGCATCGGTGACCCAGCCAGAGCCAAAGCTCTCCCATGCCAGCATCTCCACATGCCGCTCGCCCAGCAGGTTCCACATGGCCATCTCATAAGCGCCCGTATCGGACGCAGGCACGATGGCGATTTTGTAATCCGCAGGCACGCCGAGGATCTCGCGCGTCGTCTCGATCGCTTCCAGCAGCTTGGCTTTGCCGGGTGCGGCACGGTGGCTGCGGCCCAGAGGCGCGCCAGACAGGTGTGACAAATCAAATGTGGGGGGTTTGGCGCAGGGTCCGGATGAAAAACGCGGATTCGTGGGCCGTGTGGTCGGTTGTTCAATAGCCATTATGCTATCCTCTCAGATAATCGCCCTTCGTTGGGGAAGGGTGTCCCGCTGATAGCTCTACGAGTGGTTGCGGGCTGGCACAAGCCGTGATTTGGGGCTAAACCGCCGCCCTATACGCTTTTTGCGACTCTCCCTGACGCTGATCGGAAACTTCGATATGTTTACTGCTGTCCTGCTCACTGCGCCAACTGCGCGCAATCTTGATCCCGCGCTGGTCGAATCGCTGCGCAATGCTTGGGGTGGGGGGGGTGCAGTCTGGCTGTCACCGGATGAGGCGGCGGAGTTCACGCTGGCAGTGATGCCCGATAACCTGTGGGAGGTTTGGGAAAGCTGTCAGGAGTTGGGCGTTGATCTGGTGGTCGTGCCGACTGTGGGCCGACGTAAGAGGATGCTGCTGGCCGATATGGACAGCACGATGATCCAGCAGGAATGTATCGACGAGCTTGCGGATGAAGCGGGCGTGGGCGCGCGGGTGAAAGACATCACCGCGCGGGCCATGAATGGCGAGCTGGATTTTGACGGGGCGCTGCACGAGCGGGTCGGGCTGCTGGCAGGTCTGCCGGAAAGCGTGATTGCCAAAGTACTGGCCGAGCGGATCACGCTGATGCCCGGTGGCAAGGTGTTGCTGGCGACGATGAAGGCAGACGGCGCATATGCGGCACTGGTATCAGGTGGGTTTACGGCATTCACGTCGAGTGTGGCGGCAACGCTGGGTTTTGATGAAAATCGCGCCAATACGCTATTGGTGGCTGATGGCCAGCTCACGGGCGAAGTCGGCGTGCCGATCCTTGGCAAGCAGGCCAAAGTCGATGCTTTGGAAGAGATAACTGCACGGTTGAAGCTCACCGATGTGGATGTGATTGCGGTGGGCGATGGCGCCAATGATCTGGGCATGCTGATCCGTGCGGGCCTTGGTGTGGCATTGCATGCCAAGCCGACTGTTGCCGCGCAATGCAATGTGCGGATTAATTTTGGTGATTTGACAGCCCTGCTGTATGCGCAGGGCTATCAGGCATCTGAATTTGTGACCTAAGCCAGCAAGTCGGCAGCTGGTTTGATCACGCCAGTGGTCAGGCCGTCCCAGTTTTTGATTGGGGCGTTGATCCGCTTGAGGGCGGCTGGATGGTTTGCGTCCAGTACGCCCAGACGTACCAGTAATGCAGTGATTGCCGCCTCGGCCGCGCGGGTGGTGCCGCAGGCAGCTTTCAGGGCAATGCCGATCCCGCGGTCTGGGATAATGGCGATAAAGAAGCCTTCGGCGCCTGTTTTTAGGGCAACTTTTCCACCGCAGGCGCGCATCAACTCGGTGCAGGCGCGGCCTTCACCGGCGACCAGTTCAGGGTGCAGGCGCATTGCCTGATGCAGGCGCGCCTCGGCGCTGCCTTCGGGGGCGGCGGCAAAATGAGCCATCGCGCGGGCGATACCGTGCAGGGTGGCAGCATAGTTCGGGGCAGAGCAGCCATCGATGCCAAAACCGGGGCTGGTTTCTTGTGTTACGTCCTCGAAGGCCTCAAGGCAGGCTTGCTGCACCGGATGATCGGGGGCCACATAATTCGCATCACCGCCCAGATGGCGCGAAAGCGTCAGAAAGCCCGCGTGTTTGCCGGAGCAGTTATTATGGATACGGCAGGGGGATTCATGCGCGCGAATTTGTGCGACTTTCACATCACGGTCGCGCGATTCCTCGGGGCCACAGCGGAACGCCGTATCATCCAAGCCCAGCTGGCTGATCCATGCGCCAACGGCATCAACATGAATTTGCGCGCCTTGGTGCGAGGCGCAAGACAGTGCCAGTTGTTTGCTCGTCAGACCAAAAGCATCGGCGGCACCCGAACGGACCAGCGGCAACGCCTGTATCATCTTGGATGAGCTCCGCGGCAAAACCACCAGCGAGGGATCGCCCCACGCCTGCATGATCTGGCCTGTGGAACCACAGATGACAGCATGGCCTGAATGGACGCTTTCCAGAAAAGGACCACGCCAGATTTCGGCGAACGGGGCAGGTGCGATCATAGTTGGTTCCTTTTGGCAGTATTATTGGCGAAAATCTGCCCATGCGGGGTTTCAGGTCTCGCGTATTTCGCGTTATGATGTTTGTTGTTGAGCAGAACGCAAACCATTGCAAGAGAATGACCCGTTAAAAGCGGTCGCGGCGTGGTTCTGCATACGGTATTGAGGCAAACGGATCGGCTGGAGAGTTGGAAAAGATGGCATTTTTGAAAACAGGGGTGGCGGCTGCCGTGATGGCAGGCTTGATCGCAACCGGAGCAGTGGCACAAAGCCAGAGCACAAACCGCGTTGCCGCCCAAACGGACTGGAGCGTGTTCGTCGAGGATAATCCGACCGAGTGTTGGGGTGTGTCTACGCCCAAGCAATCCGTAAATTCGCGCGACGGGCGTGTTGTTGCGGTGACGCGCGGCCAGACGTTGTTGATGGTGTTCTACCGTCCCAGCGCGGGGGCCACGGGGCAGGTTGCGTTTACGGGTGGGTATCCCTTTGCAAGTGGATCAACAGTGTCGCTGGATGTTGGCGGTACCGGGTTTGAGTTGTTTACAGATGGCGAATGGGCGTGGCCCGCGTCTCCTGCCGAAGACGCCAAGATCATCGCTTCGATGAAGCGCGGCGCAGATGCCAAGCTGACCGGCCGTTCGGGCCGTGGTACACAAACCGAAGACACATTTTCGCTGTCGGGCTTTACCGCAGCTGTCGAAGACGCTGCCAAACGCTGCGGCGGCTGAAAGTAGTACCTGTTTTCAAAGCGGCCCTGCCTTCAATGGCGGGGCTGTTTTCATTTGTGCCGCCAATAGCCTATAGACTGCGCAACCCTTGCTAGGAATCGTCCCCATGTCTGCACCGATCACCCAAGACGTTCACACCATGCCGCGTAAACTGCCCGAGGGTCCGCAGAACCTTGTGGGGATGACGCGCGAAGGGATGCGCGGTGCATTGATCGCGATTGGTACGCCGGAAAAGCAGGCGAAGATGCGGGTGGGGCAGATCTGGCAATGGCTCTACAATTGGGGTGTGCGTGATTTTGACGCAATGACCAACCTGTCCAAGGATTTCCGCGCGCAACTGGCGGCGCATTTCGTGATCGAGGTGCCCGCGGTGGTGACCAAACAGGTCAGCGCGGATGGCACGCGCAAATATCTGGTGCGGATCGCCGGCGGTCACGAAGTTGAGGTGGTCTATATCCCCGAGACGGATCGCGGCACGCTGTGTGTCAGCTCTCAGGTCGGGTGCACGCTGACGTGTTCGTTCTGCCATACAGGCACGCAAAAGCTGGTGCGCAATCTGACGGCGGGAGAGATTATCGGGCAGGTGATGATTGCGCGCGATGATCTGGATGAATGGCCTAAATCTGGCACCCGTACCTATGAGGCGCGCCTGCTGTCCAACATTGTGCTGATGGGCATGGGCGAGCCGCTGTATAACTTCGAGAACGTGCGCGATGCGATGAAGATCGCGATGGACCCCGAGGGCATCCAGCTGTCGCGCCGCCGGATTACGCTGTCCACCTCCGGCGTTGTGCCAGAGATTGCCCGCACTGCGGACGAGATCGGTTGTATGCTGGCCGTTTCGTTCCACGCTACGACAGACGAGGTGCGCGATACGCTGGTGCCGATCAACAAGAAGTGGAACATTGAGGCCCTGCTGGAGGCCTTGCGCGCCTACCCCAGCCTGTCAAACTCCGAGCGGATCACGTTTGAATATGTCATGCTGCACGGCGTCAATGACAGTGATGAAGACGCCCATCGCCTGATGAAGCTGATCGAGGGTATTCCCGCCAAGATCAACCTGATCCCGTTCAACGAATGGCCGGGCGCGCCCTACAAACGCTCTTCCAACAACCGCATCCGCGCGTTTTCGGATATTGTACATGCGGCAGGCTATGCCTCGCCTGTGCGCAAACCGCGTGGTGAGGATATCATGGCCGCCTGCGGCCAGTTGAAATCCGAGACGGAGCGCGCGCGCAAGTCCAAGCGCCAGATCGAAGCGGAAGCAGGCGTGGCCCGCGACTGAATGCGAATTGCGTTTGTGATGCAGGGACAGTGGCGGCCTGAGCGCTTTGCATGTTCCATGTAATTGGATCTATTCGCACTTGATTCAAATTTTGCGTGCTGAAATGTCACCGCGTCGCCACAATCGCAGCGGAATCTTGCCACTGAGACAGAACAAACTGATTCCTGAGATACCTTAATCAGGAGCAAAAAAATGTCGATTATTATCAAGCATGACGCGTTCGTCACCGAAGAGGTGATCCAGATCGTATCCCGCGAACGCGCTGTGGCCTTGTCCACACGCGAATGGAAGCACCGCCTGAAAGGGTACGGCTATTCCATCCGCGATACTGAAGACGGCAAGCATATTCTGGAAACCCTGCCGCATCACGTGGTCCTGTGCGAGCTGCCTGCCGAGCTGTTCAACTAAGCCCTAGCGGCCCGGAATACTGTCGCGTTTTGACGGCTTTGCCCAGTTTTCGATCAGATCCACTGCTTCGGCGGCGGTTTCGACAAAGCGGAACAGGTCCAGATCCTCGGCCGAGATTGTGCCTGCATCTGCAAGTGCATCCCAATTGATGATACGCGTCCAAAAGTCGCGGCCAAACAGCAGGAACGGTATCCGCTCCATCCGGCCCGTCTGGATCAGGGTCAGGGCTTCGAACGTCTCGTCCATGGTGCCAAAGCCGCCGGGGAACACACAAATCGCTTTTGCGCGCATCAGGAAGTGCATTTTCCGGATAGCGAAGTAGTGGAAGTTAAAACACAGGTCCGGCGTGACATAGGCATTCGGCGCCTGTTCGTGCGGGAGTACGATGTTCAGCCCGATAGACACACCGCCCGCATCCACGGCACCACGGTTGCCCGCCTCCATCACACCCGGCCCGCCGCCGGTCACGATCACGTTTTCAGAGCGGTTGGTCTCAAGAGATTTCAGCGTCATCAGGCGCGCAAATTCCCGCGCTTCATCATAGAACCGTGATAAATCTGCCAGCGTCTTGGTCCGCGCGGTGTCTTTGTGCGCAGGCTCTGGAATGCGCGCGCCGCCAAACAGCACAATAGTCGAGCGCACACCGTATTCGTCCAGCATCATCTCCGGCTTGAGCAGTTCCAGCTGCAAGCGCACGGGGCGCAACTCATCACGGCACATGAAATCGAAATCGTTAAACGCCAGCTTATAGGCGGGAGCCTGCGTTTGCGGCGTGACCGGCACTTCATTGGCGGTTGCGCGGTCGGTTCCGGCATCGCGCAGGGGGTGTTTGCTCTTTTTGCTCATAATATCCTCAGGTTCTTCAGTTTTGCACAACATGCACGGGAATATGCCCGGTGACTATGGCTGATGGCATATGGCCGTGAGGATTGCGCGGAAAGGCTGCGGCGGGTATATCGCGTGCAAACCATCTTTTCCCGAACGGAGTATCCCCATGTCAAATGCCCAGCTTGAAACCGCCATCGAGGCCGCGTGGGATGACCGCGACAGCATCACCTCTGCCACCACAGGCGAGGCGCGTGATGCCATCGACGCAACGCTGGCCGCCCTTGATACCGGCAAGCTGCGCGTGGCGGAAAAGCGTGAGAATGGCGACTGGCATGTGAACCAATGGGCGAAAAAAGCCGTGCTTCTGGGGTTCCGCATCAAGGATATGGAACACCATGAAGGCGGCCCGCAAGGCGGCGGCTGGTGGGATAAGGTCGACAGCAAGTTCAAAGGCTGGGGCGCTGCCGAGTGGAAAGAGGCAGGCTTTCGCGCTGTGCCGAACTGTGTTGTGCGTAAATCGGCCTACATAGCCCCCGGCGTTGTTCTGATGCCGTCGTTTGTGAACATCGGCGCTTATGTCGACAGCGGCACAATGGTGGACGCATGGGCCACAGTGGGGTCCTGTGCGCAGATTGGTAAAAACGTGCACCTGTCGGGTGGCGTTGGCATTGGTGGCGTGCTGGAACCGATGCAGGCGGGCCCGACGATCATCGAGGACAACTGCTTTATCGGTGCGCGGTCCGAAGTGGTTGAGGGATGTATTGTCCGTGAAGGCTCCGTGCTGGGTATGGGCGTGTTTATCGGACAGTCGACCAAGATTGTAGACCGTGAAACCGGTACAATTACGTATGGCGAGGTCCCCGCAGGCTCGGTTGTTGTTGCAGGTTCCATGCCGTCAAAGAACGGCGTGAACCTGTATTGCGCCGTGATCGTCAAGCGCGTGGATGAACGGACCCGCTCCAAGACCTCCATCAACGAACTGCTGCGCGACTGATGCGGATTGCCCTGCTCACGTTTCTTTTGTTAGTCGTGGCAACAGTGGTCTGGGCAGGGCCGTTTGATGGCCGTTACCGGCCTGACCACGCTGGCGGGGACAGTTGGGATTGCAAAACCATCGGCAAGGACGGTGGTGCGATCCTGATAACCTCAAGTCTGTTTTTTGCGGTGGGCAGCAGGTGTACCCTGCGCGATCCACAGCGGGTCAGCGGCATGGACGCCACGCTGTATGATGCGATTTGCCAGAGCGATGGTGCGCCTTGGGAGCGGCGAATCATGATTATGAAAACCGACACCGGAATTGCTGTCGTGCAAAAAGGTGCGCGGTTCAGCCTGCTGCGCAAATGCGAGTAGTGCGCGGCCACTTTTCAAATGATGCCTGACCTATTAGGTGTTCCCTCAAACCCCTGTTAGGCGCGCTGTTATGTCCGAAAATCCGAAACTCAAAAAACCGACCCGCCAACAAGTCTATACATTGTTGGTCGAAATCGGCCGCAAGGCGGGCGATGGCTTGCCGGACAAGGCGACGGGTGCCGCGCTGATGTGTTATGCGTCCGGCATCGACGAGGCGGAGGCCGTTCGCGAGACGGTTGCCATTCTGAAACAGGCTGACACTGCCCCGCTGGACGTCACCGGATACGGCACATTGGCCGAGCGTGAGGCGGAAGGTGACGAGATCGACGAGGAAGAGCGCGCACTGATGATGCGCGCCCTTGACGAAAACTCTGTTATTATTGCCCAGATGACACCGTTTTTCGACTGATCCTCAGGCGGCTGCGCGACGTTTGGCCAGATGAATGGCTTCGTACCATTTCAACACCTTGTATGATGTCGCCTTGTGCTCTGGCAGATCATTCCTGTCCACGCCGAACATTACGCTTGAGGCCAGCTGGTGCGTGTCGCGGCGAATACGGCCGATGTACATGCTCTCCAGCGGGGCGCCACCTGCCAGAACAGGCTCATGATTGGGCAGGATCAACTGCGTATACGTGACCAGCGGGCCGTAAGGCTCTGAGCGGGCGGCAAAACCGTTCACCAGATTGCGGGCGGGCGTCAGCACCTTCTCGCAAGAGAACAGGTACTCGACCTCGGGCCCGTCAATTACCACATGCTGCTCTGGCGCAATGATGATATCGTCTTGCAGCCCGAAATAGGGCGCGCGCATGCGGATGGGCGCAAAGCTGCCCCGCGCCGGAACCGTGCGCGTGACGGTTTGCAGCACAGGCACCACATCGCCGTCCGCCGTGTAGACAGTATCTCCGCGTTTCAGCGTGCTAATCGTCCGGTATCCCCAAGGGGTCGCAACAGGTGTGTCGGGTGACAGGGTCGGGCTGACGCCAATCGGCTCGATCTGATCGGACAGGGCGGCAAAGATCATATCGGGCGCATAGGTATTGCTGCTGCGACCCAGCATCAAATCCCGCAGGTCCTCCAGCGTCAGGGGCAGGGGGTTATCGACAGCAACACTTGTTACAGTCGCTTCGCCCGCTTGCTCCAGCGTCAGACGTCCCCAGTTATAGGTCGTGTCCCATGCGTACGTCAGGCGCAATACCTCGGCACGGCCTGCGTTTTTATGTGCAATTGCGGCATGGGCGATTTTATCACCCTGCACATGCACCATGGCGACGCCGCCGCCGGGAATGGCCTGAAATACCAGACTGCGGTGACTTGGATGCGGATTGGTATAACCGAACAGGACCTGCGGCTTGCTGTCCTCGGCCACTTCGGTCTCGAACATGATGCTGCCACGGGTCAAGGTCTGGCCCGTCACATCGGCAAGGATCGGCGTTGCGCGCTTCTCATGGCCCAGTCCACGCAGGGACAGGCGGCGGTCGGTGTGGTCGGTCAGTGCAAGCCAGGTCATTAAGCCACCTTTACGGCGCGCAACAGCTCCGCCTCATAGCGTTTCAGGGTGCGACGGGCGGCCATGGGATAGCCGGTGCCGGATTCAGGATCTAATTCAGGAAAAATGCTGTAAATTTCAGCTACCGCCTCAGCCTCGAAACTGCTGGCAGTCTGTGGCCCCGGCAGGAAACTCTCTGTCTCCAGCCCTTCGGAGAAGACAACCTGATGGCGGTCAAAGAGCAGATGCACATAGGTCACCTGCCCGCCTGTGCGCCGCGTGATGGAATGGTCGTTGACCAGATCGCGGGCCGCCACCAACACCTCTGCCTCGCCAAACAAAAGCTCTGCCAGAATATCTTTGATCAACACACGGTGCAGCGGCGAGACCAGCAGATCGCGGTGCTGGCCCAGCGTATTGGCGCGTATGTGGATGGGGGCAAAATCGCCTGCCGCCGCAACCTGACGCGATCCGGTCCAGCGCAGAGGCTGTGCACCTTCATCCTTGGTCATGACCAGATCACCGGGCAGCAATGTCTCGGCGCGCCTGTCCCCGTCGGGGGTGGCAATCAATGTGCCGGCAACAAAACAGGGCACAGAGGTTGCATTGACAAAGCCTACATCGGTATCGGTGCCGTTGGTGACAGTATAGGTAAAGTTGAAGTTTTCTTCATCCCCGTCACCGACAACATTGAAAGTGCCATTTGCGTTCAGCGTGACCAGCTGGCCTGTCGGCAAAGTGATCGTTGTGCCGACAGACACGGGCTGTCCGTTGATATGGGTGACCGTCAACGTGCTCCCGGCAGGCCCGTTGTTGACGTCATTGCCCAGCACGTTCAGCGTGGTTGTCCCTTCGGGATAGACGTTTACGTCGTCTGACAGGGCAATCAGCTTGGTCTGGACCGAGTTGCCTGCAATCAGCACGTTTGAATCGTATTGGGTATCGCTTGTATCTGCGATCGCGATCCGGATGGAGTTCACAACATTCGGGTTCACAACCATCGTCAGCGTCAATGTGATGGTAAATCCGTCCATCTCTGTGTTGAACGCATCGTTTGTGTTGTTGTTGTACATGTTGATGTTGTTGGTGGTCGAAATGTTGAACGGGTCGGTTTGCCCGTCGCCCACGTCATGCGCGACCTTCTGGCCGTTGATCCAGACGCCAAAGAAATCCTGATATATCGAGTTTGCGAACTCCGGATACTCTTCCGAAGAAAAAACAAACTGCATCGTTAACAAGTTGGAATCAGGAATAAAATCAACGTCTAGCGTTGCAGCGTCATAGGTCTGCCCGCCTGCGGCGTTGTTGTAGGGGCTAAAGTTGTCTGTACCGCTGGTGTTTGTGGACGTATTTGTCCGTTGATTGGACTGTCCTCTGGAGTTTGTAAAATCCTCTGCCTCGCCAGTGGACAGGATCACCCCTGAATTGCCGGGCGTCACACCGGGTGCGACACTGTCGCCATTGGTGTAGATGCCTGCACTGTCATTGTCACCGTAGTAGGTCGCACCCGTAACAACGACACCGTCGCCGAATATTTCCTGCGCCATATCTGTTGCGGTGACGCCTTCGCGCACCGTTGTAATCGGGAGTTCCGATGCTGCTACCATGTGACTGCCTCAAACCTGAAAGTGAGACACCACATTTTGCAGCCGTACAGGAGTATTACCTGGTCCGGTTTTATCCGTTCTATCGGACGTATCCACCCCTGATTTTCAGGTGATGAACTGCTCGTGCCCTGCCTCGGGTCAATTATTATAGAAAGAAGCTAACACAATTTTGACATAAATGAAGTCGAATTCGTGTCGCGGCTGGGGGCTGGCGCTTTTTCATCGCAGGATGGATAAAGGTGCCGAACCGCTGGAGGAAACTTGTCCCATGTCGAAATTTACCCCTGTTGATCCCGTCACGCTGACAGCCGCATTAGTGCGCTGCCCTTCCGTGACGCCCGCAGATGCCGGCGCGCTGGATATCCTGTATGCATTACTGAGCGATGCCGGATTTGCCTGCGCATGGGCCAACCGTGGCGGGATCCGCAATCTGTTTGCGCGCTGGGGCACCATCGGCAACGCCCGTAGCTTCGGCTTTAACGGCCACACGGATGTGGTGCCAATCGGGGACGAGGCCGCTTGGACCATGCCGCCCTTTGGAGCGGAAATCAAAGATGGCATCATGTACGGGCGTGGCACCACGGATATGAAATCCGGCGTTGCCGCCTTTGCCGCTGCTGCCATTGATTTTGTACGCAATACGCCGCCCGATGGTTCTGTTGTGATCACCATAACGGGCGACGAGGAGGGTGAATCGGTAGACGGCACCCTCGCGTTGCTGGAGTACATGGAAAACAACGGCGAACGGATGGATGTCTGTCTGGTGGGAGAGCCGACTTGTCCGAATACCATGGGCGATATGATCAAGATCGGGCGTCGCGGCTCTATGAACGTCAAGTTCCGTGTGATTGGCAAGCAGGGCCATTCCGCCTATCCGCACCGCGCCAACAACCCGCTGCCGCCGATGATGCGCCTGATGGACCGTCTGGCCAGCCATGATCTGGACAGTGGCACGGACCATTTTGACCCCTCAACGCTGGCGATTGTGACGGTGGATACGGGCAATCCTGCCAGCAATGTCATTCCGGCAGAATGTTCCGCCACGGTGAATATCCGCTTCAACGATACCCATTCCGGCGCCAGCCTGAGCGAGTGGATCGAGAACGAAGTGGCGGCGATGCGTGAGGCGCACGGTGTGAAGATCGAGACGCAAGTTAAGATTTCTGGCGAAAGTTTTATCACCCCTCCGGGGGAGCTGTCTGCGCTGGTGTCCAATGCGGTGGAGGCTGTAACTGGTGTCACGCCAGAACTGTCGACCACAGGCGGTACATCGGATGCGCGTTTTGTGAAATCCCATTGCCCTGTGGTGGAATTCGGCCTTGTCGGTCAGTCCATGCACCAAGTGGATGAACATGTCCGCGTGGAGCATATCCGGCAGCTCAAAACCATCTACACCCGTATCCTGTCGGACTACTTTTCGTGATCCTTATTGCCCCCACCGAGGATCGTGATGCCTGTTACGCCCTGCGCCACACCGTGTTTGTGCTGGAGCAAGGGTACACCGCACAGGGTGAAGTGGATGATCTGGACCCCGTCAGCCATCACCTGCTGGCACATGAAAACGGCACGCCCATCGCCACCGCGCGGGTGTATCTGGACGGGGATACCGCCAAAATCGGCCGCGTCTGTGTGATTGCCGCGCGGCGGGGAATCGGCCTTGGCGGTGATCTGATCAATGCTGCCGTGGCGCTGGCACAGCAACAGGGTGCGCGCCGTGTGGTGTTGGGTGCGCAGGCGCATGCGGTGGGGTTCTATACCAAACTGGGTTTTTCGCCCTACGGCGATATCTATGACGATGAAGGCGAGCCGCATCAGATGATGGAGCGCAGTTTTTGAGGCGCACGCTGATCGTGATGCTGAAAGAGCCGCGTGCAGGGCGGGTGAAAACGCGATTGGGCCGCGACATTGGAATGGTGGCCGCTGCATGGTGGTTTCGCCATCAGGTGCGCGGGCTGCTACGCCGTATTGCTGATCCGCGCTGGGATGTGGTGCTGGCCGTGGCGCCTGACCGCGCAGGCATGACATCGCGTGTCTGGCCTGCGCATTTGCCGCGCATCCCGCAAGGGCGCGGTGATTTGGGGGCGCGTATGGCGCGTGCTTTGCGCTATCCGCCTCACGGTCCTGTCTGCGTGATCGGTGGCGATATCCCTGACATAAATGCCGCGCGGATTGCCGAAGCATTTAAGGCGCTGTGCACTCATGATGCAGTGTTTGGTCCTGCGGTTGACGGCGGCTACTGGCTCATCGGTTTGCGGCGGGTCCGTGCCGTCCCGCCCTCCCTCTTCGCCGGGGTGCGCTGGTCGACGGAGCACGCGCTGGCGGATACTGAACGCACATTGGCAGGGCATACCATCGCGCATGTTGCCACATTGCGTGACGTTGATACCGCTGCCGATTTAAAATAATGTGACGCGCCCCCATGCGCGTGCTACTTCCCCTCCCATGAACAATATACCGACCAAAAAAGAGATCCTCACATGGATCGAAGAAAACCCCACCCTGACGGCCAAACGCGAGATCGCCAAGGCTTTCGGCATCAAAGGGGCTGCGCGCATTGATCTGAAACGGCTCCTGAAAGAGCTGGAGGCCGAAGGCCATCTGGAAAAGCGCAAGAAGAGCTATAGCGATCCCGAGCGCTTGCCACCTGTCAGCGTTTTGCTGATCACCGGACCCGACAAGGACGGCGATTTATTTGCCAAGCCGATGGAATGGGGGGGCGAGGGTGTTGAGCCTGTGGTCCTGATGATCCCGCGGGCTGCTGATCCTGCGCTGGGCGAAGGCGACCGCATTCTGGCGCGTCTTACTTTGGTGAAGGGCGAGGGCTACCACTATGAGGGCCGTCTGATCCGCCGTATCGGGACCAACCCGAAAAAGATCATCGGCATTTTCCGCAAACATGCCGAGGGCGGGCGCATCCAGCCCATTGATAAGGGCGCGGACCGCGAATGGGCCGTGCCGTCCGATTATACTGGCGGTGCGCAAGACGGTGAGCTGGTCGAGGCCGAACTGGCCGGGCCGAAGGGCCGTATGGGCCTACCGCGTGCGCGGATTGTGGACCGTCTGGGTGATCCCTCCGCAGCCAAGGCTGTGTCCCTGATTGCGATTCACCAGCACAGTATCCCTGATGATTTCCCTGATGATGTTGTGGCCGAAGCAGACGGTGCCAAGGCAAAGGGTCTGAAAGGCCGCGAAGACCTGCGCGATGTGCCCTTGGTCACCATCGACCCGTCCGATGCCCGTGACCACGACGATGCATGTTATGCCGAAGCGGACACCGATCCGGCCAACGCGGGGGGCCATATCCTCTGGGTGGCCATCGCTGATGTCTCTGCCTACGTCACGCCGAATTCTGCGCTGGACCGCGAGGCGCGCAAGCGGGGGAACTCCACTTATTTCCCCGACCGCGTGGTGCCGATGCTGCCTGATGTGCTGTCGGGGGATCTGTGTTCGCTGCACGAAGGGGTGGACCGTGCGTGTATTGCTGTGCGCATGGTGCTGGATGCTGATGGCAACAAAATTGCGCATGACTTCCACCGTGGCTTGATGCGCTCTCCCGCCAGCTTGCACTACGAAGAAGTGCAAGACGCGATGGACGGCATGCTGAACGACCGCACAAAGCCCTTGTTAGAGACTGTTATCAAGCCGCTTTATGCTGCCTACGCCGCGCTGGTTGCAGCACGCGAACGCCGCCAGCCACTGGATCTGGACCTGCCTGAACGCCGGATTGAGCTGGACGAGGATGGCACTGTACGGTCCGTCAATTTCCGCATGCGTCTGGATGCGCACCGGTTGATCGAAGAGTGCATGGTACTTGCCAACGTCGCCGCCGCCGAGACGCTGATCAAAAAGAAAACGCCGTTGTTGTTCCGCACACATGAGGAACCAACGCCTGCAAAGCTGGACGCGCTGCGCGAAGTTGCAGCGGCGGCCGGCTATACCTTGGCCAAGGGGCAGGTTCTGCAAACCGCGCACCTGAACCGGTTGTTGCAGCAGGCAGCGGGCAGCGATGATGCAGAATTGATCAACATCTCCACGCTCCGTTCTATGACTCAGGCCTATTACGGGCCGGACCAGATTGGTCACTTCGGTCTTGCGCTGCGGTCTTACGCGCATTTCACCTCGCCGATCCGCCGCTATGCGGACCTGATCGTGCACCGTGCGCTGATTACGGCGCATGGCTGGGGCAAGGATGGCCTATCGCCTCATGATATCGAGGATATGGAAGCAACTGGCGCGCATATCTCGGACACCGAGCGCCGCTCGATGGTGGCAGAGCGGGACACGACCGACCGCTATCTGGCGGCGTATCTGTCCGAGCGTGTGGGCACAGAAATGACAGGCCGGATCAGCGGCATCGCCCGCTTTGGCGCCTTTGTGAAGCTGGACGAGACGGGCGCGGATGGCTTGATCCCCATGCGCAACATCGGGCGGGAATATTTCCACCATGATGCGGATGCGGGCACTCTGATGGGCGCGGACACTGGCATGACCATCGGCCTGGGCCAGCGCGTGACTGTGCGCCTGTCCGAAGTGACGCCTGTGACAGGTGGCATTGCACTGGAGCTGCTGGAGATAGAAGGCGATAAGATGCCCCAAGTCCGCCAGAGCCCTGCAGGCCGCAACCCCCGCCGTAAAGGGACGAAGGTCAAAGGCAAGAAAGCAGCGATCAAGCGCAAGGTGACCCGCAGCCGCAGCTAGTCTATCAAAGGCTTACATCAGGGTGGCGATGCGATGTGTGCTGATCGTTACTTCGTGCGCTAAAGTGCTGGTGCAAGCCAAAGACTGCCGCCCGCGGGGGTCAGCACTTTGCGCGGTGCGTGTTTATGGATAAGCTGGGATAATACCCACAAAAGGGGGCCAGCGATGCGCGGCGTTTTACTTGTTCTTTCTTTGCTGACAGCACTGCCTGCGGGCGCGCAAACCGCCATTGATGTTCCCCGCAGCGAGGCGGGGCTTCAGGATTGGATCACGGCATTCAGGCCCAAGGCGTTGGCGGCGGGGATCAGCGCGGATATCTTTGACAGTTCGATGCGGGATGTGACCTACGCCCCCAAAGTGGTAGAGCGGGACCGGAACCAATCCGAGTTTACCAAGACAATCTGGGATTACCTTGCCACCGCCGTATCCGATGATCGGATCAGCAACGGGCAGGCGGCGCTCAAGCGCGAACGTAAGGCACTTGATGCAATCGAGGCGAAATACGGTGTGCCTGCGCAAATCTTGACGGCGATCTGGGGATTGGAGAGCGCCTATGGCACCTTCCGCGGCAGTGATCCGGTGCTGACCTCAATGGCCTCGCTGGCCTATGACGCGCGGCGGGCGGAGTTTTTTGAGGAACAAGTAATTGCGGCGCTGCGTATTGTGCAAAGCGGCGATACAGAGCTGCGTAATCTGCAAGGCAGTTGGGCAGGGGCGATGGGACATACACAGTTTATGCCTGGCTCGTTCATCGACCATGCGGTGGATTGGAACGGGGACGGCAAGCGGAATATCTGGGGCGATGATCCGCAGGATGCGCTGGCGTCTGCTGCGGCCTATCTGAAGGACAACGGCTGGATCACGGGCCAGCCTTGGGGTGTCGAGGTGCGGATACCGGAGGGGTTTGATTACCTTTTGGCGAACCGTGAAGTGTTGAAAACGCCGACAGAGTGGGCAGGCATCGGTGTTAAGGATACGCAGGGCAATGCGGTGCCGGACCATGGTGCGGCGGCGATCCTGTTGCCTGCGGGGGCCGAGGGTGCTGCGTTTATGGTATTCAAGAATTTCGAGGTGCTGGAGAACTATAACACAGCGGATGCCTATGTCATCGCAGTGGGCCACTTGGCGGACCGAATCGGTGGTGTTGATGCGCTACAGGGTGACTGGCCACGTCAGGATAGCGCGCTGAGCTTTGCCGAACGGATTGAGCTGCAAGAGCTACTCACGGCGCAGGGCTTTGATACACAAAAGATCGACGCCAAGATCGGGCCGTTGACGGTGAATGCAGTTAGGGGATGGCAAGTGGCACAGGGGGAAGTGCCTGACGGCTATGCCTCCCCCCGCTTTTTGGCGCGACTGCGTTCAGCCCGGTGACATCCCGCGCATCCGCTCGGAGCGGCGGCGCAGCATTTCAACCACGGTCAGCAGGCAGATCGAGATGCCCACAAGAATGGTGGCTACGGCAAGGATGGTCGGGCTGATCTGTTCGCGCAGGCCGATGAACATCTGCCATGGCAGTGTCTTTTGACCGGCGGAACCGACAAAAAGCACCACCACAACCTCATCGAAGGACGTAATAAACGCGAAGAGGCCGCCGGAGATTACACCCGGCAGGATCAGCGGCATCTGTACGCGAAAGAAAGTGGTGACAGGGTTGGCCCCCATATTCGCGGCTGCCCGTGTCAGCGAGCGGTCAAAACCCACCAGCGTTGCGGTAACAGTGATAATGACAAAGGGAATACCCAAAGCGGCATGCGCCAGAACAACGCCGAAGTAAGTCCCTTGCAGACCAATACGGCTGTAAAAGAAATACATGCCCGCAGCAGAGATGATCAGGGGCACAATCATTGGCGAGATCAGAATTGCCATGATTGCACGGCGGAACGGCACATGCGGCTGGCTAAGGCCAATTGCGGCCAGCGTGCCGAAGGTGACAGACAATAGCGTGGCAACTGGTGCGATTTGCAGCGAATTCTTCATGGCGTTCTGCCAGTCGTCATTCGTAAAGAAATCACGATAATGCTTGAGCGAGTATCCCGCAGGGTCAAAGCGCAGCATTTCCGGCGTGAAGGTAAAGAAGTTCTCGGCGTTGAAGCTGAGCGGCATAACTACCAGAATGGGGGTGATCAGAAACATAAAGATGATGCCGCAGATCGTCCGGAAGGAGAAATGCCAGAGCACTTGCAGGGGGGACAGGTAAGGCGGGATTCTCGCGCGGTAGCGTCCCTCGTAGAGCCAGAAGATCAAAAATCCGAAGAACCAGCCAAAGAAGATGCCCATCAACAAGCCGGGGATACCGGCGAGCATGTAGCCGCCGATGGCGACAAGAACGGTTAGCGCCCAGCGGCCCGGCTTTTCGGTTTTGATGAGTTTTGTCAGCACAAAGGCCGCGATGGCCATCAGGATGGCACCGCTCAGGACGCCGAGGATCACGTTGCCGTTGCCGGTCCCGATGAAGATGCCAAAAAAGGCGCCGAAGGCCGCGACTACGGAAACGTAGAACGCAGGTTCGGTGCGCGAGATGGGTGTGAGTGCAGCCATGGGTCCGCTCCTTATCCGAGTTTCACATTATCGATGCCGACGACTTTGTCGTAGACGTAGTAGAGCAGCAGAACAGCCGCGAGCAGGATCGCCCCGAGTGCGGCACCCAAACCCCAGTTCAGCGACTGGGAGATATGATAGGCAATCCGGTTCGAGATGAATGTACCGGACGTACCGCCCACAATCGCGGGTGTGATGTAGTAACCGATGGCCAGAATGAACACGAGGATACTGCCCGCGCCGATGCCCGGAATGGACTGCGGGAAATACACGCGCCAGAAAGCAGTCCAGTTGGTGGCCCCCAGTGATTTCGCCGCCCGCAGATAGGTGGGCTGGATTGTCTGCATGACGGAATACATTGGCAGGATCATGAATGGCAGCAGAATGTGGGTCATGGCGATGATCGTACCTGTCGAGTTATTGATCAGCGCCAATCGGTCATCGTTGGCGACCAGACCCAGCCAGACCAGCGTGTCGTTTATAACGCCTTGTTCTTGCAGCATGACTTTCCAAGCAGATGTTCGTACCAGCAAGGAGGTCCAGAACGGCAGCAGCACAAGGATCATCAGCAGGTTGGCCGTGCGGGTGGGCAGATTGGCAAGGATCCATGCCACAGGATAGCCCAGCAGAATACACGACAGGGTAATCGTCAGGGACATCACCATCGTGCGCCAGAACAAGATGCCGTAAATCTGCTGGTTCTCGGGACGCATTTCGATGCCGTCCACAGATTTTTTCATGTCGATCGCGTTAAGGAAATAGCCCGAGGTGTATTTGGAGCTATAGACCTTGATCCCCTGCCAGACATCCAGATCATGCCAGCCATCATCAACCTTGGCAAACGCTTCGGAGAAGTTGACCGTCTCAAACGTAGGGGCAGCGTCGGCGGCGGCGGCGGCGGCAAGCTCTGTCGTGGCGGGGCCAGTGTAGGAGGCCAGATCATTCGTGCCTGTCAGGTCTTGGTGTAAAGAGGAATATACAATGGCCCAAGGATCCTGTTTATACAGGTTTTTCTTGTCCACGTTCTGGATGTAAGTGGCATATTCCACATAGCTGGCAGCGGTCATCGGTAGCGCCTGTGCAATGCCCTCGCGCAGGGTAAAGCGGGGCTGTGGGCCGTCTGCTTTTTTCCAGCCGTCCATCGCGGCAAGCCACGTATCGCTGGCCATAAAGCTGTTCCAGTTTTCACCCGTCTTCCAGAAGGCATCAAGATCTTCGAACTGGTCCTGATAGACCTCGCCCATAGCTTCGACCTCGCGGCCTGATTTGCGGAACAGCGAAGATGTGCCTGTAATCTCGTAGTTCAGGCGCGAGCCGAGACGCGTGTGCGACTTTGCTTCCTGCGCGAAGTACATATCTTTATAAAGCGCCTCGAACACCGGCTGTCCGGGAATGTCGGTGCCTTTTTCATCCCAGTCTTGCAGCATCGCAGTGGTGCGCGGCAACGTCTCGGACACGATTTCATTTTCGACAGAGCGGAACAGCATATCGGCGATCGGAGCGATGAATGTCACCAGTACAAAGATCAGCAATGGCGCGATCAGCCCGAGGGCGCGCATCTTTTGCACCCGCAGCGCGCGGTTAAGCGACTTCTTCAGCGGTGTGCCATCTGCGGCCAGCATGGGGCCAGTGTGGGCAGCATCTGCAATGCGCGCCTCGGCGGCGGATGATGATGCTGTTTGGGCTGTTGGTGCGTCGCTCATGATGTCCCCATCGGCTTGGTCGAATCAGAAAATAGACTAACGAATAAAGTGCGGAGAGGGCCGCGTTGGGCCCCCTCCTGAAGCTGCAAACAGCTTATTTTACCAGCCACGCCTGGAATTTGGCGTCGAGATCATCACGGTAATCCGACCACCATGCAAAGTTCTGAACGAACGCGTTACTAGAGTTGTCGGGATTTGTCGGCATGTGAGGCGCCATGGCGATGCCCAGCGTTGCGTGATCACCAACCAGCGGTGCGGAAGACTTGCGCGCCGGACCGTAGGAGATGAACTTGGCCTGATCCGCCAGACGCTGTGTGTCTGTCGCAAACCACAAGAAGTCCTTCACACGGTTCAGTGTCGGCTCGTCCAGACCGTTTGGAATGACCCAACCGTCAAGGTCATAGGACTGTGCGTCCCACATCATGGCGACAGGCTGGTTCTGCTCTACGATCAAGCTGAAGAGACGGCCATTGTATGTCGAGCCGAATACGACTTCCTTGTCGGCCAGCAGCTGTGGCGTATCCGCGCCGGATGTCCACCAGACCGTCTGGTCCTTGATGGTGTCCAGCTTGGCAAATGCACGCGCCTGACCTTCATCTGTCTCCAGCGTGTCATAGATGTCTGCTGCGGCAACGCCGTCACACATCAGTGCCCATTCCATGTTGTTGTGTGGGCGCTTCTCAAGGCTACGCTTGCCCGGGAAGGCTTCCAGATCGAACACGTCGCAGATTTTGGCAGGCGTGGTACTATTCCACTCGGCCACGTCCGTGCGGTAGCCGAAGGTGTAGGAATAAGCGATCTGCGGAATAAAGCAGTCGGAGACCAGCATTTCTTTGCCGAAGTCTTCGGAGGCTGGTGTGCCATCTGGTGCAGGTGCCAACACTTCGTCAGCGTCGATTTCCATCGCGAGGCCTTCGTCACACAAACGCATGGAGTCTGCGGCTGTTGCGTCGACCAGATCCCATGTGATGTTGTTTGCTTCGGATTGCGCGCGCATGCCCGCAACTGCCTCAGCCGAGCTTTCGTCCCAGACGACGCTTACGTCGGGATTCATGGCCAGATAGGGCTCTACATAAGCCTTGAGCTGGCTTTCCTGATAGGCGCCGCCCCAGCTGACGATGGTCATCTCGTTGGACATTTCCATGCCGGCAACCGGGCTTTTCATTTCTTGTGCGAATGCGCCGCCTGTTACAGCAACTGTAAGCGCCGTGGTGGCGAGCAATGTTTTGGTGATTTTCATGTATCGTTCTCCCGTTGGTTTTGCCCGGTGGGTAGTCCAGTGGCGCGACGCCGGGCTATCGTCTGCGCGCCTCTGTGTTCGGAGCCTTGATCATTTGATCACGGCTCAATGCGTGCGTCAGGCGTCCAACGCACGGCAATCTTCGGGCAACCAGCCGATTTCGATCTGGGTGCCGGGTGTCAGGCGTGCCTGATCGGGCGCGTTGCGGGTTTTGATGACAAAGTCGTCTCTGCCTGCAACCCGCAGACGCGTGCGGAAAATGTCACCCATATAAATGAACTCCAGCACTTCAGCCTTCAGCGTGAATGCACCTTCGCGCATCCGCTCCTTGTTGTATTCTACGCGCTCTGGGCGGATGGAGACGCGGGTACGTTCGCCTGCCTTGCTCACGTTGACAGGCTTTGCTTCGATCACCTCGCCGCTGTCCAGCTGGACAAGGGCAACGCCGCCTTTGATCTCTTTGACCACGCCTTCAAGAGTGTTATTCTCGCCGATGAACTGCGCAACAAAGCTGTTCTCGGGGGCTTCATACAGCTGGTCTGGCGGCGCCAGCTGCTGGATGCGGCCATCATCAAACACGGCAACGCGGTCAGACATGGTCAGCGCTTCGGTCTGGTCGTGGGTCACATAGACCACGGTAATTCCAAGATCATGCGCTAACCGCGTGATCTCGAATTGCAGCGTTTCGCGCAGTTGTTTATCCAGCGCGCCCAGCGGCTCGTCCATCAGGACCAGTTCGGGTTCGAAAACCAATGCGCGGGCAAGGGCGATACGCTGCTGCTGACCACCCGACAATTGTGCCGGACGGCGACCGCCAAATTCGCCCATCTGGACCATGTCCAGCGCACGCTTCACCTTCTCCTCGCGTGAGGATTTGCCCATCTTGCGGACTTCCAACGGAAAGGAGAGGTTCTCGGCCACAGTCATGTGGGGAAACAGCGCATAGTTTTGAAAGACCATGCCAATTCCGCGTTTATGCGGCGGGATGTTGTTGATGGAAACGCCATCAAGGCGGATATCGCCGTAGGTTGCTGTCTCGAAACCTGCCAGCATCATCAGGCAAGTCGTCTTGCCCGACCCCGAGGGTCCAAGCATTGTCAGAAACTCGCCCTTGGGCAAGCTGAGGTTCAGATCTTTGACAACGAGATTCTCGCCATCATAGCTTTTCTGAACACGTTCGAATTCAACGAATGCGCTGCTGTTGTTCGTCTTGGCCAAGTTGATGGCTCCCCGTGGTCTTTATTATTTTTAATATTGCAACGAAGTAAACGCATGCGCGGTGCCGTTTGCAACTGGATAAAGCCGTTTCAGGGCAGAAGAATACGATTCAGGGCAGATTGACTGAAAATAACAAAATTTCAGTCCAAATGCCTTCGATTCAGGGCATCCGGACGCAAAAATTTCGCGTCCGGATGTGTGGTTTAAGACGCTGATTTCAGCATATCACCGTCTTTTAGTGCTTTGTATGTGTCATCAAGCGCCAGCGTAGCCCGTTTCTGGAAGATCTCGATCTCCTCCGGCGTGATGACCAGCGGTGGCGATATGATCATCCTGTCGCCCACATGGCGCATCACCAGGTTGTTGGCAAAGCACCGCTCGCGGCACATGAAACCGGCGGTGCCTGTATCCATCGCAAATTTGGCGCGCGTTTGCTTGTTGGGCGACAGCGGCAGGGAGGCCATCATGCCCTTGATGTTCATGCCGCCCACCAGCGGATGCTCTGATAGTTTTGTAATCGCGGCGTGAAACGCGGGGCCTGCCACGTTGTTCACGTGGTCCAGAATGTTGTCGTCTTGCAGGATCCGCAGGTTCTCCAGCGCGACAGCCGCGCAGACCGGATGGCCGGAGTAGGTATAGCCATGGTTGAATTCGATCGCGTTGATGACTTCTGCAATCTCGTCACAGACAATCGAGCCACCAATGGGCATATAGCCAGAGCTGAGACCCTTGGCGATTGTCATGATATGTGGTTTGATCCCCATCGTGGTGGAGCCGAACCAGTTGCCGGTGCGGCCAAAGCCGCAAATTACCTCGTCCGCGATGATCAGGACATTATACTTGTCACAGATGCGCTGGATTTCGGGCCAGTAGGTGCTGGGGGGGACGATCACGCCGCCGGCGCCCTGGACAGGTTCCGCGATAAAAGCGGCAACTTTGTCTGCACCTAGCTCCAGAATTTTCGCTTCCAGTTCCTGCGCGCGCAGCAGGCCGAATGCCTCTGGTGTAAGGTCGCCGCCTTCTGCCCACCAGTCGGGCTGGCCAATGTGATGAATACCGGGAATCGGCAGACCGCCCTGCGCGTGCATGTAAGTCATCCCGCCAAGCGAGCCTGACCCCACAGTAGAGCCGTGATAGCCGTTCAGGCGGCTGATGATGTGTGATTTCTCTGGATGTCCTTTTTCAGCCCAATAGACCCGCACCATGCGCAGGTTGGTATCATTCGCCTCCGAGCCGGAGCCCGCGAAGAAAACGTGGTTCAACCCTTCGGGCGCCAGCTTGGCCAGTTCTGCTGCCAATGCGATTGCAGGCGTGTGGGTGGTGTTGAAGAATGTGTTGTAGAAGGGCAGTTCCTGCATCTGGCGTGCAGCGACCTTAACCAGCTCTTCGCGGCCATACCCCAAGTTTACGCACCACAGGCCTGCCATGGCGTCCAGAATCTCGTTGCCCTCGCTGTCGCGCAGATAGATGCCTTTGCCGCTTGTGATCACGCGCGCGCCACGCTCCGCCAGCTCGTTATTGGTGGTAAACGGATGCATGTGATGGGCAGCATCAAGGGCTTGCAGTTCGGCTGTGGGTAGATGATTTGAGATAACGGTCATAAGGGGCACCTATCGGGCTGGAGTTCGGCTGCACCTAAAATATGATCAAATTCCTCTGCGGTCAATCCGGCAGTGGTCTGCGCGCTTTGCCATGATGATGAACATCTGCGCGATAATGTGTCAGATCAGGGGGTAAATGGATTAAATGCCTTGGCAAGGCGCGCAAAATTTGATCACCTTACTGCCAGTGCCGGAAAAAGTCCGGTGTCCCTTCACGGAGTATATCAATGATCAAGACACTTATGACCGGCACCGCAGCTGTAGCCCTTTTGACAACGGCGGCATTCGCCGAAGAAGTTCGCGTCTATAACTGGTCCGACTATATTGACGAGGCGTTGTTGGCCAAGTTTGAAGAAGAAACCGGCATCAAGCTGATCTATGACGTGTTCGACAGCAACGAAGTGCTCGAGACGAAGATGCTGGCTGGTGGCTCCGGTTATGATGTGGTTGTGCCCTCCGGTACGTTCCTCCAGCGCCAGATTACAGCGGGTGCGTTCCAGAAACTCGATCCTGCAAAACTACCGAACCTCAGGAATATGTGGGACGTCGTCTCCAAGCGGACAGAGCAGTATGACCCCGAGAACGCCTATTCGATCAACTATATGTGGGGCACCACTGGCATCGGTGTGAATGTCGGTAAGGTCAAAGAGATCCTTGGCGAGGACGCGCCTATTGATTCACTTGAACTGGTGATGAACCCTGACAACATGGCCAAGCTGGCAGATTGCGGTGTGCATTTCCTTGATGCGCCGGCGGAAATGCTGCCGATGGCATTGAAATATATCGGCATCAATCCTGATAGCCACGAAGACGCAGACATCGCCAAAGCTGAAGAGGCCATGCTGAAAATCCGGCCCTATATCCAGAAGTTCCACAGTTCCGAGTATATTCAGGCGCTGGCGAACGGGGATATCTGTGTGGCGGTCGGCTGGTCCGGTGATATTCTGCAAGCGCGTGACCGCGCAGTGGAGGCCGGTAACGGTGTGGAGATCGCATTCAATGCGCCAAAAGAGGGCGCACAGATGTGGTTTGACCAGATGGCAATTCCGGTCGATGCCCCGAACGTGGATGGCGCCCACAAGTTCCTGAACTTTATCATGGACGCGGAAAATATGGCTGCGGCGTCGAACTATGTTTACTACGCAAACGGCAACAAGGCATCGCAGGCGTTTCTGATCGAAGACGTGAGTGGCGATCCGGCAATCTATCCAAGCGCCGAGACTCTGGATAACTTGTTCACCACCACACCTTTTGCACCAAAAGTGCAGCGCGTGGTGACCCGCACATGGACCAAGATCAAGTCTGGCATCTAAGTCCGGATTTACCAAACAGGCGGGGCTAACGCGGTCCCGCCCTTTCCACCTTCTCACTTGCGGGGCGACCTTGTGGCGAAACCATCACCAGACATATCTAATAAAGAGTTTTCGCCCTGGACGGACCCGAATGAGCAGCCGCTGATCCGCTTCAAGAATGTCACCAAACGTTTTGGCGAATTCGTTGCGATAGACGATTTGACACTTGATATTTATGCGAGGGAATTTTTTGCCCTGCTGGGTCCTTCCGGTTGCGGCAAGACCACAATGATGCGGATGCTGGCAGGGTTCGAGAGTGTCTCAAGCGGCACAATCGAGCTTGCCGGTCAGGACATCGCGAACGTGCCGCCAAACCAGCGTGCCGTGAACATGATGTTCCAGTCTTACGCCCTGTTCCCCCATTTGAGCGTTTATGAAAATATCGCCTTTGGTCTGCGCCGTGCCAAACTGCCCAAGGATAAGATCGATGCGCGTGTAACCGAGATGCTAAAGCTTGTCCGGCTTGAGAAATTCGCCCGCCGCAAGCCGCATCAGATATCCGGTGGCCAGCGTCAGCGCGTGGCCCTTGCCCGCAGTCTTGCCAAAGGGCCAAAGCTGTTGCTGCTGGACGAGCCGTTGGGCGCACTTGATAAAAAGCTGCGTCAGGATACGCAGTTCGAATTGATGGACATTCAGGAAACCACCGGGACCACTTTTGTGATTGTCACGCACGATCAGGAAGAAGCTATGACAGTCGCCTCGCGTGTGGCAGTGATGGACGAGGGCCGCATCATTCAGGTGGCTACGCCCGGCGGAATTTATGAAGGACCCAACTGCGTCTATGTAGCTGATTTTATTGGGGATGTAAATATTATCACCGGCACTGCAAAAGCTGCTGGACCGGATAAGTATTTCGTCGATTGGGGGGTCAATCAGGCGCCTATTCTGGCCGCGTCCGAGAAGCCGTTCAGCGACGGGCAGGAATGCCATCTGGCCATCCGCCCCGAGAAAATCAGCATCACCAAGGACAGGCCGGAAGAGGCGGAGAACGCTGTGCAGGGCAAGGTGCTGGACATCGCTTATCTGGGCAACCTGAGCACTTATCACGTCGAATTGCCCGGTGGCCAGATCATCAAGGCGCAGACTGCCAATACCCGTCGTTTGTCGCGCCGCAATATCACATGGGAAGATCCGGTCTGGATCCGCTGGAACGCCACCGCCGGAGTCTTATTAGCAGAATGACCTGTCGGATTTTTGATCAAAGTGGGGAGGTAAGCTGATGCGCAGATTTGCAATGATTGCTGTGCCCTACACATGGCTTGTCGCGCTGTTCCTGATTCCGTTCCTGATCGTATTCAAAATCTCGCTGTCAGAAGCTGCATTGGCGATCCCACCCTATGCGCCAACAATGAAAGACGGCTTTGGCGCAATGCTGCAAGGGTTCGACTTTGATAATTTTGTCTTCCTCACCACCGATGATCTTTATTATAGAGCCTACCTGAGCAGCCTTCAGATCGCTGTTATATCGACAGCGCTTACGCTTTTGGTTGGTTATCCGATGGCCTATGGTATGGCGCGCGCACCTGAAGAATGGCGCGCTACGCTTATGATGCTGGTGATTTTGCCTTTTTGGACTTCATTCCTGATTCGCGTTTATGCTTGGATCGGAATCCTGAGTAACGAGGGGCTGTTAAACCAGTTGCTGCTGTGGCTCGGTGTGATTTCCGAACCTTTGACGATCCTGAACACCAATATCGCTGTCTATATCGGCATCGTTTATACCTATCTGCCGTTTATGATCTTGCCGATCTATGCCGCTCTTGACCGTATGGATGACAGTCTGATCGAAGCGGCCGAAGACCTTGGCTGTTCGCGCATGTCCGCCTTTTGGCTCGTTACAGTGCCACTGTCGAAAAACGGCATCATTGCGGGGTGTTTTCTGGTTTTCATCCCGGCGCTGGGCGAGTTCGTGATCCCGTCGCTGTTGGGCGGGTCTGGTACGCTGATGATCGGTAAGGTCCTGTTTGAGGAATTCTTTAACAACCGCGATTGGCCTGTCGCCAGTGCGGTAGCCGTGATCCTGCTGTTGATCCTGATTATTCCCATTGTGCTGTTCCAGCGGAACCAGCAAAAACAGGCGGAGGCCGAAGCATGAAACGCCTCAGCCCTTTTAACATCACATCACTAACCCTCGGGTTTGCGTTCCTCTATCTGCCGATGATCTTGCTGGTGATCTACAGCTTTAACGAATCCAAACTGGTCACGGTCTGGGCGGGTTTTTCGACAAAATGGTACGGCGAGCTGCTGCGCGATCAGGCGTTTCTGGATGCGGCTGTGGTCACGATCAAGGTTGCGGTTCTGTCCTCAACTTTCGCTACAGTTCTTGGCACAATGGCCGCCTATGTGTTGGTAAACGGAGGCCGGTTTATCGGCCGCACGCTGTTTTCGGGTATGATCTATGCGCCCTTGGTGATGCCCGAAGTCATCACCGGCCTGTCGTTGCTTTTGCTGTTCATCGGCATTGGTCTGGACCGCGGTGTGCTCACCATTGTGCTGGCTCATACGACTTTTGCAATGTGTTATGTCTCGGTGGTGGTGTCCTCGCGGTTGGTTAGTTTTGACCGCTCGCTGGAAGAGGCAGCTCTCGATCTTGGGTGCAACCGCTTTGATGCTTTCCGGCTTGTTACTCTGCCGATTATTGCGCCGGCGGTAATATCCGGCTGGCTATTGGCCTTTACGCTCAGCCTTGATGATCTGGTGATCGCGTCGTTTGTGTCTGGCCCTTCGTCCACAACCCTGCCAATCAAAATCTGGAGTTCGGTCCGTCTTGGCGTCTCTCCCGAGATTAACGCGCTGTCCACCATGATGATCGGGATCGTTACGGTGGGCGTTATCAGTGCCTCGCTGATTTCGAAGCGTAATTCCGTGCGTGCCCGGAAGGATACGCAGGCGGCAGAGCGCAACGCGTGAAACGCCTTTTTGACGCCTATGCCTACGGAGCTGGACCGCGTGAAAATTGCTGGTGGGATGCAAGCCATGCAGTTAATCCGCGCGCTGCGGTGGTGCAAAGCGCCCGCACAGATGTTGCAATCATTGGTGCGGGATTTACCGGACTGTCCGCCGCGCTTCATCTGGCGCGTGCCGGCATTAGTGTGACTGTACTTGATGCGGAGCGGATTGGTTGGGGGGCATCAGGGCGTAATGGTGGCTTTTGCTGCCTTGGCGGCGGCATGCTTGATGATACAGCGCTTGACCGTCGGTTTGGCCGCGCAGGTCGGGTAGATTTTCGCCGGACCGAGCTCGCCGCGATCCAGTTGGTCGAAGGAATTATCGCAGAACACAGCATCAAGGTAGACCGCCATTCTATTGGCGAGACATCTCTTGCGCATCGGCTCAAAGACATGGCGGTGTTGCAAGCGCATGCTGCCGCAGTCGACGAAAATTATGGCGTGGCGCACCAGATCCATAGTAAGGTCGATCTTACGCGGTTGGGAATGGCAGGGCCGTTTCATGGGGGTCTCACGATCGAGGCTGGCTTTGGGCTGAACCCCCGCAAATACCTTTTTGGACTGGCACAAGCGGCCGAACTTGCCGGCGCGCGAATTTTTGAAGATAGCGCCGTCACAGCTCTGACCTCTCGTGTGGATGGTTGGGAATTGCGCGCCAATGGGCATAAATTGCGTGCGGACCGCGTTATTTTGGCAACCAACGGCTATTCTTCTGATGATCTGCCTGCCTGGCTTTCTGACCGTTATCTTCCAAGTCAATCGAATGTGATGGTGACCCGCCCCCTCGATGAAGACGAACTGGCCGCTGCCGGTTGGACTACCGACCAGATGGCCTATGATACCCGGAACCTGCTGCATTATTTTCGCCTGACGCCTGACCGCAGGTTTCTGTTCGGCATGCGGGGCGGGATTATAACAGGTGCAAAAGCGGAAGAGCGTGCAACAGCACGGGTTCGCGCAGATTTTGACGCGATGTTTCCGGCGTGGCGTGCAGTTGATACCGCCTATAGCTGGTCAGGTCTGGTTTGTCTGGCACGTGACAGATTGCCGTTTGTTGGCCCAGTGCCCGAGCGCGCAGGCCTATGGGCAGGCCTGTGCTATCACGGCAATGGCGTGGCAATGGGCAGCTATAGTGGGGCACTTTTGGCGCGCCTGGTTCAGGGAAAGATGCCTGATTTACCTTATACTGAGGCGCTTCGGATACCGCTGCGCCGGTTTGGTTTAGGTAGATTACGCCGTCTCGCGATTCCGCTGGCTTATGCCGCCTATATGATTGCGGATCGCTAAGCGGCTTCACGCAGTGCAGTAACGCTGGCGGCTGGTGCCTCTGATCCACCGGCAAAAACCACCCGTGCTTCTGTTCCAAGATTCTGGACCTCGGTAATGCGGGCGTAAGTGCTTGCAGCGCTTGTGGGAAGGGAAATACCACCAGTGCCGGTTGCTTCTACCTCGAACCTGTAAAGGCCGGCAGGAACGGGTGTGCCATCTTTTTGGACTCCAGCCCAAAGAACCGGATCGGACGAAACTGGCAATGCCCCACGATCCACCTCGCGTCCGTTAACATCGTAAACCACTAACTCCATCTCTGTTGCGCCGATTGGAGCGGTAGGCAGCACAGTGATGGGTGCAGAATCGAACAATACGGGGGCGGTTGTGCGCCCCTCCATCCCGATCCATCCTGCCATTTGCCCCATCGCACTGCTGCCCAATTGGTTGGCCAGCGCGGCGAGCAGGTCATTTGACAGAACCTGTTGTTCAACCATAGAAAACTGGGCGAGCTGTGCCGCATATTCAGAGCTGTCCAAGGGTTCAAGCGGGTCCTGATATTTGGCCTGTGTGGTCAGCATTTTAATAAAAGTCTCGAAATCCGAGGACAAAACAGCCTGTGCTTGTGGTGCGTTTGCGGCGCCACCGGCCGCGCCAATATTGGCGGAAGTTGTGAGGGTAGGGGAGATCATAATGGTTCCTTACAATCTGATATCAACACCGACGGTTCCGGTGTGATCAAGTTGGATGATATTTGTCTTGGGTCGAGTTTGGCTATCAGCGTCAGTGAGTGAGGTAGGCTTGTCCATGGAATCAGTGCTGTTCTCGTCCTTGGTTTGATTATCATTTTTTGTCCCCTGGCCGAACGAAAAGGAGATTTGTTCATACCCCATGGTGCGGAGGGTTTGGCCTAACTGATCAATATGGCGGCGCATCAGATCAAGGGTATCAGGGCGCTCTGCGACGATATTGACGGTGATTTTTCCGTCTTCTGAAATGACAGACATGCGCACCCTCCCCAGCTCGGCGGGAGAGAGCACAATTTCTGTTGGCTTATGTGCTGCTTGTATTATCCCCTCTCCCAATTGGCGCGCGATATGCGGAGTAAGATCTGTACGCGAGGGAGCAACGAGACCGTGATGCGCTGATACCGTACGCGGCGTGTCCCAGGTAAAAAGTTCCACGTTATCGGAAGATGTAAGCAAGGATTCTCGCGTAAAGAGACTACTGCTGCGGTCAATTGTTATGCCATCCTGTATGCCATTGGCGGGACCCTTAATATGGTTTGAGGATATGGTTGCCTTGCCGATCCATGCGTTGTGCGACGAAACGTCGATGGTCTTCGAAAGCGGCGGGCTTTCGGTAATAACTTCGGCCTGCGTTTGAGCCGGATGTGTCCGTACGGCATTGGTGCCTTGTCTGTGCACTAATGGTGTTCCGGAAGCAGGTTCTGTTTGTGCGCTTTTTCCTGAGATTTCTACTGAAGACGGGGGCGAAACTTTGGACACTGGCAAAGAAAAGTTTGCACCGTTTGTTTTGATTTGTCCAATTACCGCATCTTCAGGTCCCTTATGTGTGTACGTCTCTTTTGCTTTTGAATTGGAAGCTACGAGCGATGCACTGGTATTTGAGGCTTGGGGAGCCACTTCAGCAAAAATCTCTGAACCGTTTGGTCTGCTATGTGGTGGAGCGGCTTCCGCTTGAGTCTGAGCCATAAAACCCTGCGGTGCGGTCATCGGGGGCTGTGCATTACCGGGAAACTTTACGGCATCAGAAGCACCGCCTGATCTGGTATCCAGAGTTTGATCTGTGGTCCTTTGCGCAACGGATCCGGCCAAAACACTCAACTGCTCGATTGATATTGGAGCCAGATAAGGAGGCGAAGATTCGTTCTTTTCTGAGATCTGGCTCATTTTAGAAGTAATTGCTAATCTGTCATCTATCGGCGCGGGGGCCGAAAAGAAATCTGGTGTGTCAGGTACGGATCGTTCGTTTGAAATTTGATTCTTTTTTTGCTTTGCCTCTATATCGCTCTGCTCCTTCCCGCAGGCAGGCGTCCCTTCTTCTGAAAGATGTGCAATTTCAAGCGTTGCCAGCAAACCTGCAAAATCAAGCTTGTTGATAGCCAACTGCTTTTCACCCTCGGTTGTGGTTCCTGCAGCGTCATGTGGCGCCAGCTTGCCTGAAGCGACGTTTCCGCTTAGTACCGCGATGATATTCATACTGCGCCTTCCGGAGTTCTGCCACGATCTGGATGCACTATGCGGATTCTTCCTTACCAGTTGTTTACTGCTTTTGGTTCATGGTGGGAAAAATCTGCGTAATTTAAGGAATATTCCGGATGATACCGATTCCCGGCCTGCCGCCCCCCGCCCCTGCAAGCCTTTCTGGTAAGGCCTCTGATGCGACGCTTATGAAAGCCGCGCAAAACCTTGAGGCAGCATTTCTTGCTAAAATGCTTCAGTCAGCAGGTCTTGGCCAGACCAGCGAGAGTTTTGGTGGTGGCGCAGGAGAGGACCAGTTCAGTTCTTTTCTTATCCAGGAGCAGGCCACTTACATCGTCAAAGGCGGAGGCATCGGCCTCGCACAATCCCTTTTTGAAGCCCTTAAGGAGCGAACAAATGACACCTGATCTTGATTTCGAAAAACTTGAGGCTTTGCTGGAGCAGGAACGGGTGTTTTTGCTGGAAGGCGATCTGGAAGGTTTGGGAACGCTTTTGCCTGTTAAGGAGCAACTTGTGGAGATGTTGCTCGATGATGCGGGCGTGCATCGGGATAAAATTATGCCGCTGGAAGGCAAGCTCAAACGAAACCAATTACTGTTGGATGGCGCGCTGGAAGGGATTCGCGCAGTATCTAATCGCCTTGCTGCTTTGCGGCAGGTCCGGACGGTACTGGATACCTATGATGCGCAAGGCCGGAAGAAAAGTGTGGTAACGCCGCTGCCGCCAAAGGTGGAAAAGCGGGCATGATTAATTGTGGATTGAATGAAGCTAGATGAGTTTATTAAAATGCATTGCAGAGCAAGGTTGGCCTTTAAGACTTTTGTAAGCGTCAAAAGGCCATGGTGTGAATGCATCCGATCCCCGGATGGCACACCGCCCCTTCCGGGCCGATGTACAGGCCAGAATGGCATTCCTGTCCGACACTCGTGCGGACGTTATCCGGCGTAAAGCGCCGATCCGAAAAAGGAACATGCTTCAATGTCGAGCATACTTACAAACAATAGTGCAATGGTTGCGCTGCAAACTCTGAAATCTATCAACAGCAATCTGGCAGGAACCCAAAATTCGATTGCTACAGGTAAAGATATCAGCTCTGCGAAAGACAACGCGTCGGTTTGGGCGATTTCCAAAGTCATGGAAGCTGATGTGTCTGGTTTGGACGCTGTGCAGGATTCACTCTCTGTTGGCCAGTCGACTGTCGCAGTTGCAAGTGCTGGCGCAGAGCGGGTGGTGGAAACTCTCAAAGAGATGCAGGCGCTTGCTGTTTCAGGGCAATCTGAAACAGCTGACTTTGGTAAAATCGCGACTGAAATGACTGCTAAAAAAGCGGAAATTGATGCTATAATTGCGGGATCCCAATTCAACGGTGTGAACTTGCTCAATACGGACGTTGACGGTGCCGGTGCTGGTACAACAAACCTTACAGTTGTTGGGTCTATCAACCGTGTCGGTAATGGGGCGCCTACCGCTGAGACTATTTCTGTAGCAACTGCAAATTTGCAAGGCACAGTTACCGGCGGTACTTTGGCGGCGATCGTTGATACTGCAACTGCGGCAACAGCATTTGGCCAGTTGGACACAATGCTTACCGCTGCAATCGAAGGCGCCGCATCCCTCGGTTCCTCTGGAAAGCGTCTCGAAAACCAAAGCGGGTTTATCTCAAAGCTGTCTGACGCTCTTACATCTGGTATTGGCGCACTTGTCGATACAGATATGGAAGCGGCATCTGCTAAGCTTCAGGCGCTGCAAACCCAGCAGCAGCTGGGTGTTCAGGCACTTTCGATTGCCAATCAGGCGCCACAGACCATCCTGTCGCTCTTCCGTTAAAGATAGGAACCCCGACACTATTTGGGGGCGCGTTGTGGCGCGCCTCCGGCACAGTCAAAAATGAGTAGGGATTCCCGTGAACGCAACTACGCTTGCCCACCGCGGCTACGCGCCGACTGCTACGCCGTTGAAATCAGCGCGTAGAGCCGAATACGAAGTGATTGCGCGCATCACATCACGGCTTACGGCTGCTATTAAAGAAAAAGACTTCAACAAGTTGATTGCAGCGATGCATGAAAACCGAACTCTGTGGCGCAAGCTGGGGCAGAGTGTTGCAAGTCCTGACAATTTACTGCCAGACGATCTTCGGGCGCGCCTGATTTATCTATCTGAATTTACGGAGCACCATACGCGCAAAGCGATTCAGCGTGAGGTATCCGCCACTCCGCTTGTTGAAATTAACACCGCCATCCTGCGTGGCTTGAAATAGATTGGAATCCAATATGAGCGGTCTTGTCCTGAAGTTGGGTCCAAAAGAACGTGTGTTGATCAATGGTGCCGTTATTGAAAACGGAGACCGAAGAAGCCGATTGGCAATCATGACGCCGGATGCAAAAATTTTGCGCTTGCGCGATGCCATTCATCCCGAGGACGCAAAAACACCTGTGCGCCGCGTATTATTTGCAGTTCAACTGGTCTTATCAGGTGACCGAGATGAGCAAAGTGCGCATTTGCCCTTATTGCGGCAGGTTGAAGAGCTGAGTCAGGTCTTCACGGACCCTGACAGCCGTCAGATGCTTTCTGAGGCCAGTCAGGCAATTATCGAAAAACAGCATTACCGCACACTCAAAGCATTGCGTGCGTTACTGCCACGTGAAGAGCGGCTGTTAGCCGTACGGCCAAGCTGATGTTCCAGCCTGTCGTCCCGATCGGCGGTCTGGGTGGCTGGCGGTTTCTGCAACAAACCTATGACAGCCAATTGAAAGCCTTTACTCAAAGTACGCAACTTCAGCGCGATAGTGATTACTTTCGTGAAAAAATTGGCAGTATCGAAACCGCTGAACAGTTGGTTTCTGACCGGCGCCTTTTAACTGTGGCACTGGGTGCTTTCGGCTTGCAAGATGACATTAACAGCCGATTTTTCATTCGTAAAATCCTAGAAGAGGGAACGGTAAACAAAGACGCATTGGCAAATCGCTTTTCTGATCCGCGTTATAAGGAAATGTCACAGGCTTTTGGTTTTGGTCCTGGTGAATATCTCAAGGTCGGTGAGCCAGTTTTTGCCCAAGCCATTATTGACCGTTTTGAGAAAATAGAGTTCGAAGTTGCTACAGGCAAGCAAAATGAATCAATGCGGTTCGCACTCTATGCCGAGCGTGAAATGGGTGGCTTGGCGGTGAGTGACATGTCAAACGATGCAAAGTGGTTTACCCTTATGGCAGAGCCACCTTTACGCACACTGTTCGAGAAAGCTTTTAATCTGCCTAGTGCTTTTGGGCAAATTGACATTGATCAGCAGTTGAATGTCTTTAAGGAGCGCGCAAAGAGGGAGTTTGGATCCGATGATTTGAGTCTTTTTTCAGACCCTGTGCGGGTGCAGGAACTGATCACAAAATTTATTGTTCGTGATCAGATCTCCCAGTTTAATAGTGGCTTTTCGTCAGGTGCGATTGCGCTCACTCTGCTTCGAGGCGGCTAGGAAATATTTAATCCAGACCGTCGCAAAATCAGTTCCAGTTGACTAAAGCTTCGCTGTGCATCCTCGGGTTCGATCTTGGCAAGGAAGGTCTCAATCTCTGGATAAAGGATAATCGCTTTGTCTATCAACGGATCACTGCCAAGTGTGTAAAGACCGGCACGGATCATCATTGCGTTGGCGTCATAAAGACTCAGCATTTTTCGGGTGTGAGCCAGCAACGCATTCTCGCGCGTATTTGCAGCGGCTGGTAAGCTACGCGATACAGACCGCAACACATCTATTGCTGGAAATCTGCCCCCTTCCGCTATGGCCCGATCAAGTACAATGTGTCCGTCCAGTACGCCGCGCAGAATATCGGCAATTGGTTCATCCATGTCTGATCCTGCAACCAGGACGCTAAACAATGCTGTGATATCGCCCTGCGTCCCGGCACCGGGGCCAGCACGCTCGCATAGCGAAGTAATAAGGTGCGTAGTTGACGGTGGGTAGCCGCGCAAGACAGGTGCTTCCCCAGCCGCAACGGCAATTTCCCGATGGGCTTCTGCAAAACGTGTAATGGAATCAGCCAGAAACAGCACAGAGTGACCTTCGTCGCGAAAATGTTCTGCTACTGCCATTGCAGTCCAGGCACAGCGACGCCGTAAGAGGGGCGACTGATCTGATGTGGCGGCGATGACAACCGCACGCGATAGGCCTTCCGCGCCAAGAACGTTATCAACAAAATGCCGCAATTCGCGGCCACGCTCACCGATCATGGCAATAACAACGATGTCAGCGGTCATATGGCGTGCAAACTGTCCTAAAAGAGTAGACTTACCAACACCGGAGCCCGCAAACAGCCCCATCCGTTGTCCCAGTACCATCGGCAACATCGTATTGGTAACTGCTAAGCCTGTGCTTAGCCGCCTACCAAAAGCCCGCCTGTCCGCTGCGTGGGGAGGCGGGCAAAGCAAACGTCGTGCAAAAGCGCCGCGCAGCAGTGGTTTGTTGTCGAGCGGGTTGCCAGCGGGACCGATAATTCTGCCCAGCCATTCTCGCGAAGGCGCAATTATACCAGGTGATAAAAGCGTAGCTCTGTCATTCATGCCCACACCTTCTGGTGGTTCTTCCGCCAGCATAACCAGCGCATCCCCGATGATCTGAATTACTTCACCGCGTAGGGGCCCCCCCCTCTTTCGGTAGACCTGCAAGCCATCGCCAAGCGTGGCATCACCCGTCAGTCCGGTAATATGTATAGTGGCACCGTCTGCGCGGCTAACCCGTCCAACAGGGTGCACGGGCCGCAAACCAGCGATATGGGCCACAAGTCCGTCGAGGAGCGAAGAGTCTTTCATAGGATACCTTTTTGCTACTGCTCACTCTTTCTAAAGGAATCACCCTTAAAGCTTTATGAAACCGAAGCAGGGAGAATCCCGATGTTCGAAAATTTAACTGTCTTTCAGACGTCTTCTGCAATGGCCCGCCATGCGGCGCAGAGTCAGGCACTGATATCGCAAAATGTAGCCAATGTTGACACTCCTGGCTATGTGGGCAAACAGTTGGTACCTTTTGCCGCTCTCTATGCGCCGACGGAGAGTGGAGATTTACAGCGCGCCACTCGTGCTGGGCATTTGCATGGCAGCGTTGACGGTCATGAAATGACCAGTATCGAAATGCGCAACGGCAATCATCCAAACGAAAATACTGTCTCGCTTGAGGGGGAACTCCTCAAATCTGCAGAAGCCAAGAGCAATCATGACCGCGCGCTTGCGATTTATAAGTCTGCCCTTGATGTGCTGCGCACAGCCATAAGCACCCGATAGGAAAAATAACATGTCAGATTTTTCGTCCGCACGCTTCGTATCTGCCAGCGGCATGCAGGCACAGGCCCAGAGGTTGCGTCATTTGTCCGAAAATATTTCTAATGCGGATACGCCGGGATATCGCCGCAAGCTGGTCTCGTTCCAGACTGCCTTGGGGCAGGGTGATCGCGTATCAGAGGTTGAGGTTGGGCGCGTGCGTCTTGATCAGTCCGATCTATCAAAGATTTATGACCCTGCGCATCCATTGGCAGATGAGACAGGTCAGTATTCAGGTTCCAATGTGAACCTGTTGATCGAATTAGCTGACGCGCGAGAGGCGCAGCGTAGTTACGAGGCGAACCTGAAAATGTTTGATCAGGCGCGCAATATGTCCAGCAGTCTGATGCAACTATTACGCCGCTGACACAAACACAGGCTTGCGCGCGTAAAGGCAGGCCAACCCACTGAAAAAGGAGTTCCAGAATGGAATTGAAGTCACTGTCTGCAATACAAAACTATACCTCAGCTAAACCGGCAACCACACCCGTCGAGAGTGAAAGCGGTGGTGTCGCGGCGCTCAAAAGTATCGCAAGCGATTTTGCTTCGACTCTCGCCAAATCAGAGCAGGTCGCGCAATCAACGATGATGGGCAACGCGGATCCTCATGCGCTGGTGCAGGCGCTCGCGCAGACCGAACTTGCCGTCGAGACAGCGGTGAGTGTGCGCAATAAAGTCGTTGAAGCCTATCAAGAAATTCTTCGGATGCCTGTCTGATGATGGAGGAATTGGTGTTCTTTGACACCATGCGGCAGGGGCTCTGGGTCGCTTTTGTGATCTCCTTGCCGATTTTGATCGCAGCCCTCGTGACAGGCGTTTCCATCGGCCTGGTACAGGCGCTGACGTCAGTTCAGGAGATGACCCTGACATTTGTGCCGAAACTGGCTGCTATCGCCGTCGTTTTCTGGATGTCGATGCATTTCATGACCAATACACTCGTTGCTTTTTTTCACGACCAGATCATCCCGCTCATCATTGGAGGATAAAATGGACAGCACCGGATATATTACCCTGAGCCGTCAATCGGGCTTGCAGCGCGAAATGCAGGTAGTGGCGAATAATATCGCCAACGCCGCAACAACCGGTTTTCGTGCAGAGGGGGTGATTTTCTCGGAATACGTCAAAGCAGTAGACGGAGAAGCCTCCTTGTCCATGGGGCAGGGTAACATCGGCAAAACCTCGTTCGAGCAAGGTGGATTGCGCCAGACAGGTGGTACGTTTGATTTTGCGATCGAAGGGGACGGCTATTTTGTGATCCAGGCTCCGATGGGGGACAGGTTGACGCGGGCGGGGGCCTTTTCACCCAGTGCCGACGGACAACTTGTTACGCCAGACGGATTCCCAGTTCTGGATGCAGGCCGCGCGCCGTTGTTTGTACCCGCAGGTGCCGGAACGCTGGCTGTTTCTTCTGATGGTACGCTGAGCATTAATGGTGCCCCGCTGGGTCAAATGGCCATCGTGCGACCGCTGGAACCACTCCGGATGATCCGTGAAGACGGAGTTATGTTCCGCGCAGATGCCGGTGATGTACCAACTGAAGATGCGCGCGTACTGCAAGGTTTCGTTGAGGGTTCAAACGTAAACCCGCTCTTGGAACTGTCGCGGATGATCGAAGTGCAGCGCGCTTACGAGATGGGACAAAGTTTTCTTAAAACCGAAGACGAGCGGGTCCGCACCGCCGTTAAAACCCTAACAGATTCAAAATAAAGGAGAGAGCCCATGCGCGCCCTCACAATTGCCGCCACCGGAATGAGCGCCCAGCAAATGCGGGTCGAAACAATTTCCAACAACCTCGCGAACATGAGTACAACTGGGTATAATGCTCGCAGAGCCGAGTTTGCAGATTTGCATTATCAGCAGATGGCGCGCGCAGGTACGGTAAATGCCTCAGATGGGACCGTTCTGCCAACAGGCATTCAGCTGGGCCTCGGGGTGCGCCCTGCTGCCGTGAGTATCCATCTGCAGCAAGGTGCACTTGCCGCGACAAACGGGGATCTGGACGTTGCCATCGAAGGGCAGGGATATCTTGAGGTTACATTGCCCAGCGGGCAGACGGCCTATACCCGCGATGGCGGTCTTAAACGCACCGGCGAAGGTTTGATTGTAACCTCCGAAGGCTTTGCAGTGGGGCCTGAAATTACAATCCCCGCGGATGCACGAAGCATTTCCATCAATTCTGATGGTGAGGTTTATGCATATTTTGACGAAGCGGCTGCGGGGCAGCTTTTAGGACAGTTTACTCTCACCGGCTTCACGAACTCCAAAGGCTTGGAAGCAATCGGCAGTAATATGTTCCTAGAAACAGAAGCTTCCGGTCCCGCACTTGTCTCTTCGCCCGGCCAGGACGGTTTGGGAACTCTGCGCCAAGGGTATCTGGAAGGCAGTTCAGTCGATGCTGTCCGTGAGATTACCGAACTGATCGAGGCGCAGCGTGGCTATGAAATGAATGCTAAAGTCATCTCTGCGGTCGATCAGATGATGAGTGCGACGACGCAGGTGCGCTGATGAGAGTTTTTACTGTTATCTGTGCTATTTTTTTTGCAGTTCCGGCCTTCGCCGACATGATCGTACCTGCACGTACGATCCGGCCTACGCAGATCATAACTGAGACTGACATAGTAATCGCGACGGGCGATCTATCAACCGGTTTTGCGCGTCTTTCCGATGTCATTGGACAGGAGGCACGTGTGGCGCTTTATGCGGGCCGACCGATTCTGTTTGGTGATATCGGTCCGCCAGCAGTGATCGACCGTAACCAGATTGTGCCGCTTCTCTACAACGCGAATGGCATCAGCATCAGCACCGAAGGACGCGCTCTTGAACGCGGCGCCGTAGGGGACCGCATTCGCGTGATGAACCTTGGCTCGCGCGCGACCCTGTTTGGCCAAATCCTGAATGACGGCTCGATTGAAGTAAGGAACTGATTTATGCACAAATCATTGAAAATAAGTAGTTTTTGTTTCCTCTGCCTAACACTTGCCTGCGCGCGCGCGGATCATATTGGTAAGCCACCCACTTTCACCCCTGTCAAAGACGCGCCGGAGGCACGCGCGATGATTGAGCCCGGTTTACCAGACGTTATTCTGGAGCGCCGTCCCGCTGATGGTGCCTCTCTCTGGTCGCCTTCGCGTGCGTCCTTGTTGGGGGATCGCCGTGCAGTGGTGCGTGGCGATATTCTTACCGTAGTGATCGAAATCGACGAGAAAGCAGAGATTTCCAACTCATCTGACCGGAGCCGGTCAGGATCTGAAAACCTAAGCGTTCCGGGGCTGTTTGGCTTGCCGCAGCGTCTTGATGAAAAACTGCCTGAAGGGGCTTCGTCAGATGCGCTGGTGGGCATCAAATCGCAAAGTAATTCTTCCGGTGACGGTTCCGTCAAGCGCAAGGAAAAGTTGGAGTTGCGCATTGCGGCGACTGTTGTGGATGTACTGCCAAATGGTGTGCTGTCAATCTCGGGCAGTCAAGAGTTGCGTGTGAATTTCGAGCTGCGCGAACTGCTGGTCACTGGTTTTGTGCGGCCCGCTGACGTCTCTCGCCAGAACGAAATCACTTATGATAAAATTGCCTCCGCTCGGGTGTCCTACGGTGGTCGTGGCCAGATCAGTGATGTTCAGCAACCGCGTGTGGGTCAGCAAGTCCTCGATGCTTTTTTGCCATTCTAATTAGGATTCCTGACCGTGAAAAAACTATTACCACTTATATTTTTGCTTGTTGGAACGGGTGCAGGTGTGGGCGCCGGTATTTTCCTCCGGCCTGACACAGTTGCCGATCCTGTTGTACTTTCTGATGAGAATACTACAAAAAAGGATAGGAAGGACGAAGCGGAGGAAGATATCTCTGATATTGTTTCTACGGATTCTTCTGTTGGTGACAAAAGCAAAAATGAATTTGCGAAGTTGAATAACCAGTTTGTTATTCCCCTGGTCGTGGGTGAGAGGGTTACGGCCTTGGTTGTCTTGGCGCTGAGTGTGGAAGTGCCGGAAGGCGAAACCGCCACAGTCTATCTGAGGGAACCGAAGCTCAGAGACAGTTTTTTGCAGGTATTATTTGATCATGCAAATATGGGTGGTTTCGAGGGAAATTTTACAAGTGCTGACGCTTTAGGTCGCCTGCGCGGCGCACTTAGGGAGGTCGGACAGAAAGATTTGGGTGCAGACTTGATCAAGGATGTCCTGATCATGGAAATTGCGCGACAGGACTACTGAACTAGTTTAAAACAGCTATCAGTTATGACGCGGTCTAATTGTGACCGCGCTTTTTTCTGCTGTGTTTGAGTGCTGACTTTTCCAAACAGAGCATCTGTAACAAGAACTTTACCGTATGCTGTGCGCACTTGTGCGATGTGCTGTTCTTTTATTGCTAGTACCTGCGCCAGCTGTATATTTATTTCTCTCTTTTTTCTGCCTACCCACGCTTGCCAGACAACATCCGCCCCAATTGCCCTTTGTTGTTGATCCGCGCTACTTCGGCTTTCAGCCATTTGGATGTCAAGTTGCCGCAAAGCGGCACGCAAGCGGTCTTCCTGTGCCATAAGTCGTGCAAAGCTTTCTTTTTGCTTACGATATTTCAAATCTACCAGCTTTTGCATCATAGCTAAATCCGTAAGCTTAGTCATCTTTTTCCCTTTGCACGGCGGCGCATATCCTCGGCAAATCGTATCGCGGCGGCGACAGGCGCATAGTCCTCATGGCGAATGTGTGCGCCGATTTCGACCGCTGCATGTAACGCCCGTGCCGTTGGCGGATCAGAATGAATCGGAACACCAGCTTCTGCACCGATACGCCGGATTGTTGCGGCAATTTCATCCATACCTTTGGCAACGCAAACGGGCGCTTCGCCGGGTTGTCGGCTCCATTTTAAGACAACAGCATAATGGGTTGGATTTACGATAATGACATCGGCATTCGGTACATCTTTCATCATCTGGTTCTGTGAGGCAGCAAGCGCACGTTGGCGGCGCTCTTGTTTGAGATGCGGGTCGCCTTCGCTATTTTTTGCTTCGTCTGTCAACTCTTTCCGCGACATACGATTTTTGCGCATATGCGAGGCTTGCTGCCAGAGTGCATCAGCGCCGCCGATTACTCCAGATACCACCACGACAACGCTCAAAAAAGCGATACATATCTTTGCCAGTAGTGCAATTGCGGTTTGCGGATTGGTTTGTAAAACACCGATCATTTGCGGCAGCCAAGCGCTGATAAAGACCGCGAGACAGGTTGAAAAAATCACCAGTTTTGTGAGGCTCTTGAAAAACTCAAATATGCCGTCTCGTCCAAATTTATTTTTCGTGTTGGAAATAATAGAAATACGTTCGATTTTAGGCTCAAGCTTGCTAGGTGCGAAGACCCAAGCCTGTTGGGCAAACATGGCAAGGATTACCCCTATTGCGGGCAGTGCGAAAATTGGCGCCATGCCGAAACTGACAGCGTAAATGATACTGCCTGCAGGAACGGTAGAATGTCCTGTAAAGAACAACTCTGCCAAAGTATCTGGTTGATCTAGCAGGGTCATCATTGCTGTGCCTACATGCTCGAAGCTACTCGCACCGGCCCCGATTAATGCACCCAGAAGGCCAAAATAAGCAGCAGCAGTTAGGAGGTCATTTGATTTTGCAACATCGCCTTTCTTCCGCGCCTCGAGCAGTTTTTCCGGTGTGGCGTCAAAACTCTTGTCATCGGGGTCTTCGCTGTCGCTCATGGGACAGGCTCCAGCGGATTGGCGATAAAGCTGTTAAGAGCCTCAAGCCATGTTGTTAAAAGTAAAGGTGAAGCGAGGCATAAGACGAAAAGGCCCCCAGCAGTAATGACGGGGGCGCCGACAAAAGCGACCATTAATTGTGGCATCGCTTTGTTTATAACTCCAATGGCGACATTATAGAGAACGGACAAGATCACAAAGGGGGCGGCCAACGTGAAGGCGAGAGCGAACGCGCGTCGGATTTGGTCAACGCCCCATTCCGAAACGTCCGTACCACTCGGCAGACGGCCCATTGGAATCATATCATACGAAATGATTACCATTTCAGCGACCCGCACATGCAGCCCGGTTATCACGGCAAGTGCTAACCCGCCCATGACAAGGATATGCCCCATTGCCGGGACAGGCTCCGCTACCGCACCACCCAGAATTTGTGCGAGCGAGGTAGATTGGGCTGCGATCGAACCGGCGGTCTGTAAGGCCAAGACAAACATTCGGATGCCAATTCCTAAAATGACGCCAGCCGCGATTTCGGTCAGCGCGAGCCACAGAATGGAATCGAATGCCATCGTCAATATTGGGGCAGCCACTGCCGGTGCAATAATCATAGTAAAAGCCAGCGCAATACCCAGCTTCACCCGCGCTGGAATGGATTGTTCACCGAATGCTGGAAGCAGGCTCACTAAGGCACTGACGCGTAGGAAGACAGCAAAGCCTTGCCACAATAGTGCATTTGTCAGGTCCATCAATTGCATCATGCAGAAACTACCCCTACCAAAGAGGGGCGCGCGTCTAGCCCTATCTCTTCAAAGGAGAGAACAGGTGAATTGATGCCTTTAGCGCGCATGACTGTATGCAAAAAACGGCGCCGACGAGTATTTGTGACAATAGCTGGGAAGATTCCGTTCCTGTTGGCCTCGTTTATTTTCTGTGAGACCCCGTCAGCAAGTTGGTTAAACAGATCAGGCGGCAGAGCTATATCCATCCCGCGATCAGCATCTACCTGATAGGCGTTGAAGGTATCCTCCCATTCCGGCGCCAGTTGTACCAGCGGTAGCGTTCCGTCGCTACGACGTAGCTCGGCCACAAGCTGGAAGCCAAGCCGTTGCCGGACCAGTTCACAGATTGCTTCTGGCTGTGAATTGTGACCACGCGCTTCGGCAGTTGCTTCCAGAATTAGCGGCAAATTGCGTATCGAGACTTGTTCAGCCAATAAGAGCCTGAGAACCGAGTGAAGCACATCGATAGGCACTTTGTCCGGAATCAATTCCTCTAGAAGTTTGCGGTTTGCTTCGGCTCGTGCAGGTGACGAGATATTAACCATTTCATCTAGAAGGCGTCTAAGCGATTTTAGCGTCAACAGGCGGGAAAAGTTCCGTTTCACGATTTCTAACAGATGCGTCGCCAAAACCTCAGCGGGAGTAACAATGGTAATACCAGCAATCGCAGCATCTTCTTGATCGTTTGCGTTGATCCATCGTGCGGGCGCCCCGTAAACCGGCTCTACGGTATCAACACCGGAAGGGAGCAATGCGGAATTTTCAGGTGTTAGTGCTAGAATCTGATGAGGGTTAAGTGTAGCGCGGGCTTGCTCAACACCTTGAATTCGAATGAGATAAGTACCATTCGAGAGGCCCGGATTATCTGTCAAACGAATTTCTGACAGTATAACTCCGAATACAGATGCGACATGAATGCGCATATTGACGATCCGAGCGTCCAAACCGGTGCCGGGATCCAGAACCATACCAACTAAGTCAGGGGCAAACTCGACATGAATGTCGTCCAATTCAAGAACATCGCCTAGCATTTTTTCACGCGGCCGCGGATCAGTCTCTTCTAGTCCTGAATCAGTTGGGGCTGATTTGTCCTTCTGATACATATGATATGATAAATACCCAAGTATTAGCGCACTTATCATAAAAGGTAAAAATGGCATGCCGGGGACCAGGGCAAACAACATCATTAAGCAAGCAACGGTTGCGAGAGCTGCGGGATGCTTGCTGAGTTGTGCAAAAACGGCTAGATCTGTAGATCCTTGCGCCCCGCCGCGCGCGAGTAACAGCGCAGATGCAATAGAGATGATAACCGCTGGAATTTGGGAGACGAGCCCGTCACCAACAGTTAGGATCGCGTAGGTTTCAAACGCGTCTCCAATTGGCATATCGTGAACTATTGTTCCCATGATCAAGCCGGCAACAAGATTTAGGAGTGTAATCAAAAGACCTGCAATTGCATCTCCTTTTACAAATTTCGATGCCCCGTCGAGAGAGCCAAAAAATGTTGTCTCCTGTTGTTCGCGCCACCGACGTTCTTTGGCTTCTTCATGGGTGATGGCTCCAGCCGACATATCACTGTCGATCGCCATTTGCTTGCCTGGCATCCCGTCAAGCGCAAATCGCGCACTAACTTCTGCCATGCGGGTCGCACCCTTGTTGATCACCATAAAGTTTACAATGAGCAAAACGCAGAATACAACTAAGCCTAGAAAAATTGATCCTCCCATTACAAACTGGGCAAATCCTTGAATAACGTCGCCTGCGGCATCTGTGCCCGTATGCCCTTCACCAATGATTAGCTTTGTTGAGGAAATATTGAGAGAAAGACGCAACATCAGAGAGGCTAAGAGAATAGTAGGAAAAGCGGAGAAATCGAGAGGCCGCTCTATAAACAGCGTCACAGTGAACATCAGAATTGCAAGAGCAAAGGATGCGGCCAGCCCTGCATCAAGTATCCAGGCTGGCATGGGCAGAATCATCATCACGATGATCATCATCAATGCTACCGCTAGAATGACGGTAGGCTGATAGATCATACTGAAAGAGAGTTTCATATTAGAAACTAACATTTTTAAGAATATTAAGCTGCTGGGTTGAGCGCCAGCCAAAAGTCAATATCTTCTTTAAGAAATTTAAAACTATTCCTTGAAACATGTCGATAAAATTACATTTTTGACTTGGCGTAGAAATTAAAATTAATTCACTTTTTTTTATAAAAATGATACTCCCAAGCTTGGATAGCGGCAATTCTTTCCCCAAAATATTTGAAGGATTGACCAAGAGGTATTTATTGACCAAAAAGCGTATAGCGTTAAGATATTTACAATTAGGATTATCTATTAGTAACACTTTAGAATAACAATTAATTGATTCCATCCTGCACCTCGTAATTAAAACAGTCAGATAATTAATGATAAAATATGCAGATAAGGTTTATGTGTTGTAAACAAAGGCATCAAAGTCGTCATAAACTTGGTGAAATTTGCATTATTTCTTCATTCAGTAATTTTTGCACTATTGTGCGGGCTAGACTGCTTTCGTCTAATGCTTGATTTGCACGTTCTAACGGCCCGACCTCCGAATCGTCATTATATGGCTGCGCCATTTTAACTATTTTACTGAGAGCCGATGCGTCTGAACTAGCTAAATCCTGCCACTCATCAGATAACCAAGCGGCCATTGCTGCTTGTTCTTTTGCGTTACTGCTCTCAAATATATCAGCAGCTTCGCTGTAGGCACCTGCTAACTCTTTAGCTTGTCCCATCAGTAATTGCGCATCCAACCCATCAATACCAATTAAAGCAGCTTGCGCCCGGAAGGGCTGCTGTAGTGCAATTGCAGCACGAGCTGCTAGGATTTGGTGTCGTTTTTGGATCGAGCTTTCAGGTATTGACGCAAGGATATCCTGCGCCTTTGCAGCAAAACCTAAATCTAGTAAACGAGATGATAAATTTAATTTTGAATCATTTGAGAAGCTGGCGAGTATAGTATCGCCATGCGAAAAAGTTTTTTCAAGAAAAATAAAATCAGGGCCTCGTTTTATTAACTGTTCAAATATTGATTGACGCAAGTGGATGCCATCATATGGAGATAGCGTTGGCGCTAGAGAATCGAGTGCATCAAAGGCTTGTTGGAACTGTTCGGATTGGCTAAGTGCCAAAATCTGTATCTTTCGTAATTGATTACCTATTTCTGTCCCCCGCAATTCTTGCGCATAAGCCTCGACGAGCGTAGCAGTTTGCGTGGAGAGGGGCCTATCAGCTGCCAACCTTGTTTCCACTAATTTTACAAGGGCAGCAGGTGAGTCTGAGGAGTTAGCTTCAATAACATTTTCCAAGAATGCCTCGGCTGATTGGCCCGCATTGAGAGCAAGGCTGGCTTGAGCCAGTAAGGCATTGGGCGCAAGCGGTTGGGGGAGGCGCTGGATGCTGCGTAGTGTAAAAGCCGCTGCTTCTGCATCACCATATTCTAGGAGTTTTTCACTAAGCGCGGGTGCTATGATCAACCGAAGATGCTCGGGCAACTTATTAAGCGCACGCAGCGCAGCGTTCGTATCAATCAGCATGCCTGATGGAATTTTACGAAAGCTGAGACTAGCCCATAGAGCGATATCCGAAGCGCAATCTGAAAAATAACTTAACGTATTTTGTTGGTCTAAAGCACCTCTTTCCAGTATGGTTGCGATATCAGCTATATAGGGATGAGTGCCACTTAGCGTTGGATCCATTTCCAACACCTCAAGGGCTTCTGCACCAAATCCAAAATAGATATATAGTTGTGCGAGGCTTTTTACTGCATCTCTATCCAGTTGATCCCGCGCATTCATCAATGCATTTCGGGCAGGGCCGATTTGACCAGAAAAGCCAGTATCCTGACCCCAATTTTCAATTGATACTAAATCAGTATCTGGACAGGTAATGCCTGCCGTTGTTGCATCTACAGGAAACACCCGCCTGGTATTGGGCTGGTCCATACTATTGGTAATACGTAGGTTGTTTGATGTATTGATAATTCCATAAGCAATTTTTTTAGGCGGCACTAATTTGTCTTTACGACCTTTTTCAATCGTGACTGTTGATTCCAATAATGCTTCATAACTATTACTTAACAGTCCTATGCTCGCAGCACTTGAAACTTTTGCAACAAGTTCTTTTTGAATTTCATCAAAAAGTGTTTTATAATTACTTTCAGGGTTTATCGATGCTGGTAAACGATTCTGTTGTGGTGTTGTTTCGCGAGGCGAAGATTCACCGAAGGGCGCCCCCCCTCCGATCCACGGCAGTGTAGGAGGCAAAAAGTGTGTAGGTTGACTGCTGGAGATTGGTCTTGTGCTTGAAATTAAGGTTTGATCGCCGAGTGGTTGTCCAGCCATTTTTGTTCCCTTATCAGCGATATCGATAACCAACAAACGGTCACTGCGAAATACAGTGGAGTCGCATGGACAATTAATGCGTAAGGTCAGTATTCCCGCCCTGGTATCGAGCCCGGCAATTCGTTTATTCCCCATTCTTATAAATACGTCTGTTATGTCGAAACTTCCAGAATACCCCAAGATTTCAACAATAACTCTGTCAGAATATTGACGTGCTTCCCAAGTTTGTGAGGCTGATATAGGTATCGTTAAACGGCTGAATGTCGGGTGATCGCCTGACCGAACAGAAAGTGGCTGCGTTTCGGCTGAAGCTGCTGTAGCCATTAATAGAGCTGATATAATGAATATGTATTTCATGCTGCATTCTGCTTGAGTGATTTAAGCGCTTCTTCAAGTTCGCCGTAACTAGGCCGACAGTGCGATGGTGTATTTTGTCGACCTACTTCGATACAGATATTAGTGGCATGACTATGTAAATTTGCGACCAGCACTTCGCGGATCAACTGGTAAAAATGTGCCTCGTCCTTGGTCACATCACCGACCCGTGCCGCGAAAGGACCAACGAGGCCATAAGCCAGAAAAACCCCCAAAAACGTGCCTACCAGCGCACCACCTATCAGCTTTCCTAGGACTTCAGGAGGTTGGTCAATCGAAGCCATCGTTTTAATAACGCCGAGTACCGCGGCAACAATACCAAGGGCCGGCAACCCGTCAGCGACCACCTGTAAAGCATGGCTAGAGTGCATTGCATGGTCCAGATTTGTTTCAAGCCGCTTTTCCAAAACTTCCTCGACCTGATGTGGGTCGTCGTAATTCATTGAAGCCGATCTCATGGTATCACAAATTAGAGCAATTGCTTCTCTATCCTTCAAAATTTTTGGATATTTGCTAAAAATAGAGGATTCATCTGGACCTTCGATATGCTCTTCTATTGCAACAGGATTTTGACGCGCGAGGCGAATTAACTCGAATAGCAGGCACAGAAGATCACGGTAGTCCTCATGCTTCCATTTTGGACCTTTGAAAACTTTTCCCATATCCTTCATCGTATGCTTAATCGCAGGGCCATCATTGCTGATTAAGAATGCACCAGCTGCGGCACCACAAATCATAATCATTTCAAACGGTAGAGATTTAAGGATAATTCCCATCTTGCCACCTGCAAGCAGGTAGCCGCCAAAGACCATCACGAAGATGGTGATAATGCCAATGATACCAATCATGTCTGTTCCTGATTTTTTTTGTAATTATTTAGTTCGGGCCAGTGTTGCAGATGGAGATTAAGAAAAATGTTGCAGATAGAGGTTAAGAAAAATTTGATAGGTACTCAAGACTTCGGCACTGCTGCATTTCTTCCCGCCAGAATTACACTAATTGAATAAGCGATTTGAGGGGATAGACCAGCCAAAATTTCGGCTGCAATATCGGGCCTCATGCTCCCTAGAAAGCCGGCTGAGAAACTTGGTTCCATTTGCTCAAACAGAGCTGCTGCATCTTTTGACTTCATATTTTCATAAACTGAAACAAGTCGTTCAATGTCTTTTTCGGACGCTTTGTCGGCGAGGGAAAGAGTTGTACGTAATGTCTCTTCCGTTTCTGTGAGCTTTATAATGCGTTTTTCTATTTCATCATCAGCAACAGTGAGAGCGCGCAACCTTATTTCGAGCTGCTTTTCTCGTTTTGCTACCTGAATTTCCCGTTCTTGGATGGCTTTAATAAGGCCAGAAATTTCACTATTACTTGTTCGAAATGCTGTTTTTGTGCGCTGTTCGTCTTTTGACTTATCATTAGTTTCTGTTTCCGCGGCGCCGGTTTTTGCTGCTGACATTTGGGCGGTAGGCAGCTGGCTGTCTTGTGCGAACGCTCCGCTGGCGCCAGTTAACAGACGTATTGCTGCAGAACTCAACAACAGTGTTGCGATTATAAGGACTGAACCACGCCCCGCAGGTGCGAAAATGCGTTTAAATTTAAAGTACTTCATGCTGTTTCTCCCACATGTATACGACGTGCAAACATTGGCGCAGCAGTGCGCTCAGGTGCATGTGGTGGCTGTTCTTGCGGCGCGGATACTTCCGTTACAGTAACTGGTGGGATGTCATGAAGTGATGCCATTTGAAGCTCCAAACGACGCGACATATCTTCAGCTCGCTGTGTCAAGTTTGTTAATGTCTGGGCCGACCCCGCTGCAGTTTGCTTGGCCTCGGCAAGTGTCCGGTTCAGGTCATCAACCTGAGCGGACAAGACGGCTACGGCACCGCCAACACCTTTCTCAAGATCGTTGAATTTATTGAGCCTACGCCCCAGAATAAAGCAATAAGCTCCGGCACCAATAGCCCCAGCCACAAGTAAAACATCTGCGATAAAATCCATCACATACTCCTTTAAGTTAGTATAAATTCCATGATTAGGAAGTCGTTAACACGGCCTGGCCCAGTCACAATCTGAACGCGCCTTAACATTTGTGCGCGCAATCTTGTCAGGGCGGCCCGATCTTCAAGATCTGTAACTTCCAGCGCGCGCAGATAGCTGTTGAGTACGTCAATGACGCGCGGCAAAAGCTTGGTGACATCCTCTTGATAGCTTTTCGGAACTTCGAGCTGTGCACGGAAGCGGAGCAAGCGTCGCTCGGGTCGGGCATCAATCGAAACGATCATCGGATCGATTTCAACAAAAGCAATATCCGCAAAAGGATTATCAACTTCCTGTTTTATTCCGTTTTCGGTGTTCTTACTGCCATGCCCCAGAATCATTCCTGACCATGTGGCATAAAACCCGCCACCAGCTCCCAGTAGGGCCAGGAAAACGCCAATTATTAAAGGCATTTTGGATTTTTTTGGCATGTCGCCGTCAGGAACTGTTTCATCTGGCATAGTGTTTTTATCCTCAGCTGTTTGAGTTGGTATAGACGCGATTGCACTAACGGGTTGTTAAGCCCAATCGGTCATTTCTGTTGTTGAAGCCGGGCAGAACGTGCGGTGTGAGGGAGGCAATTGTGCAGCAGTACCTGAATGTCTGGGCCAAGCTTGGAATCAAGCGGCAACTCATTGTAATCGCAGCAACTGGTGCGATGTTTTTTGCGATTCTCGGAATGGCGCGGATGACAACCGCGCCCAGTATGACATTACTCTATGCGGGGTTGGAGACTAGTGCGGCTGGGGATGTTGTCCGCGCGCTTGAACAGCGCGGTATGGCTTTCGAAGTGCGTGGAGGTTCCATTTTTGTCGATAGCAAGGAGCGGGATCAACTACGCCTGACTCTGGCGAGCGAGGGTTTACCCGCAAACGGAAACCGGGGCTACGAATTGTTGGATCAACTGACCGGATTCGGTACGACAAGCCAGATGTTTGATGCTGCTTACTGGCGCGCAAAAGAGGGTGAGCTGGCGCGCACAATCGTTGCAAATCCAGCAATTTCTATGGCGCGGGTCCATATTGCAAGTACGGGCTCTAACCCGTTTCAGCGTGGAGTAACGCCCAAGGCGTCAGTATCTTTGACGCCAAATGGCGGCAGCGTTTCAACGGCGCAGGCGAAAGCAGTGCGCTTTCTTGTAGCATCAGCTGTAGCTGGCCTCGCTCCGGAAGATGTGGCCATTATTGACGCAAACGGATCACTGATTGGCGCAACCGAAGAATCAACACCAGGCGTCGGAGGCGACGACAAGGCTCAGGTGCTTCGTGACCGCGTACAGCGGTTGCTGGAGGCGCGCGTAGGGTTTGGCAACGCTGTTGTAGAGGTGAGCGTCGACATAGTCATGGAAAGCGAGGCAATCCGCGAGCGCAGTTTTGATCCTGATGGCCGTGTGGCCATCAGCAGCGACACGGAAGAGCGTACCAATACTGCCGAAGGTACGGGAGGTGGTGATGTTACTATCGCCAGTAATTTGCCAGATCAAGGCGGGGCGGGCGGAACCGATAAATCATCGTCCCAAAATAGCGAAACTCGGGAACGCATTAATTACGAGGTGTCAGAGACGGAGCGTGAGATCATCCGCGCACCAGGGGCAGTCAAGCGCCTTTCCGTTGCTGTGCTTGTAAACGAGACAACTGTGCTGAACGATGTGGGTGAGCCCGTGTCTCAAGCGCGGGACCCTGCCGAGATGGAATCGTTGCGCGAACTTGTCTCGTCGGCCGTTGGCTATGATGCTGATCGAGGCGATATTATCACGTTAAAATCTATGGCACTTCAAAGCGTGGCTCCCTCTGGAACAGCTGCTAGCGTTTCGCTGATGGATCAGTTTGACGTTGATGTTCTGTCCGCTCTGCAGATGTTGGTTCTTGCTATCGTAACCCTGATCCTTGGACTTTTTGTGATCCGTCCTGTTCTCATCAGGCAGCCTGTTGCGGTGCCTGCATTGGGGGCACCGCCCCCTAGCGAGTATACGCCACCCGGCAGTTTGCAATCCGTCGAAGGCGCGCGCCTTACAAGCCTCATGGAGGCCGAGGATATGGGCAATACCCAAACACGCGGCAATTTCGGTTCTGGAAACACAGCGCAAATGGACGTTGGTCCACAAGACGCTGTTGAACGACTGCGCACTATGATCGGCGAGCGTCAGGATGAGACAGTCGAAATTTTGAGGGGCTGGCTGGAAGACAAGGAAGAGAAAGTATGACTTCAATCGCACATCGCTATGTGGATTTCAGTCCTTATGGATCAGACGGTGCACCCGTTGATCCAGTACCTTTTGAACGGGTCGAGGATCAAAAGCTGCAATCTTTCGAGGAAGGCTATCAGGCGGGTTGGACGGATGCAGATAAGAACCACACCGCCGAACAGAAAAATATTGGTGATGAATTCCTGCATACGTTGCGTGATCTCTCATTCACCTATCAAGAAGCACTTGGCCGCTTAAACCGTAGCTTGAGGCCAATGTTCGAGAAAATGATGACAACGCTGCTGCCCCAAACAGCAAGCGCCGCGTTGCGTGCGCATGTGATTGAACAATTGATACAGATTTCTGCGACCCAGACGGACGCTCAAATCACCTTGAGAGTATCCGACGCCAGCTTACAGGCAATGGAAAATCTGTTGGACGGCATAGTGTTGAAGCTGCCAGTTATCTTGATTGCGGACGAAACATTAACACCCAAACAACTTTTTGTCTCGCTCGACACAATTGAGCGGGAAATCAACCTGGATGTCGTCTGCCACGAGATAGTCTCAGCGATGAATGCTTTTAATTTTCATACCCAGCCGGAGCGCCCAGATGCCTGATCAGCCCAGTCTCGCTACAGATATGTCCAACCCTTTCACCTCTGTCCCGATTGAAGTCACCGTCTGTGTCGGCAAAGCCCGTCCGCTGGTGCGCGATCTGGTCATGTTGGGCGAAAATGCAGTATTGACGCTGGATCGGCGGGTCGATGACCCTGTCGAGCTTTATGTTGGTGACAAACTAATTGCGCGGGGCATTCTGGAAGAAGCAGAGGGAGACACCAACGGCCAGTTGTTGGTCCGGCTGATCGAAGTCGTCGATATGAAGCAGGGCATTCGATGAAATTTGCATTGTTGCTAATCGTTTGCCTCGGCGCTTTCTTGCCGCAGATGGTGAGTGCACAGGATTTGTCGATTTCGTTTGGCGATGATGGCTCGATTTCATCCCGAACTATTCAGTTGTTTGTTCTGGTTACAATTCTGAGTCTTGCTCCAGGGTTAGCCATTATGATCACATGCTTTCCATTTCTTGTGACTGTTTTATCAATTTTACGGCAGGCAATTGGTTTACAGCAATCACCGCCTAACATGCTTATCATTAGCCTCGCGCTTTTTCTCACTTATTTCATTATGGAACCTGTTTTTATGTCTGCATGGACGAATGGAATTGGCCCCCTCACGCGAGAGGAGATTGGAATAGAGCAAGCTTTTAAGTTAACGTTAGAGCCGTTTCGTGCGTTTATGGCCTTTCGTCTTGACCCTGATACTTTCTTTGCAATGGCAGAACTGCGACCTGATACAATAGCCGCACAGCCCACCCCTGATGCGCCACTATCGGTGCTCGTACCAAGCTTTATGCTTTCAGAGATTTCACGCGCATTCCAGATCGGATTTTTGATCTATCTGCCGTTCTTGATTATTGATTTAGTTGTAGCCGCGATTTTGATGTCTATGGGGATGATGATGGTTCCGCCCGCTGTTGTATCCTTACCTTTCAAATTGGCATTTTTTGTTGTCGCAGATGGATGGGCATTGATCGCAGGCAGCCTGGTTCGAAGTTATTTTTAGAGGATCAAAATAACTAGATACAATTGTTTTGTATTTCCCCGTCGCCCGTTAATGCTTCTCCCATTCTTCATCCTTATTACTAGCCTCAATGTCAGGGGTGACATTTTGGGGTAGAGTGAAGAAATGAAGCAGCGTAGCAGGCCGATCGGTTGGCATAAAGTTTGTGTGCGGGATGGAGCGGCAACGACAGTCTCTCGCCTAGTACTTCGATTCATCGATGTATTGATTGTGCCGTGGCTTTTGGGCGCTGATATCCTTTTTGCGTATCTTGCTGCACGCGCATTAGCTTGTTTGGTGCCCTTGCTGCTGGCATTTCTTCACATTAAAGCCTTGCCACAGCTTGTCTATCTTTCACAGCTTCAGCAAAATAACGCGTTTCGGGCTGCCGCTGCGCGGATTAATCTTGGATACCTGATGGTATGTGGATCTGCTGCTTTGCTCGTTCTCTTGGTTGCTCGACATTTAATCATCCCACTGGGCATATCAAATCTTGCTTTCAGCGAGCTGGTAATCTGGCTGGTAATCGGGCAATCTGCACCAGTTCTATTTGGCGCCACTCGCTTGCTGATGCAGGCTACTGGTCGCAGTATATTTTGTGATCTTTTATCTTGTCTCACATCTGCATTCTTTTTGATTAGTCTGATACTTTCGACGGGAAATGATGGTGTCTTTATCGCACAGACTTTTGCGGCTGCGCAAATGGCACATGCGTGTATTTGTGCCTTGCTACTTACGCAATGTGGTGTGTGGCCGGGCCTGACCGCATTGTTTCATAACGAGTTGCGAATATTTTAATGACTGTCATTACCGTACAACAAACTCCGCATGCAGCGCACCTGCAGCTTTGATGCTTTTGAGAATATCAATCATATCGCGTGGCGATACGCCTAGCGCATTCAGGCCTGCAATAACTTCGGAGAGGGATGCCCCTGAAGGGATTTCGGCCAGCGCGATCCCTGGCTCCTCCTCGATCGCGGCACGGGTGCGAGGCACAACAACGGTCTGTCCCTGGGCAAAAGGATTAGGTTGCGCAACCAATGGCTCTTCTTGGATGCGCAGCGTCAAATTACCTTGACTGACCGCTACGCGGGAAATGCGAACATCTTCACCCATTACAATTGTACCTGAACGCTGATCAACGACAACACGTGCTTTGCGTTCCGGCTCGACCTCGATATTTTCGATCCGACCCAGCGCATGCGCAACGGACCGCATTTTCGTGGCTGGCACATTCAAAAGGACGGTACCACTATCCAGCATTACGGCAACGCCGCGCCCGAAGTTACTGTTGATGGCCTGCTCTATCCGCCCCGCCGTCGTAAAGTCCGCTTCCCGCAGTGCAAGGCGTAAGTCTTCTAGAGAGCTGAGCTGAAAATCAATTTCGCGCTCTACCCGTGCTCCAGAGGGAATGGTCCCCGAGGTCGGCACGCCCTGGGTTACCTGACCGCCGTCGCCTTCCGCAGTTGCGCCACCTGCAATTATTGTCCCTTGTGCCACGGCATAGATTTCGCCGTCAGCCGCATTCATAGGGGTCATAATGAGTGTTCCACCCAAGAGACTTTTTGCATCACCAATGGCGGAGACAGTAACGTCGATCTGAGCACCGGCTCTGGCGAAAGGGGGCAGCGTTGCGGTAACCAGAACGGCGGCAACATTCTTGGGCCGGAACTGTTCGCCGGTGACATTCACGCCCAAACGTTCAAGAATGTTCGTCATTATATCTTCTGTGAAGGGTGCATTGCGCAGCCCGTCGCCCGATCCGTCAAGACCTACAACAAGGCCATACCCGACCAGATCGTTTCCGCGTACGCCGTCAAAATCTACCAGATCCTTGATGCGTACCGGGCTGGCATGAGTTATGCCAGCTAGGCCGAACATTATCACCAGACACATGCTAAAACGGATCAGCACCCTCACAGGTAATTCACCAATGACAGCTGTGACATGCGCGAAGTTATGGCGTAGAGGCTTTGCAATTGAAATTGGACTTGCTCCAGTTCTGTAGCGGATTGATAGGGGTCGACCGACAGCAGGTCGTTTCGTGCCATTTCCAGCGAAGCGCGTTCTGTGCTGTGACGGACGGTCAAAGCTTCAATTCGGGCCTCTGAAAAACCGACCTGTGCTTGAAGGTTCACCATCTCTGTGCTTGAGCCCAAAACAGCGTTTAAAGATTTTTGAAACAGCTCGCTTTGTTGTGCTTGCGTAAGGCCCAGTGCAGGATCGTCAGCTAGTGCAATGACCACAAGGTTTCGCAAGATATCGCGTAGGGCGGGATCATCACCGCGCAAGTCAAACTGTACGGTGTCACTGTCAGAAAGTGTGACAGGTGCAAGGGATGTTGTCGCGCCGCGGTAGCCGATCGCACCATATCCGGCCGGATCTTCGAACCACGCTTGCGCTGCGGCTAGCATAGCGTCAACGTTGCCTGCACCTGCCATTGCAGCACTGACCGCTGAAAGAATATCGTCCTGTGGCGCGACTGGTAGAATATCCGTCGAGATGCCTGCAAAAACAGTGCGCCCGCCCGTGCTGGTGTTCATTGCGTTGATCACCTGTCCAAGTGTTGTTTTTGCCTCCGACAAAATACGGCTGGATGTATTACCGAATCCTTTATTACTGGCAGTCATCAAGGTGCTCTGAAAAGAAGAATTCATGTCACCAATACGCCCTAAAGTGGACTGTATGCTGCTGATAAATTGCCCTGCCTCCCGGGTGGCAAGGGCGTAGCCATCCAGCTTCTTCAGGCTTCGCCCTATATCGTTTAAAAAAACCGTGTTATTGCCCGAGACATAGCGCAGATCAGCGATCTGTCCGGTTGATATTTCTACCGTGAGTCTTTGTAGGTCTTGTTTCAAAGCAGTATTACGGGACTGCATCGAGTAAGTACGTGCCATGTCACCCAAGGAGTTGATCTGCATTATTATAACCTCGTCAGTGTTTCCAGCATGCTATCCGCCGCTTGAATGACGCGGGCATTGGCGGCATAAGCTTGTTCAAGTACCAGCAAATTTTGCAATTCTTGATCGGTGTTGACACCTTGAGACAGTTGCAATTGCGTTAATTCGTTCAGACGCACTGCGGTGAAACTCAGGTCTTTCTCGGCGCTGTTGCGGCTTGTCGAAAGTAGACCGCTAAAGCTTGAGAATAGTTCTGCTGATCCGCGTGCCGTACCGCCGAAGTTTCCTGAAGCAGGCAATCGTGGTACCTCCAGCGTGCGGCGCAGATCATTTAGCAATGTTGCGTCGCCACTCGGTCCCGGGCTTATGGCGCCAAGACCGTCGCGCAGTCGCCAAACGGCACCACCAGCTTCCGGATCAACGGCCGTGTTCAGGGCAAGGCGGCCGCTCAATCCAACCTCGTTTACGGGATCAAAGGGAGTGCCTCCATCCGTGAACAGTCCCGGGTCACCTGCACCACGGGTTGTGTCCAGCGAGGGATCGGCAAAGCGTTCCACCAAGTCACGGGCAAGCGCATCCAGCTGGCTTTGAGCCTGCACGCCGTGGGTGTCGCGTACTGTAAAATGGCCGCCCAAACTGCCGCCGCCCATTGCAGAAGTGCGCAAAATATCCTGCCCGTTCAGCGTTAATCCAGACAGAGTTCCGCCATCAAGCGTCTGGTATGCTGTAACGGCATTTTTTCGTTCGAATCCGACTGTCGCTGCGGAAATATCCAGAAGCACGGCACCACCTTCCGTATAGATTGCGATAGCCCCAGTATCACGAGGTACAACATTGATCGGCACAACTGAGCCTATCGTATCCAGAACTGCTTGTCGTTGATCCAGCAGGGCTGGGCTGCTGCCACCTAACGTCTGTGTCGAGATAATTTGCCTGTTCAGCTGCTCCACTTGCTGCAGCGCCGTATTGAGCATGGCAACCTCTTGCGCGATTTGTGAATCTGCGCGGCTTCGCATTCCCTGCACATCGGCTGATGCCTGACCCAGCCCTTCCAGCAGACGCCGCGCATCCGTAACAGTTTGCGCCAGTCGTTCAACGGTATCAGGTCTGCTTGCTGCTGTAATCAGACTTTGCTCAAAACTAGCAAGGCGACCGCCGAGCCCATCTGTATTGCCGACAATACCTGTCGCATCTTCGAGGCGGCGAAAGAAATCAACAGCTGTTTGGGTGTTATGCTGAGCGGCATTTGCCTGCCGCCTGTCTGCGACCACATTTTCGTTCATTTGGCGACTGATGCGATCTATTCCTACGCCGCCTGATGTCCCGTAGTTGAGTGCGGACAGTTCCATACCGCGACGTCCGTAATTTGGGGTTAGCGCATTCGAGATGTTGCTCGAGACAATCTCTGTGCCGCGTGCGGCGGCGCGCAAACCTGACATGGCTGCGTTCATGGCTCCGGTGATCGACATGATATTCCCTTCGGATCAGTGCGAGAGGGGCATTTGCCCGCTCCCTTACGCTGTCAAATTAACGCTTGATGTTGGTCGTTTCCTGCAGCATCTCGTCGACGGTCTGGATGACTTTGGCGTTTGATGAATAGGCGCGCTGGGTCTGGATCATGGATGTCAACTCGTTTGCAACGTCGGTGGTTGATTCTTCGCGCGCGAAGGCAACAACATCCCCGGTAGGTCCGTCACCTGCATCCCAGAGAAAGAACGATCCGCTGGCTACAGAGGGTTGATAGGTTTGTGCGTCCAGTGCGACCATCCCGTTAGGGTTGGGCAGATCTACCAAAGGTACTTGATAGATTGTGCGTGTCACACCTGTATCAAAGGTGGCGTGGACATACCCGTTTGCGTCTACGTTAACGCTGGTCATATTCCCTACGGGTGATCCGTCTTTGGTGATGGAGACGGGCGCAAATGTATCTGAAAGCTGCGTCAGCGCGTCGCTTTGTCCGATAACTCCGATGTCGATCTCGATCGGTCCGCCATCCACGTTTACAATCAATGTGCCGACTGTAGCATCATAGGCGCCACCGGAAACCGTAACCACAGAAGCCAATGTTCCACCGGCGGTCCGGCTATCCGAAAACGTCAGGACATATTCGCCAATGGTGATGCCCGGATTAACTGAATCAGTTAGGGTCATCGTCCATTCGTTCGATGCTCCGGCAGTGGGTACTGTTGGCGTAAAAGTGACATTGACGGCATCCGAGGTTCCGAGGTTTCCGAAATATTCGATAGCCAGCTGCTGTGGTTCGACCGGGCCGCCTGCCACAGTTGCCGTTGCAGGCAGGTTAACCCCAAGCGTCATGCGGGTTGTGGGCTCTCCTGTAAGCTGGTTGACGTTAATCTGTATCGGCTCCAGCCCGTCTGCCGTGTCGCGTGAAGATGGTGGAATAGTCCCGTCCGGCTGTGCCGGCCAACCCAAAAGAACAAGACCGGACGAAGTGGTCAGATATCCCTGCGCATCGGTTTTGAACGAACCGGTAGTGGTCAGCAGCATATTAGGACTACCATTGCCCACATTCAGGTCTGTGACCTTTGCCACAGGCAACATACCGCGCCCCCGCACGGCCAGATCAGTTGCATTCGAGGTGGACACAAGCGAGCCACTCAGATCAATTTCGCGGCCAGTCGTCGCTTTTACGCCGCCCGCTGTGTAGGTGCCGCCATTGCCTGATATCACCAGAGATTGAAAATCGGTCTCTACACGTTTGTACCCGTAAGTAGACGAGTTCGCGATATTGTCCGAGATGCTTGCCAGTTTTGTTGCGTTGGCTTTCAGCCCTGCAACTCCTGCGTTCAAGGAGGACGAAATTGTCATAGACACGCCTTTCTGCTCTGTCGTTTCCTGTTCTGGAACAAGACATAAGCCCGCACGGTTTAATGCGGCACTAACAGATAAAATGCGTTCTATTTTCAGGTCATGATATGTTGCGCAGCAGGACAATTTCGATCCGGTCATTGCGCAGTGCCATCGGGTCGCGCACCACCTGCTCACGGTCTGCGTGGCCTGTCACACGCTGGATCCGACGCGGTAACATGGCTTGGCTCTCCAGCAACAGGCGCATTTGCGTGGCACGTTGATGGGACAAGTCCCAGACCGAATTTTTTTTGATAACGATGGGTTGGGCCCGAACATGCGCGCCGATAGCGATGTCATTTGTGACCGTCTTGCTGATTCCGGAAATAAGGATCGCCAGATCACGCAGCAATTGTGTCGGAACTGCGGTATCTCTTTCGAAAATCTGCAAGTCGTCGCGGGAATAGACCTCGATCACCAGCCCCTCGTCAGTGATCCGGGTGATGATGTGCTCCAAAGCGTTTTCCATCACAAGCGATTCGCCACCGTGCCCTTGTAGCATTGCGTCCAGTTTCTCGAATACTTCGTCTTGTACGGCTGTCTCCTCGGCTGAGGGATCGCTGCCTGTTGCACCACGTGCTTTGTCTTCGGCAGCCACGCGGCTGTCAGAGGCACCTGTCCCGTTCTGCGGTAACGTCATCTCCGAAAATATACTGTCTCCGGAAAACGCCCCGTTTCCGCCACCTGACATCCGCACAATCGGAATCGTCGGCGAGAAGTAATCTGCCAATCCCTTGCGCTGTTGTTCCGTCGTTGCGTTTAGCAGCCACATCAACATAAAAAATGCCATCATCGCGGTTACGAAATCCGCATAAGCGACTTTCCATGCACCGCCATGGTGCCCGCCGCCCTTAATGACTTTTTTACGTTTAATGATGACTGGCGCGAGCTTTGCATTCGCACTCATATCCACCACCTTTATTCACCCGAGACCACAAATATAGGGGCAGCCGTTATCAAATCCCTAAGACCCGCCAGAGTGGTTAGCAGTAGGTAAAGCTTGCAAATCCCCCGATATGCCGGCCAGATCACAAAATGGATATTTTGATCACTGATAGCCGCTATTCATGGAGTCGCCTTGTGCTGACTCTTTTGGTCGCGACCGTGATCAATGCGGGTATGTGGGCGATTATTGTGATCATGCCGGCGGTAGAGGCAGAGTTCGGCGGTAGCCGTGCCATGGCCTCGCTGCCCTACACGCTGACAATGATCGGCTTTGGTACTGGCAACTACGTGATTGGCCGCGCTGTGGACCGTTTTGGCATCACGCTGTCGCTGATGGTGGCAGCGGTGGTGACTGCGTTCGGCTATGTGCTGGCAACCTTTTCGGGTTCATTAATGATGCTGTCTTTGGCACAACTTTTAGTCGGCTTTGCCTCGGCGGTGGGCTTTGGACCTTTGATTGCCGATATCTCGCACTGGTTTGTGCGCAGACGCGGCATTGCTGTGGCGATAGCAGCATCAGGCAACTACCTGTCCGGTGCGATCTGGCCTATTTTACTGGCGGGTGTTTTGCAAGAAAGCGGCTGGCGTACGGTCTATCTGGTGATGGCAACAGTGACGATGGGTGTGGTGATTCCGCTGGCGTTGACCCTGCGTCGCCGCGTGCCGGAAGAGGCACAGGCCGCCGCACAAACTGCATCCGTCCTAAATGCCCAGTCGTCGGGTCTGTCGCCACGTGCGCTCCAGTATCTGCTGGGGCTTGCGGGAATAGGCTGTTGCGTCGCAATGTCGATGCCGCAGGTACATATTGTGGCGCTCTGTGTCGGTCTGGGGTTCGGCCCTGCAGTGGGTGCGCAAATGCTGGCGCTGATGTTGTTGGGTGGTGTTGCCTCGCGAATCGTCTCCGGATTGCTTGCGGACAAGCTGGGCGGTGTGCGCACCTTGCTGATTGGATCCTGTCTGCAATGTCTGGCTCTGTTTTTGTACCTCCCCGCAGGTGGCATGGTCTCGCTTTATCTGGTCAGTATGGTTTTTGGCCTCAGCCAGGGCGGAATCGTCCCAAGCTACGCGCTGATCGTGCGGGAGTATATGCCTGCGAAAGAGGCAGGCGCGCGTGTCGGTTTTGTATTGATGGCGACAATTCTGGGTATGGCGCTGGGCGGTTGGATGTCGGGCTGGATCTATGACGTAAGCGGGTCATACACATTGGCATTCGTAAATGGCATCATCTGGAATGGTGGCAACATCGCGATTATGCTCTGGCTGTTGATGCGCAGCCGTGCACGTGCGCCAAGGCTTGCAATGGCCTAAGCTACCACTTGCGCCGCTTGGCCAGCATTATTTGCTTTTGCCGCTCGCGAAAGCGCATTTTGTCATCCTCTGATGTCTCGTCCACGCAATTATGACAGCTCACACCCGCCTCATAGTCGTCCCGCTCCGTATCGGCGGGCAAGATCGGACGTCGGCACCCGTGGCACAGCAGATGGGGCCCGGGTTTCAGCCCGTGCTCCACGCTCACACGGTTGTCGAACACAAAGCATGACCCGTCCCAAGTGCTCTGCGCGGCGGGAACCTCTTCGAGGTATTTCAGAATGCCACCCTTGAGGTGGAACACATCCTGCACGCCTTGGCCCAAAAGATAATTCGTCGACTTCTCGCAGCGGATACCGCCGGTGCAGAACATCGCAATCTTCTTGTTGTGGAACCGCTCTTTGTTCGCCTCCCACCATGCGGGAAACTCTCCAAAGCTGGTCGTTTGCGGATCAATCGCACCCTGAAATGTGCCAATCGCAACTTCGTAATCGTTGCGCGTGTCAATCACTGCCACATCGTCGCGCGTGATCAGGGCGTTCCAGTCCTCAGGCGTGACATAATGGCCGACATTGGCAGTCGGGTCTACGTCCGGCTGGCCCATTGTCACGATCTCCCGCTTCAGGCGGACCTTCATTTTACCAAAAGGTGGCACTTCGGACTGCGCATATTTATGCTCCAGATCCATGCAACCGGGCAGGGCGCGTAGATGGGACAGAACGGCGTCCACGGCGGCCTGCGTCGGCCCCGCGATGGTTCCATTCACCCCTTCACGCGCCAGCAATAGCGTGCCGGTGATCCCGTGTTCCAGACAAAGCTCTAGCAGCGGCGGCTTGATCGCCGCGGGCGATTCAAAGCGGGCGAAATGGTAGAGGGCGGCGATTGTATACATGGGACGCCAAATAGGCCGCGCAGGGGTTGTTGCGCAAGAGGGACGTGGGCATAATTGGTAAAACACACTCCGAAGACAGAGGAACTCCCATGCACGCGCTTCTTGTCATCGACGTACAGAATGATTTTTGCCCGAACGGCGCGCTTGCCGTGGCCGGAGGAGACACGATCGTCGCAGGGATCAACGCGCTAATGGGGCAGTTTGATGCGGTGGTCCTGACGCAAGACTGGCATCCCGCGGGCCATTCGTCTTTCGCCTCCTCCTATGCGGGCAAAGCACCGTATGACCTCGCGCAAATGCCCTACGGTTCCCAAGTGCTCTGGCCTGATCATTGCATTCAAGGAACTGACGGTGCTGCCTTTCACCCCTTGTTAGAGACCGATTGTGCGGATCTGATCCTTCGCAAAGGGTACAATTCCGCAATCGACAGCTATTCCGCCTTCTTCGAGAATGACCAGAAAACACCTACGGGGCTGCAAGGTTATCTGCGCACGCGCGGCATCACGGACGTGACTTTGGTCGGCCTCGCGCTTGATTTCTGCGTGAACTATTCGGCGGTTGATGCGGCACGGCTGGGGTTCAAGGTACACGTCCGAAGGGACCTGTGCCGCGCGATTGACCTGAACGGATCATTGGCGGACGCTGTGGCGGCAATGAAAGGCGCGGGGATTCTAGTCGTTTGACGCCGACCACCGGTCAGACGGGCCGCCACAGTGCTGCGCCAGTGATCCCGCATTTGTCTGGCGGGACTCGTCTTGCGACACTGCGCCTTTTTACTTGTCACTTCCTCTTGAACTTTGGCACAAGTGTCTAATCCTAAAAGGAATACCCAATGGTTGATATCGCCGCCCGCGTCTGGAACCACAAATGGAAAATCGACCCCATCGTGCGGTCGCTCATCGATACGGATTTTTATAAACTCCTGATGTGCCAGTCCATTTTTCGCAACAAGCCGGATACGCTGGTGACGTTCAGCCTGATCAACCGTTCGCAGGATATCCCGCTGGCCAAACTGATCGACGAGGGAGAACTGCGCGAGCAGCTGGATCATATCCGCTCGCTTGGCCTCAGCCGTGGGGAGTCCACATGGCTGCGCGGCAATACATTTTACGGCAAACGCCAGATGTTCCGGCCCGATTTTATGGAATGGTTCGAAAACCTGCGCCTGCCGCCCTACCATCTGGAACGTAAAGGCGACCAGTACGAGCTGACGTTCGAGGGCAAATGGCACGAGGTCATGCTGTGGGAAATTCCAGCACTTGCCGTTCTGATGGAGTTGCGCAGCCGTGCGGTGCTCAACACGATGGAGAAATTCGAGCTTCAGGTCCTGTACGCCCGCGCCATGACGCGCGTCTGGGAAAAGGTTGAAGCGCTGCGCGATGTGCCGGACCTGTCGATTGCCGATTTTGGTACGCGCCGCCGCCACAGCTTTCTCTGGCAGGATTGGTGCGTACAGGCCATGGACGAAGGGCTGGGCGCAAAATTTACCGGCACGTCCAACTGTAAAATCGCGATGAAGCGCGAGCTGGAAGCGATCGGCACCAACGCTCATGAGCTGCCGATGGTCTACGCCGCGCTTGCGGAAAATGACGATGCCCTGTTCCAAGCTCCTTACAAAGTGCTTGAAGATTGGCACGAGGAGCACGAAGGTAATCTGCGCATCATCCTGCCCGATACATACGGCAGTCAGGGTTTTCTGGATAACGCGCCGGATTGGCTCGCCGGCTGGACAGGTATTCGGATCGACAGTGGCGATCCCGCGACCGCTGCCCAACAAGCGATTGACTGGTGGAAGTCGCGTGGCGAAGACCCGCGTAAAAAGCGCGTGATTTTCAGTGATGGTCTGGATGTGGACAAGATCAAGGAATTGCACACGCAGTTTGCGGGCAAAACGGCGATTTCCTTTGGTTGGGGCACGCTGTTGACCAATGATTTCCGTGGCTTTGTGCCGGAAGATGCGCTGGCCCCGTTCAGCCTTGTCTGCAAAGCAGTCAGCGCCAATGGCAACCCCACGGTCAAACTGTCGGACAATCCGAAAAAAGCGATGGGCCCTACCGACCAGATCGAGCGGTACAAGCGTGTATTCAGTGTGGGCAAGCAAACCGCGCAAGAGGTGATTGTATGAGCACAACCCATGAGGCTGACGAGGATGCGCGTAACGAAAATATCCTGATCTATGTCAACGGCACGCTCAAACCGCGCGCCGAGGCGACCGTCTCTGTCTATGACAGCGGCTTTCTGCTGGGGGACGGGATGTGGGAATGTATGCGGCTCTATAACGGCGTTTGGGCGTTTGTTGACGAACACATGGACCGGTTTTTCAACTCCTGCAAAGCGGTGTCTCTGGACGTAGGGATGGACAAGGCGGGCATTGCCGAGGCTTTACGCAGAACCGCAGAACCGCAGAACCGCAGAAGCCAACGGCATGACCAGCGATGTGCATTGCCGCCTGATGCTGACACGCGGCGTGAAGGTAAAGCCGTTCCAGCATCCGTCCTTGTCGCGCTCCGGCCCCACGTTGGTCATCATTATGGAGCATTCCAAGCCGGTCGAGACACTGACCTCCGGCGGCATCCGCCTTGCCACCGTGCCACAAGTGCGCGGCCTGCCGATGTCGCAAGATGCCAAGTACAACAGCCACTCCAAGCTGAACTGCGTGATTGCCTGTCTTCAGGCCGAACAGGCCGGCGCCGACGAGGCGCTGATGCTGGACCCGCATGGATTTGTGAACACGACCAATGCCTGCAACTTTTTCATCGTGCGCAGGGGCGCGGTTTGGACCTCGACCGACGATTACTGCATGAACGGTGTCACCCGCCAAAAGGTCATCCACCTGTGCCGCGTAAATGCCATTCCGGTGTTCGAACGTAATTTCTCGCTATACGAGACCTACGGCGCTGATGAGGCATTCCTGACAGGCACATTCGGTGCGCAAACGCTGGTGTCGCAGATTGACGGCAAGCCTATCGGTGATGGTACACGCCCCGTGACCGAGCGGATCAGGCAGCTGTATAAACAGGCGATTGTAGAGAATATCGCCGCGCAGTCCTAGACCTTGCGCGCCGATGCACGGCGTGTTGCCATGTTGGAGCGGATGAAGGCGGCAATGAAGATGATTGTAAGGATCAAGATGATCGTGGGGGCAGGCGCGCTGTCCAGATAAAAGCTGGCATAGACGCCCAGCACGCCAGACAGCATCGTCACCCCCACCGCAATCGGCAGCATCCGCGAGAATTGCCGCGTGAGCAGAAACGCAATCGCCCCCGGTGCAATTAACAGACCGATCGACAGGATAATTCCCACCGCCGACAACGTCGCCACAATGGTGAGCGAGATCAGCGCCAGCAGCCCGTAGTGCAACCAGCCTACGCGTAGCCCCACGGCCTGCGCCTGTATCGGATCAAATGCATGCAGCAGAAAATCCTGCCGCTTGGCGATCACAACCCCCGCCACAAACAGCGCGATCAGCCCCGCAGTCCACAGATCGGCAGCACCTACACCCAGCATATTGCCGAATAGAATGTGATCCAGATGCACGTCTGTACTCACTTTGGTATACATCACGATCCCCATGCCAAACATGCCGGAAAAGACGATGCCCATCACCGTGTCCTGCTTTACACGGCTGTTGTCAGACAGAAATCCGGTCGCCAGCGCGCAGAACATGCCTGCGATAAAAGCGCCGATAATCAAAGGGATGCCTAGCAGATAGGCGGCCACCACACCCGGCAGTACCGCATGGCTGATGGCATCACCCATCAGCGACCAGCCTTTAAGGACCAGGTAGCACGACAGCAGGCTGGTCGGCACCGCAATCATAAGAACAATGATAAAAGCATTCTGCATAAACTGAAACTGGAATGGCTGGAGCAAGGTCTCGATCATGGGCGTAGCGCCTCGCGCGCCTTGCGCCGTGCGGCCAGATAGCCGTGCTTGGGTGCAAGAAAGAATGCCACAAGAAAGATCAGCGTTTGCAGGGTGACAATGATGCCACCCGTTGCACCATCAACAAAGAAACTCAGGTAGGCACCAAGGAAAGACGTGCCCGCTCCAATTACGACACTGACAACCAGCAAGCGGGGAAATCGGTCGGTGAGCAGATAGGCCGTAGCCCCCGGTGTCACGACCATCGCAATTACCAGAAACGCGCCCACAGTTTGCAACGCCGCGACACAGGACGCGGACAGCAGCATAAAGAAGATCACCTTGAGTAGGTCCGGCTTCAACCCGATAGACCGCGCATGGTTTTCATCAAAGAACGTGACCATCAAGTCTTTCCATTTCGCCAGCAGAATCGCCAGCGTCACAAAGCCGATGATCGCCAGTTGCAGCGTATCCGACGGTGTAATCGCCAGAATATTGCCCATCGTGATCGTCTGAACGCTGACCGAGGTTGGCGAAAGCGACACCATGAACAGCCCCAACCCAAAGAACGACGTAAAGATCAGCCCGATAATCGTATCTTCCTTGAGCCCCGAGCGTTGATTGAGAAACAGCATCGCCCCCGCGGCCAGCCCTCCGGCGGCAAAGGCCCCCAAAGCAAACGGCAGCCCCAACATATAGGCCCCCGCCACACCGGGCACGATAGAATGGCTCAGCGCGTCACCGATCAGCGACCAGCCTTTGAGCATCAGATAAGCGGATAAAAACGCACAGACCCCGCCGACCAGCGCGCTGACCCACATGGCGTTGAACATGTAGCCGTAGGAAAACGGCAGCAGCAGCGTTTCCATCATGTCGTATCTTCCTTGCGGGTCTCTTCGCCGTAGACAACAAAAGGCCGCTCGTCGTCTGTGATCACGCGGATAGAGCGCGCATCGTCATCGTCATGCAGGTCCGATCCGCCAATCACGAAATGGCGCAGCACCCCTCCAAAAGCCAGCTCCAGATTGTCATGGGTAAAGGTTTCCTTGGTCGGGCCATAGGCAATCACGGTTTCCTTGACCAGGACGGTCCGGTCGCAAAACTCGGGCACAGATCCCAGGTTATGCGTTGAGACCAGCATTACGCGCCCCTCGTCGCGCATCTCGCGCAGCAGGTCGATGATCTGGTCTTCGGTCTGGACGTCGACGCCAGTGAACGGCTCGTCCAGCAGAATCACCTTGCCCTCTTGGGCCAGTGCCCGCGCCAGAAACACCCGCTTGCGCTGACCGCCCGACAATTCGCCAATCTGACGGTGGCGGAAATCAACCATGTTGACCCGTTTCAGCGCATCGGTGACCGCGTCGTGATCCGCCGTCTTGGGATGCCGGAAAAAACCCATGTGCCCGTAGCGTCCCATCATAACCACATCTTCAACCAGCACGGGGAAGGACCAGTCAACCTCTTCGGACTGCGGAACATAGGCAACAATATTACGCTTCAGCGCCTCTTTCACGGGCATGCCCAGCACGGTAATTTCGCCCTTGGCAGCTGGTACAAACCCCATAATTGCTTTGAACAGGGTCGATTTACCGGCCCCGTTCACACCCACAAGCGCGGTAATAGTCCCTGTGGGAATTTCAAATGTCGCATCGCGCAGGGCCGTATGTCCGTTGCGGTAGGTTACCGTCACATCACGTGCAGAAATGCCAGTCGTCATTCGGTCAGGCCTTTCACAATCGTCTCCGAGGTCACGCGCAACAGGTCCAGGTAGGTCGGCACAGCACCCCCTTCATCCGTAAGGCTGTCTACATACAGCATCCCGCCATAGCGCGCGCCCGTCTCCCGCGCGACCTGTTGCGCTGGCGCTTGCGACACGGTGGATTCGCAAAACACAGCCGGAATGTCATGTTCGCGCACGGTATCAATCACCTTGCGCACCTGTTGCGGCGTGCCTTGCTGATCTGCGTTCATCGGCCACAGATACAGCTCTTTCATGCCGAAATCGCGGATCAGATAGCTAAAGGCCCCTTCGCAAGTCGCCAGCCAGCGCTGCTGCTCAGGCACGGCCATAATCGCATCCCGCAAGGGGGCAATCGTCTGTGTAATCTGCGCCTTGTAAGCTTCCGCATTAGCGCGGTAGATCTCGGCGTTCTCTGGATCATGCAAGACAAACGCATCGCGGATGTTGTCCACATAGATCAACGCAGTGGTAAGGCCCATCCACGCATGCGGGTTGGGCTTACCGTCATATTCGCCCTCAGAAATGCTCATCGGCTCGATCCCGTCGGTCAGGGTGGCAGAAGGCACATCGCGCAGGTTGGACAAAAACTGCTCGAACCACAGTTCCAGATTCAACCCGTTCCACAGGATCAGGTCGGCATCCTGCGCACGGATAATATCGCGCGGCGTGGGAGAATATCCGTGGATCTCGGCCCCCGGCTTGGTGATGCTTTCCACAATCGCGGCATCCCCCGCCACATTGCGGGCCATGTCGGCAATCACGGTGAAGGTGGTGACCGCTTTGAACTTTTCCTGCGCAGTCGCAGCAGTCGTTACCAGGGTCAGCGCGCTGACGGCTACAAGTGTTTTCAGAGAGTTGGCAAACATCGACATGGGGTGTCCTATGATTTCGCATTACAAGAATGATTATGAGAACCATTCCCATCTGTAAATAAGAATGATAACAATTCTCAAAGATAACGGATGAATGAGAAGGCGGGGCACACCTTATGGGCGGTGACACTGACACAACCGAAAGAATGACAGCCGCTCTGCGCAAGGCAGGCATCCGCGTGACCCGCCAACGCATTGCCCTGTTGGGCGTATTGGCCGACGCTGATGATCACCCCGACGCAGTAGAATTGCACGAACGCGCAAAAAAGGTAGAGCCTTCGGTTTCCCTCGCTACGGTGTACCGCACGCTGAGTGTGCTCGAGAGCGAAGGCGTCGTGCACCGTCATGCCTTTGAAGGCGGCGGCGCACGGTTCGAGACGACCCATGAAGAACACCATGATCACATCCTTGATATCGATACAGGCGAGGTAATCGAATTCCATTCCGACAAGATCGAACAGCTACAGGACGAGATTGCGCGCGAATTAGGATATGACGTCGTGCACCACCGACTGGAACTCTACTGCCGCAAAAAGCGCTAGCCCCGCCTGATCTGCCGCTCGCGCCACACGATCAGCAACCCGCTTGCCAGTATCAGCAGCGCACCGGGAAACAGCTCGTCCCACGGGGCTTCATCGAAAAATACCCAGCCCAGAAAAAAGGCGAGTGGAATGCCGAAGTAATTGAACGGCGCCAGATTGCTCTGCTCTGCTCTGCGGTACGCCATAATTAACAACAGCACAGCCGTACCACCAAACCCACCCATAGCCGCAATAAACAGCATGTCACTGCTGTGCTGGACCGGTGTGAAACCTCCGGTCAAGAAGGCGAGAACCACCGCCCCCAGCAGTGCCACGACGCTGGAGTAAAGATTGATCAGCGGCGTGGGCACATCATCGTCCATCATCCGCGCGGTCACGCCCACCAGCGCATAACAGGCCGCCGCCCCCAGCGGCAGCAGGGCGGCAACGGTGAACGTATCGCCCCCCGGCCGCACGATCCAGACAACGCCGACAAATCCGACCAACACAGCACTCCACCGCATCCAGCCCACTTTCTCTCCCAGCAGTGGAACTGCAAGGGCGACCGCAAACAGCGAATTTGCATAGGTAATGGTAGACGCAGTCGCAAAAGTAAGAAACCCGAGCGACAGATAAAACGAGAATTGCGCAAAAGTCAGGATCAGCCCGCGCGACAAGGCCAGACGCCATTGCCGCACCTTCCAGACCCGCCCTTTCGCATGCCAGTCACGCGAAGCACACAGCACAACCAGCGAAGGAACCAGCCCGAAGGTATTACGCCACGCAGACAGCTCTGCCGCACTGTACCGGGTAGACAAATGTTTTATAATCAGCCCCATCGCGTCAAACAGTGTCAACGCGCAGAGCAACAGTAGGACAGCCGTAAAGGTGCGATCAGTCTTCATTCTACATCATGTGCCGTGTTCAAGGTGATGACCAGCGTAGACAGGCCCAGGCCGCCACTTCTTTGTTTTGCCTATAAACTCGATTCTGCTCCCTGACACACGCGCAGCCCGCGTTAATCAGGATCAACCTTGCCGCGCATCGCCTTCACTTCTCCGCGCACTTTCTTCTCTTTCAGACGCCGCTTTTTTGATCCCAACGTGGGCCGTGTGGCAATCCGCCGTTTTGGCGGGGTCAGCGCTTGCTGGATCAGGGCCTTCAGCCGCTCGCGCACCAGATCACGATTGCGGGCTTGGCTGCGGGTCTCGTCGCATTGCAGCACCAGCGCCCCTTCAGTTGTCCAACGCCGCCCCGCCAGCCGCCGTAACCGGCTCTTGACCGCCAAGGGCAGGGAGGGAGAGCTTGCCGCCTCGAACCGCAATTCCACCGCCGAGGAGACCTTGTTCACATTCTGACCGCCGGGACCGGAGGCACGCATGAAGCTTTCGGTCAGCTCCCAATCCTGAAGGGTGATTGCGTCAGTGATATATAACATGTCGGATATCATAGCGCCCATTGGCACAAGGTGAAGAGGGTGCCGCAAAAAGGGCCGCCCTGATACAGAGCGGCCCAATCGAATTGTAGAGGAAGTGGAATCGGTTAGACCGATGGTCCACTCCGGATTTCAGATCACGAGGGACTGCCCTAGTGAACGACCTCCAAAGCTGTTCCGACACCTCGCTCCAGTACCTTTCTTGACACTAGATCACCTCCTTTACATTTGTTGAACTTCAAGCGAGCGTCCCACAAGTTTCTCAAATCACAAAGCGTTTTTTTAGCTGGTGTCAAAGAATCCAGACTAGCGTGCCAACAGTCGCCCGGTAATAATCCGGAATGGCACCAGTGCCAGCAGGGACAGCACCATTTTTACGCTCCAGTCTGCCATGGCAAGCGACACCCATAGGGGTGTCTGCGGACCCAACCCCAACAGGGGTAAAACCTCTGCTGCCCACGACACATCCGTTGCGGGGTGAATAAACGAAAACACACTGGAAAATGCGATGGAAAAGAAGATCATCGTATCAATACTGCCGCCTATCAGTGTCGAGACCAGCGGCGCTTTCCACCAACTGCTAGTGCGAAGAGCCGCAAAAATGCTAACGTCCAGCATCTGCGCTACCAAAAACGCAAGGCCCGAGCCGAGTGCGATACGCACCGTCACAAGTGGGCCGAATTCGCCCATGATCTGTGTCCCGATCAATGAGCAGAGGATCCCCGAAACAAAACCGGCAAGCACGACACGGCGCGCAGCCGCAGTGCCATAAACGCGGTTCATCACGTCGGTGACCAGAAAGGCAAGCGGATAGGTAAACGCCCCCCATGTCAGCCAGTTTCCGAACAGGAATTGAACAAGAATGTTTGAGGCCACAACAATGGTGGCCATGGCAATAATGCCAGGAAGGTGAATGCGTTTCATATAATAAACCGTTTTTGCAAGGGTGCGGCGACTTGGCCTGCGGGAATCGCAGACAGGGGTGCTTAGGCCCGCCCACGCGATTTCACAACCCTATTCCCAGACAGAATATTCCACGATCTGTGTGCGCAAGACCCTCAGGAAGTTGTCATCCGAGATCATCGTGACGTGCAATTGCCCACGTGCATCGGGCCAGACGCTTAGCCCTTCCAAATTGTCATAGATCGCCGGAAGCGTTGTCAGTAAAGTATATTCCTGCGGTGCCTGCGCATCGAGCACAAACAGCCGGATACGGCTGCGAAACCCCAGCGGTGTGACGGCACGTTCAAGCAGCCAGAGCCTGCCATAGGGATCAAAGTCAGCTCCGACAGGCACAAATGGTCCGCGTTGGGGAATGCGGGCAGTGATCTGCCACCGTTCGTTTACATAAGCATAGACAGGAAACACACGGCCATCCGGGGAGTGTTCGGGGATCGCGTAAACTATGCCGTCAGGGCCAACAGCCAAAGCCTCAACGCCGGCATTGCTGCCGAGCAGTTTCTTGAACGGGACATCTATTTTTCCAAAGGTCCTGCCGTTGGACAGGTCAATCTGCATAATCCGGTGGCGGTGCTCGAAAGAGACGTAAGCCGTGCCGTCATTGCCAATGGCCAGCCCTTCGGCATCGGTGCCCTTGTTGCGTAGCTGCTTGCCTGCGGGATTGCCCATGGGTTTAGCGGATTGTACCGCAATTCCGGTGATCCGACCATTTACGCGCTGCACAGCAGCAACCACCAGCTGGCCTTTGTCGCTGATCACTGTCATTTGACGCCCCTCGGCGCCAATTTCTATGCCTGACCAGCCACCAAACCAGGGCGCATCAAGCTGCCAGCGTGTGGCCCCCTCAAGGCGCAGCGCAGGTTCTGCCTGGACGCCGCCGCACAGGCATATAAATGCCAGTGCAAACCGGATCAATTTGCGTCCAATACTGCTTTGCATTGTGCAGGAAGATCACCCAGCACCAATTCGCGCTTTGGCTTGGGAGGAGTTACCGGTTTTGTGGCTGGTTTGGCCTTTGGCGGGTTGATGATGTTTGCCTGCCACTCGCGTGCATCATCACAGCCGTCTCCCGCAGGGGCAGGGGCCTGATTTACACAGCCAGCAGATCCTTTCGGGCAGGCCAGACGCACATGGAAATGATAATGATGCCCGTACCATGGCCGGATTTTGCGTAGATAGCTGCGGTCCCCCCGCTCATCATCACACATCTGCACCTTGGCGCCGGGAAAAACAAAAATACGCTCGACGCGTGGATCACTTGCGGCGGCCTTGATGATCTCGTGATGCGCACGGGTCCATGAACTGTTCACATATGCACCGCTCGCGCGGCGCATGGAGATCGACGAGACATCCTCGCGCTGCTGACGCGACAGGCTCAGTGAGGTGGGCGGCAGCATCCAGATATCCGCATCCAGTCCCATTTGGTGGCTCGCATGACCGGTCAACATAGGGCCGCCGCGCGGTTGGCTCATATCACCGACATACAGACCGTTCCAGCCCGGTTGCTGGGCGGCAAAACGGCTAAGGTTCTGGACCATATCGACCAGCTCGGGATGGCCCCAGTTGCGGTTGCGCGACAGGCGCATCGCCTGCCATGTCGGACCGGACTCAGCCAGTTGCATGCCGCCGGCCAGACAGCCTTTGGCATAGCCGCCAAAAGGGGCAGGGCTTTGCGATGTACCCGATGATTTAGTACCAAACAGCTTTTTCGCCTGCACGTTGGCCAGCGGTCCCGCCAGCTCGCCTATGGTAGGCAGCGTGATCTGCTCTTCTTTCGCCCCGCTGATATCGCGCGCGCCACCACAGCTGGCGACAAGCACGCACAGAACAGCGACCGTCAGGAGTTTCTTGATGTTCATTTGGCAAAGTCCCCTCGTGGTTTAACCCAGATTAACAGAACCAGCCCTATAATGAACAGCCCCACAACGGGGCTGACGCCCAAACGCTGGCTGCCGGTGATCTGGCTGGTCAGGGCGATCAGCGCGGGGGCAAGAAAAGATGTGGCCTTGCCCGACAGAGCGTAAAGGCCGAATGCTTCGGTCATTCGCGCCGGATTGGCCTGCCGCGTCATCATATTGCGCGAGGACGCCTGAAGCGCACCGCCCGCGCCCCCAATTACGGCACCCGCGATGAAAAACGTGATATCCGGCATGTTAGAGCCTTCCGAGATCGGAATACCGAGTATCGACGTAGGCGTGATCATCACAATCACCAGCGCCACAAAGGCGAGTGCGATCACGCAAAACACAATCACCGGCATCGGCCCGACGCGGCGGTCCACATGCCCGGCAATCCAGCAAAACAGTGCACCCGACACCAGCGCGATAATCCCGAAAATCCCCACCTGCGTGATCGACCAGCCCAGAACACCCGCCGCATAAACGCCGCCAAAGGCATACATCCCGTTCAGCGCATCGCGGTAAAACATCGAAGAGCCGAGATAGGCCAGCAACGAGGGGTGATGTGGCAGCCCTTTCAGCGTCGCGATCAGGTCACGGATGCTCTGCCCGACCAGCAGACGCGGCGCGCCAGTCTGTACTGTGTCGCGCGAGTAGAGAAAGAAGGGGATCATGAACACCGCAAACCACACCGCGCCCAGTGGCCCGACAATGCGCGTATCGGCCCCTGTCGCAGGGTCCAGCCCGAACAGCGGCGCAATACCGGCCATCGTATTCCCGCTGGCCGTGGCCTGAAATAATCCCAGCATCATCAGCAGCGCCACAAGCCCACCCACATATCCAAACGCCCAGCCAGAGCCTGAAATCCGACCCAACTCATCGGGATCATCATGCAGTTCCGGCAGATAAGAATTGGTAAAGATCGTTGCAAACTCCATCCCGATCAGGCCGGTGCCAAAGAAAAACAGCGCCCAGACCACTGAGAAATCCTGCGGCGCAGTCCACCATAGCGCGCCGGAGCCGACAAAATACATCGCGGAAAACAGCCAGATCCACGGCATCTTGCGCCCGGAGTCATCGGCAATCGCCCCCAACACAGGCGCCAGAATCGCGATGAATATGCCAGCAATTGCCAGCCCCCAACCCCATGAGGCCTGCGCCTGCGCACGCGCAGTTTGCTCTGCCATGCCACCTGCGATTAGGTTGGCCGACAGCGTGCTGGTGAAATAGGGCCCGAAAATAAACGTGAGCAAAAGCGTGTTATAAGGCTGGGTTGCCCAATCAAAAAAGTACCAGCCCCAGATCCGTTTTCGCTGTGATACCTGTGCCATTGCCCTGCCCATTCCTGTTTTATCCAACATAGAACAGGCTGCACCCTTTCGCGCAAGGCGTGGAGCGTTTTTGCCCGCGTCAAGCCTGCATCGGTGGCCAAGGGCGCGTCGCCTCAGCGGTGATCCAGTTGGCGATCCAATCCGGTGTGGCCGGTGACACAAGATCCTGCCCCAAAGCCGCCAGAATGCGCGGCGGTTTCACGATCCCGTTGCGGTCCGTCACGGCAGCGCGGTACAATACATGGCTGGCGCATTCGCCGTCCCGCTTCCACATCGACTGCTCGATATAGACAAACTTATCATCCCAGCACACGGCACGGCTGCGCACCTCGAACCGCTCGAACCCGCGAATGCGGCGGCGAAAGCGCACATGCGATCCGGCCATGGTCAACCCCCATTTCTCGCGGCGCAGCACCTCGGCCAGGCCGGCCCGCTTGGCCATCGCGATGCGGCCAAGATCATAGAGCGTTAGTGCGCGCCCGTTGTTCAACTCAAGGAATATATCCAGATCCTGCGGCCAGCAGATATGATGTGATACATGGGTATCGGTCAGATGCTTGAGGCGCGGCTGGCGGCCAGCAATAAAAACCTCTTTCACAAGACGGACAAACGGAAACATAGGCGGACTCCTTTGCGTTCCTCAAGTGACGTAATTCCTGTCCGCGTCAACCATGAACCTTGCGGCACCCTTGTCCTTTCTGCGCCGCAAGCTTAACTGCACCCCAGACCCGTAGAAAAAGGACCGCTTGTTGTGACATCCCTCTTTATGATCCTGATGCTTTTGCTGAACATCTTGTGGTTTTTCATCATCGCCCATGTGGTGATGTCATGGCTGATTAATTTCCAGGTTCTCAACACGCGCCAGCCGCTGGTTGCACAAATCTGGTATGGTATAAACCGTTTGTTGGAGCCTATTTATGCACCTATTCGTCGCGTGCTGCCCAATATGGGCGGTATGGATTTGGCGCCGCTTGCCGTGCTGATCGGTGTGGCAGTCGCCCGTATCGTGCTGATCAACAACGCGGCGCTGTTTTACTAAATTAACACGCGAAAAAGGGGTGCGGCGGCCTGACGAGACCTTGCCCCCCTGCATCCGATATGTGACTTTTCCCCCTCTGCATTTCCCAACTTCAGGTTAATCCCATGTCTGGCGCTGCCCCGCTGCTAAAAGATGTATTCGGTTTTGACGGGTTCCGTCCCGGACAGGAAGAAATCGTAGCTGCGGTGACGGCGGGTGAAAACGTGCTGGCCATCATGCCCACAGGCGGCGGTAAATCCCTGTGTTTCCAACTGCCGGCACTGATGCGCGAAGGCGTGACTGTCGTTATCTCGCCGCTGATAGCCCTGATGCGTGATCAGGTCCGCAGCCTGCAAGAAGTGGGCGTAGGGGCCGGTGCGCTGACCTCAGGCAATACACCGGAAGAAACCGATGCCGTCTGGGAGGGGCTGGAGGCGGGCACGCTAAAACTGCTCTATATGGCGCCCGAGCGGCTGGCGGCAGGGTCCGTTGTGGGTATGCTCAAACGCGTCGGCGTCAGCATGATCGCCGTGGATGAGGCGCATTGCGTCAGCCAGTGGGGCCATGATTTCCGCCCTGATTATCTACGTATCGGTGAATTGAAGCGCGCGCTGAACGTGCCACTGGCCGCTTTCACTGCCACCGCAGATGCGGAAACGCAGGCGGAGATTGTGCAAAAACTGTTCGACGGCACACCGCCGCGCGCTTTCCTGCGCGGCTTTGACCGGCCCAACATCCATCTGGCGTTTTCCGCCAAGAACTCTCCGCGCAACCAGATCCTGAACTTTGCCGCCGCACGGCGCGGACAATCGGGTATCGTTTATTGCGGCACCCGCGCCAAGACCGAAGGCATTGCCCGCGCGCTGAATGATGCGGGGCAAACCGCCATCCACTATCACGGCGGGATGGAGGCCGAGGACCGCCGCATTGCGGAGCGGCGCTTCCAGCAGGAAGACGGGCTGATTGTGGCCGCTACGGTCGCCTTCGGCATGGGCATCGACAAGCCTGATATCCGTTGGGTCGCCCATGCGGACCTGCCCAAAAGCATCGAGTCCTACTATCAGGAGATTGGTCGCGCGGGCCGTGATGGCGCGCCCGCCGAGACGCTGACGCTCTACGGTCCCGAAGATATCCGCCTGCGCCGCTCCCAGATTGATGAGGGTCTTGCCCCGCCCGAACGCCGCAGCGCGGATCACGCGCGCCTGAACGCGCTTTTGGGTCTGGCCGAAGCCTTGGATTGTCGCCGCAAAACGCTGCTTGGGTATTTCGACGAAGCCGAAGTCACCTGTGGCAACTGTGATCTGTGCGATAGTCCGGTGGAGACGTTCGATGGCACGACCGCTGTTCGCAAGGCGCTATCGGCCATGCTGCGCACCGAAGAATGGTTTGGCGCGGGCCATTTGATCGACATTCTGCTGGGCAACGAGACGGATAAAATCAAGCAACGCGGCCACCAGAGCTTGCCCACCTACGGGGTTGGCACTGAATATTCCAAGCCCGAATGGCAAGCCGTGTTCCGGCAGATGATGGGCCGTGATCTGGTACGCCCTGATCCCGCCCGCCACGGTGCCCTGCGCATGACGGATGCCGCCCTGCCCATTCTGCGCGACGAGGCCAAGATCACCCTGCGCCGCGACACGATCACCGCCGCCGGATCTGCCACGCGCCGTCCCGCTGTCAAGGCGATGGTAAACGACGAAGACGCGCCGCTGCTAAGCGCGCTCAAGGCGAAACGTCGGGGGCTGGCCGAGACGGCGCGCGTTCCTGCCTACATCATTTTCACCGACCGCACCCTGATCGAGATGGCCGAGACGCGGCCCGCCAATCTGGACCAGATGGCAGGGATCAGCGGCATCGGCGCGAAAAAGCTGGAAAGCTATGGCGCAGCGTTTCTGGAGGTCATCAACGGCGAAGCGCAGATGATGCACCCGCACCGTCGCAAGCTGGCGGGCCGGGACTCCGGCACTGTTTATGACCAGCTGCTGGAAGTGCAGGCGCAACTGTCACGCGGCGCGCTGGGCACGGATAAACCGCTCAGTTGTTCGGCGTCATTGCTGGCGAAGGTGGCGCAGATGTATAATGCGGACGAAAACGGGTTGATCCGTATATTGGGCGAAAAGCGCGCCGAGCGTTTCGGCGCGGCCTTTCTGGACGTCTTGCGCAGCGCAGATTAAATACTGACACAGTAAACAAAGGAACCGATATGCTTGTTGTGATTTCACCCGCCAAAAAGCTGGACTGGACTGCACTGGATGTGGTCACAACCGTGCCAGATTTCCTTGAAGATGCTGCGTATTTGGCCGATGCTGCGCGCACTTTGAGCGTGCGTGATCTGATGTCGCTGATGTCGCTGAGCGAGACTTTGGCGAAACTCAACCATGTCCGGTTCAAAACCTATGAAGACGCGCCTGAAGCGGATCTGACACGTCCCGCAGCACTCGCCTTTGCGGGGGATACCTACCAAGGATTGGAAGCTGCAAGTCTTGACGCAGACGAGATGGCCTTTGCCCAAGATCACCTGCGGATTTTATCCGGTCTTTACGGCATCTTGCGCCCGCTTGACGCGATCCAGCCCTACCGTTTGGAAATGGGCAGCAAGCTGAAGACGCAGCGCGGCAAGAACCTCTATGACTACTGGGGAGATATCATTTCCAATGCATTAAATCTCCAGGCCGAGACGACAGGCAGCGATGTTCTGGTCAACTGCGCCAGTCAGGAATATTTTGGCGCTGTCGACCTGCATGCCCTCAAGCCGCGCGTGATCACCCCGCAGTTCATGGAAGACAAGGGTGACGGAAAAGGCCCGAAGATTGTCAGCTTCTATGCCAAAAAAGCGCGCGGAGCGATGGCACGGTTTATCGTACAGAACCGGATCACGAACGCTGAGGGTATCCTTGATTTCGATATCGGCGGGTATACCCATATGCCAAAGCTGTCCAAGCCGGATGCGCCTGTCTTTCTGCGCCCTTACCCTGTTGCCTGAATCTCTGCTGCTTTCACGGGTAGTGTGCCGTCGGGGTGGGCCAGTAAGATATGCTCTTCTATCGCGGCACGGCGCAGCGGTTTGGTGAGATAATGGTCCAGCCCTGCCTCAAGGATTGATTTATCGTCATCAGGCAGTGCGTGAGCCGTCATCGCAACGACAGGAACATGCCCGCCCGTGCGCGCCTCGATCTTGCGGATCTCTTGTGTGGCCTGCTTGCCGTCCATTCGGGGCATGGAGATGTCCATAAACACGAGATCGGGTTTAAAACTTTTATAAAATTCGACAGCTTCTTCGCCGTTCGCGGCAAATTGCAGATCGATTTCCAGCGATTTTACCATCTTGCTGAACACCAGCTGGTTGGTCCTGTTATCTTCAGCCGCCAGGACGCGCATTTTGCGTAGAACTGCGGCGGGCGTGGAAGAGGCGGCATTTTTTTCTACCGGCGCGATCTTTTGCAGCGCGTTAAACAGTGCACGGCGCGGTAATGGTTTTTGTAACATATCGGCAAATTCTGCGGCGCGCGTATCATCTCTTAACCCTGTTACGTTGGAGCTGAGCAGCAACACAGGCACTTTGCTTTTCCTCTCTCTCAAGGCGGCGACAAGGGCCAGCGCATCAAGATGCGGCATCTTGTGGTCTGTCACAATCATGTCAATCGTATCATCCAGCGCGTCCAGCGCCTCCGCCGTACTTCCAACGCCCACAGTGCGCAGTTGCAACTGCTCCAGCTGCCGCTCCAGAATGGCGCGGTTGGCAGTCATATCATCCACAACCATCACGCAGCGCAGGCGCGTGGTCAGCGCGGGAAATGCCACATCAATCTCGCCGTTGGCTTCCATTTCGATCCGGAAGCCGAAGCAAGACCCGATACCTTCCTCAGAGGTAACCCAAATTTCACCCTTCATCAGTTCGACCAGCCGTTTGGTGATGGCCAGACCCAATCCGGTGCCGTCAAACTGGCGGTTTCGCTCGTTCTCGACCTGATTGAACTCACCAAAAATGTGGCTTGTCATATGCGCAGGGATGCCGATACCGGTATCTTCCACCGTCATATGCACCGCCACGGTCCCCGTCACCGCATCGGCAACGCCGGTTACACGGATCAGGACATGGCCATACGTGGTGAATTTGACCGCGTTGCCAATCAGGTTGGTCAGCACCTGCCGCAATCGCCCTGCGTCACCCATCAGATCGGTGGGCAGGAACAGATCGTAATCCAGCAACAGTTCCAGCCCCTTGTCGCGCGCCATCGGTTGCAACAGCATGATGACCTCCTGACAGGCACGCTCCAGATCAAAGGCGGCGTTGTGCAACTCCAGCCTGCCTGCCTCGATCTTGGAATAATCCAGCACGTCATTGATAATGACCAGCAACGCCTCGCCTGAATTCTTGATGGTCTGGGCATAAAGTCGCTGTTCTTCGGTCAGCGCAGTATCGCCCAGCAATTCCGCCATGCCGACAACACCGTTCATCGGCGTGCGAATCTCGTGACTCATATTGGCGAGGAAGGCTGATTTGGCGCGGTTGGCAGCTTCTGCCTGCTCGCGCGCTGCGTCCAGTTCCCGCTCGTATTGTACGGTTGCCGTAATATCGAGGCCAAGCGACACCAGATCACCCCCGGGTCCGCGTTGATCGACCATTTTAACGTAATTGCCGTTCCAAAGACGTATTATAGTTGATTCCGGGGATTGCTTTTGAAACCGCACCATCATGCGCTGCCGCCAATCAGCGGGCTCCATCCCGTCCAGATCCACGATTCCCTCATCGGTCAGCGCCTGAAGGATCGTCATGAAATTGACCCCCGGTTTGATCACCTCAAGCCCGTCAAAGATCACGAGATAAGCCTGATTGGCCATAATCAGACGACTGTCGGCATCGAAAAAGGCAAACCCGTCCTTGATCGTCTCGATGGAATGCCACAGCCGCCGCTCGACCACGGCAATCTTTTCGTGTGCGGCACTCAGGTCGGATTTCACCTTTCTGTTCTCCGCGCCCATGCTTTCTACCAGCGCGCGTGTATCCACGATTTCATCGCTTAACTGGCGCGCATCCCGCCCCAGCTTGCGGTTTGCAGCAAAAAGCTCTGCCTTTTTTAGCTCCAACATCCGTTCTGCCGCCAAACGACCACGCCGTTCTTCGGTGAGTTTTTGCTGTAGGCTCATCCGTTCCTCATTGGTCCTTGGCTGTACGAACTGTTGTGCGCTGCCGGAGGTAAACATTGACTTAAGAGCAAGCCTCTTGCTTGCCTATGGTGCCATGTGGCACCGTGTATTTGTCCTAAAAGGAATTTTATTATGCGTATTTTGCACATTGTTGCGGGGACGTTGGTCTGGCTCGGGGTCGCCGCCTCTGCCGCTCTGGCTCAAACAGCACTGCCCGATCACCGGTATGTCTATACGCCTGATACAGATTTCTATGGCTCTGATCTGGGCCAGTTGTTTGACACCACACAAGACGCCTGCGCGCGTGCCTGTGATGCGCAGTCCGCTTGTGTCGGCTTCACCTATAACACGCGGTCCAATGCATGCTTTCCCAAATCCTCCATTACACGGACCGATTTTTTCGAGGGGGCACAATCGGCGCGCAAGTTTCAAACTTCTGCCGCAGCACGATCCCTTGCCGCGCAGCGACAGGCTGATCTGGGCTTTCTGGACATCTCCGACTTTGTAAATGCGCGCGCGCTTGTCCAGACCAACGCCGAGCGTTTTCCCGACACCGGTTTAAAATTGGAGGACAGCATCGCGGCCATGCAGGCTGCTATTGCGCGCAGTGATACTCCGTCCGCTGTTCGGATGGCGGGTGCTGCGCTGGCGCTGACTGATCGTGGCGATCTGTGGGAGTGGATGGCATGGCTTGGTCTGCGGCCGCGTGGCGACACTCCGCGTAATCTGGCGCAGCAGCTGGAAGAGGAATCCATACCCGCTGCTGTGAACGCCTATCTGCGTGCATCCACGTCTGAGGATCAGGTGACCACGCTGGAATTGCTCGCCCGTGCGCTGGAAGAAAATAACCGTGGCCGCGACATGATCGGCGCGCTGCGTCTGGCCCAAACGCTGGAGCCGCGCACAGAGCTGGCGGCAGCCCTTGACACCGCCATTGGCAAATACGGCTTCCGCATCACCGGCACCCGTGTGGATAACAACAGCGACCGTCCGCGCATCTGCGCCGAGTTCTCCGAGCCGCTGGTGCAGGCAGGCGTTGATTACGCCCCCTTTGTCCGGCTTGCTGATCCGACACTGGTGGTCGAGGCGGGTGATCGTGATCTGTGTATCGACGGAGCAGCCCATGGCTCCCGCTATACCGCCACCTTCCGCAGCGGTCTGCCCGCCGCCAGTGGCGAGGCGCTGCACAAGGACGTGTCCGTCACGCTCTATGTCCGCGATCGCGATCCATCCGTGCGCTTTACCGGTCGGTCTTATGTGCTGCCCCGTGGCCCTGATGCGGCTTTGCCGGTCGAGACGGTGAATACCGACACGGTAGAGCTGACCTTGCGCCGCACCAGCGACCGCAACCTGTTGCGTGCAATGCAAGACAGCTACTTCGGCAAGCCTCTGGCCAAATACGAGGAAGATACGTTCGCCAGCACCATCGCGCAGGATGTATGGACGGGGACCGGCGTTGTGCAAAACACGCTTAACACCGCCATGACGACACGTTTGCCGCTGGCTGATGCACTCGCTGATCAACCTGCTGGTATTTATGCGCTGACAGCGGGCATCAAAGGCGCTGATCCCTATGATAATCCCGCTGCAACCCAGTGGTTTATCCTGACTGATCTTGGGCTTAGCACTCTGTCGGGCACCGATGGCCTGCACGCAACCGTGCGCAGTCTGGGTGATGCAAGTGCGCGCAAAGGCGTCACGCTGACATTGCTTTCCCGCGCGAATGCGGTGCTGGGCGAGGCGGTGACCGATGCCCAAGGCCGCGCGCATTTCCCCGAAGGCCTCACCCGTGGCAGCGGCTCTGCTGCGCCCGCACTGTTGACCGCCCTTGATGCGCAGGGCGATGCCGCCTTCCTCTCTCTCACCGATCCCGCCTTTGATCTGTCGGATCGTGGCGTTGAGGGCCATCCGCCAGCACCCCCCGTCGATACCTTCCTGACCACTGATCGTGGCGCCTACCGCGTGGGCGAGACGATTTTTGCCACCGTCCTCACCCGTGATACGCTGGGCCGTGCGGTCAACGGCTTGCCGCTGGTTGCCGTGCTCAGCCGTCCTGACGGCGCCGAATACAGCCGCACACTCAGCGCCAATGCCGTTGCGGGCGGTCACGTCTTTGCCTTGCCTGTGGGGCCACAAGCACCGCGTGGCGCATGGCGGTTGGATGTCATTGCTGATCCGGCCCAAGGTCCGCTGGCTTCCCAAACTGTTCTGGTTGAGGATTTCCTGCCCGACCGCATCGAATTTGATCTGGCGCTTGCAGATGCCCCCATCACTTTGGGTGACACGCCAGCTGCACAGGTTGATGCCCGCTATCTGTTCGGCGCACCCGCTGCTGATCTGTCGGTTGAGGGTGAAGCACGTCTGCGCACCACCCGCAGCCTTGAGGCGCATAAAGGCTACCAGTTTGGCCGCCACGACGAGCGGTTCGATACCCGCACCACCTACCTTGACCCGGTGCGCACCGATGCGCAGGGCAAAGCAACACTGGCGCTGACCCTGCCGCAAGTGTCTGAGCCGCCCAGCCAGCCGCTGGAACTGGCCCTCTTCACCCGCATTGCCGATGGGTCGGGCCGTCCGGTAGAGCGGCGCGTGACCCGCACGCTGACGCCACAAGTCCCGATGATCGGCGTAAAACCGAACTTCCAAGATGTGCTGGCCGAGGGCGCAGAAGCGCAGTTTGACCTGATCGCCACCATGGGCGAGATGCCCGTGCAATGGACTTTCAACAAGATCGACACGCAATATCAATGGTATCAGGACGGCGGCAGCTGGTCGTGGGAGCCTGTGACCCGTCGCATCCGCGCCGCTACAGGCGCGCTTACGCTGGGCGCGCAGCCTGTGCCACTATCCTTGCCCACAGAATGGGGCCAATATGAACTGGTGGTCGAGCATACCGGCGCGCCTTACGCGGTGACCTCTGTTATCCTTTCCTCCGGCTGGTACGGCGGCGATGACGCCTCCGCCACGCCCGATTTCCTCGCCGTCTCGCTGGACCGTGACACCTACTCTACGGGTGACACCGCAAACCTGCGCATTGTCGCCCCGCAGGCTGGTGTTGCGATGATATCGGTCCTGTCCAACCGCGTGATCGAGCAGCAAAGCGTGAACGTGGAAGCGGGTGAAACTGTCATCCCCCTGACCGTGACAGCGGAATGGGGCAGCAGCGCCTATGTCTCGGCTTCCGTGATCCGCGCGATGGATGTGCAGGCAGGCCTGAACCCTGCGCGCAGCCTCGGACTGGCCCATGCGCGCGTGTTCCCTGCGGAGAAACAGCTGACCGTTAAACTGGACGCAATCGCCGAAGTCAACGGGCAGGCAGGCATGTTGCAAGTGCCCGTCACTGTCACGGGTATCAAAGCAGGCCAGACGGCCTATGTTACCCTCGCCGCTGTCGATCTGGGCATCCTGAACCTCACCGATTTCCAAGTACCCGACCCCTCCGATCACTACTTCGGTCAACGCCGTCTGGGTGTCGAAATGCGCGACGTCTATGGTCGCCTGATTGACGGCCTTAGTGGTGCGATGGGCAGCGTCCGCTCCGGCGGGGATGCCGCAGCCTCTGCGCAGCTGCAATCGCCCCCGCCCACCGAGGCGCTGATGGCGTTTTTCAGTGGTCCTGTGACGGTCGGCTCTGATGGCCGCGCCATCGTTGAAGTTGCACGTCCCGCATTCAACGGCACCATCCGCCTGATGGCTGTCGCGTGGTCCGAAACGGCGGTGGGCAATGCGACCCAAGACGTCATCGCCCGCGATCCCGTTGTCATCACCGCCAGCCTGCCGCGTCTGCTTGCCCCCCAAGACGCCAGCCGCCTGTTGTTGGAACTGACCCACACCAGCGGTGAAAGTGGCGTCATGGAACTGGCAATCTTTGCCGATGCAGGCATCGCCATGGGCGCTGTCCCGACCCAAGTGAACCTGACCGGGGGTGGTACCCTGCGCCTGCCGCTGGACATCTCTGCGCGCGAGATGGGCGACCACGACATCACCGTGCAGTTGACCACGCCGCAGGGTGTCGTGCTGAAGCGCGTGCTTAAAATGCCCGTCCGCACCAATGATCCCGAAATCGCTACTACCCGCCGTTTCACCCTCAATGCGGGCGAGCGGTTTACCTTCGACGCTGCCGTCCTGACTGGCCTGCGCACAGGCACCGCAAACGCGACCCTTGCCGCCGGCCCGCTGGCCCGTTTTGACGTGCCAGGCCTGCTGCGCCAGTTGGACCGCTACCCCTACGGCTGCACCGAGCAGGTCACCTCCGCCGCGCTGCCGCTGCTATATCTTGGTGGTCTGGCGCAGGATGCTGGCCTTGGCACGCCCGCTGATATCAACGCCAAGATTGCCGATGGCATTGCCCGCGTGATTGCGCGGCAAGCGTCTAACGGCGGGTTTGGCATGTGGCAGGCCGACAGCGGCGCGTTCTGGTTGGATGCCTATGTGAGTGATTTCCTCTGGCGTGCGCAGGCGCAGGGCCATGCCGTCCCGCCGCGCGCTTTGGCCATCGCACTGGACAACCTGCGCAACCGCATCAACTTTGCCCCAGATTTCGACGAGGGTGGTGAGGATATCGCCTACGCCCTGCTGGTTCTCGCGCGCGCGGGTGCGGCCCAGATGGGCGATCTGCGCTATTATGCCGATACCAAAGCGGGCGCGTTTACCACGCCGATGGCTGCCGCCCAACTGGGGGCTGCCTTGGCCGCCTATGGCGATCCGACCCGCGCAGACCGGATGTTCAGCCGTGCAGGCGCGCTGCTGCTGCAAATGCCCGACCGGAACGGATGGCGTGACGACTTTGGCAGCGCGCTGCGTGACAGAGCTGCTGTGCTGACCCTCGCCACCGAGGCGGGCAGCACAGCGCTGGCGCTTGGGCCGCTGGCGCAATCCTTGCAAGCCGATGGCCGCAGCCTGTCCACACAGGAAGCAGCCCAAGTTGTGCTGGCCGCCTATGCGCTCGGCACATCTGGTACATCGGGCATCGAAGTGGACGGTACACCCGCAACAGGGGCCGTTATCCGCCAGCTGAGTGACCGCAATCCGGTGACAAGCGTGATCCACAACTCCGGCACCACGCCCACTGACATCACGCTGACCAGCTACGGCGTGCCCGAAGTTGCCCCGCCCGCAGAGGGCTACGGCTATGCCCTGACCCGCCGCTATTTCACGATGGAAGGGGTTGAGGTGAGTGGCCCCGTAGCCGCCGGCACCCGTCTGGTCGCCGTGTTGGGTGTGCAACCCTTTGAAGAGATCGGCGCGCGTCTGATGATCGACGATCCGCTGCCCGGCGGGTTCGAGATCGATAACCCGAACCTGCTGGCCAGTGGCGCTATTGGCGCACTCGACTGGCTGAAAACTGTTGATCCGGTGAATGTCGAATTCCGCGCGGACCGCTTTCTTGCGGCGGTCGAATATCGCGGCACAGAGGCGTTCCAGCTGGCCTATGTCGTGCGTGCGGTCACACCGGGAGAGTACCACCATCCGGCGGCACTGGTCACGGATATGTACCGCTCCGAATACCGCGCGATCACGGACACGACCCGCCTGATCGTCACTCCGTGAGGCGCATCGCCCCCCTTCTGGTCACGCTTGTCGTGCTGCTGGGATTGGGCGCGCACGGGCGTGACGGGCTGGATGCTTGGATCGCAGATACGGCTCTGCCACCCGTGCTGTTAGAGGTGGGTGTCGAGGTTCGCGCGCGCGATGGCACCTTGTTGCGCGCCTTTGCGGTGGAGGACGGGCGCCTGCGGTTGGCCCTCCGGTTGGATCAGGTCGATCCGCAGTTCATCGCCATGCTTGTCGCCTACGAGGATAAACGGTTCTACCGGCACGCAGGTGTTGATGTTCTGGCCACTGTGCGCGCGGCTGTGCAGGCGCTGCGCTATGGCCGCATTGTCTCTGGCGGCTCGACACTCAGCATGCAGGTCGCACGGTTGCTGGAGAATTCTGGTACGGGCGGTGTATCGGGCAAACTACGGCAGATGCGGCTGGCAATGGCGCTGGAGCGGCGGTTGGCCAAAGATGAAATCCTCACGCTCTATTTGCATCACGCGCCTTATGGCGGTGCCGTTGAAGGCCTGCGCGCCGCAAGTCTGATCTGGTTCGGTAAAGAGCCTGCGCGCCTGACCCAAGCCGAGGCCGCGCTGCTGATCGCCCTGCCGCAATCGCCCGAAGCCCGCAGGCCGGACCGTCACCCCGAAAACGCCCGTGCAGCGCGTGCACGTGTGCTGGAACGGCTGGGCCTGACGCCCGACATCCGCCAGCCCGATGTGCCGCAGGCCATGCGCAGCGCCCCGCAGGACGCGCCCCATCTGGCTGCCGCCTTGCGCTTCGATAACCCCTTGGCATTGCGCCACGATACAACGATAGATCCACAACTCCAACGCCGGATGCAGGCACTGGCCCGCCGCGCCATCGTGGGCCAGGCGGCGGGCGTCTCGGCGGCGATCATGGTGGCGGATCACCGCAGTGGGGAGGTGCTGGCCTATGTCGGCTCCCCTGCTTTTAGCGCTGAAAATGGCGCACTAGGATTTGTAGACATGACCGTGGCCAGCCGTTCGCCCGGCTCCACGCTGAAACCGCTGATCTATGCGCTGGCTTTTGACGAAGGACTGGTGCACCCCGATACGCTGATCAACGATGCGCCTGTGGCCTTCGGTGGCTATGCCCCGCAGAACTTTGATGGCCAGTTCCGGGGTATGCTGACTGTGCGTGATGCGCTGACGCTGTCGCTGAACATTCCACCTGTACTGTTGACGCATGAGCTGGGACCTGCGCGCTTGATGGCTGGCCTGCGCCGTGCGGGCACACAGCCGCAGCTGCCCGCAGGGCAAGCCGGCCTTGCTGTGGCGCTGGGCGGTGTGGGGATGAGCCTGCGCGATCTGGCGCAGCTTTATGCCGGTATCGCGCAGGGCGGGCAGAGCGTACTTTTGCATACCGTAGGCCACAGCATTGCAGATGTGCCTCGGGCTTTCATCTCGCCTGTTGCCGCATGGCAGGTGTCGCACATCCTCGCAGGTATCGCGCCGCCCGAAGGTTTCGCCGCCCGCACGGGCGAGATTGCCTATAAAACCGGCACCTCTTACGGTTACCGCGATGCATGGGCTATCGGGTTTGACGGGCGGCATGTGGTCGGTATCTGGTTGGGCAGGCCCGACGGCACGCCGGTTCCGGGTGCGTTTGGCGGCGCGCTTGCTGCCCCTGTATTGTTCGAGGCGTTTGACCGGATCAGTTCTGTTCGCACCGCCCTGCCGCTGCCGCCCGCAGATGCGTTGATCCTTGGCACAGCACATCTCCCCGAACCGCTGCGCGAGTTTCGCAGCCGCGATGCTGTATTCTCGGCTGATCCCGACAGCCCCGTGGTGACCTTTCCACCGGACGGTGCGGTCCTGCGGCGCAGCGGTTTTGGTGTGCCGTTGCGGTTGAAGGCGGGGACATTGCCGCTGACGGTTCTGGTGAACGGTGTGCCTGTGGTGGCGCAGATGCGCGGGCGGGATGTGATGCTACCGCTGAACGGGCCAGGCTTTACACGCATTTCGGTCGTTGACGCGCGGGGCCGTAGCGACAGCGTGGAAATCCGGCTGGACTAACCGGGCCGCTGGTGGCACTGCTCGGCAATGTCACTTGCCCTCTTAGTCCTGCCGCTGCTGCTGATTATTCTAGCCGGCTATACGCTCGCCAAGTTTGCTATCATTCCGCGCGGCAGCTGGGCCGCGATCGAAACGCTGTCGTTTCGCGGGCTGATCCCGGCAACGCTGGTCCTTGCCATCACCCGCTCCGATCTGTCGGTCGAACGGTTCGGTGGTTTCGGTATCGCACTGGTGACGACGCTGGCTGTTCTGACAGGCCTGGCACTTGCGTTGCGGCTGTTGCCCCGACAGCGGTTGGGCAATCCGGCGTTTACTTCACTTTTCCAAAGCACGATCCGATGGAATGCCTTTGTCGCACTCGCGGCGGCAGAGCAGTTTCTGTCGGATGGCCTTGCTATATTAGCTGTGGCGATTGCTATTCTGATTCCGCTGATCAATGTTACTTGCATTGTGGTGCTTGCCGCCTTCGGCCCGTCCAAGGCAAGCGTAGGCAAAGTTCTGAACACGTTATCCCGCAACCCGCTGGTGCAAGCCTGTGTCATCGGTCTTAGTCTCAACATCAGCGGCATCTCCCTGCCGCTGCCTGTGGCCGAGGCGCTGGATATGATCGGGCGCGGGGCATTGGCCGTGGGCCTTATGGCAGTGGGCGCGGGTATCAGCTTGCGACGGCTGGCGCGTATGGATTGGCGGGTTTGTCTGGGCGCGATTATGCGGCCTTTGCTGGCCTCTGGTATTTTTGTCGGCGCAGGAACATTGGCCGGACTTCCGCCCGAGCAGGTCTTTGCCGGCGTGCTGGTGTTCGCCGCTCCTGCTGCCTCCAACGGCTACATTGTCGCCAAACAGATGGGCGGGGACGCCGATCTCTATGCCGACATCATGACGTGGCAGGTTATACTGTCGTTGATGGTGTTGCCTGTCTGGGCCTATCTCCTGCTCTAGCGTCGCCCTTCGCGCAGCCAAGCTGCGATGATCAGTCCGGCACCCAGCAACAGCACCAGCCATGCGGGCAGGATCGGCGTCTGGCGCAAATCGCGCGTCTCGTAGGCGGCGCGCGGCGTTAGCCCGATCCATCCGCGTCCCGCAGCAGGGCGTCCTGCGTTCACGTTGCGAATGCTGGGCAATCCGTCTTCAAGACGCACAACACCACCCCGCAAAGCGGCGATAACAGGCTCTAACACAGCGGCATCCGCAATGGTTTCGACAAATTCGCGGGGCGCTGCGGGCCCAAGGCCGATCACACTTATCTGGTCGCCATTTTCCAGGCGGTAGAGGCCGATTTCGGGACCGGTAAAGATCGTCTCAAAGCGACCGGGTGTGGTAGGGTCCAGCGTGAGCTCGGTCACGGTGCCGTCCGGTCCGGTGATGGTCAATGGCGGGATCTCCTCGCTCAACGTGCGCCGCTCGATCCGCATGGTCTGGCCTTCTGCACTGGCGGTCAAGGCTTCTTCCTCCAGTTCCGGCTCGCCCATCATCCAATGGGCAAGGCGGCGCAGCAGTTCCAGTTGCGGCCCGCCGCCTTCATAGCCACGGTTCCACAGCCACGCGTGGTCCGAGGCCAGCAGCGCCACGCGCCCTTCTTCAACACGGTCGAGGATCAGCAGCGGGCGGTCGTCGATGCCCGTCATTACAACATCGCCAGAGGTCGCGGTCACATCAATCTGGCGCAGCCAGCGGCCCCACTCCCCATTCTGGGGCAGGTCAGCCGTGACCGGATGGCGGTTGCCCAGATCGGAGACGACAGGCAGATACGGCTCCTCAAGCACGCGGGCAGAGGGCGCAGCAGGCATCACCGGCCCTAAAGGCGAGCGGAACAGGCTGTCTGCGCTGGCATAATCCGGTCCGGCAGAAACCAGAACAGCGCCGCCTTTGCGCACATAATTGGCGATGTTTTCCAGATACAGCGCAGGCAGGATGCCGCGTCTTTTGTAGCGGTCAAAGATAATCAGATCGAAATCATCGATCTTTTCCATGAACAACTCGCGCGTGGGGAAAGCGATCAGCGACAGCTCCGACACGGGCACACCGTCCTGCTTTTCCGGCGGGCGCAGGATGGTGAAGTGCACCAAATCGACAGAGCTGTCGGATTTCAAAAGATTGCGCCATGTACGCCCGCCCGCATGCGGCTCACCACTCACCAGCAGCACACGCAGCCGGTCGCGCACGCCGTTCATCTGGATCAGCGCGGCGTTGTTACGGTCGGTCAACTCGCCCTCCGCCACAGGCAGGGAAAAGCGGATCACGTTACGGCCGCTATGGGGCAGGGTCACAGGCAGCTCAAGGTCCTGGCCAATCGGCACGCGAAACCGCTGCGGTTCTTCGGCGTCAATGGAGATATCCAGATCGGCAAAACCTTCCCCCACGGGTGCCGCCCCCAGATCGTCGATGCGCAGCGTCAGGATCACAGGCTCGCCAATAATGGCGAAAGCAGGCGCCCCGACCACGCTCAGGCGGCGGTCCCAATCACTCTCCTCACCACTCAGCAGAACGTGGAACGGCGCGGGTAGGTCAACCGGCAGATCGGCATCATGCACACGCCCATCGGTGAGTGCTACAATCCCCGCCACCCGCGCGCGCGGCTCTTCGGCCAGTGCATCGGTCAGGGCGGCCATCAGCCGTGTGCCAGAATCGCCTTGCCCGTCCGGCACGGCAATGCGGCGTAATTCTGTGTTCGGGCGCGCTTCGATCTGCGCGGCAAGACGGTCGGCAGCGGCGGTGGTCTGTGCCTCGCGGTCGCCAAGACGCTGGCTCGCGCTCTCGTCCTCCAGCATCAGCACAATATCGGTCAATGGCGCGCGATCTTCTTGCTGGAACGACGGACCGGACAAGGCAGCCAGCAACACCAGCCCCGCCAGCGCGCGCAAGGCCCAGCCGTTCAAGCCCCGCACAAGTGCCAGCAAGATGCCAAGCGCCGCAATCACAGCGACCATGGTAAACATGGCCCAAGGGATTAGCGGATCGAATACAATTGTAGACGTCATTGGCCCAACCTGTCCAAAAGGGCAGGCACATGCACCTGATCCGATTTATAATTCCCCGTCAGCACATGCATCACCAGATTGACGCCGAAGCGGTAGGCAATCTCGCGTTGACGCTCGCCGCTATACCCGCGCCCGAGGGGCAGCATAGGGTTGCCATTGCCGGTCACAGCCCATGCTGCCGCCCAGTCATTGCCGCCGATCACCACAGGCGTCACGCCATCATTCAGATCGCGGAACGGCATACCTTCGACCTGTTCGATATTGGGGTCGGAGGCTTCCACCCAGACATCGCGGCTGTTGTGACGGCCGGGGAAATCTTGCAGCAGATAGAAGGTGCGCGTCAGCACATGATCCGCAGGAAGCGGCTCTAACGCGGGGATATCCAGCTGTGCAGCCAGTTCTTGCAGCTTGCGCCCATTCGGGCTGGAGGCGCCGAAACTTGCGGTATCCGCATCGCGGGTGTCAAACAGGATCATCCCGCCAGATCGCATATAGGCGTTCAATTTCGCATAAGCTTTTGCTGAAGGGGTCGGTTGTTGCGGCGTGATGGGCCAGTAGAGCACGGGGAAAAACGCCAGCTCGTCCGTTTCGAGGTTCACACTCATCGGCTGCGACGGCTCTACGGAGGTGCGGAAAAACAGGGTCTCCCCGAGGCCGACAAGACCGGCCAGCGCCACCTCGTCCACCGTTGCATCACCGGTGATGATATGGGCCAGCGTCAATTCGGATGTGGCGTCCAGCGCAAAGTCCTCTGCTGTTGTCTGCGCATCTACAGGCACGCCAAACAGCAGCGCGCCAAGCAGGAGGGCGGCGGCATTGCTGCGCCCCAACAGACGGCCCGACAGTGACAGCGAGACGACAACATCTGCCAGCAGCAGCAGGATCGATAAGCTGAGCAGCCAGCCGGCAACGGGCTGCTCGGGGGCAACCGCAAGGCCGCGCACGGGCACATCTGCAGGCCATGTTGTGCGGGCGAACGGCGTGTCTGCTGTCATCACATTGCGCGCCAGCGTGCGATCGCCCGAAGTGTATAGACCGGGCAGCAGCAGGGGGCCGGTAGCAGATTCTAACAGTGTAGCACCGTCGACGCCAGAAAGCGCACCCGCGTCTGAAAGTGTACCAAACCCGTCTAGCACACGGCGCGGGATCCATGTGGTGCTCTCCAGCGCGACAGCTGTGGTGCTGGCCGCTGAGGAGGAAACCGCCAGCCGTTCCAGCATTTCCACAAACAGACCAGAGAGCGGCAGCGTGGACCATTCGGCCGTCGCAGTGACATGGAACAGCACGATCTGGCCTTGGCCGACAGCCTTGCGCGTGACCAGCGGTGTGCCATCGCTGAGCGAGGCAATTACCCGTTCTGCCAGTGTCGGATCAGGTTGGGCCACCACTTGCGCACTCACGGTGACATCGACGGGAATGGTCAGCCCGAAAAAGGGTGATGCGTTGGTAAACGGCGCCAGTGCCTTTGGCTCGCCCCAACTCATAGCACCGCCCACGCTGCGGCCACCCGCGCGCAGGCGCACAGGCATCAGCGGGTCTTCGTCAATGCGGGAAATATCGCTGGCGGCAATGCGCGGACCTGCGAAGCGGACCAGCATCCCACCCGCCTCGATCCAATCAGTCAGCGGGCGCGCCTCGGCCTCGGCCAGCGTGGCGATATCTGCCAGCACGATCACATCGGGGTTGGCGGGCAGCACATCTGCCAGCGAGCCGTCGATCAGATCGGCGGTCGGGGCCAGTGCCTGTTCGATGTAGTGCAAAGGGGAGAGCAGCTCTAATCCTTCACGATTTTCACGGGCGGAGATTAAACCGACTTCGCGCCGCCGCAGTCCGTCATCACTCAGCGTGGTAGCCCCCGCCGAACGCTGGCCCGCAATGTCAAACCGCGTGATCCGCGCGCGCAATTCTGACGGCAGGACAAGGGCGGTCTGCGCTTCGGTTGCGCCTGCCTCGAATGTAGCTGTGGCAGTGGCGAGAATACGGGCATTGCCTGCCGGATCGCGGCCCTGCGCCTGAAGGGTAACGTCCCCCTGTTCGCCCGCCGCAGCGCGCAGCACGCGCAACTGCACAGCGCCGTCTTCATAGGTTGCGGGCAGGATCGCCAGCACATTCAGCGCGGTCTGATAGGCCTCGACCGCGCCGCGCGATTGCAGCAGCGCCAGCAGATCATCTCGGCCTGCGTAAGCCAGCGTATCGCTGAACCACAGCGTGTCGAAACTGCCAGTATCCGCAAGCGCGTCACGGGCAGTGTCCAGCATCGCTTCACTCGGTTGCCACGGCGCGGGCGTCAGGCCGGCCAGCCTGTTGCGCCAGGCGTCGGCGGATTGAAAAACAGGCGCTTCGGGCCGTGTCAGTGTCAAAAACCCGACTGTACGGCCAAGGCGGCTGGCACGGGTCAGCTGCGCCTCAATCGCTTCTTGTTGCTGGGGCCAGCGGGTGGCACCGGCCCATGAGCCATCCAGCACAAACAGCAGCGGGCCATCACCTTCGGCTTGTTCGGTTTCAGGATTTAACACCGGACCGGCAAGGCCCAGAATAATCGCGGCGACGGCCAGCATGCGCAGCAGCAGCAGCCACCACGGCGTGCGGTCGGAAACTGATTCATCATCCTTGAGACCAAGCAGCAGCGCGACCCCGGGAAAGCGGCGCTTGATCGGCGCTGGCGGCACAGCGCGCAGCAGCAGCCACAGGATAGGGAGTGCGGCCAGCGCCAGCAGCAGCCACGGCGCGGTAAAACCGATGCCACCCAGAACCATCATGCTGCCACCGCCTTTGCGTCCAACGCACCGTAAAGCCACAGCAATCCGGCCTGCGCCGTGCTGTTTGTGTGGTGCACGCCGTAGCGCCAGCCGGTGAGCTGGCAGAGTGATTGCAGCTCTGCCTTACGCTCTGCCAGCCGCGCCAGATAGCGGTCGCGCAGATCGTTGGCTTTCAGTGTCTCATGGCTGAGCGTGCCGCCCATACTTTGGAATATCGTGCGGCCGGTGAAGGGAAACGCCTCTTCCGAGGGGTCAAGCACATGGCACAGCACACCGCGCACGCCACGGTCAGCGGCTTTGGTCAGCGCCGTGCGCACGCCGTCAATGTCTCCCATAAAGTCCGAGATAAACACAGCGCGTGCATGCGGTATCATGCCGCGATGCTCTGGCGGGGCGTAATCCGCCTCATCGTCACGGCAAAACATCTGCGCCATCGCCATGATTTGCGGGCGACCGGCACGCGGAGGCAGGGCGGTTCCTGTCAGGCCCACACGCTCTCCTCCGCGGTTCAGCAGGATCGCCGCAGCCAGCGCCAGCACCCGGGCACGGTCAATTTTATGCGGTAGTTTGTTAGCGGAGGAAAAGCGCATCGAAGCGCCCTGATCCACCCACAGCATCACCGATTGGGCAATCTGCCATTCACGTTCGCGCACAAACTCCGTATCGCCCATGGCGGAGCGGCGGTAGTCAATCGAACGGCGGCTGTCCCCTGCCTGCGCTGGACGGTATTGCCAGAAATCATCCCCCGCCCCCGCACGGCGGCGGCCATGCGCGCCCAATAAGACAGCGCCCGCCAGATGCTCTGCCCGTGCCAATAGCGCGGGGAAAGCAGCGGCTTCTGCCTCAGACTGCGCGCGCAGGTTTAGGGGATCATTCATGCAACGGCAGCTTTTGGTTTGGCGAGTGCTGAGGCGGTTTCGTTAATCAACGCAGTCAGGCTGTCACCACGGGCGCGGGCCGCAAAGTTCAGCGCCATGCGGTGCACCAGCACAGGCCGCGCCATGTCGATCACATCCTCGGCAGAAGGCACCAGACGTCCCTGCAACAATGCGCGCGCGCGCACGGCCAGCATAAGGGCTTGCGCGGCACGCGGGCCGGGGCCCCATGCGACAGTTTCTTGCACGCGTTTGCTCACGCCCGCCTCGTCGGGGCGGAAGGCGCGGACCAGATCGAGGATCATTTCCACCACTGAGTCGCCCACAGGCATCCGGCGCAGCAAACGCTGTGCATCCAGCAACTCACCTGCAGTGAACACCTCGACAGATTGCGCCTCTTCCTCGCCCGTGGTGGCGATCAGGATGTCACGCTCGGTGTCGCGGTCGGGGTATTCGATGTCGATCTGCACCAGAAAACGGTCCAGCTGCGCTTCTGGCAGCGGATAGGTGCCTTCCTGCTCGATCGGGTTTTGCGTGGCCAGCACATGAAACGGCTTGCCCAAAGCGCGGTTTTGCCCCGCCACAGTGACGGTTTTCTCCTGCATCGCCTGCAACAGCGCTGATTGCGTGCGCGGGCTGGCGCGGTTGATTTCGTCCGCCATCAGCAATTGGCAAAACACCGGTCCTTCGATGAACCGGAAGCTGCGGGAGCCCTTGTCATCGGTGTCCAACACTTCGGAGCCGATGATATCGGCAGGCATCAGATCGGGTGTGAACTGCACACGCTTGCTGTCCATCCCCATCACGGTGCCCAGCGTCTCAACCAGACGGGTCTTGCCCAGACCGGGCAGACCGACCAGCAGGCCATGCCCGCCACACAGCAGCGCAGTCAGCGTCAACTCGACCACACGGTCCTGTCCGATGAACCGCGCGGTGATGGACTTGCGCGCCTGCGCCAGCTTTTCACCCAAGGCTTCGATCTGTTCGACCATGTCTTCGGTGGCTTGTGTATCCGCTTGGGTCATGACTTCTCCGCTGTGAAGGTTATATCTCTACCATGTAAGTGTATCTCGAACTGAGGGAATGGCAAAAGCAATGAGCGGACAAAAAACTGTTACTCCGTCGGCGACAAGCCTCGCCGCGTCGATAAAAGCCACAAAAACACGCGGTTTACCGCCGGTAGAGCAGTGGGACCCGCCGTTCTGTGGCGACATTGATATGGAAATCCGTCGCGACGGAACGTGGTTTTACGAAGGCACGCCGATGGGCCGGGTCGCTCTGGTCAAGCTGTTTGCGTCGATTCTGATCCGTGAGGAGGATAAATATTTCCTCGTTACTCCGGTGGAAAAGGTTGGCATCCGCGTTGTTGACGCCCCTTTTGTCGCGGTGGATTTCGAGGTCTCGGGAGAGGGGGAGACCCAGCGCCTGACATTCACCACCAATCTTGAGGATATTACAGTTGCTGGCCCCGATGCGCCGCTGCGGTTTGTTAGAGATGAAGAAACGGGAGAGCCTTCTCCTTATGTCCGCGTCCGCCGCAACCTGGAGGCGCTGATCGACCGTAAAAGCTTTTACCGGCTGGTCGAATTGGGCGTGCACCATGAGGGTTGGTTTGGCGTCTGGTCGAATGGCAAATTCTTTGGCATCATCCCGTCAGAGGAACTGCCACAGGAGTGAGCATGCGACTGGATGACGATTGCGGTATTGCGGTATGAAACCCGCTGCCAACCTAAGTCTTCTCTGGCCGGAGTTGCCCTATCTGGACCGTTTTGATGCCGCGTCCGAGGCTGGATTCACCGGCGTTGAAGTGCTGTCCCCCTATGATGTGCCTGCCAAGGAAACGCGGCGCGCCCTGCTGCGCGGGGGCTTGAAAATGGTGCTGATTAACGCGCCACCGCCCAATTACACCGGGGGTCAGCGCGGTTTTGCCGCAGAAGTTGGCAGCGAGGCGCGGTTTGCCCATGATATGCGACGTGCCTGTCGCTACGCGGTTGAGCTGCGTGTGCCGATGATCCATGTGATGTCCGGCTATGCCACGGGGCAGGCGGCCAAAGACACGATGATCGCCAATATGCGGCAGGCCGTTCAGGACGCACCAAAGGGCATAACCCTCACGTTAGAGCCGCTTTGCCCGCAGGCACAGCCGAATTATTTTCTCAATGACTATGCGCTTGCCGCCGAGATTATCGCCGCCGTGGAGGCCCCTAATCTGCGTCTGCAATTCGACAGCTACCATGCACAGATGATCCACGGTGATGCTGTTGCGGTATTCAATACATACCGCGATCTGATCGCTCATGTCCAAATTGGAGACACGCCCGACCGCACTGCACCCGGCACTGGAGACGTGGATTTCTCCGCCTTGTTTGCAGCGATGCGCCTGGCAAAATATAGCGCATGGGTCAGCGGCGAGTACGCCCCAGCGGGCCCGACGCAATCAACTTTGAAATGGATGTCTTTGCTATGATCCCCGCACGGTTTGCCCCTGTCCTGTTCGGCTTTATCCTGTCCGGCCTGATGTCCTGTATCGTCTCGTTGATCGCCACCGTTCGGGTGCTGGATGCGGGCAGCCCGTTGATGGCGCCATGGATGACGTCATGGGTGTTCAGCTGGATGGTGGCTTTCCCGACCGTATTGGTTGTTGCGCCTATGACACGTCGCATCGTGGCTCGGATTGTGGCGAAGAATTAGGCGGGGAAGTGGACCACCGGATCACCCGCCTGCCATTGGGGATATTTGTTCATGATGGCGGTAAATTTCGGTGAACTTAAGAAGGCCGCCAGCCAGCGGTGCAGATTTGGCCAAGGCTGGGTGTCAAACCACGGCTTGTCGATCAGCGCGAACTGCCGGACAAAGGGCAGAACCGCGTAATCCGCCAGCGTGGGGTGGTCGAACAGCCATTCCCCCAAGTGTTCCTCCAGATCAGCCAGAAATGCGTAAGCCAGCGCGCGGTGCACTTTTGTGTCCTCATCCGGATAGCGCGCCGCGTATTTGGTGCGGTCCAGCGCATGCTTGAACGGCCCGTCACAGCGGGCAATCCAGTCATGGCCTGCAGGCGGCATCTCCAGCCAGCCGCGCGGATCATGCCGCTCCAGCGCGTGGACCATGATCTCAAGGCTTTCGTCGAAAATCACATCCCCCAGCACAAGGCACGGTACAGTCCCCGAGGGCGAGGCAGCCAGAAACGCCTCCGGCTTGTCGCGCAGGACCACCTCGCGCAGCTCTACCTGCCGGTCGGACACCAGCAGCGCCAGCCGTGCGCGCATGGCATAGGGGCAGCGGCGAAAGGAATAGAGGACCGGCAGCACCTAGTGTGCCTGCGCCCAGTTCGCCCCCACACCCGCATCCACGCTCAGCTTCACGTCCAGTTTCACCACCGGATCGGAGGCGTTTTCCATCACATCACGCGCCGCTTTGATCAGGGCATCTTCCGCGCCTTTCTCCACTTCGAAGAGCAATTCGTCGTGGACCTGAAGCAGCATCTTGGCGGGCATTCCCGCAATTGCCGCAGGCATGCGGATCATCGCGCGGCGGATCACATCGGCGGCGGTGCCCTGAATTGGGGCGTTGATTGCGGCGCGGGCGGCGAAGCCGGCGCGCGGGCCTTTGGAGGCGATCTCGGGCGTGTGGATTTTCCGGCCAAACAGCGTTTGCACATAGCCGTGCTCTTTCGCAAACGCCTTGGTGTCGTCCATATAGGCGCGGATGCCCGGGAAACGCTCGAAATAGCGGTCAATGAACCCCTGCGCCTCGGCGCGCGGGATGCGCAGATTGCGCGCAAGGCCAAAGCCGGAGATGCCATAGATCACACCAAAGTTGATCGCTTTGGCCTGACGGCGAATGTCAGGTGTCATCTCGTCCAGCGGCACGTTGAACATCTCGGACGCGGTCATGGCGTGGATATCGAGGCCATCGGCGAACGCCTGTTTCAGCGCAGGCAGGTCTGCAATATGGGCCAGCAGGCGGAGTTCAATCTGGGAGTAATCGAGCGCCACCAGCACTTTACCCTTTTCCGCCACAAACGCCTCGCGGATGCGACGGCCTTCCTCGCTGCGGATCGGGATGTTTTGCAGGTTCGGATCAGTGGAGGAGAGGCGACCCGTAGATGCACCGGTGATCGAATAGGACGTATGCACGCGTCCTGTCTCGGCATTGATATGGGTTTGCAGGGCATCGGTGTAGGTCGATTTCAGCTTGGACAACTGCCGCCAGTCCAGCACGCGACCGGGCAATTCATGTTCTGTCGCAAGGTCCTCAAGCACATCGACACCAGTGGCGTAGGCCCCTGTTTTACCCTTTTTTCCGCCCTCCAGCGCCATTTCGTCGAACAGGATTTCACCCAGTTGCTTGGGGGAGCCTACGTTGAATTTGCGACCTGCCAGAGCATAAATTTCATCTTCAAGCCCCGCCATTTTCTGCGCAAAAGCGTTCGACATCCGGCTGAGCGTGTCGCGGTCCACCTTGACGCCGTACCGCTCCATCTGCGCCAGTACGGGCACCAACGGACGCTCCATCGTCTCGTAGACGCGGGTGACGCCTACGCGGTGCAGTGCGGGTTTGAACTGTTGCCACAGGCGCAGGGTGATATCCGCATCCTCGGCCGCATAAGGCACGGCATCTTCCAGCGGCACCTTGTCAAAGGTCACCATGGATTTGCCGGACCCCAGCAGCGGCTTGATCGGCAGCGGCGTGTGGTTCAGGTACCGCTCGGATAGCGTATCCATGCCATGACCATGCAGGCCCGCGTGCATCGCATAAGACATCAGCATGGTGTCATCGAAGGGCGCTACCGTGATGCCAAGCTGGGCGAAAATCTTGGCGTCATACTTCATGTTCTGCCCGATTTTGAGGATCGAGGGATCCTCCAGCATCGGGGTCAGCATCTGCAACGCGTCTTCCAGCTTCATCTGACCTGGCGCCAGATCATCCGAGCCGAACAGATCATCGGCACGGCTGGCCTTGTGGATCAGCGGGATATAGCAGGCTTCGCCCGCCTCAACGCAAAGTGAAATGCCCACCAGATCGGCGATCATTTCATCTAGACCCGTGGTTTCCGTATCCACGGCGACATAGCCGCGGGCATAGATGCGGTCGATCCACGTTTGCAGCGTCTCTTTATCGCTGACCATCGTATAGACGGCTTGGTCGAACGGCACGGTTTCAATCACGGGCGCGCCCTCCACAGGGGCGGCTTCGGGAATGGCGGGGGCCTCAACCTTCAGCGTATCGGCAATGCGTTTGGTGAGCGTGCGGAACTCCATCTCCGTCAGGAATTTCAGCAGCTTTTCGGGGTCAGGCTCACGCACCTCCAGATCATCCAATGTGAAATCCAGCGGCGTTTTATCATCCAGCAACACCAACCGGCGCGACAGCCGGATCTGGTCTGCATGGTCAATCAGCGTCTGGCGGCGCTTGGGCTGTTTGATCTCGGAGGCACGCTCCAGCAAGGCATCCAGATCACCGTATTCGTTGATCAGCAGCGCGGCGGTCTTGATCCCGATGCCGGGCGCACCGGGCACGTTGTCGGCGGTGTCACCCGCCAGCGCTTGCACATCCACCACACGCTCGGGATAGACGCCGAATTTGGCATGCACGCCGTCGCGGTCGATGGTATTATTCTTCATCGCATCGTACATTTCGACGCCGCCACCGACCAGTTGCATCATATCCTTGTCGGAACTGATGATGGTACAGCGCCCACCCGCCTCACGCGCTTGCACGGCCAGCGTGGCGATGATGTCGTCGGCCTCGTAGCCTTCCTTCTCCTCGCAGGCGATGTTGAAGGCCACGGTCGCCTCGCGGGTCAGGGGCATCTGCGGGCGCAAATCTTCGGGCATCGCTTCGCGGTTGGCTTTGTACTGGTCGTACATATCGTTGCGGAAGGTATGGCTGCCTTTGTCGAAGATCACGGCAACATGGGTCACATCGCCGCCCGCGTTTCCCTCGACATAGCGTTGCAGCATATTGCAAAAACCTGAAACAGCGCCGATCGGCAGGCCGTCGGATTTACGGGTCAAGGGGGGCAGCGCATGGTAAGCGCGGAAAATAAACGCCGAACCGTCGATCAGATGAAGGTGGTGCCCTTTGCCGAATGCCATATGCCTATGCTCCCTAATGTGCTGTGACTTGCCTTTTGCCATGCGCGCGCCTGACCTGCCAGTAGATACCATGCCTCAGGCGGGGTGATATATCCTGTGTGACAGCGTGACCGACAGCGGCAGAGGCGTCCAGACACCAAAACGCACACCGGCATGGCGCAGCATTGCGCCAATCCAGACGTTGCAGGTGCGCAGGATGTGGAAACGCCCTTTCGCCGGATAAAAGCCGTCGGTCGGGGTAAATCCACCGCGCAGGACCGGGCTTTGCCCATCAAAGCTGGCTAGAATTGCGGCGAGAAACATGTCGTATTGCGTCTCCGACATCGTGATATGACGCAAGCCATGATCAGGGACCAGCGCACCTGTGACATCCATACGGATCACGCTGGTGTCACCGAAGGCAGCGCGCCAGATGGCTTTGCCCGTCAGGTCGCTGTAGCTGCCGATGGCGGTGTAAAACGTTTCCGCGCCCCAGCCGATGACGAGGTTTTGTGCATCTGTTTCGCTCAAGGGCGCATAATCGAGATTGCTAAACGCGGCGCGTGTTTGCGCATCCAGCGGCAGCACAAAATCATAGTGAATCGGGCCTTTAGCCAGATAGATGACGCGGGTTTTTTGCCCCGTATCGGATGTGGGGCCGTTGACGATAATACCGCCAATCCCTGCCGCGCCGATATAGCTCAGCGGGATCACGCAGAGGAGAAGGAAAAGCCGTTTCAGACTTTACCCTCGAAATCCTCGTGAATGAATTTGCAGTCGCAATAGCTGCATTCGACCCAGCCGCGATCGGTGGGGATTTGCAGCCAGACGCGCGGATGGCCCGATGCGGCACCGCCGCCATCACAGGCCACGCGGTGTGTGTTCACGATGCGGGTTTCGGGTGCGTTCAATGTCATGTCAGGCCCTTCGAGCGTGGGAAAATCGGTGATCCTGTTATGACCAATGCAAACTCTACGGGCAAGGGGCAGCGATTTTCCACAATATCTGCTGATCTTACCTGTTGCGGGGATAAAGTGGTTCACGTCTGCGCCTGCGGTAGGTACAAGGCGCGTATATCTTTCCCGTGCCGGAGCAGCTGTGCCCATGTCATTCCCGAAACCGGTTGTTCTGTGCATTCTCGACGGTTGGGGTATTGGCGCCAGTCCCGAGGGCAATGCACCTTTACTGGCGAGCACACCGAATATGGACAGGCTGATGGCAGACTGCCCTTGTGCAACGCTGACAACTTTTGGCCCCGATGTGGGTCTGCCGTGCGGACAGATGGGCAATTCCGAGGTCGGTCATACAAACATCGGCGCTGGCCGTGTGGTGGCGATGGATCTCGGCCAGATTGATCTGGCGATTGAGGAAGGCAGTTTTGCTGTTCACCCCCCGATGCTGGATTTCATCAAAGCATTGCGTGCCACGGGCGGCATGGCGCATTTGATGGGGCTCGTCTCTGGGGGCGGGGTTCACGGCCATATCGAACATATGATCGCAGCCGTGCACGCCCTTGATGCTGCGGGCGTGCCGGTGGTGATTCACGCGCTGACCGACGGGCGCGATGTGGCCCCGCAATCCGCCTTGGCTGACCTTGCGCATCTGGAGGCATCCTTGCCCGCAAGCGCGCGTATTGTGACCCTGTCAGGGCGTTATTATGCAATGGACCGTGATAACCGTTGGGACCGTGTGGCGCTGGCCCATGCGGCGATTGCGCGGGGCAAAGGTGCAGCGGTGGACAGCGCGCGGCAGGCAGTCGAGGCATCTTATGTCGCAGGGATTACCGATGAATTCATTATGCCCTGCGTGATCGGTGACTACACCGGCGCGCAAGACGGCGACGGCTTTTTCTGCCTCAACTTCCGTGCCGACCGCTCGCGCGAGATTATGACGGCGCTGGCAGGCCCCCGGTTTGACGGGTTCGCGCGGGGTGCGCACATCAACTGGACCGCCGTGATGGGTATGGCCGAATATTCTACGACCCATAGCAATTACATGACCACAATGTACCCGAGGCCGCAGATCATCAACACGCTGGGTGCATGGGTCGCCGCCAAAGGGCTGCGCCAGTTCCGTCTGGCCGAGACTGAAAAATACCCACATGTCACCTTCTTCCTCAATGGTGGCGCGGAGGAGCCGGAGGTGGGCGAAGACCGCTTTATGCCGCTGTCCCCCAAGGTTGCGACCTATGATCTACAACCGGAAATGTCCTGCGCACAGGTCACTGACCAGTTCGTAAAGGCCATCGAGGCGCGTTATGATCTGATTGTTGTGAATTATGCCAACCCCGATATGGTGGGTCATACGGGTGATCTGAAGGCCGCGATTGCCGCCTGCGAGGCGGTCGATGCGGGTCTGGGGCAGGTGCTGGAGGCCTTGGAGAGGGTCGGCGGTGCGATGATTGTCACGGCTGACCACGGCAACTGTGAAATGATGATTGACCCCGAAACAGGCGGACGACATACGGCGCATACGCTCAACCCCGTGCCTGTGATTGTGGTGGGCGCGCCTGCGGGGTCAACCCTGCGCACAGGGCGGCTGGCCGATCTGGCGCCGACTGTTCTGCACCTGATGGGGCTGGATAAACCCGACGAGATGACCGGAGAGAGCCTGCTTATATGATCGCGCGCGCAGTATTCCTTGCGATGGCCCTTGCCACTTCTGCCCATGCGCAGAGCGATGCCGCCACACAAGCGCGCGCGGCTGTGGTTATGCTGGAAGAAGCCCTGGTGCAACTGGATGCGGCAGAGGGTGCGCGTGACCGTGTTCAGGCACTGACCACAACCATTCAGGCCTTCGAGACAGGATTGGCGGCCATGCGCACCGGCCTGCGGCAAGCGGCGATCCGCGAGGCCCAGCTGAGTGCGAAGCTTCAGGCGCGCGATGGCGAGGTGGGCCAACTGCTTGCTGTGCTGCAAAGTATCGGCACCACGAACCCCACCGCGTTTTTGCACCCTGAAGGACCCACGGGTACTGCCCGCGCAGGCCTGCTGCTGGCAGAACTGACACCCGCCCTGAACAAACGCGCGGAACAGCTGCGCCGCGATCTGGAAGATGTGCAAACCCTGCGCATCTTGCAAACCGATGCCGAAGCGCGTCTGCGCACCAGTCTCACCGCCGTTCAGGCCGCACGCACCGCGCTCAATCAGGCGATGGCGGAACGCACCGATCTGCCCAAACGCTTTACCGAAGATCCGGTGTCTACCGCGATCCTCATCGCCTCGACCGAGACGCTGGACGGCTTTGCTTCGGGCTTGTCGCAGATTGTGACCGAAGAAGACCTGAATGTCGAAAGCCCCGTGGCGATTGATGCACAGATCGGGGATATTCCGTTGCCCGTGCAAAGCATAGTCTTGCGTAAAATGAACGAAGCGGACGCGGCAGGCGTCGTGCGGCCCGGTGTTTTGCTGGCCACACGCCCCCGCGCTATTGTCACATCGCCAACCGCAGCTACTATTAGATACCAAGGGCCGCTTCTGGATTTCGGCAATGTCATCATCCTTGAGCCGCGCGCAGACACGCTGTTTGTGCTGGCAGGGCTTGAGACTGTATATGGCGAGATCGGACAGGTGATCGCCGCAGGGACGCCCATAGGGCTGATGGGCGGGGCAGAGGCAGGCGGCGAATTGTCAATTGATGGTGATGGCACTGGCGCTGCCCGCTCGGAAACGCTCTATATGGAAGTCAGGCAAGATAACGTCCCGCAGGATCCTGAATCCTGGTTTAGGACCGACAAGGATGGATAGTTAAATGAAGAAATTTCTGATGGCCGCAGCGGGTGGCACGGTGTTGGGCATCATTGCCACAACCCAGATTGCCGCCCCCCTGTTGGCGCAAGAGGCGGCGAAAACCGAAAATGTTTATGAACAGCTGGACCTGTTTGGCGATATTTTCGAGCGTATTCGCGCCCAGTATGTCGAGGAAGTGGACAGCGCAGACCTGATTGAGGCGGCAATCAACGGGATGTTGACCTCGCTTGATCCGCACTCCAGCTATCTGTCGCCCAAGGACGCGCTGAAGATGCGCGAGCAGACGCGCGGTGAATTTGGCGGTCTCGGGATCGAGGTTACGCAAGAAGACGGCTTTGTCAAAGTCGTGTCCCCGATTGATGGCACACCTGCGGATGAGGCGGGCATAGAGGCTGGCGACTTCATTACTCATGTGGATGGCGAGAGCTTGCTGGGTCTGGTTCTGGACGAAGCGGTCGAGTTGATGCGCGGGCCGGTCGGCTCTGACATCGTGATCACAGTTGTTCGCGAAGGCGAGTCCGAGCCGTTTGACGTGACCATCACGCGCGACACAATCGAGATTACAGTGGTCCGTTCGCGTACCGAAGGCGACAGTGTCGTACTGCGTCTGAGCACGTTCAACGACCAGACCTACCCCAAGATGGAAGAGCAGCTGGCCGAAAAAGTCGCGGCAGCGGGTGGCATCGACAAGATCAACGGCTTTGTCATTGATCTGCGCAACAACCCCGGCGGCTTGCTGACCCAGGCGATCAAAGTTTCTGACGCATTCCTGAACGAGGGCGAGATTGTCAGCACACGCGGACGCGAAGCGTCTGACGGCGAGCGGTTCAATGCCAAGCTGGGTGATCTGGCAGAAGGCAAACCGATTGTTGTACTTATCAACGGCGGCTCTGCCTCTGCCTCCGAGATTGTCGCGGGCGCGTTGCAAGACCACCGCCGCGCGATTGTCATCGGCACCAAAAGCTTCGGCAAAGGCTCTGTCCAGACGGTGATGCCGCTGCGCTCCGAAGGGGCGATGCGCCTGACGACTGCGCGGTATTACACGCCGTCTGGCCGCTCGATCCAGTCGCTGGGGGTGTCGCCCGACATCATCGTGGCCCAGCCCCCCCGCCGTGCCGAGGATGAGCAGGAAGCGGATGCAACTGTCCGCAACTCCCGTTCCGAAGCGGACCTGCGCGGCAGCCTGAACAACGACAGTCTGAGCGAAGACGAGATCAAACAGATCGAAGCGGACCGCGAGAAAGCAGAAAAAGCAGCCGAGCTGCGCGTCGAGGATTACCAGCTGGCCTATGCCATCGACATCCTCAAAGGCCTGTCCGCGCTGGCCCCGCAGAAGTGATTTTTTGCTAGTATGAAACAACAAAGGCCGCTCTGTCATCGGAGCGGCCTTTTTCTATGGATCAGACTGCGGCCTTAACTGGTTTCAAGGCAGTGCCGCCGGAACGCCCGTTTCAGCATATCCAGTTCCGCGCGCAGCAAATCAACCTCGACGCGCAGATCATCACCCAATGCCTCGCCTGCCATCAGTGTAATGGAGGCCAGCTGTGTATTGTCTTCGGCGTCAGTCACCAGCAACGTCTGCATGCCGTCGGAAATCGCATCTTGCGGAATCGGGATGCGCACGGCATGGCCCGCATCCGCCTCAACCGCTGTGACGGCCACATCGGGCACCAGATTGCCCTGATGCGTTACCAGCAATCTGGGCGTTGCTCCTGTGGTCGCGCCAGACAGCAGGCCCTCCCAGACGCCCTGACGCATTTTGGTTTTGGTCAGTACAAGCTTGCTCATCGCATCCTCCGTGGTCCGGTGTGCGGACCTGAATTTGTCTTCTAGATCTGGGCGCGCGGACGGCGCGAGAACGTCAGATCGCGCAACACAATCTGGTTCATCTCCGGCCCTTCAAAGATCAGATCAATCCATGCGCCTTCGACCCGCCGCTCGTTCAGGTTGGAATAGGCCAGATCGAATTCTACGGTTGTCTGATCCTGTGACAGATCAATCTCGCGCACGATTTGTTCTGTATTTGGGCCATTTTTAATATTCAGCCGCGCGAAAATCTCGATCTTCTTTTCCAGCTCCACAATCATATCCATCCGCAACAGATGGGTGCGCTTGAGGCCATCCACAGCCCTTTCAGGCAGATCAACAACCAGCGACAGGAAAGAGCCGTCAAACCGGAACACATCCATACGCAAGCCGTAAGGCGCCAGATCGGCCTCGCGCAGGTTGCGCAGCTGGCGCAGCGTTAACTCGGACAGCTCGCAATCGTGGAACAGCGTCACCTCGTTGCCCAGCATCGCGCGGTTTTGCACGGCGGACAGGCCCGGATTGGGCAGCGGGCCGCGCCACAACTCGGGCCGCCACGCCCAATCGGCATTATGAGGCTTGGGAAAGCTGGTTGAGCCTTCCAGCGGCAGCGCCAGCCGTTCATCCGCGATGTGGATCAACTGGTCAAGATGTGCCTTGAGTTGACGTGCGCGCAGACGCTGGCGCCGCAGTCCGATCAGGTCAGCCGAGCGGGCCATACGCGCATTTCGCGCCCATTTCGCAATGGACCTGCCATAGAATGCCGCATCAAAAAAGTTTTCGCCAATTTTAGACATCATCGCTGCCTTACTGCCTTCGCATCATTTTATGACGCCTATTCATGTCCATTTTCTGAACATTTGCGCGTTTTAGCTAGGATGCCACGCAAGGCTAGGGTCACGCAAGCACCGTGATGCCTCAGCCTGCCTTGGTTCTGGCTGTGGTCAGCCCGATCATTTCGCGCAACAGCTCTGCGCCTTCCTCTGATACCGCACGGCGGTCTTGCGGGCCGAATAGGGCAGCGCCCATCGTATAGCCGCCCACCCGCGTGACAGAACGCCAGTGATGGGGCGACAGGCCGACGGCAGGGGGTTTGCCCGTGGTTTTGAACACGACGCCGGTGCTGTAACTGCTGGCGCTCCGGGGCTGGCCCAACCCTGTTGACGCGGCAATCTCTTGCGCGGTTGGCATCGCCAAGGATTTTCCAACGCGCGCAAAGCTGACTGTCAGCACACCTACCGGCGCGCCAGAGCCGCCGGTTGCAGCCCCCAATGCATCGCACCGCGCCATAAGAGCAAAATTCTCGCCCAGACTTTCAGGGTCTATGCAATATCCGGCGGGCGGCACCAGCGTGACCTTGCCCCGCATCATCTGCGCCTGTCGCAGCGGGACAATTGGCAATGCCGCCTCGGACGGCGGTTTTAATCCCGCCAGCAGCGGCGCGGCCGGGCCCACAGTGTCGCAAGCGCCCAGCATCACAAAAATGCCGAGCGCCGCAAGCGGTTTAGAGATCCATGTAGTCATGGCGCTCTACTTTGGCACCGGGATGGGTGACAGCGCCGAGGTATGTCGGACCCACCAATTGCGCATATTTCCACAGCGCACCGGAGGCATACAGCGTCTCGCGCGGGCCTGCCCATGCGGCTTTGCGCGTGGCCAGCTCCGCCTCCGTAAGATCGACCGAGATAGAGCCGGTGATGGCGTTCAGCGTGATCATATCGCCGTTTTGCAGTAGGCCTATCGGTCCACCAAGTGCCGCCTCTGGCCCCACATGACCCACACAGAACCCGCGTGTCGCACCGGAGAAGCGGCCATCGGTGATCAGGGCGACCTTCTTGCCCATGCCCTGACCGGACAGCGCTGCTGTGGTTGCCAGCATCTCGCGCATGCCCGGACCGCCGCGCGGGCCCTCATTGCGGATCACAAATACGTCGCCTTCGGAATAGGTGCGGTTTTGCACGGCTTCAAAGGCATCCTGCTCGCATTCGAACACCAGCGCGGGGCCGGTGAAGACGATATCTTCGTCGGACATGCCGGCGATCTTCACAATCGCGCCTTCGGGCGCTAGGTTCCCCTTCAGGCCCACAACGCCGCCTGTCTTGCTGATCGGGTTGGAAATCGCGTGGATCACTTTGCCATCCGCTTCGCGCGTGATCTTATCCAGCTCTTCACCCATGGAATAGCCGGTGACGGTCATGCAATCCTCATGGATGAGACCGGCCTTGCGCAATTCGCGCATGACCACAGGCACGCCGCCCGCTTCATAGAGGTCTTTTGCCACATAGGCACCGCCGGGTTTCATATCGACAAAGTGCGGCGTGTCGCGGAAGATTTCACAGACGTCCTCAAGGAAGAACTCGATCCCCGCTTCATGCGCCATGGCGGGCAGGTGCAGACCGGCATTGGTGGAACCGCCAGTGCAGGCCACAATGCGTGCTGCGTTCTCGAACGCTTGGCGCGTGCAAATGTCGCGGGCGCGGATGTTCTTCTCGATCAGGTGCATCACGGCTTTGCCCGATGCGATGGCATATTCATCACGGCTCTCGTAAGGGGCCGGCGCACCGGAGGAGTTGGGCAGTGCAAGGCCAATCGCCTCTGCCACGCAGGCCATCGTGTTGGCGGTGAACTGGCCACCACAGGCACCGGCAGAGGGGCAGGCCACGCGCTCAAGCACGTCCAGCGCCGCCTCCGACATCGTGCCGCCCTGCCAGTTGCCGACAGCCTCGAACATATCCTGAACGGTCAGATCGCGGTTGGCAAAGCCCGCAGGCACGTCAGCGCCCTCAGGCGCACGACCCGGCAGGATCGACCCGCCGTACATGAATACAGACGGCACGTTGAGGCGGATCATCGCCATCATCATCCCCGGCAGTGATTTGTCGCAGCCCGCCAGACCAACCAGCGCATCATAGCAGTGCCCGCGCATCGTCAGCTCGACCGTGTCGGCAATCGCTTCACGCGACGCGAGGCTGGAGCGCATGCCCTCATGCCCCATCGCGATGCCGTCCGTGACGGTGATAGTGGTGAATTCGCGCGGCGTGCCTTGCTCGGCCTTTACGCCGATCTTTACCGACTGCGCCTGACGGTTCAGCGCGATGTTGCAGGGCGCCGCCTCGTTCCAGCAGGTCGCCACACCGACCAGCGGCTGGTGGATCTCCTCTTCGGTCATGCCCATCGCGTAGTAATACGAGCGGTGCGGCGCGCGTGCCGGTCCTTCGGTCACATGGCGGCTGGGCAGTTTGGATTTGTCAAAACGGGGGGTGGTGGACATGTGTACGGGTTCCTCGGAAGAATGCGTTGTGAACGGCATAATAGCGCAGGCGCGAGGCTGCAAGCTTTTGCACGGCGTGAAGCCCTATGACTCAGGTGGGTCAATTTGCCTACAATTGTGGTTTTCCTTACTTTTGCAGAGCCGGTGGCTCTGAGATGGTGCGCCGTGTAACGAGTAAAGAGTCCCGATTATAAGAAATTTTGTAAAACCTCTTTTGGCATTTTGTCTTGCCGCAAGTGTTCTTGCTGGATGTAGCGACAGCAACGGAGATTTCTTTTCAGGGCATCAGGCAGGCACAAATGATCCCAAGACTATCTCCGATATCGGAGACGTCCGCATTCGGGTCGCGCGCGTAAGTGCCGCGCAAAACTTCAAGATACCCAAAACCTATGCGTTCCATTTTTCATGGACACCCGAAGCCTACGCCGACAGACAAGCCGCAAAGGGCCTGCGCGGCGCAACGGAGCAGGATTGGGCGCGGTACGAGAGGTTTTTGCTGCAAAGCGGAATGAAACAGAAGGCAGCGGCGAACATAGTCAAATATCAACGTAAGAAAGCGAACCGTACCAAGTTCAAACCTGTAATTGGCAGCAATGGGCAGGTAGCGTTTTGCAACGATACATGGGGCGGTAAATACGGGTGCAGCATTGGCCTCAATCTTAGCAAAACGCAGCAGCGGCGTCTTGCGCAATCGGTACTGGACCGGACAGAGGCCGGTTGCAAGATTGGCACTATTGATCCACCGCAGTTGTCCGCTCTGCGACCGGGGATAAAATCTGGCAAGCTGAGTGTGGTGGCCACAATCACCTGTTCGGGATGAACCCCGAGGTATAATGCCCGCTGCACGGTCCATCGGTTGTCTTGCACGAGAGGCGGCCCTAGGTTATGCGGGCATCTTCCAGTAGAAAGCCCACTATGGACCGCACCCTGTTCGCCTTCATCTGGAAGCACTCCAAGCGCGAGCAGCTGGTTTTGCTGGCTTTCACGGTGTTCACCTTTCCCTTCCTCTACGCCACGCTGGAACTGCCCAAACGGATCATCAACGATGCCATCGGTGCCGAAGATCCGATGGTCAGTGTCTACGGGGTTGATCTGAGCCAGATCCAGTTTCTGGCGGCCCTGTGCCTTGGCTATCTGGCCGCTGTGCTGGCGCATGGCCTGTTGAAAATGCGCCTCAACACGATGAAAGGCATCACCGCCGAGCGGTTGCTGCGGCGGTTCCGCTATAGCTTGCTGGCGCGGATGATGCGTTTTCCCAAACGGTACTATCAGGAAACCTCGCAGGGCGAACTGGTCAGCATGATCACTTCCGAGGCCGAACCGATGGGCGGGCTGATGGGCGATTTCCTCGCGCAGCCGGTGTTTCAGGCCGGGCAAATGCTGATTATCGTGGTGTTCTTGTTTCTACAATCGGTCTGGTTCGGGCTGGCGGGCATCGCGCTGATCCCGTTGCAGGCCTATGTCATTCCGATTTTGCAACGCCAGATCAACCTGTTGAACAAGGAGCGCATCAAGGAAGTGCGCATGCTGTCGTCAGAGATTGGCGAGACGGCGGCAGGTATCACCGATCTGCGCACCAACGGCGGCTGGCGCTTCCGTCTGGCGGGGTTCACGGACCGTCTGGGCCGTCTGTTCGATATTCGCTTCAAAATCTACCAAAAGAAATTCTTTATGAAGTTCCTTAACAACTTCATCACTCAGCTGACGCCGTTCTTTTTCTACCTGGTCGGCGGCATACTGGCCATTCAGGGCGAGATTACCGTGGGCGCGCTGGTGGCGGCCCTTGCGGCCTACAAAGACCTCAGCAACCCGTGGAAAGAGCTCCTGGATTACTACAACCAGACGCAGGATATGGCCCTGCGCTGGGAAATCGTGACCGAGCGGTTTGATCCTTCGGGCATCATGGACGAGGCGCTGTTCACCGGCACCCCTGACGAGATCCCGCACCTGAGCGGCGAAATCTGTATCCGCAACGTCACGCTGCGCAGTGAAAACGGCGGTACGGTGCTGGACGACTTATCGCTCGATATTCCCAAAGGCGCACAGGTGGCGATCAAGACCTCTTCCGTCTCGGAAAGGCGCGCCATTGCAGAGCTGTTGACCCGCGAGGTTGTCCCGACACGGGGCAGTGTCACCATGGGCGGGCACGATACCGCCACCCTGCATCAGGCCGTGATCGCCGCGCGCATCGGCTATGTGGAGGCGCATCCCTATCTGTTCCACGGCTCTATCGGGGACAATCTGCTGATGGCGCTGCGCACGTCGCCAAAGACAGTGCTTTGGGATCCTGACCACCGCGACCGTGAGGGGATCGAGGCTCGCCGCTCCGGCAACAGTCTTGACAGCCTGCGCGCTGATTGGCTGGACCCTGCGCTGGCGGGGCTGGACAGCCCTGATGACGTCAACGGCTGGTGGTTCGAGTTGAGCCGTGTTCTGAACACCGATGAGGGGATCATTCGCGGCATCCTCGGCACGCGCATCGACATCGAAAAACACGCCGGTCTTGCGCAGGCGATTGTCGGCCTGCGCAGCGATGTGCATACCGCACTCAAAGAGCGGAACCTTGACCGCGCAGTCTACCGCTTTGACCCTGAAAAGTTCAATCCGACCATCCCGCTGGGCAGCAACCTTTTGTTCGCCTCGCCCCGCCGTGACATCAGCCAGCAAGGCATGGCAAAAGAGAAGACATTTGTTGCCATGATTGCCGAAGAAGGTCTGGCAGAGCAGGGCATCGCGATTTCCCAAACGCTTGTTGAAACGCTGCACCAGACATTCGGTATGGATGGCACTAACCATCCGCTGTTTACTGCGTTGAACATCGAAGAAGGCCTGTACGAACAACTGGTCGAGATTGCGCACCGGCGCCGGAACAAAGGCGATGGCGCGCTGAGCGAGGAAGAATTTGCACTGTTACTTACCGTGCCGTTTGCCTTTACGGCCGAACAGATCGGCCCCGCCTTTCCCGAAAGCTTCAAAGCCGCCATTCTGGCGATTCGTCGGACCCGTGGTGCCGCACTGCGTGCCTTGGCAAAAGACCTGTTTGTGCCCGTCACGCCAGAGACGTATTTCCCCCGCCTGACCCTGTTGGAAAACCTGATTTATGGCCGCATCTCGGCTATGGCGGGCTTACAGGCCGATCTGGTCATGGATGTGGTGTCCGATGTCTTGCGCACCCACAATCTGCGCGCCCAGGTTGCGACAAATGTCTTTGACATCCCCACTGCCATCGGCGGCACCAATCTGCCCCAATCCATTCATGAGCGTGCTGCCTTTACGCGCGCGGCGATCAAGCGACCGGATGTCTTTGTTTTTGATCAGGCGTTGGCGGGCAGTGATCTGGCCCGCACCCGTGCGCGCCTGCGCGAGTTGATGCCCGACACCACACAGATCTTTCTGGACAACAGCTTTGATGCGCCCGACAGCTACGATATGTTTGTTGAAATCAGCAATGGCCGCATTGATGGCGTGGACAGTACAGAGCGGCCGGACAGTTCCGGCAAAATTTCGGATGATCTGCGGCGCAAGCTGGTGCTGATCCAGCGCAACGAATTGTTTGGCGTGCTGGAGCCGCGCGCACAGCGCCTGCTGGCCTTTGCCGCACAGTGGTATGACGCCCCCGCAGGCACCCGTATTTTCAACACCGGAGAGCCGCCCGATGCCACCTACTTGTGTCTTACCGGCAAAGCAGAGGTGATGTTTCGAAACCCGGACGGGACAGACCAGCACATTTCCACTGTTGAGCCGGGCCGCGTGATCGGTGATCTGGCTGTCATCATGAACGATTCCCGCCGTGCCACGCTTGTGGCGATCGAGGATTCAACGTTCCTGCGGATCGGCGCAGAGCAGTTCCGCTCTGTCATCGAGAACGACAGGGGGGTTTTGCTAAGCCTGCTGCGCACAGTGTCCGGGCATCTGGCGGGTGCCGCCGAGGTGATCCGCGATTCCAATCTGGAACTGCCCCGCAAACCCGCAACTCTCCCGCAAGCCCTGTCTGAGAGCGAAACCTGATGCGCCTTTTGCCTGATTACTCCGCCCATATCCTGCACACCAAAGCTGCCGAGGCACGGCCGGAACTCTGGCGTTTGCTTCTGGGGTTTGTGGCAATGACCGCACTTTATATTGTGCTGGCGTTGTTCTACCAGCAGGCGATATCCGAGCTTGCCCGCTATCGCCCCGCGTTTACCGAAGATCTGCTGTCGGGCAGCACACCTTTGGCGATGTATGTGCTGCTGGCCAGCTTTGGCCTGTCTATCATCAGCATTTTCTGCGTGGTCAAAGTGCTGCACAAACGCGATGCGCTCAGCGTGATGGGGCCTTTGATTTTGGCTTTGCCACAGTTTTTCCGCGTACTGGCAATCCTGCTCGTGCTGGGACTTTTGCTGTGGGTGCTGCCACCCTACGGTATGGGCGGGCCTTTGGTGCCCAATCTTGCGATCGGGCTATGGGCCTTGCTGCTGCCGCTGTCGCTGGTGGCGGTTTTCATCCAGATCAGCGCCGAGGAAATCTTTTTCCGCGGTTACCTGCAACAGCAACTCGGTGCGCGGTTCCGCTCGCCGCTGGTGTGGATGGGGATACCGTCGTTTATTTTTGCTATCGGGCATTATCAGCCCTCCGAGGCAGGGGATAACGCGGTGCTGATTGTAGTCTGGGCAGGGCTGTTCGGGCTGCTGATGGCGGATCTGACCGCGCGTGCGGGCAGCATTGGTCCGGCGCTGGCTGTGCATTTTTTCAACAACGTCACCGCCTTGCTGATCACCTCGCTGCCCGATGCGCTGGGCGGGCTGGCGCTGTGGCATACGCCCTTCGGGATGGCAGATGTAGAACAGCTGCGCGCATGGCTGCCGGTTGATTTCGCAATGATGATCGTCAGCTGGCTGGCTGCACGGCTTGCCTTGCGGCGCTGATTGCAATTTCCCTGCTACCCGCTTATCTGGGGATCAAACGTAATGTAACGAGGCGCCGATATGAACTGGATCAACAATTACGTCCGGCCCCGGATCAACTCGATGTTTTCGCGCCGCGAGACGCCGGAAAATCTTTGGACCAAATGCGATGAATGCGGCACGATGCTGTTTCACCGCGAGGTCAGCGATAATCTGAACGTCTGTACCAGTTGCAACCACCACATGCACATCACGCCGCGCCACCGCTTTGGTGCGCTGTTTGACGGCGGTGTTTTCAACGAAGTGAAGGTGCCGCTGCCCACCGTTGACCCACTGCAATTCCGCGATCAAAAGAAATATCCCGACCGCCTGCGCGCCGCGCAAAAGCTGACCGAAGAGACAGAGGCGATGCTGGTCGCTACGGGTGACATGGGTCGCACGCCAATTGTGGCCTGTGCGCAGGATTTCAGCTTCATGGCAGGTTCCATGGGCATGTATGTCGGCAACGCGATCATTGCGGCGGCTGAAGAGGCGGTGAAGCTCAAGCGCCCGCTGATCCTGTTTTCCGCCGCCGGTGGCGCGCGCATGCAAGAAGGCATCCTGAGCCTGATGCAGATGCCCCGCACGACTGTCGCGGTGCAAATGCTGAAAGAAGCGGACCTGCCTTACATCGTTGTGCTGACCCATCCCACTACGGGCGGTGTGACGGCCAGCTATGCAATGCTGGGTGATGTACATATCGCAGAGCCGAACGCGCTGATCTGTTTCGCAGGCCCGCGCGTGATTGAACAGACCATCCGCGAAAAGCTGCCCGAAGGGTTCCAGCGCGCCGAATACCTGCTGGAGCACGGGATGCTGGACCGCGTCACCTCGCGCCTGCATATGCGCGACGAGTTGATTACAATTGTCCGGATGCTGATGGGCCTTCCCCCCGCCGTGCGCGGTGATCTGCCACCGCCTGCCGATGTGCCGCACGGCTTGTCGGGGCAGGAAGAAGCGGCAGTCGCACCGGTAGAGGCACAGAAATAAGTTCGGACCCTGCAAACAAGGATACCACTGCATGACTACTCCGACGTCTGATCTTGTCCTTGAACGAATGATGGCCCTGCACCCCAAGATTATCGACCTGACGCTGGACCGTATGCTGCGTCTGCTGGCGGCCCTGGACAACCCGCAAGACAAACTGCCGCCTGTGATCCACATTGCCGGCACCAATGGCAAAGGCTCGACGCAGGCGATGATCCGTGCAGGGCTGGAGGCGGCGGGCAAGGCCGTGCACGCTTACACGTCCCCTCATCTGGCGCGCTTTCACGAGCGGATCCGGCTGGCCGGCACGCTGATTACCGAAGAGGCGCTGACGGCGGTACTGGACGAATGTTATGCCGCCAATCGTGGCGAGAACATTACCTATTTCGAGATTACCACCTGCGCCGCCCTGCTGGCGTTTTCGCGCACCCCTGCGGATTATACGCTGCTTGAGGTTGGCCTTGGTGGGCGTCTGGATGCCACCAACGTCATTGCAAACCCCGTTGCTACAGTGATCACGCCCGTCGATCTGGACCACCAGCAATACCTTGGTGATACCCTGCCTGAAATCGCAGGCGAAAAGGCGGGCATCATCAAACGCCGCGTGCCCTGCATTGTGGGGCCGCAGCAAGAAGACGGGCTGGCCGTGATCGAAGCCGTCGCCGCGCGTAACCTCGCACCCCTGAGCATTTACGGTCAGCACTGGCATGCCAGCCGCGAGGCGGGGCGCATGGTCTATCAGGACGAACAGGGGTTGCTGGACCTGCCGCTGCCCAATCTGCCGGGCTTGCATCAGGTGCAAAACGCAGGCGGTGCGATTGCTGTGCTGCGCGCGCTGGGCTTTGATGCTGTGGCCTGCGAAGGGGCTGTGACCAGTGCCCAATGGCCTGCGCGGATGCAGCGCCTGAAAACCGGACCGCTGGTCGAGGCCGCCGGACAGGCCGAGCTTTGGCTGGACGGTGGCCATAACCCTGCGGCAGGTGTGGCGCTGGCGGCGCTGCTGGACGAGTTGCCAAAGGTGCCAACCTATCTGGTTTGCGGCATGCTCAATACCAAAGACATCGAAGGATTTTTGCGCCCGCTGGCCCCGTTTGTGACAGCCCTGCATGCGGTTTCTATTCCGGGCGAGGCGGCGACCTTGCCAGCCGTCACTACAGCGCAGGCCGCGCAAGCGGTCGGGATCACTGCGGCAGAGGCATCCGATGTCGAGACTGCTCTGCGCAGCATTGTGGCACAGGATCCGCAGGCACGGGTGCTGATCTGCGGATCGCTGTATCTTGCGGGCAACATCTTGCGCTCCAACGGGTGATCTGCACCAGATAAGGCAACCTGCGGTTGACGTTAGAGGACGTGCTCTCTTAGATGTCAGGCAATACCGGACGGCGTATTTCCGTACGCCCAACCGCAAACCCTGAGGATCGAGCATGACTCCGAAAGACACCAAGCCGCAGCGCGCGCCTGCTGTGCCCTCTCTTGACTCTAAATCCGTTTTCGTACGCCAGCTGATTGCCAGCGCTATTGCGGTGGCCATTGTGGGCCTTGGCGCGTGGAGCCTTCTGGGGCAAAAAGCGCCGTACCATCCGGCCGCCTATAACGATGAAGTCACGCGCGGCAGCCCTTCCGGCTTGACCACGTTTCTGGGCAACGACTAGGTTTTACCCCAGTCCTCGCTCTGCATTTCGCGCAGGCGCGACGCTGTGCGCTCGAACTCGAACGTGCCTTCGCCTTCCAGATACAGCATCTCCGGCTTTGCCGCCGCCGAGCAGATCAGCCGCACCCGCGCCTCGTAGAGCGCATCAATCAGCGTGACAAAGCGTTTCGCCTCGTTGAAGTTGGTGCGACCGAGACTGGGAATATCGTCCAGCATCAAGACTTTGACGGCATCCGCCAGCGCCAGATAATCCGCAGGGCCCAGAGGCTGACCACACAAGGCATGAAACTTCGCGCGGCCCACACCATTGCGAAAGCGCGGGATTACCACATCACGCCCTTTGACCCGTAGGGTCAGCGGGCCTGCCTCACCGCCCGTCAAATCATCCCAGACGGCATTCATCTGCGCACGGCTGTCGGCGTTCACAGGCGTGAAATACACCGGACTGCCTGCCAGCCGATCCTGCCGGTAATCCGTGGGGCTGGCCAATTCGTGCACCACCATCTTGTCCTTGATCATCTCGATGAAGGGTACAAACAGGTTCCGGTTCAGCCCGTGCTTGTACAAGTCATCCGGCACGCGGTTGGACGTGGTAATCACCACAACGCCGTCCGCAAACAGCGCCTGAAACAAACGCCCCACAATCATCGCATCGGTGATGTCGGTGATCTGCATCTCGTCAAACGCCAGCAGGCGGACAGAGCTGCTGACCGCTTTGGCGACAGGAGCTATTGCATCATCCACACCCGTCTTGCGCGCCTCATGCATGGCCGCATGAATTTCTTGCATAAACGCATGGAAATGCACCCGCCGCGCAGGGATATCGCCCAGATTATTCGCAAACAGATCCATCAGCATGGATTTCCCGCGCCCGACGCCGCCCCACAGGTACAGCCCCTTGGGCGGCTCTGGCGTTTTGCGAAACAGGCCCTTTTTCACAGGCTGCAACAGCGCGTCACGGATGCGGTCAAACTCCGGCATAATCGCTTTTTGCGCGGCGTCGGGGCGCAGCCTGCCGTCTGCGATCATCTGGTCATAAAGGGTGCTGATACTGGTCATGCGCCACTTCCTAGCGTTCTGTGACGGGCTTGGAAAGTGTGTGCATACAATCGCCTGATTGACGCGGCCCGCTGCCCTGCGCAGTCTGCGCCAATTCAACCGGAGCGCCGCTGTGTCCAAGTCCCCCTTGTTTTCGCCCGTTCTGATTGTCGGCGGTGTGATCATCATGATCAGCTTTGCGATCCGTGCGTCCTTTGGTGTGTTCCAGATCCCGATAGCAGAGGAATTCGGCTGGTTGCGCAGCGAATTTTCGCTGGCCATCGCGATCCAGAACCTTGCTTGGGGCATCGGCCAGCCGTTCTTTGGCGCGATGGCTGAAAAGATCGGCGACCGCAAAGCAATCATTCTGGGCGCTGTCGTCTATGCGCTGGGGCTGATCCTGTCGGCGGGGGCCGATACGCCGATTGCGCATCAGACCTATGCTTGGTTGGTAGGCTTCGGCATTGCGGGCACCGGCTTTGGCGTGATCCTCGCCGTGGTGGGGCGCGCTGCGTCGGACGAGAACCGCTCGATGTCGCTGGCGGTGGTGACGGCAGCGGGCAGCGCGGGCCAGATATTCGGCGCGCCACTGGCGGAGTTTTTGCTGGGCATGATGAGCTGGCAAATGGTGTTCACTGTCTTTGCGGGCGGTATCCTGACGGTGATCCTGACGCTGCCGTTCATGCGCGTCCCGGTGAAGACCGGCCAGACGGAGCTGGAGGAAACCATGGGCACCATCCTGCGTCGCGCGTTCAAAGACCCCAGTTTTACCCTCATCTTCATCGGATTTTTCTCCTGTGGCTATCAACTGGGATTCATCACCGCGCATTTCCCTGCCTTTGTGACAGAGCTGTGCGGCCCGATCATGGCGGGCGGAATGCTGCATAACATGGGCATCACCACCACCTCGGCGCTGGGGGCCGTTGCCATTGCGCTGATCGGTTTGGCCAATGTGGGCGGCACCCTGCTGGCGGGTTGGGCAGGCAAGCATTATCAAAAGAAGTATCTGCTGGCTGGCATCTACACGGGCCGTACAATCATTGCGGCGGTGTTCATCATGCTGCCGATCACGCCTCTCACCGTCGTTCTGTTCTCTATCGGAATGGGCTCGCTCTGGCTTGCTACCGTCCCGCTGACCTCCGGTCTTATCGCGCAGCTGTACGGGCTGCGGTATATGGGCACGCTCTATGGTATTATCTTTTTCAGCCACCAGCTGGGCAGTTTTGCGGGCGTCTGGCTGGGTGGGCGGATGTATGATGCCTATGGCACGTACACAACGGTCTGGTGGATTGGTGTGGCAGTGGGTGCCTTCAGCGCGATTGTGCATCTGCCGGTGCGCGAAAGGCGTGTGGGGCTGGTCGCCGCCTAGGTATCGTGTCCTCAGTCATCCCCTTCGGGATGCGGCAGGAAGGCGGTGATATGTGCCAGCACGGCATCCGTATGTGTGTAGGGCAAGCCGTGGCCGGCATCCTCTAACACCTCATGGGTTACATCGCGGTTCCACGCGGCCAGTTGGCCTATGGCGCTGCCAGGGATCACATCATCCTCCGCCCCCCAGAGCGCGAGGACAGGCAGGCCACTGTGCCGCAGGGCCATATGCTCGCCCTCCAGCGGCCTGCGCAAGATGCCGCGCAAGCTGGACAGGACAGCGGGGACAAAGCCTTGATACATCAGCTGCGCGGTCTGTCCTTCTGAAATCCGGTCAGGCACGTCATGGGCCTCCCGTTCGGCCTTGATACCCAACCGCAGTTTGCGGGGATAAGCGGCCAGCATCAGCCATTTGCCTGCAATCCCGCGGTCACGAAAAAACCGGATCAGCGCGCTATCGGCCCGCGTCATTCCGGCGGACGCCAGCAAGACCAGCCGCCGCACGCGCGCGGGATGTGTCGCGGCATAGCCCGTTGCAACAGCGCCACCCATGGAATAGCCGATCAGATGGAAGGGTATGTCTATCCCGAGATGGACGAGCAGGTCTGCAAGCTGGCGGTTGAAGAATACCTTGTCCTGCACACCCTCTGGCCGGTCCGAAAACCCGCGCCCGTAAAGATCATAGACCAGCACGCGAAAACCTGCGGCAGTCAGGCCCTTGGTCAAAGGTTCCCAGACGAAACTTGGCGTTGTCAGCCCGTGCACACAGACGATCAACGGCCCGTTCACGGGGCCGCTCAGATGGTAGTGCGTTACACCTTGGCTCAGCTCCGCAAACTGGCCGGGCGCTGATCCTCTGCGTCCATCGCTCATTATCGGGCGGTAATATTCTATCATAAAAGGTGCTGCTGCCATGGCAGCAACAAGGAAGAGAAGCAAAATCACGCGGTCGCGCGCCAACGGTTCAGAATGTAACGGCTGGTCATCAGATCCAGATGGGCGCCGCCGCCGTTCTTGCAAATGGTGATCTCGTCCGGTGATGTGCGGGTGAAGGCGGCCAGATTGTAATAGTCGGCAATAATGTGATTGCGGGTAATGGCACCGCTTTCCAGCGGTATTTTGATCTCTCCGATGTGACCCAACGTGGTGTCGAAACTGTCCACAAACAGGCGCGCCCGCTGTAAGGCCGCGTCATCCACTTCGCGCATGTCGGGACGGTAGGCGCCGATCAGGTCAAGGTGCTGGCCGGGCTGTAACCACGCACCTTTGATCAGTGGTGCAGTCGCCATCGTGGCGCTGCCGATGATCTCTGCCGCGCGCACGGCGGTCTCCAGATCATCCGCGATTGCGACATCGGGCAGTGTGGCAACCAGCGCTTCGGCACTGGCGCGCGTGCGGCTCCAGACAGTGAAGGTGGCGCGCGGGAAAGCAGCGGAATAGGCGGCATGCAAGGACTGCGCCACTGTGCCCGCGCCGACCAGCAGAATGCGGGTGGCATCAGGGCGGGCTAGACGGCGCGCGGCCAGCAGACTGTCGCCTGCGGTTTTCCATTTGGTCACCAGATGGAAATCCACAATCGCCTCCAACGTGCCATCCGCGTCGGCATAGAGGCTGACGCCACCATTCACGTTTGGCATGCCCTTGGCGCTGTTGCCCGGAAACACGGTAGCGGATTTCACGGCAATGCCCATCCCGTCAATCCACGCGGCACGGTTCAGCAGCGTGTCGGGTGTGCGGTACAATAACGTATCCGCAATTTCGGCCTTGGGCAGAGTGTGCCCCTGCGCCAGTGCATCGGTCAGTGCGATCCAGTCGAGCAGCTTTTCACCAGCCTCAAAGGGGATAAACGGGATCGTGGTCATTGCGCCTCCTCATTGGTCAGCAGCCCTTCGACCACCAGCCTATCCGCCCAGCCTTGCGGCCCGTCAAAATGATGTGTCCGCCAGCCGCGTGCACTGGCCGCTGCAACGTTTTCTACACGGTCATCGGTAAACAACAGGTCACCGCCCGACAGGCCTGCACCTTCTTCAAGCAACGCGTAGATGCGCGGATCAGGCTTGATCATCTTCATATGGCCAGAGATAAAATCACGGTCAAATGCGCGCAAAAACGGGTATTTCTGTTCTGCGATGGCGTAGGTCTCGATCCCGAAATTGGTGAGCGAATAGACTGGAACGCCCTTGGCCTGCAAGGCCGCCATCAGCCGCACGGAATGGTCGATGGCGGGGTGCGCCATGTCCAGCCAGCGGTTGTGCCACAGCATGATCTCGGCGGTCCAGTCGGGATAGGCAGCGGCGGTTTGCGTGACCATGTCGGTAAAGTTTTCGCCACGGTCCACACGGTCGTTCATCGCGTGCAGGTCCACAGCGGCAAACATCTCGCGGCGGCGGGCCTCTCCGATTTCGGCATCATAGAACCGCTCCGGCTGCCACTCGATCAGCACATTGCCGATATCAAAGATCACTGCTTTGGGTGTCATGTCCAACCTCTCCACGGGAATCGGAATTTTTGAAAAATTCCGGACGGTTTCTTTGAAAGAAAACGGCTACACCAGTTTGGCGGCCGCTCTTATTTCACGTTCCAGCGCTTCCAGAAAGCGCGAGCGGTCGGCCTTTGTAAAGCTTTTCCCGCTGCCCTGCCGGAAGGGATCGGCTGCACGCAAGTCTGTCATCAGATCACGGGTGGCGAGCACATTGCCGATATTGGCCTGCGTCAGCGCTTCACCGTTGTGCTTGATCACTTTCGCACCGGCTTCGACGCATCTGGCGGCCAGCGGAATGTCACCAGTCACCACGACATCGCCGCGCCCTGCACGATCCGCGATCCACATATCGGCCACATCAGGGCCATCAGGCACTATCACAGTCTCTACATAGGGGTTTTGCGAGGGCCGCAGCCCGCCGTTGGACACCACAAACATCTTGATCTTGTGACGGGTCGCCACCCGCTCCGCCTCTTCCTTGACGGGGCAGGCATCGGCATCAATATAAAGTGCGGTCATGCAGACCACAGCGCTTCGGCGTGAAAGGTAACGTGGTCTTCCATGAAGGTGGCGATGAAGAAATAACTGTGGTCATAGCCCGGCTGCATGCGGAACGTGCCATTCTGGCGGCGCTTGGCCATCGCCGCACTCAACGCTTCGGGCATCAGCAAATCAAGAAACTGGTCGTCGGTCCCCTGATCAATCAGCACCGGCCCGTCAAAGCCGTTTTCCTGCATCAACAGCGTGGCATCATGTGCGCGCCATACGCTCTCGTCAGCGCCCAGATAGGCGGTCAGTTGTTTGCGGCCCCAATCACTGGCGGTCGGATGCGCAATCGGCGCGAAAGCCGAGGCGGAGCAGAACCGGCCGGGCAGCGACATCGCCAGCGTCAGCGCACCGTGCCCCCCCATAGAGTGGCCGGTGATGGATTGACGCTCCATGTCCAACGGGAAATGCTCTGCCAACAGGGTCGGCAACTCATCCGCAATATAGCGCCACATCTGGAAATGTGGCTGCCATGGATCTTGGGTGGCATTGACGTAGAAACCGGCCCCCTGACCCAGATCATAGGCTTCGTCATTGGCAACGCCCTCTCCGCGCGGGGAGGTATCGGGAAAGACAAGTGCGATGCCCTGCTCGGCGGCCCAGGCCTGCGCACCGGCCTTGACCATCGCGTTCTCGTGGGTGCAGGTCAGGCCTGACAGAAACCACAGCACCGGCACGGGGCCGTCCTTCGCTTCTGCCGGTAAAAACAGCGCAAATGTCATGTCACAGGCGCAGACACCTGATGCGTGTTTGATGACATGCTGCGTGCCGCCAAAACAGGCGTTGGACGAGAGGGTTTCCATAGGGTGTCTCCTTTTTCGGGGTTACCCATGGCTACCCAGAGCAGGGACGGGGGGCAAGCACTGTATTGTGCTAGCTGGCCGCGCCGCCTGTCAGCCATGCGATCCAGACGCTGACTGTCACAATGCTCAGCGCGGTGGAGACAAGGATGGCGGCGGACACGCGCTGCGGGGCCACACCGTAATGCTGCGCAAGGATATAGACATTCCCCGCCACAGGCAGTGCCGCAGCAGAGATGACGACCATCGCTTGATAAGGCTCTACCTTGAACAGCACAAAGCAGGCGAAAGCCACCAACAGCGGGTGCAGCACCAGCTTGCAAAAGCTGAGCCAACCGGCGACCGAGATACGCTCGGCCGATTTTGAGGCCAGCGAGGCACCAATGGCAAACAGTGCACCGGGCGTCGCAGCGGCGCCCAGCAACACCAGAAACTCTCCCAAAGGGGCGGGGATCGGGATTTTAAGGCCGGACCAGAGCAGCCCCAGAGTAATAGCTACGATCATCGGGTTCTTGACCAGACCCAGACCAACAGTACGCAGGATTGCCAGTGACATCCGGCCATCGCGTGATCCGGTGATCAGAATGACGATCAACGAGGAAAAAACAATCAGATCCACCGCAAGCGCCATCATCACAGGGCCAATCGCCTCCGGTCCCAGCAACAGCGTCAACATCGGCACACCCAGAAAGCCTACATTGCCGATTGCAGCACATTGCGCTTCGATCGCCGCAACCTCGATGCTTACACCGCGGAAATAGCATACCAGCGTGGCAATGCCGTACACAAAGGCGGTGCCCCAGAGATAGGCTGCGACCAGCCGCGCATCCCAGACCTCGGCCAGTGACAAATTTGCGGAGAAGTTGAACAGCATCGCCGACAGCGCAAAATAGAACACGAATTTGGTCAAATAAGCTGTCGCCTCGGCGGTGAAAAACCGCGTGCGACCAGCCCAATAGCCAACGCCGATCAGCGCAAAAAAGGGAAGCGTTTTGAGGAAGATCGCCAGCATGTCATGACAGATAGCTTGGGGCGCGCGGAGGCGCTAGTGAAAATCTGCCTGAAAGCTGGTGGGCGTCAGGCTGACATGCGCGTCCAAAGGCGGGCACAGCTCGAATGCGCGGGGATCGCGGGCAAAGTTATAGACCCGCATCAGCCGCCAGTGGTCGCGCCGTGCGTCCGCGACGCGCAGCTCGTTTCGCGAGATATGGAACGGGGTGCGGTCCCAGCCAGTGGTTGTCTTGACCTCGATCAGGCGCGGTGTGCCATCCTCCGCATAGCTGGAAATGTCATATCCTGCCCCGTCTCCCTCTTCCTTCGATATCCAGCGGACCTGCTCTGCCAGATCATATGCCCCATGCTGGCGCAATGTCGCCCGTTCATGGGCCAGCACGCGCTCTTCTCCGGCGCGGCCCAATGCACGGTTGCGTGCATCGCGTCCTGCAACATCGAACTTGCGGGCAATGATCAGTGTTTCCTCCACCTCGGCAGGGGCCGGTGTATTGCGCCGGTGCGGGGGCGTATCCAGAAACATCGCGGCCTCATCGGCCAAGCCGTTTACGGGCATGGCAAAGTCTGGCAATCCGGCGATTTTCAGATAGCGGCCCACAGCGTCAGGCAGTGCGCTGTTGTAGTGCAGCAACGGTTTATAGCCCGTGATCCATGGTAGGCCAAAGCCTTTCATCACAGCGCTGATGTTCTGGTGCAGCCGCTCGATCGAGCCTTCGGGATGATCCACCCGCGCAAGCAGGGCGCGGCGGTGCACGGATTTGACATAAGGTGTGCCAGCCACATCTGCGCATAGCATTGCAAAATAATCTGCAACGCAGAGATCGAATTCCTCATCTGTCCATGATGTTCCAGCCATACAGTACGCTATGCGCCGCGCGGGGTTTGGTCCAGGCGGTTGCGGGGTTTCTTTTGCCCTTGGAAATATGTGGTTCCATTTATATGGTGCACCTCCACCCTACAGGTGTTGCACTGGTTGCGCTGATCACCAAATTGACCAGTTTGCGCTATGGTGGCAAAGATATTCAAGCGAGGTAAGAGATATGAAATACTCAATTTTTGCAGGGCTTTTACTGGCTGGATGTGGCGCTGCCATGGCCCCGACGGCGGGCAACGCACCCGCAAATGCGCCTGACACCTGTAATGCCGCCGCCCATCAGGGCCTGATCGGCCTCGACGCGGCCTCGTCACTGGCACTGCCCGAGCCTAAGCGGCTTTATGGCCCCAATGATGCAGTGACCACCGACTATAACGCCCAGCGGCTGAACGTGCAGCTGGACGAGATCGACAATATTGTGGCGATCACCTGCGGCTAGGCCCTAGACCTTTGGCCGCAGGTCCACGATGCGCACGGCCTTCCCTTCAGAGCGGGGGATGACCCCTACATCACCGACCATAACAGTGGCGCTGATCCCGATGATCTGTTTGATGCGGCCTGAAAGTTTAGCACCCGCTTCCGCGCGGCTTGCATCACTCACACTCGCATCGGCCACTTCGGTGAGGATGCGCATTTTGTCCATGCGGTCGGGGCGCGCCAGCTCGATCTGGAAATGCGCCGCGAGGGCGGGGATCTGCATCAACAGCTCTTCGATCTGGGTCGGGAAAACGTTGACGCCGCGCAGGATGATCATATCGTCGCTGCGGCCCGTGACTTTCTCCATCCGCCGCATGCTGCGCGCGGTGCCGGCCAGCAGACGGGTCAGGTCGCGGGTGCGGTAGCGGATGATCGGAAACGCCTCTTTGGTCAGCGAGGTGAACACCAGCTCGCCGCGCTCGCCTTCGGCCACAACTTCGCCGGTTTCGGGATTGATCACCTCGGGGTAAAAGTGATCCTCCCAGATGTGCAGGCCGTCTTTACTCTCGACACATTCCATCGAGATGCCGGGGCCCATCACTTCAGACAGCCCATAGATATCAACGGCATGCATGTCGAAGGCCTGTTCAATCTCCAGCCGCATGGCGTTTGTCCAAGGCTCGGCGCCAAAGATGCCCACTTGCAGCGAGCAGTCGCGCGGGTCGATGCCTTGGGTGGCAAATTCATCCAGAATGGACAAGGCGTAGGATGGCGTCACAGTGATGCCCTTGGGCTTGAAATCATCAATCAGGCGCACTTGGCGCGAGGTCATACCGCCGGAAATCGGGATCGTGCTGAGGCCCAGCGCATCGGCCCCCAGATGGATGCCCATACCGCCAGTAAACAGCCCGTAGCCGTAAGCGTTGTGCAGCATATCACCGGGCCGCATGCCCGCCGCGCGCAGGGACCGCGCCACAACATTACCCCAGTTTTTCAGGTCATTCTCGGTATAGCCCACCACGGTCGGCTGGCCTGTGGTGCCAGAGGAGGCGTGGATGCGCTTCACCTGATCTTGCGGCACGGCGAACATGCCAAAGGGGTAATTGTCGCGTAGGTTGGCCTTTACCGTAAACGGGAATTTCGCCAGATCGCCGAGGTCATGCAGATCATCGGGATGCACCCCTGCGGCATCAAAACTGGCGCGGTAGAAAGGCACATTGTCATAGGCATGGCGCAGCGACCATTTCAGCCGCTCCAGCTGAAGGGCGCTGATTTCGTCGCGGCTGGCGATTTCGATGGCGTCCAGGCTGCTGCGCGCGGGGGTCAGGTCTTTCATGCGTCTTCTCCATCTTCGGCAAACAGCTGCCCTTTTATTGTACGCGACAGGCCGCGCATAGTTGCGACGGTGCGGCCATCTTCACCCCTGACCATCACGTCATAGACGCCCGAGCGCCCCGACAGTGCCGTTTCGCACGCCGTTGCGGTCAACATCTCTCCGGCTTTGCCGGGGGTCACGTAGGTAATCTGGTTCTGCTGCGCAACTGTCAGCTTGTTGTAGCTGTTGCAGGCAAAAGCAAATGCGCTGTCCGCCAGCGTAAAGATATAGCCGCCATGACAAATTTTATGGCCGTTCAGCATGTCATCGGTGATGCGCATTGTCAGGGTTGCCGCGCCCGCACTGATGGCGGTCAGCTGCATGCCAAGGCGCTGCGAGGCATTGTCGGCTGTCATCATGGCCTGCGCTGCCTGTTCCGCCCGAAGCTGTGGTGTCATCGCCATCCCTCGACATGTTTCACAATTTCGCAAATATATCCAAGTTTGTAACGCAATCAAGCAATATGAACCAGAGGGCTTGATTTGCTGCGCATAGAGGGCAAGTTTGTCGATATGAATATACCAACCATACCCGCACACATCGCACCACCCGGACCCGACCGCGCGCCCGAGCAGGTGGCCTTCCACCGGACCGAGCTTTCCGTGATCCTCTCGCTCTATGGCCGGATGGTTGCCGCGGGCGAATGGCGCGATTACGGCATCTCGTGCCTGCGCGAAGTTGCCATTTTCTCGATTTTTCGCCGCACTGCTGAAATGCCGCTTTACAGGATTGAAAAGCGGCCAAAGCTGCGTGTCAAACAGGGGATGTACGCCGTGGTGGGCGCAAACGGTCAAGTGCTCAAGCGCGGGCATGATCTGAAATCAGTGCTGGGCACGCTTGAGCGTAAGCTGTTCCGGGTGATTGATTAGCCGATCGCCGGCAAGCGCCGATGTGCGGTCACGGGGCCGGCGGTTTTGGCAATGCGTTTTTTCGCCTCCGCGATTGGCTCGAACACGGTTCCCATGGCGTGACCGTTGGCATGGATCAGTGTTTCCTCATCCCAGACCAGCGCCACATGACCCTCCCAGAATATCAGGTCATTCCGCTGGGGCGCAGTGCCCTCAGCCAGCAAATCACCCAAGCTTTCCGCCTGCATGTCGCTATCTCCGCCGCAGGGAATGCCGCAAGCCGTGCAGGCGGTCTGGATCAGGCCGGAACAATCAATCCCCCAACGGCTGTTTCCGCCCCAGAGGTAAGGCGTGTCCAGAAACAGCGCCGTAATGGTGGCCGGATCGGTGGCAAAAGCGTCTATTTCGATGATGTGCTGCTTGGGGATAAACCCGTGGCTGGTGCGGATAAACCCGTCAACATCCTCCAACATCGCCAGATGGCTGCCGTGGCTTAGGGCTGCGCGATCAATGGATTTGATATTGGCGTTCTGATAGGTGTGGCTGGCGGCGGCACTCACCTTATGGGTCGTGCGCTGTGGCTTGGCCAATGCGGCCACACCGACATAACCACAATAGCCATCGGCAGCCGACTGCACATAGGCCCAGCCATCCTCGCGCCACAGCACCGTGACGTCTGCACCCAGCAACAACTGGCGGTCGCGCGCACCGTTGGGTTTGCGCAGCAGGTTCACCACCCCGCGCCCGATTTGCGCAGCTTCATTCAGGCCAGTGCGGGCGGGATCGGGGGTGAGGCGGGGATGTGTCATCGGGTCAAAATCCTGTCTAATGCGTCAAAGAGCGCGCGGGTGCCTTGGCCCATACCGCCCATCGCACGGGCAGGGGCCGCAGCGGGCTGCCAGCCGTATATGTCAAAATGTGCATAGTTGCTATCGGTGACAAAGCGGCGCAGGAAAAGTGCGGCTGTGATGCAACCGGCAAAGCCGCCCTTGGGCGCATTGTCCAGATCTGCAATCGCGGGTTCAATCATGCTCTCGTAAGGGTCATGGAACGGCAGGCGCCAGACCGGATCTGCCACCGTGACGGCGGAAGCTTCCAATGCGGTGACAAAATCCATGCTGTCACTAAAGTAGGGTGCGAGGTCAGGGCCAACGGCGACCCGCGCGGCGCCTGTTAGGGTCGCCATGGAGATAATCTGGTCGGGCTTTTCCTCATCCGCCAGCGCCAGCGCGTCTGCCAGCACCAGCCGCCCTTCTGCATCAGTGTTGTTAATCTCGACCGTCAGACCTTTGCGCGAGTTCAATATATCCTGCGGGCGATAGGCATTGGCGGATACGGAATTTTCAACCGCTGGGATCAACACGCGCAGCTGTACCTTCGTACCAGTCGCCATAATCATATGCGCCAGCCCCAGCACAGCAGCAGCCCCGCCCATGTCTTTCTTCATCAGTCCCATGGACGATGACGGCTTGAGATCCAACCCGCCGGTGTCAAAGCACACACCCTTACCCACCAGCGTCAACGTTGGCCCCGTATCGCCCCAGCGCATGTCAATCAGGCGCGGCGCGCGATCAGAGGCGCGACCAACGGCGTGGATCATCGGCAGGTTTGCGGCCAACAAACCGTCGCCCACGGTCACCTCGATCCGCGCGCCATGCGTCGTTGCCAGATCACGCGCCGCCTGCTCCAGATCGGGCGGGCCCATATCAGAGGCAGGCGTGTTGATCAGCGTGCGCGTCAGCGCCTCGGCGTTGGCGATAATCTCGATGCGCGCTGCATCGACACCATCGGGTGCTACCAGTTTTGCCCCCATGGCTGTTGCGGTTTTATAACGGTCAAAGCGGTAAGCGGCCAGCAGCCATCCCAACGCCTCGTTCTCTGCCTGATCCGCAGGCAGGCCACCCGCAATCTGGTAGGTGCCTGCGGGCAGCTTTACCGCTGCCGCCGCCAGGGCAAACCGCCCCCTTGCGCGTGTTGTGGCAGAGCCATAGCCGACAGCCGCAAGCGCCGGATAGGCATCCGTAGCAGGCAACGACAAGACCTGACCGATACCGCCCGTAAATCCGCTTGCCCGCGCCCAATCGGCCGTGGCGGGTGGTAAATGATCAAGCCAGACCGCTGCACTATCAATCGACACGATGTGAAGATCAATCGCGCCGGACGCGTCGGAAGCAAAGCAAAGGGACATGGGACAAAGGGCCTTTCAAATAAACATCATCCCAGCCTATCCCATTCACCCGCCGCTGCAAGTAGACTCAGATGCTTTGGTCTTCCATGGCCCAGATGGCAGACAGGGACCGCTCTCCGATCCGCAGCATCCTCGACAGGGTCGCTGCAATTGCTACACTGTCTTTCGCATCAAGACTGTCTGTCACATCCCGTGCCACCTGGGCCAGCAGATGCATGCCAATCTGGTCCGAAATCGCAATCAGCGACCGCGTATGTTTGCGCAACTGTATGACGCTGTTAGCGCGCCACAGCGTTTCGCATTCGGTCATGCGCACGGCCAGTTCCTCCATCGCGCGGCACACCACGGTTTCCGCCCCCGCGGCGCCCAGCTGTGCATACAGCGCGTCCAGCCGCACCTGATCCAGCTGGATTTGCTCGGCTAGCCGGATTTTAACCACGTCACTCATGTCTCACCTCTTTTATACGCCCCCACGGCTGGGGCGGTTATGACGGGCAAGGGTTTTTAAATGGTTGCCGCCAATAGGTGTTTTCGCTCGAATTCGGGTCGAATTCAGTCTATCGGAAGAGAACTACATTTTGAGAGAGCTGCATTTCATGGACAAGGCAAAGCCTTTACCGTCATATCTGGTACAGCGTTATCACGGCTGGAAGGCGACAACTTACGCCGAGAACAGCGCATGGTATCGCAAACTGGCCACGGACGGCCAGCACCCGCGCGCCATGGTGATATCGTGCTGTGACAGCCGCGTGCATGTCACGTCGATCTTTGGCGCGGATCAGGGCGAGTTCTTTATTCACCGCAATATCGCCAATCTGGTGCCTGCATTCCGGCCCGATGGCGCGCAGCACGGCACTTCGGCGGCGGTGGAATATGCGGTGCAGGTCCTGAAGGTTGCGCATTTGATCGTGTTGGGCCACTCCAACTGCGGCGGCGTGCAGGGCTGTCTGAGCATGTGTACCGGTGACGCGCCAGAGCTGGAAGCACGCGACAGTTTTGTGGGCCGGTGGATGGATATTCTGCGGCCCAAATACGAGCTGGTGAAAGACATCGCCGATCCGGCAGATCAGCTGCGCCAGCTGGAAAAACACTCGGTCATGATTTCGCTTGAGAACCTTATGACGTTCCCGTGGCTGGCGGAAAAGGTCACCTCGGGCGAGTTGACGCTGCATGGCATGTGGACCGATATCGGCGAGGGCGGGCTGGAGTATTACAGCCCTGTTTCCGAAAAATTTGAAACAGTTTAGTGCGTGTAGCGATAGGTCTCCCAAGCAATCTGCATCTGTAACAGGTGAGCCCCTGCACGTTTTAACTTGGCGTTAACCATATCGGGCGCAGGTTTGGGTATGGAATTGGAATCAGTCACCCTCAAGCTGCCGCGCGACCTGCTGTCAGGGGCGCAACGTGTCGCCACCGCGCGGGATGTCACGATAGGGCATATGGTGCGCCAGCTTCTCAAGCGCGAGGTGGAGCGGCAACTGGCAAGCGGCACACGTAAAGAGACGGATGTGCGGCTCCTCGTTGCCCTGCAGGCGCTTCTTGCGCGCGATATGGCGGAGGCGCGTGATTGGGTTGATCTGGCAGAGCGCCTGCGCCCGCACGGGTACGAGCTGCGGCCCGCAGGGGGCGGTGTGGTGTTGTATAAGTCCAGCTGCGGCACGCGGGTCTGCAAGGGATCCGAGATCGGCTTTGGCTATCGTGATCTGGTCAAACGCTTCGGCGCGCCGATGCCGGGCCATCCGCACAGTATGACCCACCTTGGTGTGATGCCCACAGGTCAGATCGACCCGACACGTCACGCTAAACTCAGTGCGCATTTGAAGGATGCGCGCAGTTGGCCGGACCTGATCAACCGCCTTGCGGTGGAGGGAATGGAATTGCGCCCTACGGGTGCTGACCTTGGCATCTACATCGTGGCCACGGGTCGGCATCTGTGCAATTCTGCAACCATTGGTGCGCCTTACAAGGTGCTGGTGAAAACGTTCGGGGCCGCGATGCCCACCCACCCGCACGAGATGTCCAAAGACCTCAAAGCGGGGGAAGAGGACGGCGATCTTGAGGTGGTCGAGCGGGGCTAGCGCAGGACCTTGCCATCGGGCCAGCGAATAAGTTGTTCGACAGCGATCACTTGTGTCTCTTTGGCGGCCAGTGACACGTTCCATTGTATCAGCCCGCGCCGGTCGTCCACATCCGTGACGGTTGCAGCAGGTTTGGCGGCCCATTCGATCACCAGATCATCCTGCTCGCTGTAAGGCATCGCCTCCATTACTTCGATATCCCAAGTCTTTGTACCCAGATTTTCAATAGTTATCCGTACATCCTGCGTCTGCGCATTGCTCCGGCTGATCAGGCCACGGTCGCCTTCACTGCGGTCCAGCACGGCATAGCTCAGGCGGATATCCTCCAGCGGACCGAAGGCTTGCATCATTTCGCCACCCGCAGGCACAGCAGCAAAAGGGCTGCGCCCGACCAGTGCACTGTCGACAAAGATCTGCGCGGTGCTGGCGGCCAGCAACGGCTCAAGGCTGGCGTTGGTTGCCTCGGCCATCAGAAACGCGGTCTGGTCGCGGGAGGGGACGGCGCGCGCAAACACGCGCGCGTCAAAGGACAGCGCGTCCAGCTCTACCCGCGCGCCTTCGGCATTCTGCGCAATGGTCAGGGGGGCGGGAAGGGTATAGGTCACGCCTGGCCCATCGAAATTGGGCTGCGGGCGCGGGGCCATGGCCATCACGGGCGCAGGCGCATCTTCCATCACAGCGCCAAGGCTGCTGCGTTGCAGCTCCGTTTTGGCGCGCACCTGCGGGTCTTCGAAACTCAGCAAGGGCGGATAAAGCTCCGACGGCACAACTTGTCCGATGGGCGCCAGCGTGGAAAGTGTTAGTGCTACATTCTCCCAATTCTCGCCACTGCTTTGAGTGATCAGCGCGGCGCGGCGCAGGGTCATGCTGCCCTCCTCCGTATTCAGGACAACATCATATGTCGGCTCCCACGAGGCATTCGCGGGATAGCTGACAGAGGCAATAACGCTGCCCGCATCGGTGGCGGCAACAGAAAGTGCGAGCAACGATTTCGGCTGGGTCGGGGGGGTGAGCGCCGCAAAGGCGGTACGGGCATCCTGAACCGCCTGTTCCAGATCGGCGCGATCTTCGCCGATGGTCCGCGCTGCGCGCTGGGCGACAATCTGTGCCTGTGTAGCAATCAATGTCTGGGCCTCGATCATCTCGCCCAATCCGGCAAGGGCGTCAGGCGCTGTCGGCAGATCGTCCTTGGTGGCAATTCCCGTCAGAAAAGCCAGCCGCGCCTCGGCCGCAATGGCGGCAACATTTGCATCAAGCACTTTGTCTTCCAGA
>Ga0163216_100173_pt1 | contig 158818 bp, 164 predicted proteins | sample SynspAceP_FD_167610 | JGI IMG/M metagenome (GOLD analysis project Ga0163216, IMG submission 167610) | Saline lake microbial communities from Ace Lake in Antarctica - Synechococcus sp. Ace-P (Illumina Assembly) | ecosystem: Environmental > Aquatic > Non-marine Saline and Alkaline > Saline ... | reverse complement strand
GGACGCTGGCGTTATCTGAACTTTGGAAGGAACTACACGCAGGATTTTACGGTGAGATTGACAGCAAATGTCGAAAAACGTTTGAGTGAACACGGTTTCACCTTAAAAGGGCTGAAAGACAGAACTATCGAAGTGCGGGGCGTTGTCCAGTCAAACGGCGGCCCCTTGATTGATGTGTTTGACACAGCACAAATTGTGATCATGGAGTAAGCAGACTTGCCACTATGACAGGTCCGGTTGTTCAAATGGGGCTGAAATCCCGCCAGCAGGCAATCAACCTTGCGAATCGCATCGATTCGCGAGCGAAGGATTTGCTGCGCGTTATTCGTCCACTCATTGTTGTAATTCTTGCGGTGCCTTTGCTCGCTGCCTGCGTGTCCTTTGGTGGTTCACCAAGCCTGTCCGGCCTTGCGCCGGGCGCAGGTGCCTCCATTGGCCAGCGCGAACATCCGCGCGTGGTGGCAGCCTATGGCGGGCGTTACCGCAACAAGAAGGTCGAATCACTTCTGGGCGACGTAACGAAGCGACTGGTGGCTGTTTCTTCAACCCCAAACCAAAACTATCGCCTCACGGTCCTGAATTCACCAGTGGTCAATGCCTTTGCACTGCCCGGCGGCTATCTCTATGTCACCCGTGGATTGCTAGCTCTTGCAAATGACACATCGGAAGTCGCTGCTGTTCTTTCTCATGAAATGGCGCATGTGACCGAAAATCATGCCTTCCAGCGCCAGCAACGCGCACGCCAGGCCAAACTGGTCAACAAGGTTGTGACAGACGTAATTGCCGACGAGCAGGAAGGCCAGATTGCCCTCACCTCCAGCCAGGTCTCACTGGCCAGCTTCTCACGCGGACAGGAACTGGCAGCGGATCGCATTGGTGTTGAAATGATGGCAAAGGCTGGTCTGGACCCCTATGCTGCTGCACGTTTTCTGACCAGCATGGGACGCTTCAGCCGGTTCCGGGCTGACAGTCTGTCCAGCAATGCAAACAGCCCCAATTTCCTGGCTTCGCATCCGGCAACACCGGCACGCATATCCCAAGTTATCGAAACGGCCCGTGGATTCACGCAGCAAACCAATCGCGCCGAAGAACGCGCCAGTTATCTTGAGGCCATTAATGGCCTGACATTTGGCGATGATCCGGCTGAGGGTTATGTTCGGGGCCGCTCTTATTTGCACCCCAAATTTGGCTTCTCATTTGAATTGCCGGTGGGCTACACGCTGGAAAACACCTCGGAAGCTGTGCTGGCAGCCGACAAAAATGGCACAGCCATGCGCTTCGATGGCGTTGAGATCCCTCCTCAGCAATCGCTGGTGGACTATATGGGTTCAGGCTGGATTGGCGGCCTCATTCCGTCATCCATTGAAGGCCGCACCATCAATGGCCTTGAAGCTGCGACAGCTGACGCCCGCGCCAAGGGCTGGCGTTTCCGCATTGTGGTCATTCGCCTGCGCGGCGCCACATATCGCTTCCTGTTTGCAAACGCAGATGCGACGACCAATTTGAAGACCGATGCCGACAAGACCCTGGACAGTTTCCGGCGCCTTGGTCGTATTGAACGAGCCAAATTGAACCCCCTGTCGCTGAAAATCGTAAAAGTGCGTAATGGTGACACCGTCTCTTCCATGGCCGCCCAGATGGATGGTGTGGATCGCAAACGCAGCCTGTTCCTGATTTTGAACGGCATTCAGGCAGGCGCTCAATTGCGCACTGGAAGTCTTGTCAAAATCGTGGTGGATTAAGCTACAGCTTAAAGCTTTCGCCCTGGCCTGCCAGGCACTACAATACGCGTCTTTCTCTTCAACCATTCTATTCAACAAAAAGCCAAATCCATGTCGACCATTGCCCTATCGCCACTGGCCCCAGAAACCACGCCGCAATTGCCCGTTATAGATGGGCTCAAAATCTCGACTGCGGAAGCTGGTATCAAATATCGTGGACGTCATGATGTTCTGCTTGTTCAGTTTGAACGAACTGCGCAGATTGCTGGCGTCTTCACCCGCTCGCGCTGCGCGTCGGCCCCTGTTGAATGGTGCAAAACCCATCTTGGAACCGGCACGGCCCGGGCGCTGCTGGTCAATTCCGGCAACGCGAATGCCTTTACCGGACGTGAAGGTCGGGCGGCGGTGGAAACATCGGCAAAATTGACAGCAGAAGCCATCGGCTGTGCGCCTGAAGAGGTCTTTCTTGCCTCAACCGGGGTGATCGGAGAGCCGCTGCCTGCGCAGAAATATGCCGCCATCATGGATACGCTGGCCACCAATGGTGCAGCGACTTCGGCTGCCTGGGAAGCGGCCGCGCGCACCATCATGACGACCGATACATTTCCAAAACTGTCAAGCCAGACATTTGAGCTGGAGGGCACGCGCTACACCATTAACGGCATGGCCAAGGGCTCAGGCATGATACAGCCTGATATGGCGACCATGCTGTCCTTCCTCTTCACCGACGCGCCATTGCCAGCTTCCATCCTGCAGGCCGCTTTGTCGGGTACCATCGACCGCACCTTCAACTCCATCACTGTGGACAGCGACACATCCACCAGCGACACCGTTCTTCTCATCTCCCTGCCCGGAGAAAGAGCCATGATTGAGCCCGCTGATACATCCGGATTTGAAGTGGCGCTGGCTGCACTCATGAAGGATCTTGCCCTGCAGGTCGTACGTGATGGCGAAGGGGCACACAAACTCGTGGAAATAACGGTCACTGGCGCAGAAAGCGAAGCCTCCGCCCGAAAAATTGCCTTCTCCGTTGCCAACTCTCCGCTCGTCAAAACAGCCATAGCCGGGGAAGATGCCAATTGGGGCCGCATCGTCATGGCTGTTGGCAAGGCAGGTGAACCGGCAGATCGGGATCTGTTATCTATCTTTTTCGGTGATGTCAGAGTGGCTGAAAGCGGCACGCGTTCTGACGGCTATTCAGAAGAAGATGCAAGTGCAGTCATGCAACGCGATGAAATCCCGATCCGAATTGAACTGGGACTTGGTTCCGGCAGCGCCACAGTGTGGACGTGCGATCTCACCAAGGAATATGTGGCTATCAATGGCGACTACCGGAGTTAACCCATCCATAGAAGCGCTTGAACAGGCTGGCTTTGCCTCCTGGCCAGCAGCTGAGGTTTTTAATGATGGCGCGTGGCATATCCGCCTCGCTCCATCGCTTCCCTATAAGCGCACCAACTCCATCAATTGTCTGGATCAAGCTGATGGGAAGAACACAGAACAGCGCCTCGCCTCAGCAATGGCACGTTTCAAGACGGCAGGCGTGAAACCTACTTTGCGGGCCACGCCGCTTACCCCGCCGGAACTGATCAAAGCATGCAGCACAAGTGATTGGTCCAGACCCTATTCTGAAAGCCTTGTGATGACGGCGCCCCTTCAATCCGAATTCAATCACGGTGCCTTCGAAGTATTTGATGTGCCGGTGCCGGAGTGGATTGCCAATTATAAAGCGTTGACCATGAACCAGGACGTTGATGGCGCCGCGATCACAATCACTTTGAAGGCAATAGAAAAGCCGGTTCATTTCTTTCAGATCGCCTCACCCGATCAATGCCTTGGTGTGGCGGTTGCCGTGGTTCAGGCAAAGCTGGTTGGCCTCTTCGGTCTGGCCGTTGGAAAACCTGCCCGCCGCACCGGCCTTGGGCGCGCGCTCAGTCATGCAGCCCTGGCTTGGGGCGCTGATCAGGGCGCAAGCACAGCCTGGCTTCAGGTGGAAGCTGATAACAGACCTGCACGACAACTCTATCAGGCTCTTGGTTTTACCGAGCGCTACCGCTATGCCTATCGCAGTTTCATAGGGCAGTAGACATATGACTGACAAAAAGATTTTGCTCGTCGCTGCCTGCGCTTTGCTGGACTCAGACAATCGTATTTTGCTGGCGCAACGCCCGGAAGGAAAATCCATGGCGGGCCTGTGGGAATTTCCCGGCGGCAAGGTGGAGCCGGGTGAAACACCGGAAATCAGCCTGATCCGCGAATTGCAGGAAGAACTGGGTGTCACAGCAACCGTTCCTTGCCTCGCACCCCTGACCTTTGCAAGCCACACCTACGAAAAATTTCATCTTCTGATGCCGCTCTATATTTGTCGTCGATACGAAAGCCCGCCTGGGTTTGGCTCTGGCAGCGGACGCGAGAATCAAGCGCTGAAATGGGTGCGTGCACGCGATCTGAAGAATTATGACATGCCGGAAGCCGACATTCCGCTCATACCGCATCTGGTTGAACTGCTCGGTTGATTAAACCGCTGCGCACTAATCGTGCGCAGCCCGGTCAGAACCAACTTTGCAAAGCCCTTTGCTGGCCCAAAAAATATCACTTGGAGCATGGCAGAGTCTCGTCGGGTGCGACCCAGCTTTAAGAATGTTCAGCGATTACAATGTGCAGCAATCACAGTGTCGTTTTGCGTAAATGTATGAGCCGCTACTGTCCGGTTTTTTCACCGGCCGGAGTCTCCGCAACGCCTAATGCGTCAGCCAACCGGGTTTTCGCTGATCCCGGTTGCAAAGGTTTTTGCTGGCTTTCGTGCGGTGCCCAACCTGACAGGGAGACAATCTGAAACGTAGCCGGGACTTTCCCGTCAGCTTCGGAAAACCGCTCCTTGTAAAGCGCCATGGCACGCAACAGCACATCGCGGCGCAATGGCCGACGTGCGCCGGATTTCAGAATATTGGTGGCACCCATGGCACGCAAATCTGACAAGAGACGCAAAGGGTTGCTATAGCGCACTACCAAGGTGTCGATATCAGCAACCGGCAAGGCAAATCCCGCCCGCTGCAACAGCGCACCCATGTCTCGAACTTCGCCGAACGGAAGAACCCGGGGTGCCGCGCCGCCTAGAATCTCGCTCTCAGCCTCCAGCAACACTTCACGGAGTTCAACCAGCGTATCACCGCCAAACACCGCCCCCAAAAACAAACCATCTGCTTTAAGAGCGCGGCGAAACTGGATCAGCACGCCGGGTAGATCATTGGCAAATTGCAGCGACAGAACAGACGTTATGAGTTCATACCCGCCACCATCATCTTTTCTGTCACCAAGCAGCAGCCCCGTTTCATCCTGAGGGCGATCTATGTCGGCACCTGCAAAGCCTGTCCCGACGGAAACCGTCTCCACTTTGCCTGTAGCCAACAGGGCCTCGGCCAAAGCACGATCCGGTGCATCCACATCCAAAGCATGCGCGAAGCTGCGGTTCACAGCATCCAGCCGCTCCGTCAAATCAAAAAGGGCTGATTGTCTGAGAAATCCCGCATCTGCAAAAGCGGCAGGCTGTGCCAACGCGCGACTGCGCCGCGCAGCCAGCAATGCATGATCGAAAAGCGCTGGGACGTTAGACATGAAATCTGTTTGCCAAAATCGAAACTTTAAAGGCCCTCTAGGCGCTCAGCCATTTCGTTGATCAGCCGGGCAGCTTCATCCATCTGCGTGACAAGCTGTGCTTCGCTTTGCTGGACCCGGTTTATCACCTGATCACGGGTCCCGCGCAGCCCTTCAAGTTCCTTCTCCAGAACAGACACCTTATTGCGCAGCTCAAACACTTCGTCCTGACCCATCACACCGGCCATGACGGTCAAACGCTGATCACCGATTTCGCCGAAGGATGTGCGCAATTGTTTAACCATGGCATCAAATTGCTCAGCCAGAAGCTGCAGATGCGCCTCCTGGCCGTCCTCGCAAGCCATCCGATAGCTGCGGCCATTAATGTTGACTGTGATTTGAGCCATAATCCGCCCGCTCTACTCCCTGCAGCTTATTGCGCCTGATTTTCCAGAACTGTGCGGATTGTTTCCATAGCGGCACCCAGCCTCCGCGACACATCCTGATTGACCTGCTGCATGGTCTGTCCCCGGCCTTCTGCCTGATCAAGTCGCGCCGCAAGACGTTTTCGTTCATCATTCATCTTGTTGAATTCAGAACGTAATTCGCCCTGATTTTCATCCAGTTTCAAACGATACTCTACGGCAGCACGCAAATGCTGCACAGAGTTTCCAAGTCGCTCCAGTGCAGCGCTGACATCTGATTGCATGGAAGCGTCTTTCGGCAAGGCAGCTTCTTTTGTCGCCGCTTGTTGCACGTCCAAATCACTCTCGGCGGCGTTTTGCGCAGCCGGCTTTGGATTTCTCGCAAAAGTTCCTGAAAAAGGTCTTTGGGCCATCGGATGCTAATATGTTGTGCCAGAAGACCGACCGGATATTCATCTCGCGGCTTCGGCTGGTTTTGACCAAAGTCATCAATCAAGCCTTCATTTCCCGAGGCATGAAGACTCACTAAAGTGCAGTTTCATAAACATTCATACTCAGAAGCAGGCAATTGTGCGGCAAAACCACTTTCAGCACCCTTCGCCGAAGCAGCTTGCCACCCTGCCGATCCTGCACAGGCGCCTAATGTGCGAAGTTTGCCTCTTTGCACGGATTCGCACAAGTCCTTTTATGACAATGGCTTGGTCAAATTTCATTATATGGTGCTGTAAGCCGTATCAGATATTTTCGGATCAACAGCGATCCTGCCTCTTGCACCAGCCTGCCACACTGGTAGCTGCCCGATTGACTCACGGGTGCCAGATGCTATGTGTCTGCGCAAAATAACAACAGGAACAAATCGTCGGTCTGCGGGGACTATGCCGCGCGTATTGGCCCTGTCCAACACATGACCCAACCGGGATTGAAGAGACACTCTCTATGACAAACAGTGAAAAACATAACAGCATGGCCAATGCCATTCGCGCCCTTTCAATGGATGCCGTACAAGCGGCCAATTCCGGCCATCCGGGCCTGCCAATGGGCGTTGCAGATATCGCCACGGTGCTGTTCACCAAATTCATGAAATTTGATCCTGTTGATTCAAAATGGGCAGACCGTGACCGATTTGTTCTGTCTGCCGGCCATGGATCAATGCTGTTATATTCCCTGCTCTATCTGCTGGGTTACGAAGACATGACCCTGGAAGAACTCAAGAACTTCCGCCAAATGGGATCAAAGACCGCTGGTCATCCAGAATACGGCCATGCATCAGGTATTGAAACCACCACCGGCCCGCTGGGTCAGGGCATTGCCACAGCGGTTGGCATGGCCATGGCAGAAAAGAAGATGGCCAATGAATTTGGCTCGGGCATCGTCGATCACCACACCTATGTCGTGGCATCCGATGGTGATTTGATGGAAGGCATCAGCCATGAAGCCATTTCGCTGGCCGGACATCTTGGCCTCAGCAAGCTGATCGTGCTGTTCGACAATAATGGCATTTCAATTGACGGCCCATTGACCCTGTCGGAATCCGGCGACCAGATCAAACGCTTCGAAGCGGCAAACTGGAACACTATTTCTGTTGACGGCCACGACGAAGAAGCCATCGCAGAAGCCATCGAAGCGGCCCAGAGCAGCGACAAACCCACGCTGATTGCTTGCAAGACAATCATCGGCTACGGCGCACCAAACAAAGCCGGCAAATCAGCGGCTCACGGCTCACCACTCGGCCCCGAAGAGATTGCTGGCGCCCGCAAGAACCTCGGCTGGGATCATGAGCCTTTCGACATACCGAGCGATGTTCTGGATGCATGGCGCATTGCCGGACTGCGGTCCTCGCAGGCGCACAAGGAATGGAACAAACAATTCGCCAAACTGGATTCTGACATCCGGTCCGAATTTGAGCGCCGCACCAACGGCAGACTGCCCGCCGGTTTTGGTCAGGCTATGCTGGACTACAAAAAACAGCTGGCCATCGAACCACCAACAATGGCAACGCGGAAATCATCCGAAGCGGCGTTGGAAGTGGTCAACGCAGCCGTTCCGGAAACCATTGGTGGATCTGCCGATCTGACAGGATCCAACAACACCCGCACCAAGGACATGGTCGCCTGGACTGCTGACGACTTTTCCGGGCGCTTTATCCATTACGGTATTCGTGAACATGGCATGGCAGCAGCCATGAATGGCATGGCCCTGCATGGTGGGCTCATTCCTTATTCCGGCGGCTTTCTGATTTTCTCCGATTACTGCCGGCCATCCATCCGTCTGGCAGCCTTGATGGGCATCCGCGTTATTCACGTGCTCACTCATGACTCCATTGGCCTTGGCGAAGATGGTCCAACCCATCAGCCCGTTGAGCATCTGGCTGCTTTGCGCGCCATTCCAAACCTCAACGTTTTCCGCCCTTGTGATGCAGTGGAAGCTGCAGAATGCTGGCAACTGGCTCTGGAAAACGAGACCGCGCCAAGTGCAATGGCGCTCACACGCCAGAACCTGAAGCCAGCCCGTCTTGAATTTGACACCGAAAACCTGTGCGCGCGCGGCGCGTACGAGGTTGTCATTTCTGAAGGCGAGACCGCAGATGTCACTCTGTTTGCATCCGGCTCCGAAGTCGAGATTGCAATTGAGGCAAGCGAAATGCTCAATCAGGCTGGTCACAGCACACGTGTTGTTTCGGTGCCATGTTTTGAGTTGTTTGAAGCCCAGAGCGCAGAATACAAAGCAGCCACGATCGGCAACTCGAAGGTAAAAATTGCCATTGAAGCCGCTATAGAAATGGGTTGGCGCCGCTTCATTGGAGACAATGGAGAATTTGTCGGCATGACCGGCTTTGGTGCATCGGGACCTTACAAGGAATTATACGAACATTTTGGAATTACCGCCCAGGCCGTCGCAGAACTGGCGACCACAAAGCTGTCCAAATAGGGCTATAGGCCTGAAATTAAATTGAAGAACTGATAGATCTCCCATTCGGGAAAGGAAAATAGGAATGACTGTAAAAGTTGCCATTAATGGTTTTGGGCGTATTGGCCGCAATGTTCTGCGGGCCATCATTGAATCTGGCCGGACCGACATTCAGGTCATAGGCATTAACGATCTGGGCCCAGTTGAAACCAATGCGCATCTGATGCGCTATGACTCCGTTCATGGCAGATTCCCGGGCACCGTAACGGTAGATGGCGACACCATTGACGTTGGCCAGGGGCCAATCAAGGTCACCGCAATTCGCGACCCGAAAGAACTGCCATGGGGCGACGTCGATGTCGCTTTGGAATGCACAGGTATTTTCACCAACCGCGAAATGGCTGGTTTTCATCTGGAAAACGGCTCCAAGAAAGTGCTGATTTCGGCACCGGGCGGCAACGATGTGAAAACCATCGTCTATGGCGTCAATGATGAGAGCCTGACTGCGGATGACAAGATCGTCTCCAACGCCTCTTGTACAACCAACTGCCTGTCACCCGTCGTTTATGTGCTGAACAATATAATCGGCATCGACAAGGGCTTCATGACAACGATCCACTCTTATACAGGTGATCAGCCAACTCTGGACACGATGCACAAGGATCTTTACCGAGGCCGTGCAGCAGCACTGTCCATGATCCCGACATCCACTGGCGCTGCCAAGGCAGTTGGTCTGGTATTGCCGGAATTGAATGGCAAGCTGGATGGTGTTGCCATTCGCGTGCCAACGCCGAATGTCTCGGTTGTTGATCTGACCTTCAATGCCTCACGCGCGACCAGCGTTGATGAAATCAACAACGCCATCCGCGCTGCCGCAGACGGCGAGTTGAAGGGTATTCTGGGCTATACAGACGAGCCACTGGTTTCCTCCGACTTCAACCATGACAGCCATTCATCCATATTCCATATGGATCAGACCAAAGTCATGGACGGCACCATGTGCCGGATTTTGACCTGGTACGATAATGAATGGGGTTTCTCCAATCGAATGAGCGACACAGCCGTTGCAATGGGCAAACTGAACTGATTAAAAAGGGTTGCTTCGGCAGCCCTTTTTCTTGGTCCCTCCACACCTTAGCCTTTAATGGGGAGCAGTCATGTCGCCCGAAAATATTTTGACGTTCTGGTTTGAAGAACACACCCACGACGATTGGTTTGGCGGAAAAGTCGCGTTTGATGACGCGGTAAAAGCCCGCTTCGGTGATCTTGTACCGCAGGCGGAAGCAAATGAGCTGTTCGGCTGGCGCAAGTCACCACAAGGCCGTTTGGCTGAGATCATCATTCTGGATCAATTCACACGCCAATTGTTCCGCGGAGAGGCGAGAGCCTTTGCCAGCGATCGCCTGGCACTGGCACTGGCTCAGGAGGCCGTCGCAAACGGCGACGACCTGAAACTGACCGAAGTGCAGCGGTCATTTCTCTACATGCCCTATATGCATTCTGAAAGTCTGATCATCCAGAACGAAGCCGTTCGGGTATTTGCACCACTGGGTGAAGAGAATTTGAAATTTGCCGAAAGCCACCGTGACACCATCCAGCGCTTCGGACGTTTCCCCAAACGCAATGAAGCCTTGGGGCGCACATCCACACAAGAAGAACGCGACTACATTGCCGATTCCGGCAGTTCCATGTTTTAAGGACCCCCAAATGTCTGAATTCAAAACGTTTGATGATCTGGACCCATCCGGCAAAACCTGCCTTGTTCGGGTCGATCTGAACGTACCAATGGCCGACGGAAAGGTGACAGACACCACCCGCATCGACCGCATTTTGCCCACCATCCGCGAATTGTCAGAAAAGGGCGCTAAAACAGTTTTGCTGGCCCATTTCGGACGCCCCATGGGCCAGGTCGCGCCCGAGATGTCATTGAAGCAGGTTGTCCCCGCACTCACCCACGCAGTGGGGAAACCAATTGCCTTTGCCGCTGACTGTGTTGGCGCAACGGCGGAACTGGCGATAGCTGGCTTGATGCCAGGCGATATCATTCTACTGGAAAACACACGGTTTCACGCAGGTGAAGAGACAAACGACCCGGAGCTTGCCCGCGACATGGCAAAGCTTGGCGATGTGTATGTCAACGACGCCTTTTCAGCCGCGCACCGCGCCCATGTGTCCACCGAAGGACTGGCCCATCTGCTGCCGGCCTATGCCGGCCGCACCATGCAGGCAGAACTGGAAGCCCTCTCCGCTGGCCTTGGCAATCCTGTTGCGCCGGTTATGGCCATTGTCGGCGGCGCAAAGGTCTCCAGCAAGCTGGATCTTCTGCAAAACCTGATGACCCAAGTTGATATGCTGGTAATTGGCGGCGGTATGGCCAACACATTTCTGGCCGCCATGGGCAAGGATGTCGGAAAATCTCTATGCGAACATGATCTGGCCGGAACGGCCCGCCACATTATGGACACGGCAGCAGAGAACGAATGCGAAATCATTCTGCCGGTTGACGCAATTATCGCGCGCGAATTCAAGGCAAATGCAGAGAACGAAATCGTCTCGGTCGATCAGGTCCCGGCCGATGCCATGATGCTGGATGTTGGACCAGAAACAATAGCCCTGATCAGCACCAAGCTGGATCAGACAAAAACCCTTGTATGGAATGGCCCGCTCGGCGCGTTTGAGATGGAGCCTTTTGACAAAGCCACCGTGGCAACTGCCCAACATGCTGGAAAGCTGACAGAAGCTGGAAAGCTTATCTCTGTAGCAGGTGGTGGCGACACAGTCTCTGCCATGAACCACGCAGGCGTCGGCAATCAGTTGAGCTACATATCAACAGCTGGCGGCGCATTTTTGGAATGGATGGAAGGCAAGCCCCTTCCTGGCGTAGATGCACTCAAAGCCGCTTAAGCGGCGTTTTTTCAAGAAGGAGCACTTTCATGAGCACAATTCACGACATAGCTTCCGCAATGGTGAAACAGGGACAGGGCCTTCTGGCTGCTGACGAAAGCACCGGCACGATTAAAAAACGCTTCGACAGCATCAATGTCGATTGCACGGCTGCCAGCCGTTGTGACTACCGCGAAATGCTGTTCCGCAGCGACGCTATGAAAGAGGCCGTTTCAGGCGTCATTCTGTTTGAGGAAACACTGAGCCAGATCGGATCGGACGGCACCCGCCTGGTCGATCTGATCACCGCCACCGGAGCCATTCCCGGCGTCAAGGTTGACAAGGGTGCAAAGCCTCTTGCAGGCCATCCCGGAGAAACCGTGACAGAAGGCCTTGATGGACTGCGTGAACGGCTCGCGGAATATCATGACAAAGGCGCCAGGTTTGCAAAATGGCGCTCTGTCATTTCCATCGGCGATGGTCGACCAAGCTGGAATGCGGTCAAGGCCAATGCCCATGGCCTTGCTCGCTATGCAGCGCTCTGTCAGGAAGCCGGGATTGTGCCCATGGTCGAGCCGGAAGTTGCCATGGACGGACCGGATGCCAAACATGACATTGATCAATGCGCAGAGGTCTCCCGCTGGGTCCTGAAAGCTGTTTTCAACGAACTTTATGATGCAAAAGTGGACCTTGAAGGCATGATCCTCAAACCAAACATGGTGGTCCCCGGCCAGCACAGCACAAAACGCGCCAGCGTTGAAGAAGTGGCAGAGAAAACCATTGCCTGCTTCAAGGCCGAAGTACCGGCGGCGGTTCCCGGCATTGCCTTTCTGTCCGGTGGCCAAACCGATATAGAAGCCACGGCACATTTGAACGCAATGAATGCCGCCTATGATCTGCCCTGGGCCTTGACCTTTTCTTATGGTCGCGCATTGCAAGCCGCTGCCCTGAAAACATGGTGTGGCAAGTCAGAAAATACCGCAGCAGCCCAAAAAGCATTCGATCATCGCGCACGCATGAACGGATTGGCTGCTTGTGGCAAATGGTCAGACAGACTGGAAGTATAATGGTTGCAAATTCACGCCCCGGCGCTCAGTTGTTTCTGGTGACACCACTTTTTGACGACAGGGATGCTTTTGCAACCCTGTTGGAAACCGTGCTCAAGGCAGCCGATGTCGCTGCCGTGCTGATCGCACCCAGAGGCCCGGACAATGTGTCCGATACCTATCAAAATGACTGCAAGCAACTGGTACCCATTGCTCAGAATCATGGCGCGGCAGCGCTGACCATGAATGACACACAAATCAACGGCCGTGCCAATGCGGACGGCATCCATCTGACCGGTAATCTGAAAGAGCTCACGGAGGTCACCGGCCGGTTCCAACCAAAGAAAATTGTCGGTTCCGGAGCCATCAAGGACCGGCATGATGCCATGGAAAAAGGCGAAGCCCTGCCGGATTACCTGTTGTTTGGCGATGTGTTTGAAACCGGTGAAAGTGACCTGGAAACAACCCTGGAATTGGCGGGTTGGTGGGCCGACCTGTTTGAAATTCCCTGCGTGGCGATGGCCGGTAAAAATCTTGACGATGTGAGCAACGCGCTGGCAACAGGCGCGGATTTCATTGGCCTTGGCAGCTTTGTCTGGCAGCACCCCGATGGCCCAGAAACTGCCATAATGGAAGCCCATAAATTGCTGCAAGGCGAATAGGGCATTGCCCGTCTGCCATCACATTCAGGGTTTTTGATCATCTTGCAGCGCGCGCTTCTGACAGTGTTTGTTCTTACCGGATTGGCCATTGCTCCTGCACAGGCCCAGCGGGCGGATGTCGCCAATCCAACCGCGACGCAAGAACCTGCCGAACAAATTCCCGATGCAACCGCCGAAACGGCAGCGGCAAAGCTGCCCCCCCCCATTTTGGACCCGGCCTTTGGGGCCTATCAGCGTGGGTACTACCTGGAAGCGTTCGGTCTGGCTTTGGAAAAGGCGGAGCAAGGTGACGCACCGTCCCAGACCCTGGTGGGCCAGATCCTCTATCAGGGTGAGGGGATGGAAAAGAATTACCGTCAGGCGGCAGACTGGTTTCGACTGGCCGCAAAATCCGGCGATCCACAAGCTAAATTTGCACTCGGAATGATGCATCTGCGCGGTCATGGCGTCCTTCCGGACAAGACGATAGCTGCACAAATGTTTCGGGAGGCCGGTCAAACCGGCCACTCAGACGCGCTCTACAATTTGGCGCTTCTCTTTCTGGAAGGCGAAGTGGTGGATCGCAATGTGGGCGTGGCCGCAGCCTATTTGCGCCGTTCAGCTCTTGCTGGACATGCACAGGCACAATACGCGCTGGGCGGGGCATTTGATGAAGGCGCAGGGGTTGCCCGTGATGAAAATGTCGCGGCTGAATGGTATCAGAAAGCTGCCGAACAAGGCCTTGCCGATGCCCAGATTGACCTGGCGGCCATGCTCTTTGAAGGGCGCGGAATTGACCAGGATCAGAAGGCCGCTGCCGGCTGGTTTCTGCGTGCCGCAAACGCTGGAAATCCGGTTGCCCAATCCCGCATTGCCCGGTTGTTGGCAACCGGCAGTGGCACAGAAAGAAATCAGATCGAAGCAGGCAAATGGCATCTCATTTCCCGCCGTTCAGGTCTGGAAGATACATGGCTGACAGATTGGTTCAAGGACCTGACGGATGACGAAAAATCGGCCGCCTTCGACCTGTCGCAAAGCTGGCAATGAGCGCCACCGGAAATCAGACGCTTTGTAAAAAAATCAAATGCTTTCTACAAAATCAGGCGCAATCTAAAAGTCCGGAACCATATCCAGTGTCGTCACAAGCGAAATGATCTTGCCGCCCGAGAGATGAAACACATTTGTGCCGCTGCCCTGCCCGCCGAGAATGGCCTTTGAAATACAAGTCCAGCGTACCGTAATCACCTCGCCTGAAATCGCCACGCTGCCAAGTGTGATCACGGCATCATCGAAATCATCACTGCGACTGTGCTCAAAGGCCTGCAGAATGGCCGCGCGGCCACGATGCCGCTCCGAACTGCCGGAAAACGGCTCGGTGTATTCAGCATCATCAGAAAACAAGGCTCCCAGCACATCCAGTCCGGATGGTCCGGCCTGCATTGCAAGGAAGAAATTTGTGATCTCTAATGGCATGTGAGTCATGAAAGTGGTCCTGTTCCTATGTCCGTTGATCCAAAACTTCTCAGTGCCCTGTCGTCTGTGGTGGCGGAACTTGGAAACGTGCCGACAAGGCCCATTCCACAATCCATTATCAAAACCCTCGCCCCGCTGGTTCGGCCTGGCCTGGAATTGACAATCGATCTGGACGCCAGTCAGGCGATTGGCGCTCCGCTTGTAATGCTGTCAGATAAATCGGCTGAAAGCCCGCTTTTGTCCGCGCTGACACCGCGCCAGAAACAGGTCTCAAAACTGGTGACGGAAGGAAAAACAAATCGCCAGATTGCAGCTGAACTCGGCATAACCCTTGCCACAGTCAAAGACCATGTTCACGCTATTTTGCAGCGGTTGAAGCTCCCGTCCCGCGCAGCGCTGACAGCGGCACTGAACAACTCTTAGAAAACGTAAAACATCCAGACAAGACACACAATCCATCCAAGGATGGATGCTCAACGACTGATCAGACGCGCATTTTCAATGGCAATGACACTTTGATCGGCAAACATTTGCGCCGTTTCAAGCGCCTTGTCATCAAACGGACGAACCGTTTGACGGTAGACGGTAAACGCCCCGATCAACCGATTACCTGCCAGCATCGGTATGGCGGCAAAGGACCGGGCACCGCCCAGATCCGCAGTGGCGTAACGCAAGGGATCGCCGGTGTGATAGATCATCTCTGAGCGCACATCGGAGATATTGATCACTTCATGCGCGGCAATCACACGGCCAAGCCCGGTTTTCGGGCCAACAAGAAACGACCCCATTTCTGACAGCCAATCGGAAAAGACCGCAGGAATTCCGCGCATGTAATTCGCCCGATAGCCGGAGGTCGAATCATATTCAAACAGAATGCCAAACTCCGCGTCACACAGCTCCAGCGCATAGCCCAGTACAGAGGCAATCACCTCATCCAATTGGCCGTTTGAGCGACTGATAATCCGCAGCACCTCGCCCAGAACTCGCTCCCGCCGCACTGCTTCTTCCAGGCTCAGCGCCAGCTCCGAAATCAAGGCGGCCTTTTCCGCATCATCGGACGGCTGCACCTGAGCCTCACCGTTCAGAACACCATATAGTTCAATCTTTGAGGATACACTGAGCTTGCGATAAATCGTCGCCAGATGTGTGCGCACAGTGGAGGGCGCAATGCCCAATTGTCCGGCAATTGCATGATAGGTGTCACCGCTGGCATAAGCCGCTGCAACCTCATGCTCCCGCGATGTCAGAGTCTCTTGTTGCACGGACAGGCCTCTTGTTGCGCAGCTTGGATCTGGAACCTATGACGGTTTTGGCCACGGCTTCCTATACAGCAAATGCAGTAGCAGATGATTGTATATACGCATGAAAATACATCATACGCCCGATAGGCGCGCTGCCTAAAGCCTTCTAACGTTGCAACGAAGCTGCACACCAAAGCGCGGCAAAGTATTTATCGAGGCTGAAAAATGACAAATCGTTGGCAGGTTCTGGCATTGTTGTTCAGCATTCGCGTCGCCATGGCCTTTCAGTTTCAGGCCGTCGCCGCGCTGTCACCATTTTTCATGGAAGCCTACAAGATCGGTATTGCTGATATCGGTCTGCTGATCGGTCTCTATCTGGCACCGGGTATTTTTCTGGCTCTGCCTGGCGGGGCCATCGGCAAACGCTTTGGCGAAAAGCAGGTCGTTCTGGCGGGTCTGTTGCTGATGAGCGTTGGCGGGTTGATGATCGCAATCGGCAGCACTTGGGAAATGCAACTCGTTGGCCGGGTATTAGCGGGCATTGGCGGCGTCCTGCTGAATGTCCTGATGACCAAAATGGTCACGGATTGGTTTGCCGGACGTGAAATCGCTACCGCCATGGGCATCTTTGTCAATTCCTGGCCGGTCGGTATTGCGCTTGCCTTGCTTGTTCTGCCGGGCCTGGCGGACGCAACCGGCCTTAACATGGCGTTGCTGATGGTCGCGGTTCTGACCATTTGCGGCTTTGCCTTGCTCGCCACGGCCTATGAGGCTCCTGCTGGCCTAAGCGTCCAAGACACGCAGCCCGTTCCGCTACGAGGCACTACCTTGTGGCTGGTCCTGTGTGCCGGTTTGATCTGGGGCCTTTACAATGCCGCGCTCAGCATGGTTTTCAGCTTTGCGCCCGCCATGCTGGCGGAACAGGGCTGGACGGCCGCTGCCGCCAGTTCTGTCACCAGTATTGTACTGTGGGTCATGGCCATCTCAATTCCACTTGGCGGCTTTCTTGCAGATCGCACCAAGCGGGTAGACGCTGTCCTGATGACGGGCCTCATATTGTTCGCAATCATGCTGGTCATAGCGGCACGCACAGACGCCATCCTGCTCAGCTTCACAATAATGGGCACAGTTGCAGGCCTTTCAGCAGGCCCGATCATGAGCCTGCCGTCACGCATATTGCTGCCCGGCAACCGCGCAGTTGGCATGGGCGTATTTTTTACAATCTTCTACATGTTTGTCGTGCTTGGGCCGCTGGCAGCAGGATACCTTGCCGATCTGTCCGGCCGTATCAGCATTGCCTTTGATATAGGCACACTTATGCTGATTGCCTGTATAGTTCTACTTATGGTATTCAGACACCAATCCACCACACGCAAACCAGTCGGTACCCCTTGCGTTGCGCCGCGTTCAGCGAGTTGACACGCCGCGTTGTAACCCGCGGCGCATGTGCAAAAAAACTAGCCATCATGTCTATTTTTCAGGCAATTTGATCCGTCTTATTTCCAATTTACAGCAGATTTTCGCTCTTTGAACTGGCATGAAAATTGCTTCTCAGCCCATAGAGTTCGATTAGGAGAATACTATGAGCGGAAATACCGTGCGTTTGAATGCCATTTCAGCAATTACATCGACACCGACAGTTGAGTCCGGTTTTGATTTTGTATCAAGCCCGACCAGCAGTGTCTGGGGCGATAATGTTTTCAGTTTAAATGAAATGGAGCAGCGCCTACCCAAAGCGATCTTCAAATCGCTGAAGAAGACAATCACTTCAGGCGAGGAATTAGATCCGACCACGGCAGATGCGGTCGCCGAGGCGATGAAGACATGGGCCATTTCAAAGGGCGTTACGCACTATGCACACGTGTTTTATCCACTCACCGGCCTGACAGCCGAGAAACACGATTCCTTCTTCGATCCTGATGGAAATGGCGGCACGATTGCGACCTTTGCCGGCAAAGCGCTGATCCAGGGCGAGCCAGATGGCTCCTCCTTTCCAAATGGCGGCATTCGCCAGACATTTGAAGCCCGTGGATACACCATCTGGGACGTCACAAGCCCAGCCTACATCATCGAAAATCCAAACGGCACGACGCTCTGCATCCCCACAGCTTTCGTGTCCTGGACAGGCGAAGCGCTGGACAAAAAGACCCCGGTTCTTCGCTCCATGCAGGCACTTAACAAACACGCCCAGCGCGTTCTGAAATTCTTTGGAACCAACGGCCCCTTCATCTCGTCCTCCGCCGGTGCCGAGCAGGAATATTTCCTCGTCGACAACCACTTCTATTACGCACGCCCCGACCTTCTGGCCGCTGGCAGAACCCTGTTTGGCTCTCCGCCGCCCAAAGGGCAGGAATTCGATGATCACTATTTCGGAGCCATCCCGGAGCGGGTTCAGGCGTTCATGTTTGAGGTGGAACGCGAATGCTTCAAACTGGGCATTCCTGCAAAGACACGCCACAACGAAGTAGCGCCCGGCCAGTTTGAATTGGCCCCCGTTTATGAAATGGCCAATGTGGCAACCGATCACCAGCAATTGGTGATGACCACTTTGCGCAAGGTCGCCACCAAATACGGCATGACGTGCCTGTTGCATGAAAAACCATTTGCTGGCGTCAATGGTAGCGGCAAGCACGTCAACTTCTCCATGGGCTCTCCAAAAGCAGGCAATCTGTTTGATCCGGGTGAAACACCTGCAGAAAACGCACAGTTTGTTGTGTTCTGTGCAGCCATGATCTCAGCGGTTTACAAACACGCCAAATTGCTGCGCTCCGTTGTTGCTTCAGCCTCAAACGATCACCGCCTTGGTGCCAATGAAGCGCCCCCTGCCATTCTGTCGGTCTTCCTCGGCACGGAGTTGAACGAAGTCATGGAATCCATCGTCAATGGCACCCAGATTACATCCAAAAGGGTCCCGCTGAACCTGGGTGTTGATGTCCTGCCATCTATTCCAAAAGATTCCGGTGACCGTAACCGCACCAGCCCGATGGCCTTTACCGGCAACCGGTTTGAATTCCGCGCGGTTGGCTCCAATCAGTCGATCGCCGGTCCAATGGTTGCCATGAACACCATTATGGCAGAAGCGCTGGATGAAGCAGCCACATTGCTGGAAGCAGCCGACACATCCAACACCGAGAAACTGGGTGCAGCTGTTGCCAGCTACGTCAAAAAGGTCTGGGGAGAATGTTCAAACGTTGTCTTCAATGGCGATGGTTACGCGGATGAGTGGCAGACGGAAGCTGCCAGACGCGGCTTGCCAAACCTTGTCACAACACCCGATGCGCTGGGCGTTCTCAAAGAACAGACTTACATTGATCTGTTCGACAAATATGACGTTCTGTCCGAGCGCGAGCTGGATTCCCGTTATGAAGTCTATGCAGAACAGTACATTTCAGCCGTCAATGTAGAGTCCAATCTGGTTGTGGAAATGGCCAAGACAATGGTGTTCCCGGCGGCTGTTCGCTACCAGGGCCAACTGGCCTCAAGTCTGGCCAGCCTGAAGGCCATTGGCGTTGAGACCGACCACGACACAATTTCCAAAGTCACCGATCTGATCAAGAATTTGCAGGATTCGGTGGCCGAACTGGAAGCTCTCAAAGCCACTGAGCATGATGCGGCAAGCGTGGCCGCACATTGCTTCATGATCAAGGATGATGTGTTGCCGAAAATGCTGGAAGTTCGGGGCCATGTGGATGCGTTGGAAGCCATTGTCGCCGATGATTTATGGCCGCTGCCAACCTATCAGGAAATGCTCTACATCAGGTAAGAGCAACGACCCGCGACAGATACAAATCAGAGACCGCTATCCAATAGCGGGCTCTTTTCGTTTTCCCCACCCATATCGAGCCTTATCAAGCCTCCACGAACTGATCTGGATGGCGCTTCGCCCAATCAGCCAGAAAGGCTGCAACCTCTTCTTCACCGGCCATGTCCATAGCCCAGCGCTGCAGACCAACCCCAGCGCTCAAAGCCAGACGAAGACAGGAGATATAATCCCGCTCCGCCCGGGCCGGACAATTGTCCGAGCCGTGAATGATGGTGCTGAGCAGCGTTCCACCATAACCATTGATGTAATTCAAATCCGGCTTTTGGCTGAGCAGAAATTCCATCATTTCGGGAAGCCCTTCCCAACCGGCCAATTGCACCGGAATCATCCCTTGCCCATCGGGATGATCCGAATGCATGCCCAGTGCAACCAGCCGCTTTACATGGTCCAGTTTCCCCGGTAAATGCAGAATGTTGCGAATGATGTCCTGATAGCCGTTCGCCAACCGGTCGAACGTAATTGTCGCATCACCAGTGGGGGCTCCGTCGGCGGCATTGGCCAATAAAGCCTCGTCAGGCGTTAGTGTCGCGTCACAGCCGCGCGCTGCCAGCGCCTCTGCCATTGCCGGATTGCCAAACACACGCGCATAGGCATAGGCCGAACAACCTTCAAACAGGCCAGACGGATCCGCGCCTGAATCCAGCAGCTTTTCAATCATGTCCCGGCCACACATGCGCCGCGCTGCCTGATGCAAGGCCGGCACCACAAAGGGGCTCTCTCCGCCCACGGACGCAGCTTCAAACTCATCGGCCAGCGCTCCGGCATCCAGCAGCATTTGAACCGCCTCCAGATCATGAAAATCCATCGCCCGCAGCACGGCGTTGGTGCCTCTCGGATCGGCTCCGTGCTCCAACAGCATACGCAGCCCGTCATGATGACCAAGCTCGGTGGAATGATACAGCGATTCATTGTCATTGGGGTTGGCACCATGCTCCAGCAACCAACGCCCCAGCACCATATTATCTGAATGCCCAATGGCGAAATACAGCGGCGACAGCTGATGGTCGCTGCCTTCATGCGCCGGAGAGCCAAGATTGACATCTGCCCCATTGGCCAGCAGCAGCTCGGCAATTGCCAGCATGTCCGCGTCCCGCTCGGGCCATACTTTGATCATCCGCGAATGCGCCAGATGGATCAGCGGTGATGCCATGCCAAGCATTTCAACGGCTCGCTTCGGCTCTGACAGAAGCGCAGCTTCCACTGCCTCACGCCGATACAGCGCAATCTCCAACTCCAGATCGCCATCAGCCAGCGTCGGCGTGTCAGTCAGAAATTGCTGCACCACCTTGAACTGGCCTTCATGCACGGCAATTTTCAACCGTTGACGCTTGGCGGCAACATCCATACCCAGCATGTCCACCGCCAGCTTCAAAGATGGCCAGCTTGCAAAACTGTTTTCGCGCGCAATCACATGAAGGTAATCTGAATGTTTCAAGACCGCCCCATCCGGGCGCGGCGCTATGCTGGCAATCCGCGATCGCGCATGAACCTCGCCCGCCTCATGGGCTTTCTTCAGTGCCTTGGCATCACGGCGCAATTGTTCAATGGATTTCATAATCGGTTTTCCCTTGTGTACACCCATTGGCTCGCTGATCCGGGTGAGAGAAAAATCCGAGTTTTTCAAAGCTCAGTCAAGAAAGAGGTGCCGATAACAGCTGTCCGCGAACCTGGGTGCCACCTCTTATGGCGAGGGAATTGTAACTGGTTTGGTTTAAGGTGGGAACAGATACTTCCAACATCCTCAAAGCCGAATGGATCGATGGTTCGTTTGTCTTCAACTGCCGTTTTTCCAATGCACAGGGCGCTCGTCCATCCCACCATTGTGTAACGTGCCCAAACACCGTCGACACGGCTTGTGGGCGCAAGACTTCATACCGTTTCCTGTTCGTGACAAATCTGGTTGGTTTCATGGGCGCTCAGATTTTCGTCCAGAAGTCTGCAGCGGCCGCCTGGATTGCGCGCATCAAAATGCATGCAGTCTCTACACAGCCCAAATGCGCGGCCGCCATTTTCTCGTAGCACCCCGATAAGGAACTGATCGAGAGAAGAAAGAAGCGCGTGTTGAGTCTCAGTGTCCATGTTCGCCAGCGCTTTCGCGGTCGCATTTTGCTGCAGCGCGATTGCCTCGCCTTTCTTTGTCAGATCAAAACTGATCGCACGTTTATCCTTGATCGAGCGGTGTTCGGTCACATAGCCCTTGCCGGAAAGCGATTTCAATGTCTGCGAAACCGTGCCGCGTGTCGTGGCAAGGTAGTCTGCAACTTGAGACGGGCCGCGCGAAAACCTGTTTGCCCGCGATAAATAGTCGATCACCTGCCTTTGGGTCGGGTTCAATTGCCCTTCCCAGGCTTGGGTTGCATCCAACCGGGCAAGACGACTGATCAGCGCGCGTATACGTATCTCTGTTTCCATACCTTATAATAGCGAGTCGATAATTACCTTGCAATAGTTTCGACTCGCTATTAAATTACGCACTGTCAACCATGCAAGGAATTGGAAAATGAAAACTGTTCTCTCGCTCTCAGTCTCAATATCTGTATTAGCTGCCTGCTCCTCCTGGGCCGAAGGTGAACACGGCCACGATCACGCCATTCAACAGGAAGGGGCTATTCTATCGCCGGAGGATGCCAGCCAGATTGCTTCCTTTGACATTCTTGCTGCGCATGCGCACCGTACCGGCAATGTCGTGACGTTTCACATGACAACAGCTGGTGTGGCCGGAGCAAATCAACCTGATCCCGCTGGCGCCGTAGGTGGCGCCCCAGTGTGGTCCTATGTCTGGCCCACCTCGCTTGACCCGGCATCCGTCGGCTTTGAAGGCGGCACAGGCATTCTGGCAATGGCTGCAACAAGTCATCCCGATTTCGATGACACACCTTTGTATGATGAAAGCGGGGACGGAGACCCTGAAAATGACGGGCTGTTGTGGCACAGTCACTGGGTCGTTCTGACACCAACCGAAGCGTGTGGATCCGGAGCATTGGCCGTTCGCGATATCCCCGAAGGGACCAGCCCGCGTTTGCCGGCGACATGGCCTGGCTTCCCAATCTTCTTGGATAGCCCGGGTTTCACACCCCTGTTTGATGGTCCCGAAATCAAGATCAATGCTGGGTTTGCAAGTGACGTGAATTTGGCTGGTATCAGCTATGATGGCGTCACGTCTGCCTTGCGGGTCAATGCAAACATCCACGCGCCATTACTTTGCGTCACCGATGTCTTTGACGTGGCATCGAGCGATCTGTCGCTGCCAGGCGTTATAAATTGAGCCCGGTTCGGGGCCGTATCGGGTGCGGCCCCATTCATGTTTGAGAAAGTGAAGTCGATGTCGGCCCCCGAGTTACAGATATCACAGTGGTTTAATACAAAAACGCCACCAACACTTGCCGGTCTGCGCGGCAAGGTAGTCATTCTGGAAGCGTTTCAAATGCTGTGCCCGGGATGCGTGATGCACGGGCTACCTCTGGCACAACGGGTGCGTTGCGCATTCTCTGAAAGTGCTGTCGAAGTCATCGGGCTCCACACGGTGTTCGAGCATCACGCCGCAATGACACCTGTTTCTCTCGAGGCGTTTTTGCACGAGTATCGCATAACGTTCCCAATAGGTGTTGATGCGGCTGGTGACGGGGCATCGCCCAAGACGATGACAGCATTCCAAATGCGCGGCACACCAAGCATGTTGCTGATCGATAAATTCGGAGAACTTCGTGCCCACCATTTTGGCGAAGTATCCGAACTTCTTTTGGGGGCAGAGATTGCAACTCTGATTAAGGAACAAACCTCTGAAACAGAGGCATTGGAACTCGAACCCCTTGTTGGTCAAACATGCAGCACTGAGGGTTATCGTTAAGGGCCCCATAATCAGCGGCCAGTTTCAGAAACCGATCAAAGCCGATTTCCTCCTCATCACCGTCCTTGGCATTCCGGCGCAGCGGAGCACCTCTTAAGCCGGGCCAACCGGTCCCAAATTCTAAAAAAAACCACTCCATTTCGACAGTCGGCCAAAATTCAATCCAGATGATTTTCGGTAACTGACTTCCATCAGATAATTTCTAAAACCGCACTCCCTCGCATCCGCTGGCATAGGAGCGCTTCTGGCCGCGTCATCATGAGATTCAAATTCCGTTTCCAGAGGCGCGCCACCATTGACCGAAGACAGGGTCGCTTCGACCTCGTCAGGCAATCGGGTCTTGGTCATGTCGGGTCTCCTATTCAGCAGCGATCGGAACCGGATATCTGATTTGGTCCTGAATTTCTTTTCGGTGGAATATACTGAACAGCACTGGAACCACGCCCAGGGTCAAAACTGTGCCAACAGCCAATCCCCAGGCCATGATGCTGGCCATGCCATAAAACAGCGGATCGCGCGCGATGATGAGCGGCATCAGGCCAAGAATGGTTGTAATCGTCGTCATGATGATGGGCCTCAGACGCACGACAGATGCATTGATGATGGCGTCAAAACCCCGCGTTCCCGATTTCATTTCCAGATCAATGCGGTCAATCAAAACAATCGCATTGTTGATGATGATACCGGCAAGGGACAGCAGGCCCAGGATCGGCATGAAACCGAAATCCGCCCGCATGATGTAAAGCCCCATCGCGACACCGATGATGATCAGCGGAATGGTTGCCAGCACCGCAAATGCGCGCCGCAGCGAGTTGAATTGTCCGACAAGCAGGATCGTGACCAGCGCTAAAGTCAGGGGCACATTGGCCGCCAGCGCCGCTTTGCCATCGGCGGAATCAGTGACGATGCCGGTAAGGGCAGCCGCATGGCCAATTGGCATGGATGCCGCAATTTCGGCCAGCCCCTCTTCAATGTAAGGGACCATCTGTTCAGCGTTCATGATTGCCGAGCGGCCTTCGATTGTGACCGCAAATTCAAGGTTCTTGCGCTCAATTCTGGAATAGGCATTCACCGGTCTGATCGAAGCGACCTGTGACAGAGCCACACCGGTTCCACTTGCACCAAAGACAACCAGACTTTCCAGCTCGGAAGGGTCGCTTCGCACATCATCAGGGCCGTAAAGCAAGATCGGCAAGACATCATCACCCTCACGATACTCACCCAGCGGCGCACCTGCGATGGTGCCATAGATGGCCATGTTGATGTCGTTCGTCGTCACCCCGGCATCGCGCGCCTTGGCCTGATCGATCACGATATCAAGCCGCGGAACACGTGTCTCCCAATCGATCCGAATGCCCGTGGCCTGCGGCACCCCGGCCAACAAATCCTCCACCCGTTGGGCTGCCTGATAGACAAAATCCATGTCAGCGCCCGTGATTTCAATCTCCAGCACATTGGTGTCGCTCGGTCCCAGAAACATGCGGGTTACCCGGGCCATAATCTCAGGATGGTTCTGAGGAAAATGCGTATTCAAATCGGCAATCGCGCCGTCCATTTTTTCCAGTGAGACGACATTGGAAACAATCACGGCACGATTGGGCGCAGGATCAACCGGCGCCAGCGACAACACGAAACGCGGCCCGCCAAAACCCACATAGGAAACGCTGCTTTTGAGCCAGTCGAAGCTGGCTTGTCCAATGGATGCGTTGATGGCTTTGATCGCCTTGTCAGTCGCTGCGGCAGTGGCACCAGCCGGCAGATCGATATAGGTGATGATCTGGCTTCGGTCAGAATCCGGGAAAAACCGTTGACTGGCCTGCGACATGCCAAACACACCAAGGCCAAGGGCCATCAGCACACAAACCAAAAACAGACCCCGGTGACGCAGCACGCCACCCAGAACCGCCCTGTAAGATCGATTCAGCGGACCGAACATGCGTTCATTGAAGGGGATCTGATCATCCGCTTTTGGCAGTTTCAGAAATTGGTGGCACAGGATCGGCGTCACGGTCATCGCCATCAACCAGGAGATGCTCAGCGAAATGGCAATGACGATGGACACGGAGCGCGTATATTCACCGGCGGCATGTTGTGCCAGCATCAGCGGCAGGAAAAACGCAATGGTGCTGACCGTCGAGGCAAGCAGCGGAATGGCCAATTCACGCCCGCTATTGACCAGCGCAGCATCCCGGCTTTCACCCGCGCTGAGACGCCGCTTGAAATCCTCGGCCATGACAATGCCATTATCCACCAGAAGCCCAAGCGCAATCACCAGCGTGGCCAGGCTCATGCGCTCCAGCGGCAGCTCAATGAAACCCATGATGGCGATTGTCGCGAGCATGACCCCCGGCACAATGGCACCAACTATCAGCCCGGTGCGCACACCCAGCAGGATCATCACCACCCCCAGAACAATGACAATGGTCTGAAGCACATTGATCGACAGGCCGAACACGGCAGCACTCACCTGCTCTGCCTGGTAGGTGACGGTCTGGAATTCATAGCCCGCCGGCAAGATCCGCTCGATGTCTCCAAGCCGTGCCAGAATGGCCGGGCCGAAATCCAGCACACGCACGCCATCATTCATCGATATTGCCAGAATGATAGCTTGTTGGTCATTCAAATAGGCTTTGCGCGGTGCCGGATCGGCGATTGTGCGCACAATGTCGGCAATGTCTCGCAAAGCAATTTCAGAGCCATCAGGTCCCGAGACCAGAAGGTCTTCAATATCCTCAACAGTATCAAAGTCACCGGTCGGAACAACCAGTAGGGAGCGCTCGCCCAGCGCCATTTCCCCGCCTGGCCGAATGGTGTTCTGTGCAGCAAGTGCCTGCGAAATGGCATCAACACTCAAGCCCCGTTCCGCAAGCCGGGCACGGTCCATCCGCACTTCGATCAACTCTGGTACAGACCCCAATATGTCAATGTTCTTGACCCCATCAACGGCATAAAGCCGGTCCCGAACCACCACCGCCATCTTCTGCACTTCGGCTATGGAATAGCCATCACCGGTAAGTGCAGTGGTGACCACTGAAACATCGCCAAATGTATCATTGATTTCGGGCGTTCCCGCACCATCGGGCAGGCTGCCTTCTGCTTCGGTTATGCGCTCCCGCAAGGCCGACCAGATTGGATCAAGATCATGAAACCTGTCCTCAACGGTAATCTGAATGATCGAGACGCCCGATAGCGACGATGATTTGATGTCTTTGATTTCGGGCACTCGCCGTGCTGCCTGCTCCAGCGGTCGTGTGATGAGCTTTTCAACACGCTCCGGCGGCAGACCGCGATATTGTGTGATGATCATGGCCTGACGAATGGCAATCTTCGGGTCTTCCTGAGCCGGCAGCGTAAAATAGCTGAAGGACCCGAACAGCATCAAAATACCGACGATCAGAAAGACAAGGCGGCGATGATGATTTGCAAGATTGGTGAGCATGGTCCGGCTCTCAAAGATCAAACCGGGCGATGCCCGTGCCAATCAGTTCCACACGCTGGCCATCGCGCAGCAGATTGACACCGCGTGTGGCAATGATGGCACCCGTATCAGGCGCGCCGCTGACTGAAACCGTATCGGCCTTCAAACCGACAAGCGCGACTTCCACTTTCTCCACCAGGCCCGTATCTGGGCTGTAGACGAACAGATGAGTTCTGTTGCCGGTGCCGGACACAATGGACGCCAAAGGCACGTCAACCAGATCATTTGTTTCAGGCTTGAATGAAAAGGCGACGCGGGCAGTCATGCCGGGTTTCAAACCGGCAGCGTGCGCGGGCACAGCCAGCGTCACCGGAAAGGTACTTTCCCCGGCATTGCGCGATCCCATTTCGGTGATCATGCCAATTTGCGCCGCCCATGAACCGAATTGCACAGCGTGCTCCTGCCCGATATCCAGATGGCGGAAAACATCCTCCGGGACGGCGACCCCAAGTTCAGGAGCGATCTCCCGGTTTTCCAGTGTGACAATGGATTGGCTGGCCGCCACGGTTTGAAAATTCTCCACACTGACATCGGCCACAAATCCGGCAAACGGCGCAACAAGTTCGGTCTGTGACAGTTGCTCTTCAGCTATCGCCAGCGCCTGCCGGGCAAGATCCACGCGGCTCGTGGCACTGGTCAGGGAAGCCTGCGCACTGTCCAGACTGGCTCTGGCCTCAACGCCTTTGTCGTAAAGAATTTTCTTTCGCTTGAAATAAGCCTGCGCCTCAACCAGAAGCGCCTCTGTTTCCACAAGACTGGCCTGCCGTTCGTTGACGGCCAGAATTGCTGTTGTCTGGTCAAGCACGGCAATCATGTCGCCCTTGTGCACCTGCTGACCCACCTGCACGTTGATCTGGCTGATGGTTCCAAGCCGTTCAAAGGCAAGCGGCGTGATGGCACCGGCCTGCACGGTGGCGGAAAAGGTTCGGCGCAGGCGTGCCGTGCGGTCCGGAATTTCCTGCCAGTAAATCAGGGTCGGACTGGCCCCTTGCATCGGCTCAATACCTGGCGCAGTCGGCCCTTCTTCGGCAGGTTTCAAATCCTGCGGTGTTTGCGGCGCGGCACGCGGCGCAAGCGTCTGAAAACCCAATGCAACAGTCCCACCAGCCGGATCACCGGAGAGAAAACCGGATATCAGGATCGCGCCACATGCAGAAAGCACCACACCCGTCAGCGAGATGATTCCCCTGTGAAAGCCCATGTGAAAGCCCCTGTGCAGCCCGAACCCGACAAGCGCCAAAAGAAGAGCAACAACAACCAAACCAAAAGCCATTCTATGCCTCCCCGTTTCGTTTGATACAGGCGAGAAACGCGAGACTTTTCAGGTAAAACGGTGCGCTGGCGAACAGCAGCAGCACAAACACAACCAGAAAGCCCGGGCCGCTGACCCACATCAGATAGGCCACGACAGCGCCCAACACAGTCAAGACCAGCACGGCCAGGCTGAGCCATATCTCCAGCCCCTCAAAGGGCGCATGGGCGGCGGCATCATCAATGATACCGCGCGAAGGATGTTTCGGTTCTGAAGCGCTGGCCTGCCGGGTTCTGGCGTTCATCCACCCCGCACTGGCCACATTGGCCAACCCCGAGGGGCTGGAACACAGAACCGAACCGGCCAGCCCGCTTTGCCCAAGATGTCCGGTATGTCCGGTGGCAAAAAGCAATTCCGGAAGCTGCAGCTCTGTGTTCAGGACATTGATTTGTCGTGTATCTGACATCACATCCACTCCATAATAAACTAAACCGTTCAGTTCATTTTTGTGATATAATCCGCAGCAAACTTGAAGTCAACAGAAAATTGAACTAAACGGTTCACTTCATGAAGGAGCCTACTTTTGTTGAACACCGGCACAACCAGAGCCCAGAAAAAAGCCCATCAGATCATGGAAGGTGCCGCCCAAATATTTGATCAGCACGGTTTTGAGGGTGCGAGTGTCGACATGATTGCCGAAGCGGCTGACGTTTCAAAAGCCACGCTCTACAAATATTTTGCCAACAAGCAGGAACTGTTCAAGGCCGTCATTCAGCGCCAATGCAAATTCTATAGTGGCAGAATTGCAGAACTGAGTGAGGTGGATGGAACGCTGGAGGACAATCTGCGCGCCATAGCCAGAACCATCGGCCAGACGTTTACATCTCCGGTGCTGGCCAATCTGTATCGGCTGGCCATCGCCGAAGCCACCCGCTTCCCGGAAGCCGGTCGCACCTTCTATGAATCAGGCCCCCAAACCGGTGAAATTCTGACGACCAAAATCCTGCAGAAACACATCGATTCCGGTGAACTCGACATAGACGATGTGCCTTTGGCCGCACGCCAGTTTCAGGAACTGATCAAAGCCGATTTTTTCCACGTCGCAATCTTCGGCATCCGCACCGATTTCACGCAAGCGGACATCGAAAAAAGCGCAGAAGCCGCAGTCCAGACATTTCTGAGGGCCTATCGGACGCGGTGAATAGAGGGCCATCAACCCACTGTTAAAAGCCACCGCCAACAATTCTCCACGAACCAAGTTTCGACAACAAGCGCTCGACTTCGAGGCTGACGGTCTGTATCGAAACCAAATCATGGTACCGGCCAAATGGAGATTTGTGTGAAGAATATCGTTTTTGACATCGGCAATGTCTTAATTGCCTGGGATGAACATGCCGCGTTCCGCGAGACTTTTCCAGATGATGCGACGATTGACCAGTTTTTTGCTGAGATCGGCTTTTACGACTGGAACCAGGAGCAGGACCGTGGCCGGTCGCGCCTGGAAGCCGTGGCTGCAATGCGTGCAAAATCGCCTGAACATGCACCCCTCCTTGATCAATTTTTTGATCGGTTTCCCGATACCATCCAAAAGAAAATCAGTGGCAGCTGGCAGGTTTTGGATGATCTGAAAACATCAGGGCACAGAATTTTCGGTTTGACCAATTGGGGTGCAGAGACCTGGCCCGTGGCAAAACAGGTCCATCCCGAATTGAATACGATCTTTGAAGATGTTGTCGTGTCTGGCCATGAAAAGCTGATTAAACCGGATCGCCGCATTTATGAGGTGCTGACGGTTCGAAACAATCTGCGCCCAGATGAGTGTCTGTTTATTGATGATAGCCCCAAAAATGTCGAGGGGGCACAGATCGCAGGCTGGCAAGCGCTGCATTTCACCGGGCCAGATGAATTACGCAACTCCTTGAAGGAGTTGGGACTGTTGTGATCTGAAGTTGGCCCCTGGATGTTTTCGAAAAATGACACGCTGAAAGACAATCTGCGCGCCATCGCCGAAGCCGTCCACTTCCCGGAAATCGGCCGCACTTTCTATGAATCAGGCCCGCAAACCGGTAAAATTCTAACGACCAAAATTCTGCAAAAACACATCAACGCTGGCGAACTTGCCGTAACGGTTTGCCCCTGGCCGCGCGCCAGTTTCAGCCCGCGGCCACCAAATGCCACTTGGCTATTCATTCTGCGACTTGATTGAAGTGACTGCTTAGTGCCGGGAGGCGGCAAAGTATAACGCATGGATTTGGAAGAGATCAAGATGCCATATCTAGACAACAATGGCCCATATTGGATTGGAATATTTTTGGGCCTAAGATACCAACTCTCTGACAGATTACATTCTCCCGATTCTTGCCGCCATCGTTTTAAGGTGTAAATGGAAACTTTTGATCACGTTATTGTTGGCGGTGGCATAGTCGGTGCATCAATCGCGTATCATCTGACCTGCAAAAATGCTGGAAAAGTATTGCTATTGGAACGCAATGAGTTGGCCTGTGCTGCTTCCAGTCGAGCCGCTGGATTGGTGCTACAAGCCTCCACCAAAATTTCAAAAACGCCTCTGGCGAAATTGACAGTAAATACGATATCCGTACTTGAAGAAGAATTGGGCGAGAGTGTAGGGTTTCATCAGGTTGGCAGCCTGCGTATTGCCGCATCGGAAGACCGCGTAGCAGAGCTGGATGCTATGGCGCGTGACGCATCGAGATGGAACATCCCAGTTGAATGGCCGAGCGCAACAAAGATCCACCAGATGGTTCCCTGGCTAGATATCAACACCATGCGTAGCGTGGCTTTTATGCCCACCGACGGGTATATTGATCCTTATCTTTTGACCATGGCTTACATCAGGGCTGCTCAAGCACGCGGGGCAGTTGTGCGCCCACGCACAGAGGTCCTTGATGTTGTGATAGAACAACATGAAGTCACAGGTGTTTTGACCGATTCTGGGCAGATTGCCTGTGGCTCTGTTGTTGATGCCTGTGGTGTTTGGGCGGCGGCGTTCTCCGAACGAGTGGGCTTTGCGCTCCCCATGGCGCCGGTGCGAAGCCATTACTGGATAACAGAACCAAATGAAGCATATGGGGGAGACCACCCAATAACGATCCTTCCTGATGTTGCTGCCTATACGCGCCCGGAAGTAGGCGGATTGATACTTGGAGTTCAAGAACCCCGTTCCGTCACTTTCGACGCCCATGAATTGCCCAATGATCCAGCCGCCTTTTCACCGACGAAAGGAGAAGAACACTGGGAAGTGCTTACCGATGCTTATGAAGGCCTGGTACAATTCTTCCCGATGATCGAGAGTGCTCAATTCTCCAGTTATATGTGCGGGTTGTCTTCTTACACACCGGATGGAGAAATAATTCTGGGGCCTGTTCCTAACGTATCCGGTTTCTATGCTGCTGCCGGGGCCTGCGGTTCCGGAATTACCCTGTCAGCTGGGATGGGTGATGTAATTGCCGATCTAGTGTTGGGGCGGCAACCTGCTTTTGATGTTAGACCTTTCCGACCTGATCGATTTGGACATGTTGACCCATTTGATGAACCTTTCCGAGAACGGTGTGCCGCTGCTAGGGCTTCAAAGTCACGGAAAGACGTCTGACGTAAATCTGTTTTGAGTGCCCATTCGATGAGGCGAAAATCTGGAGCAGAATTCTCATCACCATCACACGTAGAATGGAGGATCATGACCGCTATGGGTCAAAAGCGGAAGTCACCATATTTATGCGCAGGTCAAATCGCGACGCCTTCGTTTTGGTAGAAAAGGGCTCTTTTTCCTTTTTCGCTACGATGCATGAACGGCTGGTTCGGGAAGCCTTTCCTTAGCGTAGGATTTTGCCCCGTGCGGCATCAGACCCCTAATCCACGGAACCATGTCACTTTAAGAGCAAACCTCCATCGACGACCAGGTCAATGCCTGTGATGTAGGACGCGCCCTCTGACAGCAAAAAGACGGCTGCTGACGCGAGTTCTTTTGGCGTGCCGACGCGACCTAGCGGCACGCATTGCCCCACATCATCAATTTTTTCAGCTGTATCCCATCGATCTTGCAACGGCGTCAACGTGAGGCCGGGATAGATCGCATTCGAGCGGATATTGTCTGCGGCGAGTTGCATCGCAAGTGATTTTGACAATGCCCCAACTCCCGCCTTGGCGGTTGAATCCGCATCTTGGGGTTTTGGATCACCGCGCAGACATTGTGTGGTCGAAAAATGAACCATTGCCCCCCCACCATTTTTGCGCATATGCGGAACTGTCGCGCGGGCCATGTGCACCATCGATTTAAGATTGATGTCGAACACCCGGTCCCAGACATCAATATCCATGTCGAGCAGTGAAGCATCGCGGTCAAACCAAAGAACACCGGCCACGTTTGCAAGATAATCGATATGCCCGAACCGTTTAACACTCGCTGCAATCGCGGTGTCCACGAAAACGTGGTCCGTTACGTCGCCCTGAACGTAGAGGCGCTGATCGGCAGTGCCGCCCAGGTCGTCAGGTTCGGGTTTCAGGTCGATCATAATGACTGATCCGCCAGCATTAAGGATCATGTTGGCGATCTGTTGGCCCATCCCGCCTCCAGCACCAGTAACAACGGCCACACGGCCTGAAAAATCAAATGTAATCATGTGTTTTCGAGACCCTTAAAAACAAACCATCCAAAAAACCAGTGCGCCGTCGTGCCATCAAGTTCCACCCGAATGATTAGGAACCACAGATCACAAGTGCAAAAAATTGTGAAGCATTTTATACGAACCGAAGCGACACGAAGTCCTGCTTTGACGGTGAACGCGGAGCGCCCATAGGGGCCATTTAACCGCAGCGTAGCATCGGTCAATATGGGCTCCTTGCAGCCCTTCGCTGCCCTTCACACGAACGACTGGTTTGGGCCGTGTTTGGCTGCCGTCTCAAATCGGTGGAGCTGCGCGCTCGGTGATCAACTGTCGGGCAGTTACCCTTTCCCGGTGTATCATATACAGCCCTGCGCCGATAATGATGGCGATGCCGGTCATGGTCAAAGCGTTAGGAAAATCGTGGAACACCAAATAGCCGAATAGGGTTGCCACTGGCAATTCCAGATACTGCAATGGGGCCAACGTGGCCGAGGGCGCCAACGACAGCGCATAAGTCATCATCATATGGCTCAACGTGGCGAAAAACCCAACTCCCAACAGCCATAACCACGCGATGCCTGTAGGCCAAACCGGATCAAGCAGCTCAGCCCCCGAGCCTTGGGCCATTATCATCACTGGCATGCAAAGTAGGCTAGCGATTAGGCCCGTGTAGAATTGCAGGGTCACAGGATGAACCCGGCGCGACAGCCCGCGTGTCACAAGTATATAGAACGCGAACCCCACTGCCGTACCAAGCGGAAACAGCGCTACAGTACCAAAGGCTACAAAACTGGGTTGGATCACGAACATGACACCTACAAATCCAACGATTGCTGCCCCCACGCGGCGCGGGCCAACATCTTCACCAAGGTAGAACTTGCCTACAAGCAACACAATGAACGGGGCTACAAACACAATCGCTAGTGCATCTGCTAGGGGCATCACGCGGATCGCGGCGATAAAACAAAACGTCGCGACAAATAAAAGCGCCGCGCGAACCACCAGCGCCAACCATTGTCCTTGCGCGACCCGCAACGACAACCCCATGATCCAGATAAACGGCCCCATCAGCACGCACTGCACGACAAAGCGTGCGGTCGTTATCTGCCCCACTGGCACGGTGGCTGACGCCAGCTTGGCCGCCACATCAAGAATGGGGGCGGTCAAGCAAAACCCTAGCATCAGCGCGACACCGGCTAAAATGTGGTCCGTGGAAGAGGTGGCGTTGTTCATGATCCCATCGTAAATTTATCACCGAACACGCACCATTCTCTTTGCGACGCTAGGCGGTGAATAAGAGCGCTGCCATGAATGGCTGCTTAACTGAAGTTCGGTTGATGAGAGCGAATGGCAGCTTTGGGTCGAAAATGATATCCCTATCATCCACCCACCGAATACCACACCCCTTGCAAAAACCCACCAAATGTGGTGCAGACGCCCTCAATCATTTGAAAACGCCACAAAAGACAAAAACCATGAAAATCAACGGTAATGAAATTCGTCCCGGCAATGTGATCGAGCACCAGAATACGATCTGGGCTGCGGTCAAGGTTCAACATGTCAAACCCGGCAAGGGTGGCGCGTTTGCGCAGGTGGAACTGAAGAACCTGCTGGATGGCCGCAAGCTGAATGAGCGGTTCCGCTCGGCAGCAACGGTAGAGCGGATACGCCTGGAGCAGAAGGACTTTCAGTTCCTTTATGCTGAAGGCGACATGCTGGTGTTCATGGACACCACTACATACGAGCAGCTGGAATTGCAGGCCGAATTTGTGGGTGACCGCGCCGTGTTCCTGCAGGACGGCATGCAGGTCACCGTGGAAATGTATGAAGAGCGCCCCATTGGTGTGGCATTGCCCGATCAGGTAACGCTGGAAGTTTCCGAAACCGAGCCCGCACTCAAGGGTCAGACCATCTCATCCTCCTACAAGCCAGCTATCATGGATAATGGCGCACGCGTTATGGTGCCGCCTTTCATCACTGTCGGTGAGCGCATTGTGGTGGATACCAATGAGCTGATCTATCTGCGACGCGGCGAGTAGGGTTTTCAGGCATGGCACGTAGTGCACTTTTAAACGTCATGGTTCAGGCCGCCACCAAGGCAGGCCGCAGCCTCACCCGCGATTTTGGCGAGGTCGAACAGCTTCAGGTTTCCGTCAAGGGACCGGGAGATTTTGTCTCCGCAGCCGATACGAAGGCTGAAGAGATCATCGTTGAATCCCTGCAGAAATCCCGTCCCGATTGGGGTTTTCTTCTGGAAGAAGGCGGCGAGATCAAAGGCAGTGATCCGCTGCATCGCTGGATTGTCGATCCGTTGGACGGCACCACCAATTTCCTCCATTCACTGCCATTCTTTGCAGTCTCCATTGGCCTGGAGCGACAGGGGCAGCTGGTGGCCGGTGTGATCTATAACCCGATCACCGAAGAATTGTTCACCGCCGAAAAAGGCAGCGGCGCTTTCATGAATGATCGACGCATGCGCGTCGCCGCGCGCCGCAAATTGGCCGACGCTGCCGTTTGCACCGGCATTCCCCATATGGGCAGCAAGGCCCTTGGCCGCTATCTGGAAGAAGCAAAAGTCGCCAGCGCCAACGCATCAGCCGTGCGCGGCTTCGGCTCCGCAGCAATGAGCCTTGCCTATGTGGCAGCGGGTCGTCTGGATGGCTATTGGGAACATACGCTCAAGCCATGGGATATGGCAGCAGGCATCGTGCTGATCCGCGAAGCAGGTGGCTTCATAAGTGATATTTCCGGCGGCGAGCGCATGATGGAAACCGGCGGCATCATTGTTGGCAATGAAACCATCCGCGATTCCATCCGCAAAAACATCATTGAGCGAAACTAGGGCATTTTAGCTCATTCGCAGGTTTAGCCCTCACCGCTAATGGACCCTCGGAACAAGTCCGAGGGTGACGTTGGGAGGGTGTGGCAACTCCGGTACCAAGCTGCGTCTGCTGGGATCAGCTTACCGGACCTCTCACGCCATCAATTTGAGAGATCATCTCATACCACCACTGCCGTCATTCTCGGACTTGTTCCGAGAATCCAAGCAACGTCCTAACCAATTCGCATTTTTGAACCATGCCGCGCAAAGCTGAGCGCGTGGTTCATGGTGGCGTGTGAAACCGCAATACAGCCTTCTGTCGGGGTAAAGCCCGGCGCGGCAATGTGGAAGAAAATGGCACTGCCTCCGCCCGGCCTGCGCGGATGGATATTCTGGTCCAACACCACAACCACATTATATAATTGATCATCCCGCCACAGGGCCTCATGACTGCCCGCAAAGGGCAGCGTTATGAGTTGATTGTAGCGCGCATCATGTGGGTCATCACACCAGCCATCCAGCTCCAGCATGGGCCGCATCGGCAACTGCGTAACGGGCTTGGCCAGCCGGTCCGCCCGGTAGAACCCGCATAGCAGCGTGTAGGCCCCGGCAGGGCTGGCGCCATCGCCTTCGCGCTTTTGGGTAGTGATGCCACTGCGCCCCAGTGCACAATCAAAACTGCGCCCGCCAAAATGCAACTGTCCTGTTGTGGCAGCCCGGTGCATACATCGCACCTGAAAATCATGCTGCTTCACAGGATCAGGATTGGAAACCGACATAAAAAACCCTTTCCATCCCTTCACGCACCCCTCACAGTGATTTGACAAAATGTCACCGCATCCACAGGGCACGCTTGCTTGCGCCATATTTCAAACAATGTTCTAAGACTGTTAAGCTTTTAACTCAATCGGACGTTTAAATTCCAACGACGCCCTGCTAGTTTCCCTGCCAGTTTCGGTGATGAGGTCCCTGATGAATGAACGTAAAATTCTGATCGTCGATGATGACACAGATCTGCGCGAAGCCCTTGTAGAGCAACTTGCGCTGTATGAAGAGTTTGAGATTGCCGATGCCGACACAGCCGCCACCGGCATGGCCGCGGCACGCGATGGCCGGGTCGATCTGATGGTGATGGATGTGGGCCTTCCCGATATGGATGGCCGCGAGGCGGTGAAACTGCTGCGCAAAAACGGCTTTCGCGCTCCCATCATTATGCTGACGGGCCATGATACCGATGCCGACACGGTGCTGGGTCTGGAAGCTGGTGCCAATGATTATGTGACAAAACCTTTGCGTTTTGCCGTGCTGCTGGCACGCATTCGCGCCCAGTTGCGCCAGCATGAACACAGCGAAGACGCCACATTCTCCATCGGCCCTTATAATTTCCGTCCAAGCGCAAAGCTGCTGACCACCGAAGGCGGTGAAAAGGTGCGCCTGACGGAAAAGGAAACGGCCATTTTGAAGTTTCTGCATCGGGCTGGTGACAAGGTTGTCACACGCGATGTCTTGCTTCACGAGGTCTGGGGCTATAATGCTGGGGTAACGACCCATACGCTGGAGACCCATATTTATCGCCTCCGCCAGAAGATCGAGGATGACCCGTCAAATGCGGAAATCCTTGTCACTCAGGATGGTGGCTATAAGCTGGTTCCTTGAGTCCTGAATATCGGGATATTTGGGTACGAACTGTAGGTAACACGCATTAGGCACCACATTGGGAAAGACATGTTGTGACAATCGAGCGCGACATTGAGGCACTGCGTCAGGTAATGATGTTTTCAGAGCTGAACAGCGAGCAGTTGCGTCTGCTTGCCTTCAGCGCGGAATCCGTAAAACTGGCTCCCAAGGAAATCCTGTTTCAGGAAGGCGATGTGGCCGGCTCCGGCTTTGTTGTCACCGAAGGCGAGATTCAGCTTCTTCAGCGCAGTGATGGGCGTTCCGTTTCTGTGGGCCGCCTTGGTCAAGGCTCGGTGGTCAACGAACTGGCTCTGATCAGCGAAACATTGCGCCCGGCAACAGCCATTGCCACCCAGGCCAGCGAAGTCATCAAAATTCGCCGCTCGCTGTTTGGCCGCTTTATCAATGAATATCCCGATATTGCCGTGCGGCTGGAACAAAGCCTGCGCGGACGGCTGCAGGAAACCATCGGCCAGTTGAAACGCGCCCAGCGCTCGCTGAAATACTGAAAACCCAAATTACCGTTGCTCCAGATGATCCAGCCCTGATATCAGCGCACTTGATGGCCCATCCCCCAGAGCCTGCAGTAAATCCGCTTCGAATTTCCTGGCTTCCTCAATCAGCGCTGCGTAAACGCGCCAGCCCTTTTTCGTCAGGGCCAGATGCTCGATGCGCCGGTCAGCCCCATCGCTGGTTCGAACCAGCCATCCGCGCTGCTCCAGCGAAGCCACCGCACGGCTGACCTTGGTTTTATGCATCGAGGAGTGCTGCCCGATAAAGGTGGCTGTCACCGTGCCAAATTGGCCAACCGTCGCGAACGCCCGCCATTCCGGCCGGGTCATGCCGGTATGTTTCTTGTAAATATCGGCAAATTCACGGCTCATGATTTCTGCCGCCCGCGCCAGACGATAGGGCAGAAATTCTTCCAGCTTCAGAACCACTTCAATTTCAGGTGCAGATGCCTGTTTTCGCATGACCAGTTCTCCCCTCGCGCCGGTTGATAGTTACATTTTCAATTGTTACAAATGAAACTAATAAAATCAATTGTGGGCGCGCCCTGGCGCGTCACCCAAAAGGGGATGGAAAATGTCGGACCAGACCACCAAAAAACCTGCCGCTGCATCTAACGCCGTCAGCTATATGCCGGGCTTTGGCAATGATTTTGAAACCGAAAGCCTGCCCGGTGCCTTGCCCCAGGGCCAGAACAGCCCTCAGAAATGCGCTTATGGCCTGTATGCCGAGCAATTATCCGGTTCGCCCTTCACCGCACCACGCGGCACCAATGAGCGTTCATGGCTCTATCGCATCCGCCCCAGCGTGCGCCACACCAAGGATTTTGCGGCGGTTGAGCGCCCGAACTGGAAAACAGCGCCCATTCATCTCGATAAAGCTCCACCCCTTGGCCAATATCGCTGGGACCCGGTGCTAATGCCGGACCACCCCGTCAACTTTCTGGATGGCCTTCAAACCGTTACAACAGCGGGCGATGCGCAGGGCCAGTCCGGCATGGCGTCTCACATTTTTGTCTGCAATGCCCCCATGGTGGATGATTACTTCTTCAACGCCGATGGGGAATTGCTCATAGTGCCGGAAATGGGTGCTTTGCGCATCTTCACTGAAATGGGCATCATGGATGTGGCCTCCGGCGAAATTGCCCTTTTGCCACGCGGCATGTTCTTCAAGGTGGAACCACTAACAAAGAGTTGCCGCGGCTATGTCTGCGAGAATTACGGCGCCAAATTCACCCTACCGGATCGCGGCCCCATTGGTGCAAACTGCCTCGCCAATCCGCGTGATTTCAAAACTCCTGTCGCCGCCTATGAAGACAAGGAGACCCCCTGCCGCGTCCACATCAAATGGTGCGGCTATTTCTATCAGACCGAGATCGGCCATTCACCGCTGGATGTGGTGGCCTGGCACGGCAATTACACGCCTTACAAATATGATCTGGCCACCTTCTCACCGGTTGGAGCCATCCTGTTCGATCATCCGGACCCATCCATCTTTACCGTCCTCACAGCGCCCTCTGGCGAAGAGGGCACAGCCAACATCGATTTCGTGATTTTCCCGCCGCGCTGGTTGGTGGCCGAACATTCCTTCCGCCCCCCCTGGTATCACCGCAACATCATGAGCGAATTCATGGGGCTTATCTGCGGCCAGTATGATGCCAAGGAAGAGGGCTTTGTACCCGGTGGCTTCAGCCTACACAATCTGATGCTGCCCCACGGACCGGATCTGGATGCCTTTGAAAAAGCCTCCAATGTGGAATTGAAGCCGGTCAAGCTGGACAACACCATGGCCTTCATGTTCGAAACCCGCTTCCCGCAACAAGTCACCGATCTGGCCATGCAGATGCCAACACTGCAAAAGGACTACATTGATTGCTGGGCGGGCCTGAAAAAACATTTCAACGGCACCAAAGAGGGGTGCTGAGTGGTCCCGTGTGTTGTGGTGGCATACCTTACTGGCGAAACGAGGTCAGCCGCCCATTTGCCAGGTTTTTACCGCTTCAACCGGCCACAGCAGCATCAGCACATTCAGCGCCAGCCCGTCGCGGATAATCCACATGGTCACCGCTTCAAACACCAGCACCAGTATCACCGTGGCGGCAACGGGCAAGCGCCGCGCCAAATAAAACCCCAGCAGCATGGCAAAAATGTCAGAGACGGAATTCAGCACGGAATCGCCAAAATAATCCAACGAAATGGTCACTTCCCGATAGCGCTGAATGACGTAATTCGTGTTCTCGGCAATCTCCCAGGCCGCCTCCAGCGCAATCGCAATCAGCGCCTTGTTGCCAACAGAGCCCTTGCGCCAGACCAGCCACAGCACGAAATAGAAAATCATGCCGTGGATCATGTGGGACGGCGTGTACCAATCGCTGATGTGCTGGGAGCTTTCCGAACTCAGCGCATCCGCATGCCACAATTTGATGGTGCCGCAACTGCAGATCGGCTCGCGCCCCATCAACAGCAAAATGATGGCAGTACCGACAATCAGCCCAAGACCAATCAGAATGTGTTTAGACCGCATCCAGGTAAATCCCATCTGGCTCTATTGCCACCACTGCCACGCGCGCACCGCATCCATCGGCCAGATCAGCATCAATGTGCTGAGACCAAGGCCATCGCGGATCAACAGCATCATGCTGCCTTCCAGCGCCAATGCAAGCACAAGTGTCGCATAGATCGGCAGATACCGCGCCAGCACAAAGCCAGCCATCATGGCGAACAGGTCAAACACGGAATTGATGATGCTGTCGCCCAGATAATGCTGCGACACGGTGACAATGCGAAACCGCTCAATGACAAAATTCGTGTTCTCGATAATCTCCCACGCGACCGCCGTCAGCGTGCCAATGGCAAACCGCGTTTCCAATGCCATATCAGGCCAGAAACGAGCCAGCAGCGCATAGGCCAGAATGCCGTGCAACATGTGGGAAAACGTATAGAAATCGGTCACATGCTGAGAATTCTCGTAGCTGAAAACCTCATGCTGCCAAAGCTTCACAGTGCCGCAAAAACAAATCCAGTCGCGGCCCATCCACAACAGCAGCAAAGCCGTGGCCAAGGTAACGAGAAGCGCACCGACAATTACGGGACCCACAGCCAAATTCATGTTTTTGAGAGAAGGCGTCGACAAATGCACAAAAGTCCCCGAACATCACCCCAAGAATTCCTTGCAGACCATGCAAGACAATCAAGAAGGAAAAATGGCGAATGAAATTGGCCTCACTCAGAAATGACACGCGAGACGGGCAATTGGTGGTGGTCTCAAAAGACCTGACCGAATGTTCTGAGGTCAGTCACATAGCCGACACACTTCAGGAGGCACTCGACAATTGGCCCGTGCTGGCACCACGCCTGCAACGCGTTGCCGATGGCGTTGAAACCGGTGCCCAGCCAACACAGCGCTTTCGTGAGCATGATGCACTTTCACCGCTCCCTCGCGCCTATCAATGGGCTGACGGCTCGGCCTATGTGAACCATGTGGAACTGGTGCGCAAAGCGCGCGGCGCAAACATGCCTCCCTCTTTCTGGGAAGATCCGCTGATGTATCAGGGCGGTTCGGATTCCTTCATCGCACCCCGCGACCATATCAAGCTGGCCGATGAGGCCTACGGCATTGATATGGAAGGTGAGCTTGCCGTTATTGTTGATGATGTGCCCATGGGCTGCGACATCGCCACAGCCAGCGCCGCCATCCGCCTCATCATGCTGGTCAATGATGTGTCTCTGCGGGCCCTGATTCCCGGTGAGTTGAGCAAGGGATTTGGCTTCTTCCACTCCAAACCCTCCAGCGCCTTCTCTCCAGTTGCTGTCACACCCGATGAATTGGGCGACGCCTGGGATGGCAGCAAGCTTCATCTGCCTCTGGATGTGGATTTGAATGGAGAAGCTTTTGGTCGCGCCAATGCAGGCATCGACATGACCTTCGATTTCGGCCAGCTCATCGCCCATGCCGCCAAAACACGGCCCCTGGGCGCCGGGACCATCATCGGTTCAGGCACCGTCTCCAACAAGCTGAATGACGGGCCGGGCAAACCGGTTGCAGAAGGCGGCGTCGGCTATTCCTGCATTGCCGAAATCCGCATGATTGAGACCATTGAAGACGGCACACCGGCCACGCCCTTCATGCAGTTCGGCGATAGTGTGCGCATCGAAATGAAAGACAAGGATGGCCACTCCATTTTTGGTGCCATTGAACAAAGCGTGGAGAAAGCATAATGGCCAAGGCATTCGCATCTGCCGGAGACATGGCAGACAAGAAAATCTCCTTTTCCGAAATCGGTGAAGGTCTGTGGGCGTTCACCGCCGAAGGTGATCCGAACACCGGCGTCATCATCGGCGATGACAGTGTCATGATTGTCGACGCACAGGCCACACCGCGCATGGCCGCACAAGTCATTGAGAAAATTCGCACGGTCACTGACAAACCCATCAGCCATGTGGTCCTGACCCACTATCATGCAGTGCGCGTGTTGGGCGCGTCAGGCTACAATGCCACAGACATCATCATGTCGGAAAAGGCCCGGTCCATGGTAGTGGAGCGCGGTCAGGAAGACTGGGATTCAGAATTTGCCCGCTTTCCGCGCCTGTTTCAGGGTCATGAAAGCATTCCCGGCCTCACATGGCCGACACTCACCTTCAATGACCGCATGACGGTCTATCTGGGCAAGCGCCGGGTTGATCTCATGTTTATGGGCCGCGCCCATACGGCAGGCGATATTGTGGCCTATGTGCCTGATCAGAATGTCATGTTCACCGGTGACATCGTGGAATATCACTCCGCCTGCTATTGTGGCGATGGCCATTTCCATGACTGGCCGGGCACATTGCAGAAAATCCGCAATTGGGATCTAGACGCCATTGCTCCGGGCCGTGGAGATGCGCTGGTTGGCACAAAAATGGTCAATGCCGCTCTGGATTCCACCGCTGATTTTGTCACCTCGACCTATCGCAGTGTCGCGCGCATTGCCCTGGCTGGTGGCTCGCTGAAAGAAGCATTCGAAGCTTGCCGTGCCGCCTGCGACAGCAAATTCGGCGATTATGCAATCTATGAACATTGCCTGCCGTTCAATGTTGCTCGCGCCTATGATGAAGCACGCGACATCGACACACCACGCATCTGGACAGCGGACAGAGACCGGGAGATGTGGGAAAGCCTTCAGGGATAATGGCCTACAGCTACAAGACACAGCCCTATGTGCCTCCCAAAGCCCTGACAGAGGCCGAACAGCGTCACAAGGTGGCCATCGTCGGTGCAGGGCCCATTGGGCTTGCCATGGCCATTGACCTGGCCCTACGCGGCATTCCAAGCGTCATCTTTGCGCAGGGTGACAGTGTATCGGTAGGGTCGCGTGCCATTTGCTGGGCCAAACGCACCTTGGAAATTTTCGACCGGTTGGGCGTTGGCGACCGCATGCTGGCAAAAGGCGTCACCTGGAAAATCGGCCGCCTGTTTCATGGCGAAAAGGAAGTCTACAGCTTTGATCTGCTGCCCGAAGAGGGCCACAAAATGCCGGCCTTCATCAACCTCCAGCAATATTACGTCGAGGACTATCTGATCGACCGGATTGCGGACTTCCCCGACCTGATTGACCTGCGTTGGCAAAATGAAGTGGTGAGCCATACAGACCAGGGCGACCATGTTGTCCTGCAGATCAGCACACCCGATGGCACCTATGAGGCGGAAGCCGATTATTGTCTGGCCTGCGATGGCGCGCGCTCACCCACTCGCAAACGCATGGGGCTGCGTTTTACCGGCGAAACCTTTGAAGAACGCTTTCTGATTGCCGATGTGCACATGCCGCAAAGCCCGTTTGGCGACGGTCCGGCAGAACGCTGGTTCTGGTTCAAACCGCCGTTTCATCAGGGCCAATCAGCACTGCTGCACAAACAGCCTGACGATATTTACCGGATCGATTTGCAGCTTGGTTTTGATGCGGATCCAGAAGCGGAAAAACAGCCGGATCGTGTGATACCGCGCATTCGTCAAATGGTTGGCGATCTGCCCTTCGAGCTGGACTGGGTGTCGGTCTACACCTTTACCTGCGCCCGGTTGGAGCGCTTCCTTCATGGCCGTGTGATCTTTGTCGGCGACAGCGCGCACATCGTATCGCCTTTCGGGGCCAGAGGCGGCAATGGCGGCATTCAGGATGTGGATAACCTGAGCTGGAAACTGGCCGCAATTCTACAACAACGGGCTAGTGAGGGTTTGCTGGAAAGCTACAATGAAGAGCGCACTTTCGGCTCTGACGAAAACATCCGCAATTCGGCCCGCGCGACCAATTTCATGACGCCAAAAACGGATATGGAACATGTTTTCCGCGATGCGGTACTGGATCTGGCCGAAACAGAACCCTTTGCCCGCAAGCTGGTCAATTCAGGACGCCTGTCGACACCTTGTTCCTTGAATGGCCTCAACCTCCAGAGCGCTGCAAATGACGATCTGATCGGCCAAGCCTGCCCAGACGCACCCCTTGGCGAGCGCAGCCAATCAAACTGGTTGCTGACAGAAATCGCCCGAACAGACATGAACGGCTTCAAACTCCTGCTACCGTATGGGTGGACCTGCCCAAGCCTGTCAGATGTGCCAGACTTACCAGACATAGCCGTGATCAACATCGACAAGGCAAACCCGCACTACCAGAACCGGTTTGGTCATTCAGCCATATTGTTGCGCCCGGATCAGCATGTGCTGGCACGGTTTGCCACACAGGCAGATCTTGAAGCTGGCTTGCACGGCACTGTGAAAACCATATTGGATCAATAAACATGACTGGAACTCCGGACAATCTCAGCCCTCACAGTGATGATTTCTATGCTGCCTTGATGGCGGCCCATGAAGGTTTGGCGCTTACAGACAGTCAGGCACTCAACGCGCGCCTCGTGCTGTTGCTGGCAAATGAAGTGGGTGATCTGAAGCGGCTGAAGCAGCTTCTCGAAAAAGCAAAACCATAAGGCCCGCCCTTAACAATTGGGCAAGCGGAACCGGTTAACATGGTGATTATCAAATCATCGGAGCCCGCATGTCCCAGGCCCTCACATTCGCCGATCCCAAGCTGCTTGATCACAGGCGGGCCTGGCTCAGCCATCTTGAAAATGGCAAACGCCTCACCCCAAAGACCATTGAAGCCTATGAGCGCGATTCCCGTCAGTTTCTGACCTTCCTGTCGCAGCACCTGGGCGCATCAGCCGAAGTGCGGCACCTGCGCGAATTGAGAATTACCGATTTGCGCAGCTTTTTGGCGTCCCGGCGCAGCAGCGGCAGTGGCGCACGCTCATTGGCGCGCAGCCTGGCTGGCATCCGTTCATTTTTTGCCTTTTTGCGCAAACAGCAGATTGTCGATGTAACGGCTGCAAATGCGCTGACGACACCCAAACAGCCCAAAAGCCTGCCCCGTCCGGTCGGCGCTTCAGAAGCCAGCGCAATGCTGGAAGAAGCGCTTGAGCCAAACGCTGAGTCCGAGGCCTGGGTCGGCGCCCGTGATGCCGCCGTTCTCAGCCTGCTCTATGGCTGCGGATTACGTATTTCCGAGGCTTTGGGCCTGTCCCTGAAGGATGTGGATGCCCTTGAAACCGGACTTATGAAAGTCACAGGCAAAGGCGGCAAGGAACGTCTTGTACCCGTTCTGCCAGCCGTCATTGAAGCGGTAAGTCTGTATGGTTCGCTCTGCCCCTTCATCATCGCCCATGCCGACAATCCCGACGCACCGCTGTTTTTCGGTGTGCGCGGCAAGCGACTGAACCCGCGCATAGTCCAAAAATCCGTAGAGGATTTACGCATGCGTCTTGGCCTGCCTTCCAGCGCCACACCCCATGCCCTGCGCCATGCTTTCGCAACCCATTTGCTGGCCGGTGGCGGCGATTTGCGCACCATTCAGGAACTTCTGGGTCATGCCAGCCTGTCGACAACGCAAATCTACACGCAAGTGGATACACGACATCTGCTGTCTGTTTACACCAAAGCGCATCCGCGCATGATTGCGGGCGAATGAGGAACTTTGCAGGTGGTTAAGGCTGGATTCTCGGAACAAGTCCGAGAACGACCGCTGGTTTTGGGTCGATAAACAAGTCCACCGCCGTCATCCTCGGACTTGTTCCGAGGATCCATAGCAACTTGTCAGAAAGCTACTGCCGTTCGGAAATTGCGATGCGGCCATAGGGAATCTTGAACAGCTCTTTGTTCCAGTCCATGCCACCCTTCAGATTATACACAGCGACCGTCGTATCCAGTCCCTGAGCATCGGTTACGGTCCATTGCCGTAATTCCTTGGTGGCGCGGTCAAACAGCAACGTGACCCTGCCTTTGCCGAACATGCTTTCCTCGACCATTGTCACGGTTACAATATCGGCTTCAACCTTGATGTCATCAACTTTGGAGTCGTTGAGAAAATCCACCTTGTCGGACAAAAGAAACCGCAAAGGTGTTTTCGACAGAGGCCACAAATCCCAGGTTTGCAAAGCGCGATCGTGAATCACCACCGATTTACCATCCGACATGATCTGAATCTTGGATGGGGAATCGTAACGGAAGTGAATCTTTCCGGGCCGATCCAGCGCAAACACGCCTTCTGCCTTTTCACCATTGGGGCCAAACTGGACAAAATCGCCACCCATGGTCCGCATGCCATTCAGACTTGCGGCAATGTCTTGCACCACCTGACCATTAGTCTGCGCTCGCGCCGGCTGAATCATCGTAGCAAGTGCCAGCATGATCACAAACCACAGCGAGAACAAGCCAAAAGCCACCTGTACATTAGCCAGTCGCACATTTGATGTCACAGCTTTGACCCTTGCGGTCTGCGATGATCTTTGAGTCATGTCACTTTCCAATCGACAACGTATTTCGCTCTTATGAATCAGCTAGGAAGCTACTGTGGCAAAATCACGGCTGCCACAAAATGGATCCAATCCGATTCAAATGGTCTCTTCTGCATTGCCAACCAGAATATCACGTTTTCCGGCATGGTTGGGCCCACTGATCACGCCTTCTTCTTCCATTTTTTCAATAATGGACGCAGCCCGATTATATCCGATGGAAAGCCGTCTTTGCACATAGCTGGTTGAGGCTTTCTTGTCCCGTAACACGATGGCAACCGCCTGATCATAAAGATCACCCTCGCCGCCGTCGCCGCTACCACCGGTCATGGCCTCCAGAACGGCAGAGGTTTCAACTTCATCTTCATTGGTAATGGCTTCCAGATACTCCGGCACGCCCTGGCTCTGCAGATGTGCGACCACCTCTTCAACCTCGTTGTCACCAACGAATGGACCGTGGACACGCTGAATACGTCCGCCTCCGGCCATGAACAACATATCACCCATGCCCAGAAGCTGTTCAGCACCCTGCTCACCCAGAATGGTTCGGCTATCGATCTTGGACGTAACCTGGAACGAAATCCGGGTCGGGAAGTTGGCCTTGATCGTTCCGGTAATGACATCCACAGATGGACGCTGTGTGGCCATTACCACATGAATACCGGCAGCACGCGCCATCTGCGCAAGCCGCTGGACGGTGCCTTCAATTTCCTTGCCGGCGACCATCATCAGATCTGCCATTTCATCGATGATCACAACGATATATGGCATTGGCTCGAGTTTCAGCTCTTCCTGCTCGTAAATCGCCTCACCTGTCTCATGGTCAAATCCGGTCTGGACGGTACGGGTGATCACTTCGCGCTTTTTGGATGCCTGTTTCACCCGGCTGTTGAAGCCATCAATATTTCGCACGCCAAGCTTGGACATTTTCTTGTAGCGGTCTTCCATTTCCCGCACGGTCCATTTCAGCGCCACAACCGCCTTTTTCGGATCAGTCACAACAGGTGTCAGCAAATGTGGAATGCCGTCATAAACCGACAGTTCCAACATTTTCGGATCGATCATGATCAAACGACATTCTTCAGGCTGCATCCGATACAGGATCGACAGGATCATGGTGTTGATCGCAACCGATTTACCAGACCCTGTTGTACCAGCCACCAGCACATGCGGCATCTTTGCCAGATCGGCAATAACGGCTTCACCGCCAATGGTTTTGCCAAGACACAAGGCGAGCTTGGCCTTGGTTTTCTCAAAATCGGTGGAATCCAGCAATTCGCGTAAATACACTGTTTCACGCTTTGAATTTGGCAACTCGATACCAATTGCATTGCGGCCGGGGATAACGGCTACACGGGCAGCAATAGCGCTCATCGACCGGGCAATATCATCCGCCAGCCCGATAACACGGGAAGATTTGATGCCTGGTGCTGGCTCCAACTCATAGAGCGTGACAACGGGACCGGGGCGAACATTGATGATTTCACCACGCACACCAAAGTCTTCCAGCACACCTTCCAGCAGCCTTGCATTCTGCTCCAGTGCATCAGTGTTCAGATTAGCACTGGCAGTCGATTGCACTGGCTCGGACAGAAGATGCAAAGATGGCAATTCATAGTCAGCATTGCCCAGCAAATCCGGTTGCGCTTCACGGCTGGCGCGGCGACCAGGTTTGGGCTTGACCTTGGGCACAGTCACACGGTTTTGAGGCGCAGCCTGGGCACGTTGAGCTGGCTCCCTTTGTGCAGGAGCGCGTTGCGCCGGAGCTGTTTCCGCAGCTGTGCGCTGCATTGGCACAGGGCGCACCTTGGTGGCCAATGGATTGATCCTGACTTCTGGATCTTGATAAGGCGCTTCGTTGGCCCAGGCTCCATCCGGCTGATCATATTGATCAAGCTCGGCTTGCTGGTCTTCATAAGCCGCCCACTCACCATCTGCCCACTCACCCTCCGGCAAGTGCTCTTCCTGGTCCCATGCCTCCTGCATTTGGTCTTCGTAATACTGAGCGGGTTCCTGTGGAGCCGCTTGGTGAGCCGCTGACATGACAGGTTCATTGCGGTGCATCACGCGCACACGCGATTTCCGATTATCAGTTGGTTTTGGACGGGATGATGCAATCTTTCTGAAAGACCGTGCGCCCAGCGCTTTCGTGCTCAGCGCCATATGAGTCAGCGCGCCGAAACCGTAGGCCACCGCGGATCCAACACCAATCCCGCGGGAAGCTGGTTCGTCAAATTCATCCAGCGGCGTGTCCATATGCGGTGGTAGATCCGGCTCAGACTGCGGCGAAACGGACCCTGCAGCGGATCGGCTCCAGGCGGTCAGAATAAAGCAGGCGAGACTGGCCACACCCAGTATCAGGGCCGTCAAATAACCAATCACGCCTTTGAACAAATCTCCAAAGGCAGCAACGGGAAGCCAGATCATGACATCCCCAACCACACCGCCAAGCCCCATCGGCAATGGCCAGTTGGACGTCACCGGAAGTGCAGACATGGTACCGGCGGCAAACACCATTGCCAGAACTGTATAGCCAAGTCGGCGCTTGAAACGATAAAGACTTTGGCCAAACATCAGGCGCCAGCCCCAGATCGCCAGTATCAGCACAAGAAGAATGGAGCCAAGGCCAAAGAACTGCATGAACAGATCAGAGGCAATAGCACCAGCCGCACCCAAGGCATTTTGAACCGGTCCCGAGGCCGCAAAATTGAGGCTGGGGTCCTGAACTGACCATGTCGCAAGAGCAGCTGCCGCAGCCGCCGCGCCGGCAATCAGAATCAGTCCTGTGGCCGCCGACAGATTTCGCCCAAGCCAATAGCGAAAGCCACGTCGCTTGGAAATTGCGGGAGCTTGGTTGGCATAGGCCAATTGCTCTGCAATTTGTTGATCGGCGTCATAGTCCACATAATTCAGTGGGCCAGCCGTGTGGGCTTGAAAAGAAGCAGCATTACGCATGAGACTTACCTGTCTGCTTGGATCGATATTGTGATTTTGAAACATTTTTCTTCGGCAACTGATCAAGACACTGCCTGAAACGGGTCATGGCAATTTCCGTTATTGCCAGATCGTGGACCAACGCCACACGAACCCGCCCATCGGATCGATTGATGGGTTGATTTAACGGATGCGGATCTTGCCCCGCACATGCGCCGTCAGGCTCGTCTGCAGTCAGATACGCGCCTGGCACAACCCGCAATCCTGCGCTCTTCCAAAGGTGGAGCGCCATATCTTCACCGCACATATATGGGCTGCAATCTGCCCAAAGGAAAAACCCGCCATCGGGAATGTCCAGCGGCAGCACATCGGAAAGAATGGTCCGGGCGAGTTCAAATTTTTCATTATAGAGCCGTCGGTTTTCCGCCACATGAGCTTCGTCCCGGAACGCCCTCGCCGCCACAGCCTGAAGCGGCATTGGCACCTGCGGTGCAGCCATATTACGAAACTTCGTGACATCGCTCACAAACTGCGCATCGCCGGCGAGGAAACCCACACGGAGCCCTGGCAAACTGGAGCGTTTTGACAGGGAATTGAAGCTGATAATGTGACTGGCCGAACCCGTCAGCTTTGCTGCTGCCAAAATACCCTGGGGCGCCACATCACGATAGATTTCCGAGTAACACTCATCAGCGAGAATCATGAAATCATGCTGCCGGGCTAGCGCAATCAAATCCTGCCAATAGCTTAGCGGCGCACAATTGCCTTGCGGATTGGCAGGTGAAGCGATGTACACCGCAATTGTCTCTTTCAGAACAGTGGGCGAAAGAGCAGAAAAGTCCGGTAATCCATCCAAACTGTCTGAAGCTGATTCTGGCGGGCTGAGAAAACGGCACCCTGCAGCCTGCGCAGCAGCTGCATAGGTCTGGTAAAACGGATTTGGCGAGAACACCACAGGTGCGGCCACGGGCTTTCGGCGTTTGGCCTCGAAGAGCGCGTAGAACAGACCTTCCCGCGACCCGTTCAAAGGCAATATCGCTTCTTCATCGATAAAACCGTCCAGCCCGTATCTGTTATCCAGCCATTGACGTACAGCCTTGCGAAAATCAGGTGTTCCCTTGATTGCGGGATACCGGCCAAAATCATTCACATTTTCTGCAAGAACCGGCGCAACAAAATCCGGAATTGCGTGTTTGGGCTCACCAACACCCAGATCGATTCTGGACTGTCCGGGCTCATGCCCGCTCAAGAGCGCAGTTAGCCGCTGAAACGGCGACCCTGGCAACACCAGAGACACCGCACCACCAACTTCACCATCACTTATAGACTTATCGGACTGGGCCGAACGCATGAAACAATACCTGAAATACGCAGAACTAGCCTGAATAGTAGGGGCTTTTGGTTAAGCGCTCTTTAACCAAAAGAAAAACCCGGATTGGGGACCAATCCGGGTTTCATGCGCTGCCAAAGCGAGAAGAAAGCAGCGCAGTTTCCAAGTTGTCCGGCGAGTTCACCCGCCGGACAATTCATTTCAGAAAGATCAGAGGCGTTGGCTGCCCTGACCAAATTCAGGATAGGCTTCGACACCAACTTCTGCCTTGTCCATACCCATGGTTTCTTCTTCCTCGGAAGGCCGCAGACCGATTGTGCCTTTCAAGATGGCCCAGACAATGCCTGACGCTACGAAGGTGAAGATACCGATAGCGGCAACACCAATGAACTGAACACCATAAGTGGCATCGCTGTTGCTGAGCGGTACAATCATCGTACCCCAGATACCTGCCAGAAGGTGGACAGGGATTGCGCCGACAACATCATCGATTTTCAACTTGTCAAGCATTGGCACGGCAAACACAACGATCGCACCACCAACACAACCGATAATCACTGACGTGAAGATGCCGGGCGCAAGTGGCTCAGCAGTAATCGATACCAGACCAGCCAGAGCACCGTTGAGTGCCATGGTCACATCGACCTTCTTGTAGATAATCTGTGTCAGAATAACCGCAGTCACAACACCGCCACAGGCAGCAATGTTGGTGTTGACGAATATGCGGGAAATATCTGTCACATCGCCGATCGTACCCATCGCAAGTTGGGAGGCACCGTTAAAGCCGAACCAGCCAAGCCACAGAATGAATGTGCCAAGCGTCGCCAGCGGAATGGAGGAACCGGGCATTGGATTGACCTGGCCATTTGGACCGTATTTGCCAATGCGTGCGCCCAACAGAATCGCACCGGACAAAGCAGCCCAACCGCCAACAGAGTGAACCAGTGTGGAACCGGCAAAGTCGGAGAAGCCCAGACCGTCGAGCCAGCCAGCACCCCATTCCCAGGAACCCGTGATCGGATACAGAATACCGGTCAGGATTGCTGTGAAGATAAGGAAAGGCCACAGTTTGATGCGCTCAGCCAGTGTACCGGACACGATGGAAGCGGTTGCTGCACAGAACACCATCTGGAAGAACCAGTCAGAGGCTCCAGAATAACCCGTGCCCAGATCACTGCCACCAACTGGCTCAATCATCTTAGGTGAAGGTGTTCCGAAATATCCGCCATCAACGCCGGAATACATCAGATTGTAACCGACGATCCAGAACATCAGACCGGCAATTGAATAAAGTGAGATATTTTTGAGGCACTGCATGGAGACGTTTTTGGTCCGCACCATGCCAGCTTCCAGCATGGCAAAGCCAGCGGCCATAAACATCACCAGGAAACCACCAATCAAAAACAGCAGCGTGTTGAAGATATAGGCTGTATCAGAGGCCAGAGCGTACTCTACTGCCTCAGCAGCTTCTGGAGCCGCCGCATCCTGACCAAGGGCCGCCCCTGCGCTAAGCGCCAGGACCCCAACAGCCAGGCCTGTTGTTCTAAAAGTTGAAGACATCATGTTACTTATTCCTTGGGACTTGTTCGTTAAACCACGCCTGCTCTACAGCGCTTCGGAGTCGCTCTCACCGGTGCGGATGCGCACCGCGCTTTCAAGCGCATAAGAGAAAATTTTGCCGTCACCGATCTGGCCGGTTTTCGCAGCAGTCGCGATTGCGTCGATAGCCTGTTCAGCCACGTCGTCATTCACAGCCACTTCAATTTTCAACTTGGGCAGAAAACTAACCGCGTATTCAGTACCGCGATAAATTTCGGTATGGCCTTTTTGCCGTCCATACCCTTTGACTTCCGTCACCGTCAGACCCTGTACGCCGATGCCTGTCAAAGCATCGCGCACTTCATCGAGCTTGAACGGCTTGATGATCGCCATGATGATTTTCATATACTCACTTCCCGTTCTGTTGTGTCGGTTGCTGCCTCAAAGGCCTTGGAACGCCTTATTGGTCGACACTTCTAATTCACGCTCTGCACGACGCTTGATGCGCATCGGACAAAGCTCACGAACCAGATATTCAAACATCGTGCCAAAACGGGAGAGCACGACAACTTTTTTGATAAAGTATTGTTTTTATTTAATCTTTAGGAAAGGATAAGCGACCGGAAAACATCAAAACTGACAACTTGTCGCAGTTGTGAATATCGCAATCTCGAGTCGCGCCTAAAAAAACAGCAAGAAATTGAATCTGCACATATTTTAGGCAATCCGCCGTATCAGGCCTTCCTGAGCAACAGATGCAATCAGGCTTCCACTCTGGCTGTAGAAGGATCCGCGGCAGAATCCGCGCGCATTGGAAGAGCTTGGACTGTCCTGAACATAGAGCATCCAGTCATGCGCCTCAAATGGGCGGTGGAACCACATGGCATGATCCAAACTGGCCATTTGCAACCCGCCGGTAAACATGTTCAGGCCGTGGGCAAACAAAGATGTGTCCAGCAATGTCATGTCAGACATATAGGCCAGGGCGCATTTTTGCAGCGCTAGGTCATCCGGCAATGGGCTGCTGCTGCGCACCCATATCTGCTGCCGGGGCGGTAGTTTTTCACGGCTCACATAATGGGTCAGATCAATCGGCCGAAATTCAATCGGCCGATCCCGTTCCCAGTAGCGTTTGACCGGCTCTGGAACATTCGGGCGGCTCAGCATCATGGCTTTCATCTCAGCTTCGCCCGGCAGCGTCTCAGGCCCCGGAACAATATCCATATCCATGTCTATCTGATGCTCCAGCCCTTCTTCAACGATCTGAAAGGAGGCAGACATGATAAAAATTTCCTTGCCGTGCTGAAAAGCAACGACACGCCGTGTGCAAAAACTCTTCCCATCACGCACCCGCTCAACTTCATAGAAGATCGGGATAGTGGGATCACCTGGACGCAGGAAATAGCCGTGCAGCGAATGCAATTGTCGATCCGTGACAGTCCTGGAGGCTGCCACCAGCGCCTGACCGATCACCTGCCCGCCGTAAACCCGTTGCCATCCATCTTTAGGGCTTTGCCCCCGATAGCGATCCGCCTCAATCTGCTCCAGATCAAGGATCGACATCATACGGTCAACAGCAGAACCATTTGTGCCACGCGTATCGGGTTTCCCGGTCATGCGCTCTTCCGGATCAGACCCGCTCATACAATGCTCCTCCCGTAACCATCAATCCGCAACTCTTTATCGGCAATTCTGCAGGCACATGTAACAACTGTCTGACACAACGCCAATCCGCCATAGGAAAATCTATACCCTGCGTTGAAAGCCGTGCTAGAAAACCCATCTTTACTAAGAGAATTATGCAACGCGGAACAGCTACATGGCCCAGATAAAATCAGCCGATCTGACCGAAGAACAACTGCAACAACCCTTCGATGTGGTCATTGCTGGCGCCGGATATGCTGGCCTTGCCATGGCGCTGGCCTTGAAGACCTCTGTGCCGGAATTCAGAGTTGCAATTGTTGACCCGCGCGACCCGCGCCAGGCATCCAAGGACCAGCGCTCATCGGCCATAGCCGCTTCTGGCAGAAACCTGTTTAGTGCCCTGGGTATTTGGGATGAGATGCTTGCGTCCGCACAACCCATCAACGAAATGATTGTGACTGACAGCGAGACGGGCGATGCCGTGAGGCCGGTCTTCCTGACCTTTGAAGGTCCTGAAGCCAGTGGTGCACCAGAAAGTGGCGCGCCCGATGCAGCTTCGCCCTTCGCCCATATGGTGCCAAACCAGACAATGGTCCGCGCACTGGCCAAAGCCGGAACGCAGCATGGGCTGCATTTCCTGGCCCCAGATCGCGTGACCCATTTCAGCGAAACCGGCCCCTTTCAACAGCTGACGCTCGATAGTGGCAAAACCATCAAAACCCGACTTTTAATCGCTGCCGATGGCGTGCGCTCTGCCTTGCGTGAACTCTCCGGCATCAAAACCGTGGGCTGGCAATATGGTCAAAGCGCCATCGTCTGCACCATTGGCCACACCGAGCCGCATAATGGTCGGGCATGGGAGCATTTTCTGCCTGCCGGGCCTTTCGCCATTCTGCCATTGCCGTCAGATGGAGAGCAGCATCGTTCCTCACTGGTGTGGACGGAGGCCAATTCGGACGCACAGCGCCTCGTAAAGGGCGACGAGTTTACCTTCCGCATGGAATTGGAGCGCCGCATTGGCCATGAGCTTGGCACTCTTTCGGTCCTCAGCCCACGACAATGCTTTCCATTGGGTCTGATGGTCGCCCGAGATTTTGTCAGGCCACGTTTTGCTTTGCTGGGAGATGCCGCCCATGGCATTCATCCCATTGCCGGCCAGGGTCTCAATCTGGGCCTGCGTGATGTCGCGGCCCTGTCAGAGACAATTATCGACGCCGCCCGGCTGGGTCTGGACTTCGGCGCAGAAGATGTCCTGAAAACCTATGAACGCTGGCGCCGTGCCGATACGGTGCAAATGGCCGCAACCACCGACATTCTCAACCGCCTTTTCTCCAACAATCTGGCGCCGATACGTCTGGCACGCACCATAGGCCTTGGCCTGGTGGATCGCATGCCCGGCCTCAAAAAACGCTTCATCGGAGAAGCCGCAGGATTTTCTTCACAGCCCAAACTCCTGCGTGGCGAGCCAATCTAGGATAATGCAACACCGACTCGCTGCCTATAATTTCGGGATCTTCACGCAGCGGGCAGAACATTCTGCCAATGAAGGCTGGCGTCAGCGCCACGATCCCCTCATGGAACTTGTCGAAAAAGCCCCCGGCTTTATTGCTCGTTCCGGTTACGATGGGGAACCAGGCCCCGACAGTTGGGGCAAGCAAATTGTTCCACGCTTTTACAAAGAACGCGGTGATGGTTGGTCACCAGCCACACTGTCTTTGTGGGAAAACCCGCAATCACTTTTCAACTTCACTTATAAAGGTCTCCACCGCGAAGCGTTTGCTCTCGGCAAAAGCTGGTTCGAGCGCGGTGAATGGCCACCTTATGTCCTGTGGTGGGTACAAAACGACCAGACACCAGATTGGACAGAAGGCGTCGCAAGGTTCGAACACCTCCACGACCACGGCCCAACCCCACATGCATTCAACTTCAAACAGGCGTTTGATGCGCAGGGGCAATCGATAGCCATCAAGCAATAAGGACACCTGGCATGTCTGAATCGGAAACTTGCGGCCGCTCTAAACCACTCTCGTGGTTGCGGCTTGCTTCGCTCAGACATAGTTAGGGATTATGAGCTTTCTGAACGCGCAAACAGGAGATAATTTTGTCACTTCAGCGACCCCAAGTCATTGCTTGCGATTTGCCTGCAACTAGCCACCTGCATGACCGTGTTTCGCCGCCGGATTTTCTGGATTGTTATTCGGTTTCATCTGATGCCACACCGCGCCGCGCTGCCGAAATTATTACCGATTTTCCGGGGTGGGCACGTTTTCTTCTGCTCATCCGCCGCGTGGTAACCGCGCCCTTCGGCCTGTCAAATGATGGTCCCGAGGCGCCCGACAAGCTTGGCCCGTTTCCAGTTGAGCTGGAAACCAACTCAGAAATCATCGCCGGTTTCAACGACAGACATCTGGACTTCCGCGTTTCAGTCGTCTCCCAAAATGATCGGGTATCGCTGGCCACATGGGTTCATCCGCACAATTTTGGCGGCCGCCTTTATCTGAAAGCCATTTTGCCGTTTCACATTCTCATCGCCCGAAATGCTCTGCGCAGGGTTGCCACTCAGCACAGCTAATTTTTAGATCCGATTGGGACGATTGAGATAAACAAGAGACATTCTATTTGCTGATGCAAAACAGGTTTCAAGCTGCTCGAAAACGGGAACAGGGCTTGGATCCGGTCAAAGGCGGCACCCTTTAGTCAGCCGCAACGCCGCTTGGCACGTTCGCATCGCTACTTATAAAGCCGGTCGCTGCACGAATGGTTTTGGCGGCATAAAGGATGCGTCTGTGACCCAGCCCTGGCAAAGGCAACAATGAGACAGTCTCATTCGTTTTCGCCATGAATTCTGCACCTGAAAACGGAACTTCCTTATCATCCGGCGCATGTAGAAGCAGGGTTGGCACAGCGGCCTGCTGCAACATGTTCGCGCTTTCAAACTCGGCCAGCGCGCGGCCGGCCAAAGGTCTCACAAGGCCGTCGAACAGCTTCTGAGTGCGTCCGTTGAGACCAATTGCCCGCCCAAACCCGTGAAAAATCCATTGCATGGAATGGGGTGCTGCAATGAGGACAAGCCGATCCAACGGCACTTTTGCAAAGGAGGGAATAAAACCCGAGGCTAGGACGCAGGCCACGGCACTACCAAATGAGTGAGAAATGATGCCGTGCCAGGGTCCTGTCTGCTGATGCAGTTCGCTCAGGGCATTAACGGCTTTCGGCAAATGCAACTGGCGCGCAGAAGACCCGCCATGGGCGGGCAAGTCCGCCGCCAACACACGAAAATTCTTTGCAAGCAGCGGGCCGACAAAACCCAGCATGAAAGCCGATTTTCCTGTCCAGCCATGCAACAGGACCACCGTCTTCGTATCCGCTGTAACTGTTGCGGGTTCAAACACATAATAGCGAAGTGTCTCATCCTTCGGCGCATCGTGCGTTTGATCATGTCCTGCATCATCAAAATTCGGCCCCTTGCGATAGGCCACATCCATCGCTCGCGCAGCAGACAATCGCTGCTCCGCCCGCTGCGTCATGGCCGCTTCCTTTTGTGACAAGGAACGGCTTCGGGGCGGCGTGCAAAACAGTTTGAAGGTTGTTTTCGCAGTCAGCGTGGGTGCGAGAATATTCCCAATCCGGACAGCAATCCGAAGCGCTTTCAGGCGTAAGGACTTCACCATGTGTCACATTCCTGCTTAAACGAACTCGGAAGGCATAGATAATGTTCAATATTGAACAAAGTCAAGCCACCCCGAAGGGTTTATGCGGTTGATGCAATCAATTTGGCATAGGATTGTGGACTTATCTGGGAGAAATTATGGAACAGGACAGTCAAGACGCGGAATTGGTCTGGAACCATCCACGCTTTCAAAATTGGATCGAGGTGCCTAAAGCCTATCAAATAGCACGAAGACTTCTATCGGAGGGGCTTGCCACCATTGATCTGGATTTGCCGCGTTATGATGTTCTGGCCACCATTCTGCGATTTCCCGGTCTGACCCAGCAGGAATTGGCTGACAAATTGCTGGTCGGCCGATCAAACCTGTCCATGCTGCTGCCCGACATGGAGAAGAAGAAATTTCTGGAACGCCGCGAAGATGAGGCAGACCGACGCCTGAAACGTCTCTTTCTCTCAGATGCTGGCGAGGAACTGGCACGTGCGGGACTTCGTGTTCACGTCAAGCTGGTGGACCACATGATGGCTCCCTCCAGCGAAGATGAATGCAAAGCGTTGGGCGACCAGATGCGGAAAATCCGCAAACACATGCTGGACTCACCATCACCGGAGTGGTGAACGCGCTGCAGGTCTCACCAACAGGTGGCTGCTCTGCAATGATCGCGCCGCCGCCACTTGGCAACGGCGCAATCCGGCCTCTTAGGATTTCTGCCGCGCAACCATCAGTTCGATGCGCTTCAGTTCCCTGATAATGCGATCAGCCTGCATTTGCGGCATCAGGCTGAGCTTGAGTTGGATCGCCATCAGAGCCAGCGTTGCCGCCGACAGGCCCCACTTCAATGCGGGCAGGGTTTCAACGGCCCCGAAGAATTGAAATCCGCACCAGACTGCCGCGATAAACATGACGGTCTGCACAATCATCAACACCCAGGTCACCCAGCCCAATTTGCCGGAGAACTGTTTCAGTCCAAGTGCGAAATAACCCAATTCTTCGGTCTGATGCAGGATGTCACGATCCTGCTCCTGAAGGGCTTCTTCAATCAGTTTGTCCAATTTATTCATCACTCTCTCCTTTCAGAAGATCTTTCAATTTCTCACGCGCATGCATCAGCCGGGTTTTGATCGTTCCCACCGGCACATCAAGCGCAACAGCAACTTCGGCGACGCTCATATCGTCCAGATAGAACAGGGCAATTGCAGCACCATGAGTGGGCGGCAGAGCCTCAATGGCGGCGCGAACCCGCGCAGCATCAGAGGCCTCATCAAAGTCAGGACTGCTGGCCTTGGCAGCGACATCACTTTCCACAACCAGTTCTTGCTCCAGCTTCCGCCGTGATGTCTTTCCCTTGATCAGCCCGGCACATTTTCGGGTGACAATCCGTGTTGCCCAGGCCGGGAAACTCATCGGGTCACGCAGTTTTGCAAGCCCACGATAAATATCTATCCAGCCATCCTGAACCGCATCTCTGGCTTCTTCACGATTGCCCAAAAGTCGGGTTGCGTGGCTCAACAAACGCGGACCACGCAATTCTACCAATCGGGCAAAAGCCTGCCTGTCTCCCAGCTTGGCGCTGGCAACAAGATAATCTTCCAGAATGCGGCTTTTGCGGCGCATAACACCTCTCATATTCCCGTTTCTGTAGATAAGGTGCGCTGTCAGTCCATTCCGGTTCAATCCGGAAGCGATTATTTTTGCAGGTCATCCTGATGCGCGATGATGGCACGCAAAGCGTCGGTCAGCCCATCCATGGCATCCGCGCCGATCAGCTGTCGATATTGACCCTCAATATCCCGCTTCACATCATTGGCAACCGTCATCGCGTCAAAGCCCAGTGCGGTAAAGCGAATGATCTTCCGGCGGGCATCATCCGGGTCGGGCACACGCTCTAAAGCACCGTCCCGCACCAGATCATCCAAATGTTGTTGCACCGCCTGTTTGGTCATCCCGGCCTTCGCAGCCAGAGCGGTCTGGGCAATGCCATTGCGGCCAATATGTTGCACCAGATTGCCACGCGCTTCCCCAAACCAGCCAAATCCCCGCGCCACCATCTGTGTGGTGAAACGGCGTTTCCAGCCTTCGGTCACGCGCCATAAATCCCACCCGATATGATCAATCAGCTCCGGTGCAGTGGTGGGTTTCATTTGGGCATCCTCACAATTTAGTCAAGTTACTTGACAGGTTGAACCGCCAAGCCTATTTGTCAAGTAACTTGACGATAACTTAACGGATAACGCACTCATGGACAAGCGCCAGTTTCTCTCACTCGCAACCTTCGGCCTCGGCACCTTGATCGGGGCACCGATCTCAAGAGCTGCCACCGGTCCCGCGATGCCAGCTCGATCTGTGACACAGGACGACGTTACATTCTCATGGTGCCACGACAACACTTCTCTGATCGGTACATTGAGTGCCCCCACCAATGGCTGGATCGCTGTCGGGTTCAATGAAAAACCGGCGCTCAAAAATACACGTTTCATCATGGCTGCCACATCGCTCTTCCCCATCCGGGCAGAAGAACACATTGCACGCATCCCGGACCATAAAACCGTCACAGAGCTTGGACTGAAACCGGCTCTCAAGCAGGCCCGAGGCAGCTACGCCGATGGCCGCTCACATCTTGAGTTTCAAATATCTCAAAGAATTGCGGGCCGACCCGCCCTCTCCCTTGCGCCCGGCTCCCGGGTGCATGTGATGCTTGCATGGTCGCAGGCAGTTGCGTTTGACCACCATTCCGCGTGGCGCAAACATTTTCCACTCACCCTTTAATCACAACCTGTAAAAGGAATTCAAAATGGTTCTCACCGGAAAAATACTTGCCATTCTCATGATTGGCTCCACCCACTACATCGATATTGGCAAAGACACTGATGCCGTCATCTATTATCCCAGCGAAACCGTCGCCCATATGACGCTTCCCGACGGCCCGACCCTCAAGGGCGATCTGAAAATCAACGAGACCGGCTATTTCGTTGAGTGGCAGGGCGGCCCAGCGGGCGATTGGCAAATCATCTATGAGCCCGGAACCTTCACCTATCACGGTCCAGACGGCAAAGCCGTTGGCACAATAACGAGAATTGTACCCGGCAACGCAGCGAATTTCTAACCTCAAAGATCACCCGGCTCTCGCGGGTCGGGTGATCTTCCCAACTGTTGCACCTTTCGGAACCGCTTCAGGGGCGTTATAGAGCCTCACCATCAGCCATCCGGACAACAGCAAAATGACATCAAACCATTCCCGCTATGATGCCATTGTACTTGGTGCGGGCGGTGCCGGCCTGATGTGCGCCGCCATGGCCGGACAACGCCACAAGCGCGTCCTGCTATTGGATCACGCACCGGAACCGGGCCGCAAGATCATCATCTCTGGTGGTGGCCGCTGTAATTTTACAAACATCCACACCGCCCCGGACCGTTACCTCTCCTCCAATCCGCACTTTGCCAAATCCGCTCTTGGCCGCTACACCGCCGCCGACTTTCTGGCACTGGTCGAGCGCTATCGCATTTCCTGGCATGAAAAGACCCTCGGCCAATTGTTCTGCGATGAGTCTGCAAAACAGATCGTCGCCATGCTGCTCAGTGAATGCGAAAAAGGCCGGGTGGATGTGCGCCTTGGCGCCACGCTGGGTGACATTACCCATGCTGATGGGGTGTTTCAGGTAAAATTCGGCACACAAACCGCATCGGCTCAATCTCTGGTCATCGCCACCGGCGGCCCGTCAATTCCCAAACTTGGCGCAACCGGCTTTGCCTATGATCTGGCACGGCGCTTCGGCCTCAAGATTATCGAGCCGCGCCCGGCTCTTGTGCCCTTCACATTAGGCGCAGATGAGGCTCTGTTTCGCGAGCTGTCCGGCGTGGCCACTGACATTGTGGCAAGCAGCGGCAAAACCAGCTTTCGCGAGGCTGCCCTGTTTACCCATAAGGGCCTTTCAGGTCCGGCTATTTTGCAGATTTCATCCTACTGGCGTCACGGCGAGAGCATCGGTGTCAACTTTTTGCCCGATTGCGCCACCGGCTGGCTGCAACGGGCCAAACGCAATAAGCCGCGCACCGGCTTCCAAAGCGCCCTTTCAGTGCATCTTCCGGACCGGCTGGCACAGACCCTGTCCGAAAAGCTGACAGACAATCTGGGCCTCAACAGTGAATTGGCCAATCTTTCCGACAAAAACCTGAGGAAGGCCGAGCAAAGCCTCGCCGACTGGCCCTTCCGTCCCAATGGCACTGAAGGGTTTGCCAAAGCGGAAGTCACCATTGGCGGCATCAGCACTGCGGAACTCTCATCCAAATCCATGGAAGCCAAGAAAGTGCCGGGCCTTTATGTCATTGGCGAAGCGGTCGATGTCACCGGCTGGCTGGGCGGTTATAATTTCCAATGGGCTTGGGCCAGCGGCTGGGCCGCCGCACAGGATATCTAGGCCAAAACCCCGCAGCAATAACGTCCGGAGTTCCGGACAGGATCCCATCGAGGTCCGTTGATCCCAATCAATGCAAAGCCCTTCACACAGCCTAGATTGTTGTGAGACATGGAGATGCGCATGAAGTTCCTGACAGCCTACGCCACCACAGAAGGCCAGACCCAGAAAATTGCCCGGTTCTGCGCTGATCAGCTCACCGATGCTGGCCATTCAGTCGAGTTGCTGAACCTTTCCGACGACGGCGAAATCGATATCCTGCGCTTTGACGCTGTGATTCTAGCGGGCTCAATCCATATCGGACACTATCAAAAGTCCCTGGAAAGTTTCGCAACCGCGAATCTACGCCACCTGAAACAACGCAGCACCCTGTTTCTTTCCGTTTCGCTGGCAGCGGCCGGACATGAAGAGGAAGACCGAATGGGTCTGGAACACTGTATCGACGTCTTCACCAAGGCCACTGGCTGGGTGCCAAACCGCATTGAACACATCGCCGGTGCATTTCGCTTCACCAGTTACGATTTCTTTCGCTATTGGGCGATGCGCTGGATTGCGTCGCAAAGGGACGGCGAGCCTGTCGATCCTCATAAAGACAAGGAATATACGGATTGGGATGGCTTGGCGGCCATGCTTGAAGACTGGAGCAACAACGTTCAACAACAGGGTGCACAAGCCTGAACCGCTTTCCCACATTAACCGTCCTGATGAACCGCCCGCAGCAATCCGTCGCGTTGCTCTGCACATAGCCGCATCAAAATCTGCGGATCGGCTGCGCCATGGGCCAGCACGATTGCGCCTTGCCAAAGCGCAATGCTCTGCTGCGCTGCCATCATGCCGTTGGGGTGCCCGGCCCGTGTCAGTTCACGGCCCAGAAAAGCAGTCAGCATGGTCAGCGCTTCAGTGGATTTACGAGCAGCCTTGGGCGCAGCTTCGGCAAAATCAGCAACCGAACGCGCAATAGGACACCCCGCCTTGGCGCGGCTCATGTGAGACTTTTCCAGCATATCAAAGAATGCGCCTATGCGGTCTCTTGATACTTTGTGGGGACTGGCCGTACCGGTGGGAAACCGCGTTTCAATATCGTCCAGAGCCGCCTGCGATCCTTGCACAAACATCTCGGCAACAGCGTCAGCCAGATCACGTTTGCTTTTGAAATAGTAATAGACATTGCCAACCGGCACATCCGCCTGCTTGGCAAGATCAGCAATGCTGGTGGCAGCAAATCCTCGGGACCAGAATAATTGCGCCGCCGCATCTTCCAGACGCTGCCGCTTTGAACGTCCAGATGGATCAACCAAGACCGAATCTCCCGTAAAAAACTTAGTCAGTCAACTGATTCTAAATCGGGATTTAAGAGAAAGAAAGGTAATTCTTCTCAGCCAAACCGTCTCAGCCAGACCGTCCAACTCACTCGATGATCGGCTCAGCCTCATCCAGCAACATGATCGGAATGCCATCGCGCACCGGGAATTTCAGCTTGGCTTTCTTGCTGATCAGCCAGTCGCCGCCCTCATCCAGCACCAGGGACGAACGCGACACCGGACAGACCAGCAATTCCAGAAGCTTCCTGTCCGGCTGCGTCATGCCAACAAATCCTATTGCAGCGGGCTGGTGCCGTCATCGCCGCGTGCCAGTTCCATTTCAGTAATGGCAATCAGCGTTTCAGCCCGCGTTTTCAAATCCGGTGCTTCCAGCAGCGCCTGCTTTTCCGCCGGTCCATACGGGCTCATCATCGACAGCGCATTGACCAGAGACTCGGTCGACGCCTCATTGATGCTGTCCCAATCTGCTTCCATATCATTGGCGTCCAGATAGTCGCGGAAGGTCGCCAGCAATTCATCCCGGTCCACTTCCAGTTCGGCCATCTCGCCATCAATATCGCCCAAAAACGGCAACACCGATATCCGCGCCTGACGGTATGGCGTCATGGTTGTCAGTTCCTGTTCCATCTGGAACCGGGCGACCCCCATCAGCGTGACAAGATAGCGCCCGTCACCGGATTCCGACCAGGCCACAATGCGGCCAAGGCATCCACTGGCGCACAAGGCGTTCGGGCTGCCATCGCCACTATCATCCAGCGCTGGCTGTATCATGCCAATCAGCCGGTCGCCGGCCATAGCCGCATCGATCATGGACAGATAGCGTGGTTCAAAAATGTTGAGCGGCATCTGCCCTTTGGGCAGCAGCAAAGCGCCGCTCAATGGAAAAATTGGCACGGAGGATGGAAAATCCTCCGCGCTTTCAAATGTTGTGTTGCCAATTTGCACTGACATGTCCGGCTCCTTCGCCTGAACCCGCCTTACGAGAACAGAAGCGCCGACAATTTGCGACGTCCTGCCTTTGTGGCCGGTTCCTTGGCACCCCAGGTTTCGAAGAACTGCAGCAATTGGGTCCGCGCTGCATCTTCATTCCAATCGCGGTCATGTTGGATAATATGGAGCAGTAGATCAGAAGCACCAGTCCTATCGCCACGTCCATTCAATGCAACCGCCAGATCGAACCGAACCTGATGATTATCAGGGTCTGCCGCCAACTGCGCTTCCATCTCTCCGGTATCACCCAGAGCTTCTGCCTGTTTCAGCAATTCAATCTTGGTTTCCAGCGTTGCCAGAGCCGGCTCTTCAGCCAGATCCGGCATTTGCTGACGCACCATATCCAGCAGTTCCAGCGCCTTTTCAGCCTGATCCGTGCCGATATAGCATTCCACCATGCCCACAAGCGCAGCTACTGTTTCCGGCTCGGCCTGCAAAATCGCTGCAAAAATCTGTGCAGCGCCGCCAAAATCTTCCGCTTCCAGAGCTGCCTGGCCCTGTTCCAGCATCTCATCAATCGGCGATGGCCCCGCAGGACCGGCCACCTTATCGATAAAGGCCGCAATCTCGCCTTCGGGAACCGCACCCATAAACCCGTCCGCCGGCTGCCCGTCCTTGAAGGCGACAACTGCAGGGATCGACTGGATGCCCATCTGCCCGGCAACTTCCGGAAACTCTTCGATATTCATCTTCACCAGCTTGACCCGGCCGCCCGCCTTTTGCACGGCAGCCTCAATCAGTGGCGTCAATTGCTTGCAGGGGCCACACCAGGGCGCCCAGAAATCCACCAGCACTGGCTGCTGTTTTGACGCTTCAATCACATCGGCCACAAAATTCGTCATGGTCGTGTCCTTGATCAGGTCACCGCCACCAGCAGCAGCGCCGCCGCCAATCATACCGTCAGGTGCGGGTGCAGCGCCCATCGAGGCCGATACGCCACCGGCATTACCCGTCATGGACGCGCCGCCAACCGAACCGCCCATCTGAAATTTCTCATCCATTATATGCTCGCCTGTCTGCCTATATTATCTATCTGTCACACCAATCTGCGTGTCACAATTTGACGTGTTACTGCTCAAAATGGGGTTTTATTCCCACACTGCAACCAATTGCTTTTCAACACATCTGCAGTCTCTCTACTGACGGTATAAACCCTATGCGCCCTGTGTGGCCAGCGCTGTAAAATCAAGTCTGTTGGCTGTAAACCCAATCGCCTCGACAAACCGTATCAGATCAGCGCTTTTAAGCGTCGTCGTCATGGTGTTTTCCAGCGGGTGAAAATTCACCTGCTCATGCCGCATCAACGCCTCATCCAGCCAAAGCGTGCAGCGCTTGTCTGCATCATTCATCAGCGCAAAGGGATTCACCGACCCCGGTGTCATGCCCAGAACTTCCATCAACAAATCAGGTTTCCCAAAGCTGAGCCGCTGCGAACCGATATGCCGGTGCAGCCCCTTCAGATCCACCTGACTGCCCTGCTCGGCCACCACCAGAAAAAGCTGCCCCTTCTTGTCCTTCAGAAACAGATTTTTGGAATGTCCGCCCGGCAATTCCTCATGCACCTTATGGCTATCCGCCACCGTAAACACCGCCGGATGCGATACGGTGGCATGCGCAATACCCAGCCCATCCAACTGTGAAAACAAGTCGTCTTTGGTAATCACCCGAACACCCCCTCAACAAACCGGCCCGCCAAACATCACTGCGATGTCAGGTCCGCGTGCACCATCCTGGTCGCGCCTGAAAGCCGCTCCTTAAAACCCTTTCATTTACGCAAATGAGGCAGATTGCAACCGGCACAACAGCATTTCCCGCCAGTGCTGGTAAAACACCCGCATTTACCCTGTCCGGCATCATTTGGGCTGCACACAAAAAACCTGAATCTTTAGCTTGCTTTTCCCAATATCTTACGCCATATGTGCCCTCGCAGCCAAACACGCTGTCATTACCCAAGGATGCGGGCGTAGCTCAGGGGTAGAGCACAACCTTGCCAAGGTTGGGGTCGGGCGTTCGAATCGCCTCGCCCGCTCCATTGTTTTTCTATTAAGCCCAGTTAGTTACGATATGGGCCACCGTCGGGTGGCGCATTGTCGTTTTAGGTGTCGCGGAATACTGCCAACACAATTCCGATTTTCCCCTCATTCCAAACTCCAATGTTGCCGATGTGAGGAAAGACTCGACTTACGATTAACCGCAATGATTTCGCCTGATTGTCCATTCGTTCGGCATGACCATCGCAGTTGCGGAATGGCAAACATCCATCGTTTCTGGTGGGAAGCTGTCTCCCTTGTAACTTGTAGTTTATGCGGTTGGGCTTTCTTCGCCAACGGTTGGTTGGGATTCCTCCGGTGGCATTTGCGCGAGGCGCTCAGCTATACCCCATTTGCTCACCCTAACCTTGTTGACAAGATTCTCATCCGCTATCTGAAGAAGAGCATCATTAGCTTTGCGCATTATCCCGACATTGTGGACGTCGGGACTTGTAAGTCTGTTGTACTGGGTCAAGGCGCTACGCATTACCGTAAAATCACGCCCTTTGTGGTGTTTGAGCACTCGGACGTACTCTTCAACTGGAAGAGCGGCCAATCGCACGGTAATATCTGTGTTGTGCCCGTCATCTGCAAGCATTAAGAACAATTCTTCAACTGGCGTCGAGGGTTTTTGTTGCTGCTCCAACGTCAACAGCTTTTTCTTGATGTCATCATCAAGACGGCGCCCAAATAGCTCCACGTCATCGAAATTATAAGCACCGCTCACGCCTTGCCACGCCTCGAGGTAAGCGTCCAGAAGCGTGTCGCCGTCCTCTTTCCGGTCCAAATCACGGAACAAGTTCACAACTGAAATCGTGTCAATAAGAGTGTAAAATTTTGGGCTCTTGGCAATACAGCTTTCAAAGCGCTATAGTTTCTCGTCTAGGTCGTCGTCGAAAGAGTCGCGGAACTCGCTCCATACTTGCCGAAGTTGTTGTGCGGCTAAATCCGCTTCAACCCTATGGTTCAATTCGGTCGCATGCTTATCAATGATTTCCTTGGTGAAGTAGCCATCCTCTATCCCCTTTAACAACGCGACGTCGAACTCATCGGTGTGGCCGTATCCATAATCGGCGACTAGCCTGATCCATCCCTGCTCCTGCTGGGAAATTTCACGTTGCTCACCCGACAAACTATCAGCAATTCCGCCCACTCGGTGAACTAAGAAATCCTTACTTGGTGCTAATTCCGGTTGAAGATGACACCAACCCATCAACACAATTGTGTTGGCGACGCTAAGGAATACGCCGACTTTGTGCTGCGCCAAAAGTGGTTCGATTTGCTGAACGAAGGAATACAGTTTGCGGATGACACGAACATTGTCGATTCCGAGCTTCGTAGTCCTTTCACCTACTATCTACTTAAGTTCATCGGTTCCATCCAACGCCTTTAGCGCGATATCTGCGCAGTCCATCGCAGTTGGAGCGAAGCGCAAATTGATGTCAACGACCTTCTCCAAATAACCCTCGAACGCGGCTCTATCTTCACCTTCAAGACGCTCTTCGTTCAACAGGATAACCACCTTGCAGTCCCGGTCTTCCCGAAGTTGGGACACTAATCCAAGAACGTCGGCACTTCGAAGGTCTTTGCCCTTGCGTTCCAAGTCGTCAATGCAAATGAGGCGCTTTCTGACGAGCATGTACATGACCGCAACCCCAGCGCTGGTGTAATTATCACCTAGGAAATTTCCGACAAAGCCGCCCAACTTCTTAAGCCTAGGGAATGTGCCGTTTACGTAGGATTCCACGTCCTTAAAGTCGAACGACTTACCAACCTGATCGACATCAATGGTCTGATAGATAATACCTTGCTTGAGGTCGGCGAGGCTGTTTGTGCCAAAGAGGGACACATAGGCGTACTTGTCTCGCGTAATCTTCTTATTGGCAACAGCCTCTTTAAGTGCCTCATCCCAACTGTAGGTTTTGCCAGTCCCCCAATTGCCGTGGATACATAGCACGCTGGCCATCTTTGATTCGAGAAAGCGCTCGATTTGAGTCTTTACGTTTTCGACCGACATGGGGTTACCTTAAATTACGTGGGTAGCAATTTTCATTCTCCCAAACTTTGCGCAATGGCACTAGTATCAAATATTATGTATAGGCGCGACGCTTCGAGCCAAATATAGAGATGCAAGGGCCAGCTCTATTGTCTTCAAAGGCTCTAAACAGTCATCTAACAAATTCTACTCATCTGTATTTAATTTCAAATGACCTTGATTGAGAGCCGGATACTAGCTTAAGGGTCAACTTTTGGTGGTTCTTCCTCGTTTTAGGTATTGCTAGATATCGCCAAAGCCATTCCGGTTTTCTCTGTTCTAAGCTAAAATACAGTCGAACAAAGTACCGGATCGGGTGTCTGAAAAAGATAGGAGAACACAGACATTCCTCTTGAATATCATTCGGACTTTGGATTGCAAGTTAGCGTGGGCGGTGAGGGTGACAAATTATGAAATAACTTTGGCAAATAGATGTAAAGCTGGAGGGGTATCTCAGAGGACCACGCCAAAGATAAGGTCTGGTCCACCAAGCGAGCGGTTCCAGTTGAAATTTCCAACGATGCCTCCTAGACCCTTCTATGCCGCACAACACAATGGGGACTTCGTGAGTATTTTCGGGCTTGTCTATTTTCTGCTTTTTTTTGGGGTGGCCACTTCAGCTTTCCAAGCCCACGGAATGCCGACAACACTCGCTGTTGCGATTATCGGCATATTCGGGTTCTGGGGCCCTACGAACAAAACCTATAGGAAGGTGTTTTTTGGTGATCGGGCTCTGAGTAAAACCAGAGTGGCAATTGGCGCTTTGGCAAATGTCGTGGTGGTCATGATCGTGACGGATTTCAGGCTTTCGGTCTTACAATATCTCGTATTGGCGCTGGCGTGCGGTGCGCTTTACTTTGATTTTGTGCGTAAGCAGGATGCATCCTAGCCAGGCGGGAACCCATAGAAGACGCCCTCAGGCAATCCCCATGATCCGGCCTCTGGATCCATCCAGATGATCGTTCAGCGCTTGAACCGCGCCTTCTTCATCGCCTGCCATAATTTTTTCCAATATCGCGACGTGTTCCTGAAACGCTCGAATATCCTGATAATTGTGCAGGCGGAAAATCAGGCGAGAGAGGCGTAGTTTGCTCAGGACGCGGGTCATCATGTCGTTGACAATTTCATTGTCCAGCGCTCCAATAAACAGCAAATGCATCTCATGATCGAGATCGGCGAATTCGCTGATTTTTTGAAAATTTGAAAGCTGTCGGCCCTGATCGCCGTCGCTTGCCGCTTTGGTCCGATCAAACAAATCCTGCACGCCAGTCATGTCAGCCTGTTTGAAAAAGACGCGCAGACCCTGGATTTCCAGAATTTTCCGCAGTTGAAACGCATCCGCCAGGAATTCTTCTTCAATGCCGAAAATCTGGATGCCGCGCTGGGGAATCAGTTGAACAAAGTTTTCCGCCTCCAACCGTTTCAGCGCTTCGCGCATGGGGTTCAGTGGAATATCGAGAATTTCGCAAAGCTCGCGCTGTGACACCATGGAACCAGGGCGAATATCCCCTGAAAACAGATGATCTATGAAAGCATGATAAGCCGCATCCCTAAGGGTCTGGCGGGGCTTACCAGCAGTGCCTGGGGAGCTCGGTGTCTTGGGAGTGCTTGACGATTTCATGATCATCTCCTGACTGTCAGCTACGACCTGATTATCCCATGTTGGAACAGTCCGGTATCGTCCGCCTTCAGCGCTGTTGTTGCTGTTCATCTTCTACGCGGCAATCACGGTCAATCTCAACAACGATGTATTGAACCGCTCGATAAAACCGATGGTAAACCCCTGCGCTAAGCCGTTCTCAGCCATGCTGCACAAGTTTCAGACAATCAGTTCCACAACAGGAAAGCAAAAATCGACTTGAATTACAACTGAGATGTCAGTAAAGATATCAGTTGTAATCATCAGGACGGCACATTGGCAACGCACCATACATTTCTGGGCTACCAACGACAGCAGGGCCAACCTGGGATTCGCAACACGCTGCTTATTCTCAATGTGTCCGGCCTCACCCAGCCAGCAGCCAGAAAGATTGAAGCCGCCTTGTCCGATGCCGTACTGGTGTCCATGCCGCATGGAAACGGGTTGACCGGCAACAATGATTTGCAGGTCAATCGCATTCTTCTCAACCTTGCGGCAAACCCCAATGTGGGCGCCATATTGGTCCTCAGTTCCGACAAACGAAGAGCCGCACTATTTGCAGACGCCCATTCAAAGCTCGGCAAACCCTTTGAATTTTTATCCCTGGGCGATTGTGATCGCGACATTATTGCGTTCACGGCCCGCGCTGTGCGGATCGCCGCCCGATTGCTGGTCGATATCAGCCGCCAGACACGCGAAATCTGTGCGGTTTCAGAGCTAACACTGGGCCTGCAATGTGGCATGTCAGACCCCTCATCCGGAATCGCCGCAAACCCGCTTCTGGGCGTCCTGTCCGATACTCATATCGACGCTGGCGGGACCGTGATATTCAGCGAAACGGCCGAATGGCTCGGGTGTGAACAATCGGTCGCGGAGCGTGCAGCATCCAAGCCTGTATCAGACGCAATTTTAAAATCTGTTTCCCGGCGTGAGCGCCTTGCGGTGGAGGCAGGCATAGATCTGTTGGGCAACAACCCCAATCAGGCCAATATTGATTCCGGCCTCAGCACCATTGAAGACAAGGCCATTGGCAGCATTGCAAAATCGGGAAGCCAGCCGATCAGCTCCATGGTGGACTTTGGCCAACGCCCAACAACGGCGGGCCTTCATGCCATGGACGGGCCAAGCTTTTCGCCCGAATCGCTGACCGGTCTGGCCGCAGCAGGAGCGCAGATGATTCTGTTCACAACCGGTTGCGGCAACAGCTATGTCAGCGCTCTTTGCCCCACCGTTAAAATCACCGCCAACCCGGACGTGGCATCAGCCCTCCCCGACCAGATTGATTTCGACTGTTCAGATTTGATCACCGATGACCGTAGTCTCGACGATGCAAAAGCCCGTCTGGAAGACGAAATCGCAGCCATCGCATCCGGTGCTCTCACCCTTGGTGAAGTGCTGCTGGAAGGTGATGAAGTCATCAGCCGTTTTGGGGAATCCCTGTGAGCAAGAGGGACGACCAGACCAGGGCACTCAAGGGAATGCCGCAGGACAATGTGGCTGTCATCCTCAGCGCAGCAAAATCCGGCGATGTAATCCAGTTGGATTGTCATGGCAACGTCGAAGCTTTGAGCTGCCTCACCGACATTCCTTCATTTCACAAAATTGCGACGGCCAGCATCAGTCAGGGGGGTGTCGTCATTCGCCAGGGCACGCCTATCGGCATCGCGATGAAAGCAATCGACAAGGGCGAGCTGGTGCATGTCCATAACATCAAATCGCAACGTGCGCAGAAAATGGCAGTCCTGTGAAACAGCCAAACATCATTTACATTCTCACCGATCAGCACAATCCGTTTGTCACCGGGTGCTATGGCGACGACATTGTGCGCACGCCAAACCTTGATCGTCTGGCGTCCGAGGGCGTGGTTTTTGACAATGCCTACACACCTTCGCCCATCTGTGTGCCCGCGCGCATGTCTCTGCTGACAGGCTGCTATCCGCACAATCAGGAGTGCTGGACAAACAGCGACATCTTGCCGTCTGACCGGCCCACATTCGCCCACGCTCTGGGCGCTGCCGGATATAAAACACGGCTTGTGGGCCGCATGCATTCCATCGGCCCGGACCAGTTACGTGGCTTTTCAGAACGTTTTGTTGGTGATCACAGCACAAACTGGGTCGGCGGCGCGGCGCATTCTCTGGGCATTCTGACGGGCACCAGCGGACCTGCGCGCGTCAGCATCGATAAATCCGGACCCGGTCAATCTTCTTATGAGATTCACGACCATGATGTGGTCAAATCCTGTCAGGATCTGTCGTCCGTCATTGCCAAAGAACAGGTTGCACCTGATGCTGCGCCATTCTTTTTGCATGTCGGCCTCATGCTGCCGCACCAACCCTATGTCGGCAATCAAGATCTGTTCAACTACTATTACGACCGCATTCCCGACCCTGAAATCAGCGCGCCGGAGCCAGAGGACGAACACCCTTACCTGCGGGCCTGGAAGGAACAAACCGATACGGCGGACATCTCTGCGGAGGATACGCGCAGAGCACGCGCGGCCTATTATGCGCTGGTTGAAACAACGGACCGCATGATCGGGGACATTCTTGAAAGTTACCGGGACAAAGGCCTGCTGGAAAATACCCTCATCATCTACGTGTCTGATCACGGCGACCAGATTGGCGAGCGTGGCCTGTGGTGGAAACAGACATTTTACGAGCAGTCCGTTCGCGTGCCCATGATCCTGTCATGGCCCGGCATCATTCCAACCAATGAGCGGCGGTCACAAATCGTCAATCTGGTAGACATTGCGCCAACGCTTGTTGAAGCCGCCAACAATAATCAGGACGGTGAAGCTGATCAGATGCCCGAAATTGACGGGTCTGGTCTCCTACAGCTTGCCATCGATGGGCACGCGCCATGGAACAATGAAACCTTTTCTGAATATTGCACAGACGGAATGAACAAGCGGATGCCGGAAAAAGTACAACAGCGCATGATCCGCTCTGGCCCCTGGAAGCTTATTTACTATCACGGCTACCCCTCCCAGCTTTTCAATCTGGAGGATGATCCGCTTGAAACGCAGGATCTGATCACAGCCCCGGACCATGCTGATCTGGTGCACGCTCTTCAGGAGAAAATCCTGAAAAATTGGGACCCGGAGCAGATTAGTCGGACCATGGAACAGAGGCGCTTGCGAAAAACAATCCTGTCAGAATGGAGCCGCCAGACAAAGCCCGCAGATACCTATCGGTGGGCCATCAACAAAGACGACAATTGGCTCGATTCATGAGGGTGGCGCATGACAGATTTTACGTGCGTGAAGAACGCCAGCAGTTGGGTAGCCAATTGCAAACTCATAAGCATTTAACTAAGATGTCAGCTGCGTGCACAGTATCGGATCATCAGGTAGAACCCCAAATCTACCAAGCCGGTCGGGGGCTGAACACAAGCCGGGGCACGACATTCAGACAATCAAATTTGGCAATTTTTGGTCGCGTATTATCGCCGCCCGCCATTGCCGGATCACCCAATCGTCTCCGGGGATTGGAACCTGGAACTTTATCGAAACGAATTATCAAAAACCCAAGGGAGGAAGTTTAAATGAAACAGTCATTCACCAGAAAAGTTGCGATAGGTGTCGCAGCAGCCGTGATATCTGCGACAACTGCGTTCGCAGAATATCCGGAGCGGCAGATAGATTTGATCGTGCCATTTGGCGCAGGCGGCGGCAGCGACCGTGTGGCCCGCATTGTTGATGGCGGCTGGACCGGCGAAACAGGCACAGGCTGGAACTTCCAGTACAAGCCGGGCGCAGGCGGGGCAATCGGTTCAAATGCAATCGCCACGGCCCGCAATGATGGCTACACGGTTGGCATTGTGAACCTGCCAAATCTGGCCATTCAACCCATCTCGGGTGCAGCGACCTTCGCACTGGATGACTTCACCTATCTGGGCCGTGTCAATGTCGACCCAATTGCCCTCGTTGTCCCCAGCGACAGCCCTTATACGACGCTCGAAGACTTTGCTGCAGCCGCCAAGGAAAATCCGAAAGTTCTAACACTTGCGATTACCGGCACGCTTGGCACCGCCCATATTGCGGCGCTTGAAATCATGCGCGGATCAGAAATCGAAGTAACGCTTGTGCCAACACAGGGCGGCGCCAATACAGTCGCGCGTGTTGCAGGCGGACATGTATCCGCTGGCATCATTGGTGCTGGCCTTGCATCCCGTCAGGAAACCTTGCGGACATTGGCCATTTCTGGTGGTGAACGCTCAGCGGCCATGCCCGATGTGCAGTCTTTCTCGGAAGCCGGTTATAATGTCGATGCCGTAACCTCCCGCATCTTCGTTGGGCCAAAAGGCATGCCGGATGAAGCTGTCAGCTTCCTGCGCGAAAAGCTTGGAGCTGTTGCACAGAACGAGGAAATTCGGGCCGAGTTCCTGAAAAGCGGTCAGATTCCTGTCTGGCAATCCGGCGCAGATCTCGAAGTTGAGGTTCTGGCAATGGGCGATGAAATCCGCGCCCTCCTCGTCGAGTTTGGCGTCCTGAAATAAAAGGCACAACCCTGGCCGCCTGACTTTTGGTCGGGCGGCCAGGTTGGGGTGCGGGTCAGGCTGCGGAAGCCAGAGCCTGCGCCCCATTTTCAAAGGCGGATTTCATGGACAGCATTTTATCTCTGACAGGGCTTTTGGAGGCGTTGCAGCCATCCACACTGGTGCTCATTCTTCTGGCAACCACCTTCGGGGCCATCATCGGCGCATTGCCCGGCTTCAGCTCGGTTATGGCCATTTCGTTGCTGCTTCCAGTTGTCCTGCCAATGGACCCGGCCGTCGGCCTGATCCTGCTCGGCTCCATCTACATGGGCGCCATGTATGGGGATGCAAATTCCGCCATTCTTCTCAACATTCCTGGCACCGCGTCTTCTCTGCCAACCACATTTGATGGCTACCCGATGACCCAGCAGGGCCGCGCTTACGAGGCGCTCCTTGCAGCTCTTTTCGGCTCCGTTTTCGGCGGCATTGTCGGCATTGTCGTTCTTATGCTGGCATTTACCGCGCTCGCACGCATTTCACTTTTATTCGGCCCTCAAGAGTATTTCTGGATCACGGTTCTGGGCCTCACAACGATTGCCAGTCTCAAATCCGAAACTCTCGTAAAAGGGCTTCTGGGCGGCGCCATCGGTCTGGCGATCAGCATGATCGGACTGGACCCATATTGGGGAACGCCGCGCTTCACCTTTGGCTCAAGCCATCTCATTGCGGGCGTAAACCTGATCCCCGCATTGCTGGGCCTGTTTTGTCTGGCGCAAATATTGGAAGCGGCCTCCGGCGGCGAACGCACCAAGCCGGCACATCAGTTTCAACGCAAATCATCTGATCTGAAACTTGTCTTACGCAAAATGCTTCAGCGGTGGGATGTGATGATCCGCTCCAGCGCGATCGGCATCCTCATTGGCATTTTGCCGGGTGCAGGCGGACCCATTGCCTCCACCATTTCCTACAATGAAACACGCCGATGGGACAAAAACCCCGAAAAATATGGCAAAGGCGCTGTTGAAGGCGTTCTGGCCTCTGAAGTTGCCAACAATTCGATGGTTGGTGGCAGTTTGATCCCCATGATGGCACTTGGCATTCCAGGCAATGTCAACGCCGCGGTCATCCTTGGCGCGCTCCTGTCATTCGGGCTGCAGCCGGGGACAGCACTCCTCAATGACAGTTCCGGCACAGCTTTCACCTTCATGTTCGGTCTGCTGATCTCCAGCATTGTTCTTGCACCCCTGGGCTATTTCATAATCGTGCGTCTTGGCACGCAGATATTGCGTGTGCCTGCCGCAATTCTCACGCCATCCATTCTGGTGTTCGCGACCATAGGTGCCTACTCCGTCACCAATTCAATGATCTCGGTTGTCATCATGATCGTCATGGGCATTGGTGGCTATTTCCTGCGCCGTGTTGGAATCGAGGCAGCACCCATTGCGCTAGGCCTGATTTTGGGACCAATCGCTGAACGGGAATTCACGTCTTCAATCCTGATTGCACAAGCGCAAGGCAGTTATCTGACACTCGTCATGCGGCCGATTTCCGCCGTAATCGTCGCCCTGTGCCTGCTGTCGATCATCTCGCCACTCATCGCCGCGCGCAGGCAACGCAAAAACAAGGCTGCTGCCGGAGAAGCGACCGATGCTTAAGCGTGATCATTTCGATGCCTTGTGCGGGTTCTTAATTCTGGCCGTAGCTGCATATCTGATGCTCGAAGCCAGCAAAATAAATGCACCTGCACACGTCTATCCCCTTGTCATACTCACAGTGGTCATAGCCCTGGCTGCCGTTTCAACAGTCTCAGCCATTCGGCGCGTGTTTCGCTCGCGCAGCCAATCTGCAGCAAACCCGCTTGACCAAAGCGAATCAACGAAGTCCTTCAAAATCTGGGGAATTCTCGTTGCCGTCATCCTCTATGCATTCGGCATGCAGTTTGACTACACACTTTCAACGGGCGTGTTTCTGTTTGTAATGTTTCTGACACTTGGCCCCGGCCAAATGACTGCTGCAAGAATTATCAAAAGCCTCTTGATGGCCGTGGCCATGACCATCTTTCTTTATCTGGCCTTCGCGATCTGGCTGAACGTGTCAGTCCCGAATATCTTTCGACAATAAGACTGAGCTCTGTTCGACCAAACCCGCGATCCACCATCGGAACCGCAACAAGGCCTTCAAATGAAGGAGACCGTCGCCAACACACAGAAATTGCGACCTTTTTTCCGCATGGCACCAGTCTTAAGTGTATTTGCCAGAATAACGCACCTCATTGGAACGAGACTTGTTCATAAGCCAGAACCTTCAATAAGCCCCCTCACCCGCCTTAACAGCAACTGCGCGCACCTTCACGAAACTTGCTAGTTTTTCTACAAATGGGTAGTGATCCTGAATGCAGATTCTGGACTATTCACATAACCCAATGCTTGTTTTTGCCTCGCTTCTTGTGGCGATGATGGCGGGTTTTACGGGCCTCTCCCTGACAAAGGGACTGTCCGAGCGGAACATTATGCACCGGAAAATTTCGGTCGCGTTGGCTTCTGTCGCATTGGGTGGCGGCATATGGTCAATGCATTTTGTGGCGATGCTCGGCTTGCAATTGCCCATCATGTTTTATTTTGACGCAGCCATCACGCTGGCCTCGGCACTGGTCGCAATTCTGGTGGTTGGTGTTGCCTTGCTGATCCTGCATTTCCGAAAACGCACACGCACTACCCTCGTCGCAGCTGGCACTATCGTAGGGCTGGGCGTGCTGGCCATGCACTATATCGGCATGTCAGGACTGCAATTATGTCAGGCGCTTTATACCCCGTCTGGCATTGCTCTGGCGATTGTGTCTTCCTGCGCGCTCAACATCGCGGCTTTTTCCATTGCCTATGGCAAACGAACCAATCGCAACATCATCGTTGGAACGCTGTTTTTTGGCTTCGCGGTTTTTGCTGTGCATTTTGTCGCCATTGGCGGAACTGATTTCGTGGCCATTGATGTTCTGAACGAGGTTGGTCCACTCATCAGCAAGGAAGTCATGGCCATTGGCGTTGTTTTGAGCAGCTTTGTCCTGTGTGCAGCATTCCTTTTGACCGGCATTACTTTTTCAGCGCCCTCGCAACCTGCTGCACCTCAGACCCAAGTGAACATTGCACCGAAAGCCAAGCAAGAAACCAATCAAGAAGAAGCTGGCAAAACCGTTGAGCCAAAGGCCTCGCTAATGGCGGTTGATGAAAGTGTCATCGAGCAAACCACCAGTGTTACAGCGGCCAACAAACAAATCCCCTATGAGCAGGGCGGTCGCACCTTCTTTGTCGATGTGGACGCCGTTGCCGTGATCCGGGCGGAGGGTCACTACACGCATCTCTACACAGAAACCGACAAACTGTTCTGCGTCTGGTCAATCACCGAGGCTGAAAAACGTCTCACGCCAGGGCCCTTTATCCGGACCCATCGCAGCTTTCTGATCAACCCGTCCTTTGTCACAGGCTTTGAACGTCTCAAGGATAATGGTGTTTGCCATTTCAAACTTGCCAGTCTTGAGAAAGTTCCAGTGAGCCGGTCGCGCCTGCGGGCGGTCCGAGACGTTCTCGGCATATGACCAGCGCGCATTTCGTGCGTGCCAATTCGCATTTCGTGTAGAAATTCTCTCGTTTCACTCATAAGCGAGTGCCGCAAGGCGCAGCCGCGGTTAGCGTTCTCCGAAGCAAATTAAATTGCAAGTCGGGGAGGACCAGCAATGATACCAGCAGCATTCGATTATCATCGACCCACGAAAGTGGAAGATGTGATCGCCCTTTTGGAAGAACACGGCGATGACGCCCGTGTTATGGCGGGCGGGCACAGCCTGATACCCATGATGAAACTTCGGATGGCGGACATTCCACATCTGATCGATCTTCAGGATGTCAGCGGGCTCGGCGGAATTTCCATCGAAGGCGGTCGGATCAAGCTTGGTGCCATGGTCACCCAGCACGAGATCATCAATCACGATGGGCTGGCATCTGCTGCGCCAATCCTGCGTGAAGCTGCCCTGCAAATCGCAGATCCACAGGTGCGCTACATGGGAACAATTGGTGGCAATGTCGCCAATGGCGATCCGGGCAACGACATGCCAGGACTGATGCAGTGCATCGACGCACAGATCGAACTGATCGGCCCCGGCGGCACACGCAGTGTTGCTGCGCGCGACTATTATGAAGCGGCCTACATGACAGATCGTGAAGATGACGAAGTTCTGGTGTCGATCAGCTTTGCAACACCTTCAGGTGGCCATGCTTATGAAAAGCAAAAGCGTAAGATTGGCGATTATGCCACGGCAGCGGCTGCGGTTCAGATAGTCAAGGATGGTGGGAAAGTCGCATCCGTCTCAATCGCAATGACAAATCTCAGCGACGTGCCGGTCTGGTCTGAAGCTGCAGGCGCCGCATTGGTGGGAACCACATGTGACGCAGCTGCGCTTAAAGCCGCCGTTACCGCCATGCTGGAAGACATCGATCCATCGGAAGACAATCGCGGCCCGGTGGCCTTCAAACGCCATCTGGCAGGCATCATCCTTTCACGTGCGGTCACACGTGCCTGGGATCGGGCGTAAGGAACAAAATCATGACAGAAAAAATGCAAGTCAAACTGAACGTAAATGGCGAAGATCGGGAGTTCCTTGCCGAACCACGCGAGCTGCTGATCTACGCGCTACGCGAACATCTGAACATCACCGGACCCCATGTCGGCTGTGACACCTCGCATTGCGGGGCTTGCACGGTGACATTGAACGGTAAGTCCGTGAAATCCTGCACCATGTTCGTGGCACAGGCCAACGGTGCAGAGGTCACCACGATTGAAGGGCTCGGCAATCCTGCAGCGCTGCATGTGCTGCAGGAAAATTTCCGCGAGCATCATGGTCTGCAATGCGGTTTCTGCACGCCGGGTATGATCACCCGGGCTTCCAAACTTCTGGAAGAAAACCCCGACCCCACCGAAGAAGAAGTCCGGTTTGGAATGGCAGGGAATATCTGCCGCTGCACAGGCTATCAGAACATTGTGAAATCCATCCTTGCTGCGGCAAATGAGATGAATTCCGCGAAGGAGGCTGCAGAATGAATGACATGACTCCTGAGCGCGATGAACGCGCCGCCAACCTCAAGGGCCTCGGCTGTTCGCGCAAACGTGTGGAAGACGCACGCTTCACCCAGGGCAAAGGCAATTATGTCGATGACATCAAATTGCCCGGAATGCTGCACGGAGATTTCGTGCGCACACCCTACGCCCATGCCCGCGTCGTTTCGATCAACAAGGATGCTGCAATGGCCCTGCCGGGCGTTGTTGCGGTTCTGACAGCAGAAGATCTGGCACCTCTTGGCCTCCATTGGATGCCAACACTGGCCGGCGACAAACAAATGGTACTGGCCGATGGAAAGGTGCTGTTTCAAGGGCAGGAAGTTGCCTTTGTCGTAGCCGAAGACCGTTATATCGCGGCAGATGCTGTTGAGTTGGTCGAAGTGGAATATGAAGAACTTCCAGTTCTGACCGATCCGTTCGAATCGCTCAAATCGGATGTGGTTTTACGCGAAGATCTCGCTGGCCAGACTGAAGGCGCCCATGGTCCTCGCAAGCACCACAATCACATCTTTACCTGGGAACAGGGCGATGAGGCTGGCACCAATCAGGTGATGGACAATGCCGAGGTCGTCGTGACCGAAAGCATGTATTATCACCGCACGCACCCATGCCCGCTGGAAACCTGTGGCTCTGTCGCCTCGATGGATGCGGTCAACGGCAAGCTGACACTCTATGGGACATTTCAGGCACCCCACGCCATCCGGACAGTGGTGTCTCTGATCTCCGGTATCGAAGAGCACAATATTCGCGTCGTCTCGCCCGATATTGGTGGTGGCTTCGGCAACAAGGTTGGCGCCTATTCGGGGTATGTCTGCTCGGTCGTGGCCTCCATTGTCACTGGCAGGCCGGTGAAATGGGTCGAAGACCGCATGGAAAATCTGATGACCACGGCCTTTGCCCGTGACTATTGGATGACCGGTAAAATCTCAGCCACCAAAGAAGGCAAAATCACCGGACTGCATTGTCAGGTGACAGCCGACCATGGTGGGTTTGACGCCTGCGCTGATCCAACCAAATTTCCAGCCGGGTTTATGAATATCTGCACCGGGTCCTATGACATTCCGATCGCCTATCTGTCGGTGGATGGTGTTTACACCAACAAGGCACCGGGCGGGGTCAGCTACCGCTGTTCCTTCCGCGTGACCGAGGCGGTGTATTTCATTGAACGCATGATTGAGGTTCTGGCCATCGAGCTTGATATGGATGCAGCAGACCTGCGCCGCCTCAACTTCATCAAAAAGGAACAGTTCCCCTACCAATCCGCCCTTGGCTGGGAATATGACAGTGGTGATTATCACACCGCCTGGGACAAGGTGATGAAAGCGGTCGATTACGACGGCTTGCGCAAAGAGCAGGCCGAACGTGTCGAAGCCTTTAAACGCGGCGAAACCCGCACATTGATGGGTATTGGCCTGTGCCACTTCACCGAGATCGTAGGTGCGGGTCCGGTCAAGAATTGTGATATTCTTGGCCTTGGCATGTTCGACAGTTGCGAAATCCGTATCCACCCGACCGGATCGGCAATTGCGCGGCTTGGCACGATTTCTCAGGGTCAGGGTCACGCAACGACATTTGCACAAATCCTTGCCACCGAGATTGGCCTGCCTGCGGACAGTATCACCATTGAAGAAGGTGATACCGACACGGCCCCTTATGGGCTGGGTACCTATGGCTCACGCTCCACACCGGTAGCGGGTGCTGCTACGGCCATGGCCGGCCGTAAAATCCGTGCCAAGGCGCAAATGATCGCGGCCTACCTGCTGGAAGTTCACGACAATGATGTGGAGTTCGATGTGGATCGGTTCGTCGTCAAAGGCGCGCCTGAGCGCTTCAAAACGATGAAGGAAATCGCTTTCGCGTCCTATAATCAGGCCATACCGGGACTTGAGCCGGGGCTTGAGGCGGTCAGCTATTACGATCCGCCCAACATGACTTATCCGTTCGGTGCCTATGTCTGTGTGATGGACATTGATGTTGATACGGGCGTGCCTGAAATTCGCCGTTTCTATGCGCTGGATGATTGCGGCACCCGCATTAATCCGATGATCATCGAGGGGCAGATTCATGGCGGACTGACCGAGGCTTTCGCCGTCGCTTTGGGGCAAGAGATTGCCTATGACAAACAGGGCAATGTCAAAAACGGCACGTTGATGGACTTCTTCCTGCCAACAGCCTGGGAAGTACCGAACTACGAAACCGACCACACTGTCACCCCAAGCCCGCATCACCCGATCGGAGCCAAAGGTGTTGGCGAAAGCCCGCATGTGGGTGGTGTTCCGTGTTTCTCAAATGCGGTCCACGACGCCTTCCGCCCCTTTGGGCTGAAGCAGACCAACATGCCACATGACCATTGGCGGATTTGGGAAACAGCCAATAAACTTGGCTTGCATGATTAAGTGAACGCTGGGCGGCCTTTTGGCCGCCCGCCACCAATCGGGTATCAAAAATGAACTGGAACGCCCTGCAAACCGCTTTGGCGGACGAAGGCTATGTCGCCAATGACGATCTGGCCATGGCTGTGCATCTGTCCATGGCTCTTGGTCGCCCATTGCTGCTTGAAGGCGCGGCTGGAGTCGGCAAGACCGATCTGGCCCGTGTCCTCAGCACTGTGCAAGACACCCAACTGATCCGCCTTCAATGCTATGAAGGACTGGACGCCGCGCAAGCGATTTACGAATGGAATTATCAGCGACAGTTGCTTTCAATTCGCGCAGCAGCCGAACATGGTGAAACCGGGCGCGTTGTCGAAGAGCGTATTTTTTCCGAAGAATTCTTGCTGGAGCGCCCTTTGCTTAAGGCAATTCGACAGGATACGCCGCCGGTTCTGCTGATTGACGAGATCGACAAGGCCGATGAGGAATTTGAAGCCTATCTGATGGAAATTCTGTCAGAATTTCAGGTGACGATCCCGGAACTCGGCACAATCAAAGCAACTTCTCGGCCCATCGTCATTCTGACCGCGAATGGAACACGGGATCTCAGCGACGCTTTGCGCCGCAGATGCCTGTACGCCCATATTTCCTATCCGGACCGAACCACAGAACTGGCCATTCTGACCGCTCGCTGCCCAGAAGTAGAAGCGGCATTGGCGTCTCAAATCATCGGTTTTGTGCAGTCACTGCGCAAAGAGGATCTGGAGAAAAAACCCGGCATTGCCGAAATGCTGGACTTCGCCGCCGCACTGATGGGTCTTGGAATTGCAGATCTGACCCAGGACCCAGTGGTACTGCAGGCGAGCCTGGCGACGCTTCTCAAGACCCAGACCGACCGCGACAACATCACAACCGAAATTTCCCAACGCCTGGCAGGGAAGGCTGCATGAGTCAGGTAACAAAATTCGCTGCCCGTGACCCAGGACCTGCCGCCCGCATGGCCGGGTTCATGGCACATTTGCGGTCCAACGGTCTGCGACTGGGAGTTGGCGAAGCAAAGGCCGGGCTTGAAGCACTGACACATACGCAGGCCGCCAACCCCAAAGAGGCCCGCCATGCACTGCGCGCTGTCTTCAGTGGTTGTGCAGAAGATGTCGAACGATTTGACGATCTGTTCAATGCGTTTTGGTTGAACGGCGGACGGGTTGCTGAAAAAACCATGCCGACCACAACAACCGGATCCGACAGCGTGCACACCTCACGCAATGCCAAAGGCGGGGAAGCAGCCAGCGGTGCTGGTGCGCCCACAACACCTGATGGTGGGGAAGACGAAGCCGAGACCGATGGAGAAGGCAAGCTGGTCTCCAGCGTAATTCGGTCACTGACAAAGAAAGATTTGCGTGATCTGGTACAGCCGGAAGACATTGCGGAAGCTGAAAAAATCGCTAGGCGTTTGGGTGCAGCCTTACGCGACCGCCGCTCACGCCGCCGCAAACATGCCCGCAAGGGTGACCAGATCCATTTCCGAAAACTGATCCGGAAAAGTCTGTCGACCGGTGGCGAGCCGCTGCATTTGCCTATGAAACACCGCCCTGACCGGCCGCTGAAAATCGTCACACTCTGCGATGTATCCGGGTCAATGACCGTATATGCCCGTGTGTTTCTGTCTTTCATTGCCGGCATGATGCGCTCTGATGATGCAGCCGACGCCTATCTTTTTCACACCCGCCTGGTCCGCATCGCAGATGCCCTGCGTGACAAGGATGCACTGCGCGCTTTGGGCCGAATGTCCGTGCTGGCGGATGGCTTTGGCGGAGGTTCCAGGATCGGCGCTTCATTGATGCAGTTTTCAAAAACCTACGCCCGCCGATTTGTCGATGGGCGCACGGTCGTTCTGATCCTGTCCGATGGCTATGACACCGACGCGCCTGAATTGCTCGGCGACGCTCTGGCAAATCTGAAAAAACGTGGATGCAAAATCATCTGGCTGAACCCGTTGAAGGGCTGGGATGGTTATGAACCCGTCGCGCGGGGCATGGCAGCTGCCCTGCCCCATCTCGACCTGTTTCGCCCTGCCAACAAGCTGGCGGATCTTGCAGCGCTTGAGCCCGAATTGGTGCGCTTATGACCCCCGCCGAATTGACAGACGCTGACATTGCCGAACTTGCACAGGAAATGCGAGCAAGCGGTGAACCCTTTGCAATTGCAACAGTGGTACGCACGGCCGGATCAACCGCCGCCAAACCCGGTGCCAAGGCGCTTTTGGACGCAAGCGGAACTATTCTGCAGGGCTGGATCGGTGGCGGCTGCGTGCGCGGCGCATTGGCCAAGGCCACCGATCGCGCAATGAAGGACGGGCAACCCCAGCTCATTTCCCTGCATCCACAGGACGTGCTGGATGAAAAGGGCGTTGCAGCCGGGGACGATGTAGAAGGCATGCGCTTTGCCCGCAATGGCTGCCCGTCCAAAGGCTCAATCGACATATTTGTCGAAATGATCTTGCCATTGCCAGAATTGATGATTTTTGGATCTTCCCCGGTCGCCTTGTCACTTGTGACATTGGCCAGAGAGTTTCAGTGGACACTCGCGGTAGGCACCTCGGACATGCAGTCCCGCGCGCTTGCGACTGGCGAAAAGCGCATGATCGTCATCGCCACACAGGGCAAAGAAGACCTTGCAAGTCTTCGCACAGCGCTTGCTATGCAGGCAGACTTTATCGCCTTTGTTGGCAGCCGCCGCAAATTTGCGGCCTTGGCACAAAAACTGGCCGATGAAGGCATTTCACAAGACCTTCTATCCAGGGTCAACGCGCCTGCCGGACTGCCAATTGATGCTGTTACACCACAGGAAATAGCGCTTTCAATCCTCGCTCAGCTGACGCAGGAACGCCGCCGGCACCTGCGCGGCGCGGGGGATACAGATGCATAGAAGCACAGCCATCATTCTGGCAGCTGGCCTGTCACAGCGCATGGGGCCAATCAACAAACTGTTGATCCCTATAGAAGGCGTTCCGATGATCCGCCGGTCTGTTACAGCTTACCTTGGCGTTTGTGATGGCCAGGTAAGTGTTGTCACCGGTTACCAGCGCGCGGATGTTGAAGCAGCCTTGCATGGGCTGGACGTACAATTCGTTTTTAATCCTGATTTTGAACAGGGTCAGAAAACATCAGTCGCGGCCGGACTGGCCGCATCGGCGTCGGCACAGGACACATTTATTGGTCTTGGGGATCAGCCGTTTCTAACCGCTACTCATCTGGTTTGGTTGTTAGAGCAACATCGCACAGACAAGTCTCCCAAAATTACAGTGCCGGTTCAAAACAAGGCCCGCGGAAATCCTTTGATCATCCCCGTCGATCTGAAAGCGCGGCTTCTGGCTGACCATCACAATCCGGGATGTCACACATTCACCCGTGAGAACCCAGGTCTCGTGAATTTGGTCTCAACCCAAACCACTGCTTTCTTCCACGACATTGACACACCCCAGGAAGTTGCGACTTTGCAGGTTCAGGAGGCGGCGACATCATGAGAGCTCTGATAGCCTGCTTGCTGAACCGGCTCCCAAAACCCAATTTGAGCAGAGAGCAGGCCGAAATGCTGGCCTCGATAAAATTCCCCTGTTGTTAATAAGGAATTCCCCATGGAACTGAATGATGAAGTCACGATCAACGCCCCGAAAGCGCGCGTTTATGAGGCATTGAACGACCCCGAGATACTGCAACAATGCATCCCCGGTTGTGAGGAACTTATACAACACTCCGACACGGAACTGGAAGCTAAAGTGGTTCTGAAAGTCGGCCCTGTCAAAGCGCGCTTCAATGGCAATGTTCAGCTTGACAAGTCAGGCGCGCCGGATGCGTTTTCACTGTCTGGTCAAGGCAATGGGGGAGCTGCCGGTCATGCCAAGGGTGGAGCAGATGTGATCCTTGAGGAGGCTGACGGAGTCACCACCCTTAAATACACCGCCAAGGCGGAAATCGGCGGCAAACTGGCTCAGCTTGGTGGCCGGTTGATTCAAAGTACGTCCAAGAAGCTCGCTGCCAAGTTCTTCAAGAAGTTTGCAGAAGTTGTTGAGATGGCCGAAGCCTGACGATGGCCGACTACGCCGACCTGCAGTTTCTTGAACATGCTGAAGACATTCTTGCCTATGTGCAGGACTGTCAAAGCAATGTGGTGCCGTGTGCATTATGTGTCGTCACGAATGTGTCTGGAGGGTCCGCTCGATCTGTTGGAACTTTGGTGGCGGTGCGGGCCGATGGCGAGATGGCAGGCTATGTTTCGCATGGATGTGTTGATGCCGATCTCCGTTTGCAGGCACAGGCAGCGATTGAAGCGGCACAACCACGCCAGCTTATCTACGGCGCCGGATCTCCATTCATGGATCTGCAACTGCCATGCGGCGGAACGGTTGAAGTGTTGGTCGATCCGGCACCTGATCCAGAGGCGTGCATATTTGCCCTTCAGCAAGTGCAAAACCGCCATTCCATTGCACTGAATTTCACGGCCGAGGCCGGGCTCGTATCAGGCACCACGCAGCAGGCCCACACCGGATGGATGGGCGATAAATTCATTGCATGGCACCCGCCCGCATTGCAGCTCATTCTTGCAGGAACCGGTCCACTCATTGCGGCGGTTACCGGAATAGGCAAATCCATGCGACTGCCGATTTTCTTGCTATCGCCTGATCCGGCAGCAGAAGACCAATTGGCCGGTTCTGATCGGGCAAATTTCGTGCATCTGAAAACACAAGACGCACACCTGGATTTACCGCTCGACAATTGGACCGCCGTTTTGCTGCTGTTCCACGATCATGACTGGGAGGTCAGCCTCCTGTTGGCCGCACTGCAGGGAAACCCTTGCTACATCGGCGCATTGGGCAGTTCCCGCACCCATCACCAACGCCTTGCAACCCTCAAAGCACTCGGCATGACAGACATGGATCTGGCACGGATAACAGGTCCGATTGGCATCATTCCAGCAGCCCGTGATGCCCATACTCTGGCTCTATCGGCATTGGCTGAAATCATTGATACCTACCGGCAAATGCTGGCGTTGGATGTTGCTCTGCCAAGCACTCCAAGATTGCAGCTCAAGGCTTAGAGCCCAATTTAAAAAGCTCCCGGTAATGGGCCCAAAGACCGCGCCATTCGCTACATGGTTTAGACGGCTTCTTAAACCAATAACCTATACTTGGATCAACGGGGGCGAATGGGAAACAACCCCGAAACGTCCGACTCCCGCTTGACTCGGCGCAGAGCCTTCTTTAAGGAAAATGTACTTTGGTATACCAAAATACCAAAACCTGACTGCTCAGCAGGATGGGTAAAGCTGCAACCGGGAGGAAACTATGAAAGACACCAGAAAACTGCGCGCATTGACGCTGATTGTTGGCGCATCGACACTTGCGCTCACCAGCTTCGCGCCTCAAGCACAAGCTCAAGACTACCCTTCAAAGACAATTGAAGTCGTCACACACGCCGGAAATGGCGGCGGTACCGACGTCACCACACGCATGATGATGCTGCGCGGACGCCGCGAATTGGGCGCTGATATGGTTGTAGTCAACAAAGGCGGTGGCGGCGGCGCTGTTGCCATGGATTACTATCTCACGCAGCCTGCCGACGGTCATTCCATTTTGACATTCACCATTGGTCACGCAGCGACGCTGGCCAAAAATGAAACCAAGATGAAACTGGAAGATGTGCGCCCGATCGCACGCGGGACAGATGATCCCCAGATTCTCATGGTGAAATGTGGTGCCTACGCAGGTGCGGCCGATTTTGTTGCAAAACAAAAAGAAGAGGCCATCATCTACGGCACAACCCATTTGGGCAATATTGATGATGTTTCCGCTTTCATGTTCACCAAAAAGGGCGACATGAAAACACCAAAGATCCTTCCATTTGATGGCGGTGGCGAATTGGCCACCCAACTTGTGGCAGGCGCGGTTGATGTTGCTGTTCTGAACCTGGCGGAAGCTGGTAGTCAGATCGATTCAGGCGATGTCTGTCCGATTGTTGTTCTGGCCGATAAGCGCATGTCAGCATTGCCGGATGTTTCAACAGCCAAGGAAATGGGCATCCCGGTCAGCTTCTCGACCGTACGTGGATTTGTCGTCCATAAGGACACCCCCGATGATGTAGCCGCAAAGATTGAAGAAGCCCTTGTAAAATCCATGAACCATGGCGTCTATCAAGGCTTCCTCGTCTCGGTTGGCCTTGATGCTTCATCTGTCGCCGGATCAGAAGAATGGGGCAATCAGTTGCAGACCATGGTGACAGATATGTCAGCAGCACTGAAAGAGCTTGGTTTCATCGAGTAAACCAAACCAGACCTGCTTCCACACCAACTGCCCCTTGATCCTGGATCAGGGGGCAAACCGGGCTGCGTCATGAAAACACCACTCAATCCTGACAGGCGGGCCAGATGGCTGGTTCCGATCTGCATCATCCTCTTTTGCATTGTAGCGATCTACTTCACCACAACATTCAAGAAGATGCCGCCAATCCTGAAGCGCGGTATCCAGCCGTCTGATTTCCCTCAGCTGGTTTGTCTGCTGATTGTCAGTCTGACCCTGTTGATGGTCTGGAAGGACCCGGTAAAAATTGTTGAGCGTGTCACATCCAAATCATGGATGACCATGGGTCTGATGATTGGGTTTGTGGCCTTGATGCAGGTCGATCTCTTTCTGGCTCTGGGCGCATTTGGGGCCACATTGACCATGTTGTGGGGAGAACGCCGTCCGCGGAATATTGCCCTTGTGGGCATCCTCATTCCGACCACGGTTTTCTTTCTCTTTGATCTCGTCTTCAAAATCCGCTTTCCCCGCGGATTACTGACCTCCCTCTGGTACGGATGAGCACAATGGATGCTTTTTTTAACGGCTTTCTGGCACTAACCGATCCTAGTCTGTTGCTATTGCTGGTCGCCGCGACCCTTGGCGGTGTTATCATCGGCGCTTTGCCCGGATTGAACGCCACAACCGGCGCAGCACTGCTCTTGCCCTTCACCTTGACGATGGAGCCGGTTGCAGCCATTTCGATACTGACTGCAATCTATTGCTCGGCAACGTTTGCTGGCGCAATCACAGCCATCCTTATCAACACACCCGGCACATCTGCCAGCGCAACCACCTGTCTTGACGGCTATCCCATGGCCTTACGCGGCGAAGCGGGCCGAGCCCTTGGCATGGCCGTTGTCGCTTCGACCATTGGCGGCGTCCTGAGCGTTATCTGTCTGATGATTGCCGCGCCGGTTCTAGCGCGTGCCGCCTATAATTTTGCACCACCGGAATATTTCGCACTGACATTGTTCGGCCTGTCCATGCTGGTCAGCGTTGGTGGCGGTTCGCCGATCAAGAATCTCATTGCAGGCGCATTCGGCATTCTGTTGGCAACAGTCGGCGTCGATCTTCTGACATCCGTCAAACGCTTTACCTTCGACGTTCCACAACTCCATGAAGGCATCGGTTTCGTTCCGGTCATGATCGGCGTATTTGGAATTTCCGAATTGCTGTCCCAGGCCTCCGCTCTGCATCAGAAGCGTGAACAGGTCACAATGAAGGCCATCAAACTGCCTTCCATGGCGGATTACAAAAAGGTCTGGAAAACCATTCTGCGATCCACCGGCATTGGCACCTTCATCGGTATTCTGCCAGCGGAAGGGGCAACCGTTGCCTCCATGATCGGTTACAATGAAGCGCGGCGATGGTCCAAGACACCCGAAGAGTTCGGCAAAGGTGCCATTGAAGGCATCGCAGGATCAGAGGCCGCGAACAATTCCGCAACGGGCGGTGCCATGGTGCCGACACTGGCTCTCGGCATTCCCGGAAGTCCAACTGCGGCGGTTATTCTGGCCGGATTGCTGGTCCATGGTCTGCGTCCTGGTCCTACAATGTTCACCGAACAGGCGGATTTCGCCTTTGCCATTTTCTGGTCGATGCTTTTCGTAAACCTGCTGTTTCTGGTCATTGGCCTTTATGGGGCAAAGGTATTTGCGCGGGTCACCCTCATACCGATCCGCATACTTTGGCCCAGTGTCTTCATCTTTTCCATTGTCGGTGCCTATGCCCTGGATCAATCCATGTTTGATGTCTGGATTGCCATCGTTTCCGGGATCATCGGCTACTTCATGCGGGTCTACGGATTTTCCGTCGTACCTCTGGCGATCGGCCTGATATTGGGCGGCATGCTGGAGCAGCGCCTTGGACAATCCATGGTGATGCTGGACGAGCAATGGTGGCTGATCGCTACCCGGCCCCTTTCGGCATTCTTCCTGATTCTCACCGCTATTGCCCTGTTTGGGCCAGCCCTGTGGAAACTGATCACAGGGCCACGGCCAGCGTTTAAAAAAGGTTCCTGATCATGAGTCGCATCAAATCCATTCGCACCCGGGTCTGGAACTGGACCGGTCCAACCGTTCCCCCGCAGGGCAATTTCTGCACCAATGCATCAGATGTGTTGTGGGAGCGTGGCGATGCCATGTCGTCTTTTCGATTTTACCAATGGCTGACGTGCGAAGTCGAAAGCGAAGATGGCACAATCGGTATCGGGAATGCGGCCCTTGCACCGGTCGTGGTCAAAAAGGCCATCGACGAATATTACGCCCCTTTGGTGATTGGCGAAGATCCCTTTGACTATGCCTATATCTGGGAGAAAATGTACCGTCGCACTCATGCCTGGGGTCGCAAGGGCATCGGTATGACAGCCATTTCGGCAATTGATATTGCGATCTGGGATCTGATGGGCAAGCAAGTCGGAAAGCCTGTTTTCAAGCTACTGGGCGGGCGCACCAAGGAAAAAATCCCGGTCTATTACTCCAAGCTCTATGCAGACTCGGTGCCAGCCATGCAACAAGAGGCCGAAGAGGCCATGAAAAACGGCTACAACGCCTATAAGTCACGCTTTGGCTACGGCCCAAAAGACGGCATGCAGGGCATGCGCGAAAATCTGAAGCGCGTTGAAGCACTGCGCGAGGTCATTGGTTATGACAATGATCTGATGCTGGAATGCTATATGGGCTGGACGCTTGATTACGCCAAACGCATGCTGCCAAAGCTTGAAAAATATGAGCCGCGCTGGCTCGAAGAGCCAGTTATCGCCGATGACGTGGCGGGCTATGCCGAGTTGAACGCCATGGGCATTGTTCCCATATCAGGCGGCGAGCATGAATACTCAATCATTGGCTGCAAAGACCTGATCGAAAAGAAGGCCGTCAGCATTTTGCAATATGACACCAATCGTGTCGGAGGCATTACGGCCGCGCAGAAAATCAATGCCATTGCGGAAGCCAATCAGATTCCGGTCATTCCCCATGCGGGCCAGATGCACAATTATCACCTGACGATGGCCAATGTGAACTGCCCCATCAGCGAATACTTCCCGGTCTTTGACGTGGAAGTCGGCAACGAGCTTTTCTACTATATTTTCGCGGGCGATCCGGACGCAGTCGATGGCTATCTGCAGTTGGATGATGACATGCCCGGTCTGGGAATCTCCATTTCAGACAAACATCTGAAAAACTTTGAAATCATTGAATAAGCTCAGGAGCAGCATTCATGGCAAACTTTCAAGGCATCTGGCCCGTCGCGCCAACCCCGTTTGAACCCGGGGGTGCAATTGATGTCGATGGCATGAAACGGGTTCTGGATTGCATGATCGATCAGCAGGTCGATGGAATTTGCATTCTCGCAAATTTCTCCGAGCAATTTCTCATCACCGATGAGGAACGCCGGATTCTGACCCACACATCTCTTGAACATGTTGCGGGACGCATTCCAGTCATTGTGACCATCAGCCACTTTGCCACCGACATTGTCGTCGATCGCGCACGGGAAGCCAAGGAACTGGGCGCTCAAATCGTGATGACGATGCCCCCTTATCACGGGGCCTTGATGCGCGGCACCGCCGAGCAGACCTTTGAGCAATTTGCACGTGTCGGGGAAGTCGGCATTCCCATCATGGTGCAGGATGCACCCCTGTCAGGTGTTGATCTTCCAGTGCCATTGCTTGTGAAAATGGCGCAGGAGATCGAGATGCTGAAACTCTTCAAGATCGAGTGCGCCCAGACAGCTGGAAAATTGCGCGCGCTGATTGCGGCAGGTGGCAGCGCTATTGAAGGACCATTTGACGGCGAAGAAGCAATCACCCTGATGGCTGATCTTGATGCGGGAGCCACAGGTTCCATGACATCTGCCATGATTCCGGACCAGATCAAGCCCGTCCTGACCGCCCATGCGGCAGGCGACAGACAGCAGGCGATGGCCCACTACGCGCGGGTATTGCCGGCGATTAATTTTGAGAACCGCCAATGCGGATTTCGCTCCGCCAAAGCGGCAATGATGGAAGGGGGCGTGATCAAATCAGATTTTTGCCGCCATCCAATCGCACCTTTGCATCCAGACACAAGGCAGCAATTATTGGAGTTGATCCGACCGCTGAACCCCGTGGTTTTGAATTGGGGGGCCTGACGTGAGCAAAGTTGCAAACCTGAAGGGTCTGATGGGAACAGAAGGGCGCGTATCTCGAAGTCTCAGCCTTGCTGAAGATGCCGCCCAGACCCTGCGCAGCATGATCCTTCTGGAAAAGCTGCCACCTGGTATCAGCCTTCCAGAGCGCGATTTATCCGAGGCGCTCGGGATCAGCCGCACGCCCTTGCGTGAAGCCATCCGCCTTCTGGCGGGCGAAGGGCTGATTCAGTTTACAGCGGCGCGCCGGCCATTTGTCGCCAATCCATCTCTTGAAGAAATCAACAATTGCCTGCGCGTTCAGGGCGCCTTGGAAGCGCTTGCCGGCGAGTTGGCCTGCATCCATTGCAGCGATGCCGAGTTACGCGAGATTGCAAACACCAATGCTGCAATTGCTGAAGTAAACACAGATGATGGAGACGGTAAGCTGGCTGGGTTTCAGGCAGATATGCGATTTCATCAAGCCATCGTTCAGGCTGCAGGAAATCTGCCTCTGGCCGAAACACATGCCTCCTATAATGCACGTCTTTGGCGCGTACGATTTCTGTCCTCTCAGCGCCGCGCAGGCCGCGACAGCACGCGCAAGGAACATTCTGAAATCGTTGCGGCGCTGACCGCGCGGGATGCAAAACGAACGGCGCAGGCTCTAAAAGCCCATTTGAAAACAGCCGAAACAAATATTGCTCAGGCTCTTAGCGAGCGTGAATCCACCTAACAACGGAAATGCCCATGAACCGTCCCAAAATTGCAATCGTCCCTGGTGATCCCTCCGGCATCGGCCCGGAACTGATCGCAAAACTGCTGAACGAAGACGGTGTTCGCGAAGCGGCCGATATAGTGCTTGTTGGTGATGCCCATTTATGGCAACGCGGTGCCGAGCAGGCTGGCCTGCCAGTGGAACTGAACACATTGCAAGAACAAGACCTGCCAGATTTTACGGGCCTTTCTCATCTTGATCTCAACACCATCCAGCCTGACGAGGTGGAAATAGCCACTGTATCCGTAGCAGGCGGCACAACCTCTCTGCGTTGCCTCGACAAGGCTATGGATCTGGCAATAGCAGGGCTCGTCGATGGAATTCTGTTCGCCCCATTCAATAAGGGTGCCATGACGTCAGCTGGATTGAATGCAGAAGACGAGCACCGCTATATGGCCCGTTATCTCGGTTTTACCGGCTATCACAGCGAAATAAATGTGCTCGATGACATCATGACCACACGTGTAACCAGCCATATTGGCTTGAAGGATGTTGCCGCCAACATCGATCAGCCAGGCATATTACGTGCGATCACCCTGGCATCAGACACATTGAAACGCGCCGGGAAAACGCGACCGGCCATTGCTGTAGCTGCCCTCAACCCACATGCTGGAGATAATGGCAAATTCGGCCGCGAAGAGATCGACATTCTGGAACCTGCGGTGCGCGCCTGTCAGGACAAGCAGATGAATGTCACAGGACCCTGGCCATCTGACACAGTCTTCCTGAAAGCTATGCGCGGCGAAGTCGACGCTGTCGTCACCATGTATCATGATCAGGGCCAGATCGCGATCAAGCTGTTGGGCTTTGAACGCGGTGTGACTGTTGCTGGTGGTCTTCCCTACCCGATTGGAACACCGGCCCATGGCACTGCCTTTGACATTGCAGGCCAGAACAAGGCGAATGTCAGCGCAACACGGCAAGCATTTAATTTGCTTGTCCGCATGGCCCAGACACATCGAGATCAGCGCTCAGCGGCTTAGAGCGCTTCCTGTTTTACAGAACCGCGCGGCGGCTTTGATGATCTCGACTCAATTGGAAGGTTGAACAGCAGCGTCTGTCAGCTTGCCCAAAGCACCGGCCATCATCGCCAGTGATTTCAGATCGGCAGGAACCTGGTAGGTTGCGGCAATCTGCTGAGGATCATGATAGGCCACCATCGTATCGCCCGCAGCATCTTCAAAAATGGCAACGCGGATCGGCAAATCGAGACCAGCCATCGGGTCGGCCTGCATGATGGGTGTCCCGATCCTTGGATTGCCAAAGACGAGCATCTGATTGGGCTTCAGTTCAGCATCAATACTGGCGGCCCCTGCTGCATGGTCAACTCGTGCAAAAACCGTCGCGCCCGCTTTTTCCACCGCTGCAACCAGCCGGTCCATTGTGTCAGCAACAGAATGTGGACTGCTTTTCGTAATAAGCTCTGCCGCATGGGCGGAAAAGGAAGCGACCGTCATCGCCAGAACCAGAAATAAAGTCTTCATGGGATTCTCCGTAAGGTACAAATGGAAGCCAGACGTCGAACAGCAACATGCATAAGCGTGTTCACACTGAGACAACGCAGCTATCACAGTCATATTTCAACCGGAAATGTGGGTTCATAGTGTCAGAGGGGAAAGAATCTCAGGCCGCGATCCCGGCTTCCGCATTCAACCGCCGGAAACCGGTCTTCAGCGCTGCCACGCATGTTGCGTCAAATGCACTGCCAATATCCTTTTCCAGAATCTCAAACACCTTTGCAATCGGCATGGCACTCCGGTAAGGCCGCTCGGCGGACAGGGCATCAAACACATCTGCAACGGTAAGAATACGCACTTCCAGGCACAGTTCATCGCCCGCCAACCCGCAGGGATAACCCTTGCCATCCAGCCGTTCATGATGCGCACCGGCAATCGGAGCAATGTCGCTGAACACGGAAATTCGTTCCAGAATTTTCTGGCTCAGGCCCGGATGGCTCTTAACGGCCACCCACTCGTCTGCGTCCAACCGGCCCGGCTTGTCCAGAATCTGATTGCTGACAGCCAGCTTGCCAAGATCATGCAGCATCGCGGCCCGCCGCAACCAGCGCCGATGATCATCAGCCAGGTTCAACTCCTCGGCAATGATATCTGTATACAGCGTCACCCGGTTGCTGTGATCAGCCGTGAATGAACTTTTTGCATCTACAACATCGGAGAACGCTTCAGCAATTTCATCCAGATAATCTTCATCAACCGGCTGCGAATGGTCGGCTGGAAGCATGTTGAACAAATGTTCTTCCAGATGCTCTCCAGCAAGAACATCCCAAAACCGGCTATCTTTCTGAGCTTCCAGGAAAGCATCCACCAAACGCGGATCAAACCATTTTCCTGAGCGGGATTTTACTTCCTTGATCGCCGCTTCCTTATTCTGTTCGGTTGCAAACACGTCAATAACTTGCGCCATCAAAGCAATATTGGAGATCGTCGGAATGTCTTTGCCCTTGCGTGCTTCCGGCAGGCCGGAGCCATCCCAATGTTCATCAAGCGATCGGATGCCATCTTGCACACGTTTTGAAAACCGCATTCTGGCAGCAATATCCGCACCACGTTCACAGCGGGTTTCAATCAATTCCTTTGCCAGCTCACCACCATTCTGGATGACATTGACCAAAGCGCGAATACGCTCGCTCAAACCGGATTCCAAACCTGTTTTGGCAAACACGAAGCGCAGAGCAGAGCTCATGCTGCCATCAACAGTTTTAAAATCTCGTTTGAAATGGATGTCGTCGGTCAGGTAGAGGCTGCAAACACGGGCAGCATTGCTGCTACAGCCCAGATCTTTCAGCAAAAGCGCGTAGAACAGATCAGCCGTTTCATCGTCATCACGACCAAGTTGCAAGCCAATTGAAGAGCCGATCCAACAACACCGCATGCAGTGCCCCTCTGGTTGACCTTCAGTCAGATCAAGCGCGTAGGAGAGTGTCCCAAGCAACTCTGCCAGATTTATCGTCTCAATTTCGTGTTTCTTGTAACTTGATTTCACGGCACCCACCCATTTTCCCTCGAGCCAAATTAAAGCCGAAGTTTTAACAAGTGCTTGTCATGAGGCATGAACCGCTTAGTCCCATGACCGCAGCGACATCAGGTCGCGGAGTGCTACAGCGCCGCTAGAGTGCGCCGCTATCGTGCTCTGGCACATCACCAATTTCAGCCATCTTGGCATCCAGTTGCCGCGTCATGTCCTGCACAACATCTGAATAGGCTTGATCCTCAACCACGTTGAAAAGCTCAAGCGGGTCTTTTTGGCAATCAAACAATTCCCACTCTCGGTCTTCACCACCATGATTGGTCCCGGGCAAATCAAAGCCCTCACTATACCAGTAAATCAATTTGTAGCGTTGATCGCGAATGCCGTAATGCGAATAGGCATTATGGTCCGGATCGCGGTGCATCCAATAGCGGTGATAGGCCAATTGCGACCAGTCTTCGGGCGTATTGCCACTGAACAGATGGCGCAAACTCTTACCTTGCATATAGGAGGGCACAGTCAGCCCGGCATAATCCAGAAAGCTGGGAGCGAAATCCACATTACACGCCATATCGTCACACACTGTTCCAGCGGCAATCTCTTTGGGATAGCGCACCAGAAACGGCATCTGAAAAGACTCTTCATACATGAAGCGCTTGTCGAACCAGCCATGCTCACCCAGAAAGAAACCCTGATCAGACGTATAGATGACAATTGTATCTTCAGTCAGACCTTCCCGATCCAGATAATCCAGCATCCGACCGACATTTTCATCAATGGACGCGATCGTTCGCAGATAGCGTTTCAGATAGCGCTGATATTTGAAATGCGCCAATTCAGCCTGTGTCTCAAAGGTGAAGACTTCTCCTGTTGCCCGGTCAATCAAGCGCAGATCTGACGGGTCCTCAGGATGCGGTATCTTGCGTTCAATATCGCCATCCTTGACCCGAATGCCGACTTCCGACCCACCTTCCGGCTGCACAAGACCCAAATCCCGGTATTTCATATCATCCCGGATGCGCATTTTTGCTTCGCTAGCGGCCTTGGCGCGATTGCGATAATCATCATCAAACGTATCTGGAACCGCAATGTCATCCTGATAAAGGCCGGCATGTTTGGGATGATGCTCCCATTCCCGGTGTGGTGCCTTGTGGTGACACATCAAAAAGAAGGGTTTTTCCTGGTCACGCGCATCCAGCCAGTTCAGACATTTGTCCGTAATGACATCCGTCACGTAGCCCGGCGCTTCAATATCTTCGCCCATCTCAATCATATAGGGATCAAAATACTCGCCTTGACCCGGCAGAACGGACCAGAAATCAAACCCGGTTGGCTCATGCGCCTTCCCCTCACCCAAATGCCATTTGCCGACCATTGCTGTTTGATAACCACCTGTTTTCAGATGCTTGGCAACATTCGGCAGACGATTGTCGATATGGGTTTCCAGCGTTGAAACGCAATTGACGTGATTATAGGTACCGGTGAGAATTGCAGCTCGGCTGGGCGTACAAATTGAATTGGTCACATAGCAATGGTTGAGGCGCATGCCCTCATTGGCAATGCGGTCAAGGTGGGGTGTCTGATTGATCCCGGCACCATAGCAACCAATGGCCTTGGATGCGTGATCATCAGCCATGATGAACAGAATATTGGGTTGTTTCGCCGTCACAGTTTTCCCCTCAACAATCTCAAATAATGCAAGCTGATCCGGCAGTACCGGGTTTTCCCAAGGCTTGCATATGATTCAATGTTTCTGAACTCTGGGCAACGCCTTGCCCGTATCCGGATTGAACGCATGCAACCGCGCCGGCGCAATTCGAATCCCGATTTGATGACCGCGCTCAGGATGGTCTACGCCACCAACACGGACCAGCATTTCTTGGCCGACAACGGCAAGGTTCAAAAGGGCATCAGCGCCCAGCAGTTCGGCCAAACGAATATCGGCATCAAAACACCATGGGTCATCTGCTTTGCTGTCCCGCGTCACCACTTCAATATCTTCAGGGCGAATGCCAAGCGTCACCGATTTAAGGCCTGCCGTATCAAAACCTTTCAAATCCGGAATGGCAAAGGATGAGTCCTTGCTCTTCCAGCCATTGTCACCTGCGGGCTCGATATTGATAAAGTTCATTGCAGGACTGCCAATGAAGCCGGCTACAAATATTGTTGCCGGGTGATCATAGACTTCGCGCGGCGTTCCAACCTGTGCCACAACACCGGAATCCATGATAACGATCCGGTCCGCCAACGTCATGGCTTCAACCTGATCATGGGTCACATAGATGGATGTCACACCCAGCCTTTCATGCAATTGCTGCAACTCCATGCGCATACGCACCCGAAGCTTTGCATCCAGATTGGACAGCGGCTCATCGAACAAAAACACCTCTGGCGTGCGCACAATGGCACGGCCAATGGCAACACGCTGGCGCTGGCCACCAGACAAAGCAGCTGGCTTGCGTTCCAGAAAATCGGTTAGCCCCAACATGTCAGCCACACCACCAACGCGGCGCTGAATTTCATCGGCTGGCACGCGCTGCAGCTTCAGGGCCATCGCCATATTGTCAAAGACGGATTTATGCGGATACAGCGCATAATTCTGAAACACCATGGCAACGCCCCGATCCTTCGGATCAACCGCATTCATGACCTTGCCACCAATTTCCAACGTACCTTTTGAGATGCTTTCCAGCCCGGCAATCATCCGCAAGGTGGTGGATTTACCACACCCTGACGGGCCAAGAAGCACCAGGAATTCACCGTCATTGATAGTCAGATCGAACTCATGGACGGCGGTCACCGAACCATAATTCTTGCCGATCTGTTGAAGCGAAACAATTGCCATGATTGAACGAAGTCCTGAGCGTTATTTACCGGCACCGGCGGTCAGCCCACCGACGATCTGTTTTTGAAAAATAGCCGTGATGATGAGGATCGGTATGATCGCAATCACCGTGGCCGTTGAAATGGTTTCCCATGGGAACGCGTATTCGCCGGGATAAAGCGAAATGCCAACCGGCGCCGTGCGCATGGCATTCTGGGTCATCAGAACCAGAGCCAGCGGAAACTCGTTCCAGGAGAAGATGAAGACAATCAGACCGGTTGCCACAAAGCCGGGCCAGGACAGCGGCAGGACAATCGTGAGAAATATCCGCAGAAAGCCCATCCCGTCCATGCGGGCGGCCTCTTCAATTTCCACTGGCAGCGTCGCGAAATAGCTGGCCAACATCCAAACGGTAAACGGCAGAAACAGGCCAGCATGCGCGAGAATGAGTCCGGTATAGGTGTTCAGCAATCCAAGCTGCAGAAAATTCTGAAACAGGGAGGGAAGCAGCGACACCGGTGGGAACATCGACACAGCCAGAATGCCAACCATCAGGAAACCCGCAAATTTCAGGTTCAACCGCGACAGCGCATACCCGGCAAGGCCACCGAAAACCAGTGTCAGGGCGGTGCACCCGACACCTACAATGAAACTGTTCAACACATAGCGCAGCAGTTCGGGCGACTGGGTGATGATTGTCCAGTAATTTTCAAAGGTGACGGGCGACGGCCAGTATTGCGGCGGCCAGGCATAGATCCCCGCTGAAGTTTTGATCGATGTCAGAATAAGCCAGACAATCGGGAAAAACGAAATCACAACCGAGATAATCACAAGCAGATAGAGGCCAAATCGGGGACGCTTGGTCATCGGTCAGTTCCTTGTCCGCAGGACGAAGATATAGGCAAGGCTCATGGCAAAGATCACCAGAAACTGAACCACCACAATCGCAGCGCCGAAATTGAAATCAATGAAGTCAAAGATCACCTTATAGGCATAAAGCGACAGGCTTTCCGTCGCGATCACCGGCCCGCCATCGGTCAGATTGAAGGGCAGTTCAAACGTGCGCAGCGCATCCATCGACCGGATAATCAGGGCGACCAGAATTGGCCCTTTCAGCAATGGCAAAGTGATCTGCGTGAATTCCTGCCAGCGGCTCATCCCATCCATGCGCCCGGCTTCATAAAGATCACGGGGAATGGATTGCAGACCCGCCAAAATAATCAGTGCCATGAAGGAACTTGTTTTCCAAACGGCAACAACAACCATGGAGAACATGGCAAGCCATTCATCGCCAAGAAAATTGATTGGCCGGTCAACAATGCCGGACTGCAGGGCAACCGCATTAAAGAGCCCATAATCCGCATTATACATCCAGCGCCACATCAGCGTGTTGAGCGCGGTGGGCAATGCCCATGGAAACAGCACCGCCAGACGCGCAATTCCTTTGCCACGGAAGCTTTCATTCAACAGAACGGCCAACCCGATGCCCAGCATCAGCTCCAGCGGAATGGAGATTGCTGTGAAAGTAAAGGTCACAGCCATTGAGTTCCAGAACCGCTCATCGCCCATCAGCTTTGCGTAATGAGCGAAACCAACAAATTTATAGGGTTCAGACCCATCAAGGCTGGATTGGCCAAAACTCAGAACAACCGATTGGATAATCGGATAGATCAGAATAATTGCAATCAGCAAAACCGTTGGCGCCACGAATGACATGCCTGTCATTTGCCGTCGATGATCGAGGCTATATGCGGCGTTCATGAAAGGCTCCGTACGCTAAAGAAGATGAAAAAAAGAAGTCGCCCCGGACTTGGGAATTCAGTGCCAGTGGAAGAGGTGACACCGGGAATATTGTCCGGGGCTGTTTTGGATCAGAAGACAGAACAGCAGAACCACCCTGTCTTCTGATTTTCTATTCCGGGACTTATTGACCCAGGATTTCCTTGACCTGTCTTGCCGCATCACCCAGTGCCTCTTCAGGCGTTTTGCGTTGATGCAGAGCATTGGTGATTTCAAGCTGCATGACTTCCGACACACGCGGATACAGATTACCGGTCTGCGCGGAAGGACGCACAACACCAACATCATAATTGGCACCAAGCTTAGCCAGAATACCGGCATTGGCCAGCTTTTCATCCGTATAGACATCAGATCGGCCAGGCGCACGGTTTGCGTCAAGCGCCGCTGTCAATTGGCGGTCATAGGCGGTGAATGTCTTGATCAGCTCAGCCGCTTTTTCCTTGTTCTCGGAATTGGCATTTACAGCCAGCAACCAGCCACCCATGGCAGTGGAATGTCCATCTGCATGACCTTCGAAGTAAGGATTACGCTTGAAGTCAAACTTGCCGGCAACCGGGCTATCGGCAGCGCTCAGTGGAGCATGTACAAAATCCTGCACCATCAAAAACACGGCACGTCCCTGCTGGAACAAGGTGCGCGCATCATCAGGACGCATATTCAGGATCGATTGTGGTGCGATTTCATGTGTGTGCAGAATATCGACCATGGCCTGTGTCGCCGCAATGGCTTCAGGCGAATCCACAGCAACATTGCCATCGGCATCAAAGAAGCTGGCACCATTACCGCCTGTGAAGGACAGCCAGTTCATGAACAGGCCTTCGATTTTGGCCCACATGGAGACAAAACCGTAAAGCTGCGGGTTATCCTCGCCTTCCATGACGGTTTTTGACGCTGCAATCAGCTCTTCCCAGGTCTGTGGTGGCGCGAGGTTATATTTTTCGAGCAAATCGGTTCGATAGAACAGATGCGTTCCATCAACATAAAGCGGTGCGGCATAGACCGAACCATCAACCGTGGCAGCAGACAGGAAGGACTGATTGAAGGCGCCCAGTTCGTCAGCTGTAAAGTGCTTGTTCAGCGGCTCCAGCCAGCCACGCTGAGCAAATTCGCCAGCCCAGATGACATCAATGGCAAACACGTCCGGCGTCGGGCTTTTGGCAGTAAGGCCGGTGACATAAAGCTTGCGGGAATCGCCTGGAACATCGGAAACCTTGAGCCAATCAACCGACATGCCCGGGTTGTTTGCTTTGAACGCCTCAATATTCGGCTCAACCATTTGACCATAGCCACGTGACCCGATTGAAAGAACCAGGTCCTCGGCACTTGCCATTTGAGGTGCAGCCATGAAGGCCGTCGCCACAATGGCGGCAGCATGAATAAGGGTTTTTTTCATAATATCCTCCCAGGATGATGTGCTTCGGCCCGAACTCGTTTGAGTTCAAACCTTAGCCGGCGAACCGTTCGCCTTGTTCTGCATTTGCAGTATCGCGGCCAGTCTCAAGCGCGGTCTTTGCCTCGAAGAGAACTGTCCGAATTTCTGTTAGATGTGCGTCTTCATTCGCAATCGGGGTCGCCGCTTCGGCAACCGTCAGAAGACACAGAAGATCGCCATTGGCGTCGTTGATCGGCACGCAGAAACGGCGCACGCCTTTGGCATTGCCCTGCAAATCATATTGCAACGTTTCGTCACGTGCGCTCACCAGACGCTCTCGCGCCACTTGCCAGGACACTTTCGCTCCAGCAACACCGACATCAAAAAAACCTGCCAGATCCCATTGGGCTTCAACCTGCTCTATCGGCAGCGATGCCAAAGCCACACGGGTGATGGAATCCAGCTCATAGGTTGAGCGCAGAAAGCCCGGATGGGCACGCAGCCGCAATGCCATTTGCGGGTGTTCCTCGCGCAAATGCCAGCGCAGATTCTGACCGTGCAGCAAAATGATCTCCGCTGCAGAAAACAGTTTATTGGAAATGTCCTGACAGGCTTCACTCAGCCGCGCTGGAGAAATCGATCCAAACGATATGTGCCGTTCAAACGAGAAATTGGGGTGAATGCGCCGGTCAGCCGAGCGATAGACATGCCCCGACGCTTCAAGATCACTCAACAGTCGATACAAGGTCGAGGGCGGCATATCCAGCCGCGCTACAAGCTCCGAGGTCAAGAATCCTTCGCTTGAAGTGTCCGACAGACACTCCAGCACACTGATGATTCGTTCGACGCTATTCGACATCATAAATTCCCAATATTTAGAATTTAATTATCAAATATGAGAATTGAGTCAAGCCAAATCTGGGGCAATATGGCGAGCAGACGTAATAAATGGCTGAAAACAGCCAATCAAAACGATCTCAATTATGGGATAGCGACACAGATGTCAGCGGTTTGAAGAGGCCTTAAAGAGGATCATCATCATCCTGCAAAATACGTTCTGCAGCCCCTTCCGGGTCATCATACTGGCCTGTCCGAAGGCTCCACAAAAACGCGCCAAGACCCAGCAGGCCAAGGCCAAGCGCTACTGGAATGAGGAATATCAGAAGATTCATGCAGATGCCTCAAGCGTTTTTGTGGACCGCATCCATCGCGGACTGTTGCGGATAAGAGCACCGGTTTGCGCACGCAGACCCTTGTCCCCCAACAATCTGAGACTATTGGCCACAACAACGATTGAAGAAGCCGACATGGCAATAGCGGCCACCAAAGGTGTCACATACCCTGCCATCGCAAGCGGCACGGCAATGCAATTATACATGATTGCCAACGCAAAATTACCCCGAACCAGACGCCCGGCACGCCGCGCAATGCCAATGGCAAATGGAACAGCTTGAAGACTGTCTCGCGTAAACACAAAATCGGCAGCCTGGCGGCCAATATCCGATGCGCTGGCAGGCGCTATCGAGGCATGTCCGGCCGCAAGGCTGGGGGCGTCATTTATGCCATCGCCAACCATCAGCACCTTGCGCCCAGAAGCCTGCAATTCATTGATGCGGGCAAATTTGGACGCGGGTGTCTCATCGACGCCAAAATGGTCAATTCCAAGCTGGTCTGCAATCCGCCGAACGGGCGCCACACTATCACCAGACAGAATCTCGCTGGATATGTTTTGCTGTCGCAAAGCACCCAGCGCTTCCTCTGCCCCTGTACGCATGGTTTCCTCAAGCGCAAACCAGACGGGCTCAGCGTCTGCGCATGCAAAGCTGAGTGGGTAACCCTGTGGTGCTTCATCACTTGGCGTTGCTATCTCCGCCACCCAATCCGAACGGCCAAGACGCATAAGTGTTCCGTCAATACTGGCTTCCACACCAAAGCCCGGTTTTTCCACCACGGTCTCGGTGCCAAGATCCGGCGCATCGCGCAGCAGATGAGCAATCGCCTTTGAAGCCGGATGGGACGAATTGCTGGCCAGAGTTTTAATGCGGGCTCGGTCCTGCGCGCCCATCTTCGCAAATGGCGTCACACTGGCATCTCCCATAGTCAGAGTGCCGGTCTTGTCGAACACGACATGATCAATATCGGCAAGTCGTTCCAGCGCGGATCCATCACGCATCAAAATACCGTTTTGGAAGAGCCGCGTTGCGCCCACCACATGCACCACCGGCACAGCCAGACCCAAAGCACAGGGACAGGTCACAATCAGAACCGCAATGGCAATCGTCAGCGCCCGGTGCCAGTCGCCACCAGAGATGATCAGCCAGCCTATAAAGGCAGCAAGCGCCAGCAGATGCACCGCCGGCGCATAAATACGTGCCATTCTGTCTGCAATGCGCACAAAGCCGCCGCGGCCATTCTCGGCAGCTTCCAGCATTTTCATGACTTCAGACAGGAAGGATTGATCCGCCGTTTTCGTTACCAGCAGATCCAGCGATCCGGTGACATTCAGCGTACCGGCTTCAACTTCATCACCGGCTCCGGCAGGCACCAAAGCGCTCTCACCTGTGACAAGAGATCGATCCAGGTCGCTGCCGCCCCGCAAAATAGTCCCGTCTACCGGAATGCGGTCCCCGGGAAAGACCCGCAAGTTCATATCGGGCACAATGGCATCAAGCGGCACATAGACCAGCTTGCCATCCTCTTGGATACGGGTCGCCCCCTTGGCGGACAGACGACTGAGACTGACAACGGATTTGCGCGCCCGCTCCCGCATATTCTGATCCAGATAGCGCCCGATCAACAGGAAGAACAACAGGGTGACCGCCGCATCGAAATAAGCATCCGCACCACCCGTTAATGTCTCAAACAGGCTCATGCCAAGCGCCAGCAGAACGGCCAGCGAAATCGGCACATCCATATTCAAATGCCCCCCACGCAAAGCGCCAAGGGCCGAGCGAAAGAATACTTGTCCGGAATAAATCACCACCGGAATGGCAATCAACGCAGAAATCAGGTGGAACAGATCACGGGTCGGACCATCTGCACCCGACCAGACCGAAACCGACAGCAACATGATGTTACTGGCGGCAAATCCGGCAACAGCCATGGCCTTCAACAAAGAGGAAGCTTTTTTATCGCCTTCCGCTTCGCTCGCATCACCAAGCTCGATTGGGACAGCTGGAAAGCCAAGACGCGTCAGAGCATCTTCAACCGGAATGATGTCGCGTTGCGTACCCACCACCACACTGAGCCGTTTCAAGGTCAAATTCACCCGCGCAGTATCCACACCCGGCAACGGCGACAAGGCTCGTTCTATTTTGGAAATGCAACCGCCACAATGGATGGATGGCACCGAGAATGTGAATTTGAAACCGCCTTTTGGCAAAGCCTCACCGGCGTGAAGCAGCGCATCATGCTGCGCCAGTTCTGCACCCGCTTCTTCAGCGACACCAGGTTTCTCATGCGTGCCACAACACCCCATCGCGTCAGCTTTCTACTTCAAAACGAATGATCCGGCTCCAGGCCACGATACCATATTGAGAGACAATCAATTGAGCCTCCCAGATACCGGTCCCCAGATCTGTTTCAACCTTGTAGCCACCGGCATTCGACGGTTGCATTTGCAGACTGCGATCATCGCCTTCATGCACCGGGCGGCCAAGACCCACAGTCACTTCGCTTTGCTGAACAGGGTCACCGGCAACATCTGTCAGCGCAAGAGAAAACACACCGTCAGCGTAATTGGTCTCCGCATGCCAGCCCAGCTCAGCCTGACGCTGATATTCAGCCGATTTGGCATTGAAGTGCTGACTTTCCACATAGGTATTCTTGACCACCAGTCCGGTCCATGTAGATCCTGCCGAATAGGCCAAAAACATGTTGACGGAAATGATGGTTCCGAAAAACAGGCCCATCACACCGAACATGTGCCAGCCGGTAAATTCCTCTGGATTAAAAACGCGTTTCAGGGACAGCATCACTTGACCTCCGGTGCTTCAAATACGGCTTCATAGATATCCATCTCATTTGACTGCTTGTCCTCAGCAATCAAATGGAACTGGGTGGACCCGCCCTCGTTATAGGAAGCAGGCTGACGAACAAAAACGCGCAGGGCACGGAGCTTGTCCGGCTCGACCGGCACAGCAAAGGACACCCCATCCGGCTGGTCCAGACCGTTGATGGACATGGTAGCCCCGGGCAGCCCCTCAAGGGACAGAAAGATGACCCGCGGTTCCTGCACCATGTTCAAAATCTTGACCGTATAGCCATTGCGAATGCCACCATCGCTCATCTGGACAAAAATCGGATTGCGGTCGTGTTGCACGTTCACGCCCAGCCGGTCGCGCAACACAAGTGCGGTCAACAGGCCAACGCCGATCATGGCCCAGATCGAGAAATACAAAAGCGTGCGGGGCCGCAGGAAGATGCGCCAGTCAAAATGACGAATGCCCTCAATGAATCCGTTTTCATCACGAATCCTGTCCGGATTGATCGTAGTGGTACCCGGATCCGTGGCCAACGCCATATTGGTGTTGTAATCGCTCAGGGTCGAATAGGAGATCAGGCTTTTTTCCCGGCCAAGCTTGCCCATAATATCGTCGCAGGCATCAATGCACAACGCGCAGGTAATGCACTCCATCTGCTGACCTTCACGAATATCAATACCAGCAGGACACACCACGACACAGGCGTTGCAATCGACACAATCACCCATCGGATCGCCCGCAGCAGCAGCCTTCTTGCGGCCATGTGTGCGTGGCTCACCGCGCCAGTCATTATAGGTGACAACAAGCGAATCTTCGTCAAGCATCGCTGCCTGAATGCGTGGCCAGGGGCACATATAATTGCAGACCTGCTCACGCATATGGCCGCCAAATGTGTAGGTGGTAGCGGTCAGCACTCCGACCGTTGCATAGGCCACAAACGCGGCTTCACCGGTAAACAGCTCCACCAGCAAAGTCGGTGCATCGGCAAAATAGAAAATCCAGGCACCGCCCGTAGCAACAGCAATCAACAGCCAGATGGCATGTTTGATCACCCGCTTGCGAAGCTTGTCAAAAGTATAGGGTGCGGCATCCAGCTTCATGCGGGCATTACGATCCCCTTCCATGAAACGCTCAACCACAAGAAACAGATCGGTCCAGACCGTTTGCGGGCAGGTATAGCCGCACCAGGCCCTGCCAACGACAGACGTGACCAGAAACAGCCCAATGCCAGCCATCACCAGCATGCCGGCGACAAAGTAAAATTCCTGGGGCCAGATCTCGATGAAGAAAAAATAGAACCGCCGATTGGCGACGTCCACCAGAACCGCCTGATCCGGCGCGTAGGGCCCACGGTCCCAGCGCAGCCAGGGCGTCACATAATAGATCGCCAAAGTGACGATCATGATGATCCATTTCAGCCGCCGAAAATCACCTGTGGCGCGCTTGGGAAAGATTTTCTTGCGCGCCGCATAGAGTTCCTGAGGTTCTGAGGGGTCGTCTAGTGTTCCAATATTGCTCATGTGATCTCTGGCCAAACTGGGTGTTTCAAACCTATGCGCCTTTGCGCCGATTTCAGCCTTGATCCACATCAAGCTGAACACCGCAAAACCCATTCAAAAACAAGCCTCAAAAGCATCATGCATCCCGAAGCATTGCCCCGGGATGCATGATAACAGATTTTGAAATTTCTGGCCTATTCACCACCGCCAAGACTGTGAACATAAACAGCCAGCTGCTTGGTTGTCGCTTCGCTCAAACGGCCAGCCCAACCCGGCATCACACCTTGTTGTGGTCTGGCTATCTGGGCAACGATTTCCGCATGAGAGCCGCCATAAAGCCAGATGGCATCATTGAGGTTGGGTGCACCAAGGTCATAGTCACCTTCGCCATTGTCACCATGGCAGGCCGCGCAATTATCCTCATAGACTGTCTGGCCTCGAAGAGCTGCTTCAGCATCGCTTTCCTGACCGGAGATTTGCCGCACATACCAGGCCGCATCCACAATATCGCTGCGCTCCAGGATTTCGTCTGCCCCAAAGGCGGGCATGTCAGAAAACCGCGTATCTTCGTCTGCATCGTAGCGAATACCGTGCTGCAGCGTCAGATAAATCTGCTCCACATCACCGCCCCAGATCCAGTCATCATCCAGAAGGTTGGGATACCCGCCACCACCGGCAGCTCCCGCCCCGTGGCATTGCGAGCAATTGACCTTGAAAGCCGAACTACCGCCTGCAATGGCAAATTGCAGCAGATCCGTATCTGCCTCAATCTCCGCCAGTTCCATGGTGAGGATTTTCTCCGCAAAGACAGAGCGGGATGCTTCAACAGCGGCAATATCTGCACTGACATTGGCCCGGCTGGACCAGCCCAACAGACCCTTTGAGGCGCCCGTAATACCGGGCCAGGCCGGATAGGCGATCGTGTAGCCGATAGCAAACACAATCGTGGCATAGAAGGTCCACAGCCACCAGCGCGGCAATGGGTTGTTCAACTCCTTGATACCGTCCCAGTCATGGCCCGTTGTCTCAACACCAGAGAACTCGTCAATTTCATTGTTTTCGGCCATGATTCTAGTCCTCTTTAAAAGGGATGCGGGCCGCATCTTCGCTGTGTTTCTTTGAGCCGGGCCTGAAGGTCCACAGCACTGCGATTACAAAAATCACAAACATGTAGAGCAGTCCCCAACTGTCTGCGAATGTCCGCATGGACTGATATGTTGATTCCATGATCGCCTCCTATCGCTCGTTCTCTTCCGGCTCATAGGCCGAAAAATCCACCAGCGTTCCAAGCATCTGCAGATAAGACACAAGGGCATCCATCTCACTCAGCCGCGCCGGGTTTCCGTCAAAGTCACCCAGAACCGCTTTTGGATAACGCTCAATAAGACCATCGGTATCCGCATCGGGATCAGCCTGATCGGCCAAATCCCTGGCCGCATTTTCGATCATCTCATCACTATAGGGCACGCCCACCCGGCGGTTGGCGACAAGATGCGCCGAAGGGTTCTCGAAGTTCAGCCGGGTTTCTTCCAGAAAGGCGTAGGATGGCATGATGGATTCTGGAACAACCGATTGTGGGTTCACCAGATGCTGCACATGCCACTCATTGGAATAGCGGCCACCGACACGGGCCAAATCTGGGCCGGTCCGTTTGGAGCCCCACTGGAACGGATGGTCATACATCGATTCAGCCGCCAGAGAGAAATGTCCGTAGCGCTCCACTTCATCACGGAAAGGTCGGATCATCTGACTGTGGCAGGTATAACAGCCTTCCCGCAGATAGATGTTACGTCCGGCTAGTTCCAGTGGTGTGTAGGGCCGCATGCCCTCCACTTTTTCGATGGTGTTTTCCAGATAGAACAGAGGTGCAATCTCAACGATACCGCCAATAGTGACCACCAGAAGCGATCCGACCAACAGCAGAGATGCATTTCTCTCAAGGACTTTATGTTTGCTCAAAAATGACATTGTTCTATCTCCTATTCGGCCGGGCCGGCGGCTTTGAGTTCACCAGACATGGGAGAAATATCGCCCAAAGGCACCTCGTCCCGCAGCTTGCCGTTAATCGTCATGAAGATATTGAAAGCCATGATCAGACCACCGGTCAGATACAGAACGCCGCCAAATACGCGCATCACATAATAGGGATGCATGGCCGCAATACTCTCCGCGAAGGAGTAGACCAGGTAACCCTGTGAATCATATTCGCGCCACATCAAACCCTGAGTAATCCCGGAGACCCACATCACGGCTGCATAGACAACAATGCCAAGAGTCGCGAGCCAGAAATGCCAGTTGACCATACGCAGGGAATAAAGCCGTGTGCGGCCCCACAATTTAGGCACAAGGTAATACAGCGCACCAAATGTGATCATGCCGTTCCAACCCAGCGCACCGGAATGCACGTGACCAATGGTCCAATCCGTATAGTGAGACAGGGAGTTGACCGTTTTGATAGACATCATCGGACCCTCAAAGGTCGACATGCCGTAAAACGCCAGTGAGATAACCATCATCCGCAAAATCGGATCAGTCCGCACCTTGTCCCAGGCACCGGAAAGGGTCATCAGACCGTTGATCATACCACCCCAGGACGGCATCCACAGCATGATGGAGAACACCATACCCAGTGTTTGCGCCCAATCCGGCAATGCGGTGTAATGCAAATGGTGAGGCCCGGCCCAGATATAGAGAAAGATCAGACCCCAGAAATGGATGATCGACAGCCGATAGGAATAGACCGGCCGATTGGCCTGTTTGGGCACGAAGTAATACATCATCCCCAAAAAGCCGGCCGTCAGGAAAAAGCCCACTGCATTATGGCCATACCACCACTGGGTCAGCGCATCCTGAACGCCCGAAAAGGCGGAATAGCTTTTGGAACCCAGCAAAGACACCGGCATGGACAATCCATTGACCAGATGCAGCATGGCGACCGTGACAATGAAGGACAGGAAGAACCAGTTGGCCACATAAATGTGCGGCTCCTTGCGCTTGACAAGCGTGCCGAGAAACACCAGCAAAAACGCGACCCAGACCACCGTCAGCCACAAATCCACATACCATTCCGGCTCGGCATATTCCTTTGACTGGGTGATGCCCAGCAAATAGCCGGTTGCTGCCATGACGATGAACAACTGATAGCCCCAGAACACGAACCAGGCGAGATTTCCGCCCCACAACCGTGCGCGGCATGTGCGCTGCACCACATAAAACGCAGTACAGATCAGTGCATTGCCACCAAACGCAAAAACCACCGCAGATGTGTGCACAGGCCGCAACCGGCCAAAGTTCAGCCATGGCTCAATATTCAAAACCGGCCAGGCCAATTGCGATGCTGCAATCACGCCAACCAAAAAGCCAACTACGCCCCAAAACGTCGTTGCGATCACCCCATAGCGGATGACATCATCCATATAGGCACTCTGATCAATTTCGATTTTGGCGAATACTTTGCCGGATGGTGCAAATTGCACCCGGCGCATAAGCACAATTGTGGACAGACCCATGACCAGAACCAGAACCCACATATGGGCGCGAAACTGATCATCCTGGCCAAACCCGACGGCCATGAAAGCTATAAGCGTGGCCAATCCGCACACAATGGCGGGTGTTGCATATCGCATGATTTTTACCTCTGACGAATTCAAACATCAGGAGTTTCTGCAAGCCGTTGCCCACAATACCTGATGCTTGATTTTGCTAGAAGCCCCGGCAACTCCCTGCATTGATCTGGATCAAGGTCACTGTGCTTGTCTCACTGCAGTCTGCCCTCAGTTGAATGAACTTTGGAGCAGGCGGTATGCCGCAAACCGTTGGTGGGAATAAAAATGGTGCAGACACCAAAAAGTCCCAGACAGTTGGTGAGGCACATCAACAGGTGTCTGCGACAGAAATTCGGCTGAAACTGGACCGCCATTTCAAAAGCCAGCTCGGCCTGTGCGCCCTGTTGGAGGACATAGCAGACTCTCTGCCTCACAATGTCAGCCGCAACAATTGCATGCTGGCAGCCCAGAACATTCAACCGATTGTACAGGCTGCGCATACGTTTGAAGAGCAATATCTGTTCCCCAGATTGCTGAAAGACGGACATACACAGGAAGAACTGGAACCCGTTCTGGCCAGGCTTCACGCAGAACATTGCGAAGATGAAAGTTATGGCGATGAGATCGTTGATGCGCTGGAGGAACTGACGAGCGACCAACTCGCCAATATCGACAAACTCTCTTACATGCTGCGCGGCTTCTTTGAAGGCTTGCGCAGACATATTGCATTTGAGCAGGAGCACTTGTTGCCTCTGCTGGCAAAGGACCCGGCGCCCCAGTGAAAGAGCATTCAGCTAAAGTGAAACAGCCCTCAGCTATTGACCATAAAGCCGTTCTGAACACCCATAAAGCATCGGTTCCCCGTTACACCAGCTATCCAACGGCACCTCAGTTTCAAGCCGGAGCCGGACCGGTACTGATGAACCGCATGCTGCGCGATCTGCCTGCGAGCGATCCGGTCTCCGTCTATATCCATATTCCCTTTTGTGACCGGCTTTGCTGGTTCTGCGGTTGTCACACAAGACACACGCTGAAATATGCGCCGATCAAGGGATATCTGGCTTATCTCAGCCAGGAAATTCAGCTCTTGTCCCAGCAGTTGCCATTCAAGCCTCGGCTGAAAAGCCTGCACTTGGGCGGTGGATCTCCAAGCCTTCTGAAACAGCAGGACATGGCCGATCTGCGAGCTGATCTGGCTGCAACCTTCCAATTCGAGCCGGACACCGAAATCAGCATTGAGATCGATCCGTCCGACGCCAATGACGAGATGTATGTCGGATTGCTGGCACTTGGCGTTACGCGCGCCAGCATCGGCGTTCAGGATTTTCACCCAGATGTTCAGGCCGCCATCAACCGGCCGCAAAGCTTTGAGCAAACCCAAAAAGTCGTACAGCGTCTGCGCCAGATCGGCATTGGCTCAATCAACGTTGATGCGCTTTACGGTCTGCCACTGCAGTCGACAGATCGTCTGCGTGACACCTTGTCAAAATGCATCGCCCTTGAGGCCGATCGCATGGCGCTGTTTGGCTATGCCCATATTCCCTGGTTCAAGAAGCATCAAAGATTGATCAAAGAGGCCGATCTCCCGGACAATCTGATGCGGTTTGAACAGGCCGAAATGGCCGGGCGCTATCTGCAAGATGCCGGCTATCATGCCATTGGCATTGATCATTTTGCCAAGCCCCATGACACGCTGTCACGCGCCGCGCAAAACGGCAACCTGCATCGGAATTTTCAGGGTTATACAACAGACAATTGCAAAACCCTGTTCGGTCTTGGCGCTTCATCGATTGGTCGCTTCGAAGGTGGTTATGTTCAGAATCTGGTGGCAACAGGCCAGTATAAGGACTGTGTTGCCAATGGGCGACTGCCGACCGACAAGGGCGTGGAACTCAGCGTGGATGACAAAATCCGCGCTCACATCATTGAACGGCTGATGTGCGACTTCCGCATTTGCTTTACCGCGCTTGAACAGCATTTCAGCGGCAAGGAAGAAGAGCATCTATTGCAAGGCTACAGACGAGAAGCCACAAAACTGGCAGCGCAGGACCAGTTTGGTCTTTGCGAGTTCTCTGACAACGCCCTCAGCATACCGCGCGAAGCCCGTTCCTTTACCCGCATTGTAGCATCCAGCTTTGATGCGTATTACCACCGGGAAACAGCGCAATATTCAAAAGCGGTTTAGGCTTTACCCTAGCCCGCTATTGCGCTTCACAGGCATTTTCAAGCGCCTCAAGCCTGGGCACCAGAATTGTCCGGTTGTTTTTGATATCAATGATCCCGGATTTCCGCAGCTTTGTCATCTGGCGGCTGACTGTTTCAATTGTCAGACCCAGAAAATCGGCAATATCAGCTCGTTTCAAAGGCAACTCGAACTCGATTTGCTGATCCTCATGTTCAAGCTCCGGATCATTGTGGACGGCAATCATATGCAGAAAAGTCGCGACCTTTTCATTGGCCGTTTTGCGGCCCAGTGTCAGCATCAGATCTCGCGCTTCATCAAGCTGCTTCAGGGCCTGCTCATGCAACCGGTGTTCAAGTTGCGGTGACTGTTTGACCATTTCATCCAGCACGTTGCGTGGAAATGAGCACAGATGCACATTATTCGCCGCCTCGGCATAAGAATCATTCTGCTTGCGGAAAGGTCGTCCCAGAAAATCAGGAGAAAACTGAAGACCAACAATCTGCTGACGTCCATCCGCCATCAATTTCGTCAGCTTCACAACGCCCTTGATGACATTGGAATAATGATGCGACTCTTCACCTGAGGCCAACAATTCACTGTCCGGCGTATGGTCAGTTTTGTTCGTATGCTTTGATAGATGCAACAACTGATCCGGTGTCAAAGCGCCACAAATACCCTTGTGCCGCGCTTCGCAGGAGCGGCAGACAATGGGAAGGTCCGAGTTGTGAATATCCTTGCGTGAGGTGTCCGACACTATGTGCTCCTGCTATGACCGAATGATTTGTGCCATTTTGAAGTCTGGTACGAGTCTTATCTGAAAACACACTTTGAACCTAAGAAATAAAACCGCGATACCAAGAGGGTAGAACACAAGTTTGGGACATTGTTCGCCGTTTCTTGCCATAAGAGGGTTTCAGCCATATTATCGTAACAAAGGCGTATCACAGGGCTTTCGATGAACATTCAGACGATCCAACGCAATTTTGAAAGACGCACGGCTGCAGACGATATTTTTGAACAATTACGCTCCGAAATCGTCTCACTACGGCTGAAGCCGGGCACCAGAATTTCCGAAGTCGAATTTGCAAATCAGTTTGAAGTGTCACGCCAACCCGTGCGGGAAGCCTTTATCCGGCTTAGTAAAATAAATTTGCTGGAAATCCGGCCCCAGAAAGCGACCCTTGTCCGGAAAATCTCGGAGCGCGAGATCCTCCATGCACGCTTTTTGCGCGTCGCAGTGGAAGTGGAAGTCATTCGCCTTGCTTGCAAAATTGAGGGCAATCCATTCCAGGCTGGTTTCGAAGAAAATCTCAAGGCTCAGGAAAGCGCATTATCTGCAGGTCAGGTATTGGAATTTCATGACCTGGATTATGATTTTCACAATCTCATCTGCGCCACAGCATGGTGCGAATTTGCATTCGACACCATTGCTGACAGCAAAACGCATGTCGACAGGCTGTGTCTGATCAGCCTGTCCACCGAACGCGGTATGTATGAAATCTTTCAGGATCATCAGCAGCTTTATCAGATGCTGCAGAAGAATGACGCCGCCGAAATGGAACGCCTGATCCGCCTGCACATCTGCCGCCTTGATCAAACCCTCGCCGATGCGCGGGAACGTCACCCGGAATATTTTCAGGATTAAGCGGAAACTGTTCTTAAGAGAACAGAATCCCGCCATTGATATCCACGCAGGCACCGGTCATGAAGGCCGCCTGATCGGAACTCAGGAACACAGCCAGATTGGCCGTATCCACCGGCAGACCTTCGCGCTTCAATGGCGTGACATTGGCGACATGTGCGCGCACTTCATCCTTGGTGAAGATGTTGTGGAAATCAGTGTCAATCATTCCGGGGCAGATCGTATTCACACGAATACGTGGTCCAAGTTCCTTGGCAAACCCACGCGTCATGCTCATCATCGCGCCTTTGGACGTGGCATAGGCAACAGCACCGGGCCCACCGCCATCACGGCCAGCTTGTGAAGCAAATGAGACAATGGAACTGCCGTCCGGCATGTGCGGCTCCACGACCTTGACCATGCGAAACAGGGATGTGGTGTTGAGGCTCATCACATGATTCCAGAATTCCTCATCCATTTCGGAAACTGTCTTGCGCGCCACAAGACCGCCGGTCACATGAACCAATGCATGGATTTGCGACCCAAAGCGCGATTGTGTTTCCGCCACCAATTGCTCTGCGTCCGCCATCTTGGTCAGATCACCCTTCAGCGCAAACGCCTCACCACCCTTGGCCGTGATCTCCTCAACGGCGGAAACCGCGCCATCGGCACTTGCATAATAGTTGATCGCCACTCTGGCCCCTTCTTCGGCAAGCCGAAGGGCACAGGCACGTCCAATATCCCGACCGCCGCCGGTTACGATTGCAGTTTTGCCTTTTAGGGTCATGAGTTCTCCTGGTGTTGGAATAATACGCCACGCATTGGCATGGTGCTAAATTACAGATTTTGGCATCAGCAGCTTTGGCAGCCACAGAATGATTTCGGGAAAGAGGATGAGTAACAGTAGGATAAAGACCATCGGAATGAGAATGATGATCACGTCGCGCAGGACATGAACCACATTCATTTTTCCGATGGCAGCCGAGATTAATAAACACAGCCCATAGGGCGGCGTCACAAGACCAAAGGCCAGTGAAACAATGCCGATAATGGCAAAGACAATAGGGTGAATTCCCGCTGCCGATGCCACCGGAAACAAAACTGTACCAAGAATGATGATGGTTGGAATGGCATCAATAAACAGTCCGAAAAACAGGAACAGTGCCGCGATGACCAGAGACGTACCAAACACGCCAAACTCGTAAGCCGTGAGCGCGTCCACAATAAGTCTGGGCACATTATAGAATGACAGCATCCAGCCAAATACCGAAGCAGTACCAATGGCGAACAGCGAGATAGAGGCAAACCGTCCGGTGTCATACAAGACATCGACAAGCTGCCTCGGGCTAATGGTACGATAGACAAAACAGCCCAGAACAAAGGAGTAGAAGGCCGCAATGATCGCGCTTTCTGTTGGGGTCACAATGCCACCGACAATGCCTCCAATCACAAAGACCGGTGTGAGCAAGGCAAGAGCGGCCCCTTTGAAAGCATGCCAGAACTCAGCCCAACTGGGGCGAACGGCAATCGGATAATCATAGACTTTGGCATAGCCATAGACCGTCGCCATCAGCGCAGCTGCAATCATGATGCCGGGAATTGCCCCCGCCAAAAACAACGCGCCAACTGAAATCGACATCACGCCGCCCCACACCACCATCAAAATGCTGGGTGGAATAATGACGCCCATAACAGAGGAACACGCGGTAATGGCGATAGCAAAGCGCGGATCATAGCCTTGCTTGGTCATCGCAGGGATCAGAATTTTCCCGCATCCGGCCGCATCTGCGGTGGACGAGCCGGAAATGCCTGCAAACAGCATCGAAACAGCCACATTGACTTGCCCCAACCCGCCCGGCATCCAGCCAGTCAACACCCGCGCAAGTTCAATCAGCTTGTCGGTTGTCTTGCCGGAATTCATCAGATTGGCGGCCAGCAGGAAGAACGGAACGGCCAGCAGAATAAAGGAATTATAGGACTGGAACATCCGGTCCATGATCAGGAACGGCGTCAGCCGCAAATCCAGCAGCACCACCGGAATGGTGGCAATGCCAAGTGCAAAAGCCACCGGCACGCGCAGAGCGACCAGAAAGATGAAACAGCCAACCAGCAGCATGGAAGCGTGAAGCGTAGAGACAATCATGAGGTCTGCTTTCTGGCGGCCTGGTATTCGGCAAAAACCTCATACAACCGGTAAAGCGCAAACATCGTCCAGCCTGCACCGGCAATGGGGACAGTGACATAGGTCACGGCCAGATTTGCGCGCATCATCACCGAATTCTGAATGGATCCGAATTTGACGTAATTGATGCCGTGATAGGTGAAGAATATGGCAAACAGGCTGACCATCACCAGCACAAACCCGTTCTGTATGAGGCGCCCAAGGGGACTTTCCGCATCCGGGATCACATGCACGTCAAAATGCGTGCCTTCCCAGACCGCGATCATCGAGCCCAGCATGATGATCCAGACAAACAGAAAGGTCGCCAGTTCTTCGGTCCACAGATAGACCGGAATGATACCGGTATACCGGGCCACAACCTGCATCGCGACCGGCACCAGAAGCGCCACAATCAATGCGCCCACAAGAAAGCGCAAAAGCTGGCAGAAATGCTCTAGAAAGCGTCCAATCATGGCCATATCCGGTGCGGGGAATCTGTCTGGCAATCAGGATAACTCCCAATCACCAAAGGGTCAGAACGCCTTCGGCCTTGATGGCCGAAGGCACTCGGCAAAGCTATTACTTGCCGCGGATTGCAGCCAGCAGATCTTCTGCACCCAGTTCTGCCGCATAGGCATCCTGGACAGGCAGAACCAGATCAAGCAATTTGTCACGATCGGCAAATTCATGAACCTGAATCTGATCGGCATCAGCCATCTGTTTCAGCTTCTCTGAATCCTGCTCGGACTCAATTTTGCGACCATATTCACCAGCTTCTTTACCAGCTTTGAGAACAATCGCCTGCAGCGCTTCCGGCAATTTGCGGAAGCTTTTTCCACTGAACACAATCGGGCGCACAGTGATGGAATGCTGTGTCAGTGTCACATGCGGTGCCACTTCGAAGAATTTATATTGCAGCAAGCTGGCAGATTCATTTTCCAGACCATCAACAACACCGGTTTGAATGGCGTTGTAGACTTCTGAATAGGCAATGGCTGACGGACTGGCTGTTATCGCGTCGAAGATACGCGCCTGAATAGGCGCGCCCATGACACGCATTTTATGGCCGCCCAGTTCGTCGATATTGGAGATGGCTTTGTTTGAAATCAAATTGCGGGTTCCACCACCTGCATAGCCGATGATGACCATGTCAGCTTTTTCCAGCAACTCATCTTCCAATGGCTTCAGAACATCGCTGGAAAGAACGGCATTCCAATGATCAAGATCACGGAAGACAAAAGGCATATCCATCAAAGGTACAGACGGTGCAAAGCGCGCCAGATTGGAGGGTGCAATGATGGCGTAATCAATAGCAACGCCCTGATTGAGGAAATTCACATAATCCGGCTCGATGCCAAGCTCGCTATTGCCGCGAAGATCAAACGTAATCTCGCCGTCATTATATTCGTTGACCAGCTCGCCAAAACGGATCAGCGTTTTGCTGTAAGCGTGCTCATTGTCAAAAAGGCTGGCACCGCGCAACGTCATGTCCTGCGCCTGTACAGTACCTGAAGCCAGTGTCATGGCGCCCGCAAGTGCGGCGCCCGCCAGGAAAGTCCTGGTGGATGAAAAAGCAGTCATTCTGGTTCCTCCCATTTGCCCAAACTCGCGCACAAAAACCACTTCTGCGCGCCTTTTCCTCGGGCATGGAAAGCAAAATAATCACGATTTTCCGGATCGGTCAAGCAACTTGTATGCTAGTATGGTTTACTGGTATGGTAATTCACACGAAAGATCGACCCAACGCGGCTTCGCAATCGCAAAGCCGCGTTGGGCATCTTCCAAAATGACCTGAAGGCCTGTGATCAGAACTGTTTTGCCAGCCGAACAAGGTTGATGAACTCGCTTCGATAGCCGAACTCATCATCGCCTTTGGCGCCACCGGCCAACGAGATCACATCGTCAAATCCGTAAGATCCAAGGTATTGACCGCCTGTCAAAAGCTGACCGAATGCTGCCACGGACGCAGCAAATCTGGCGGCTTCCGGTGCGGCATCCAGCCGATCAACTTCCACTGCCTTTGTAATCGGCGTTGAGATCAATTGGCTGGTATTCTCATTGGGCAATTTGTAGCGGATTTTGAGGAAGCCATATTCGTTCACATCGCCAGCGACTGCAGGAGCATCTTCAGAGCTGTAACGCAGATCATCCATCAATTGGCTGGTTGATCCGACCGGCGTCACTTCATACAGCGCCGTGACCGTGTGCCCTGCACCAATGTCGCCCGCATCCACCTTGTCATTGTTGAAATCTTCGCGGTCAAGAACACGCGTTTCATATCCAATCAACCGATATTCGCTCACCACAGCCGGGTTGAACTCAAGCTGCAGCTTTACATCTTTGGCAATGGTAAAGAGGGTCGATCCTGCCTCTTCCACCAGCACTTTTCGCGCTTCGCTCAGCGTATCGATATAGGAAGCATTGCCATTGCCGTTCTGGGCCAGCGCCTGCATCAGCGCATCATTGTAATTGCCCCGGCCAAAGCCCAGAACCGACAGCGTAACACCACCATCCCGCTTACGCTCGATATAGTCTTTCAAACGGTCGGGATCGGAAATACCCACATTGAAATCGCCATCCGTTGCCAGAATAACCCGGTTAACGCCGCCCTCAATCATCTGGCTTTCCGCCAGTTGATAGGCCTGCTGAATTCCGGCTTCGCCAGCCGTTGACCCACCGGCCTGCAAACGATCGAGCGCGGCAAGAATGCTCTGCTCATCAGAAGCCGAGGTTGGTTCCAGAACCGTTCCCGCACTGCCCGCATAGGTTACAATGGAAACCGTATCATCAGGTTTCAAAGTCGACAGGAGCAGCTTGAACGAATTTCGCAGCAAAGGCAGTTTGTTCGGCTCATTCATCGAACCGGACGTATCAATCAGAAAGACGAGATTGGCACCTGGAATCTCGGCAGCTGGCAGATCATAACCCTGAATACCAATGCTCAGCAGTTTCGTGCCGCTGTTCCATGGCGTTGGCATGATGGACAGCGTTGTGGAAAAAGGCTCCGACGTATTCTGAGGCTGTGCATAATCATAGTCAAAATAATTGATCATCTCTTCCACCCGCACACCGGCCTGCGGTGGCAGTGATCCGGCGTTGATGGCTGAGCGCATAAAGGCATAGGACGCTGTATCAACATCGACAGAAATGGTGGACAGAGGATCTTCTGTCACCCGTTTGACCGGGTTTGAATCAGCAACCGGAAACAACTCTCCGCCAGAAGGCAGGACAAATACGGGCTCCGGTGCAACCCTGCCCGGATTGCCCTGACTGGCCACGCCATCAGAGACATTTGCTCCGGACATCAGCCGTTTCTGGTTTGCAAGGCCGCCAACCACGCCTGTTACGCGAGACCTGTTATCCAGGCGTGGGGCTGCCGTTGGTGCCGGTGCAAAGCTCGGCTTTGCGGCCATCGTTGAAGTTTGATCCTGAAAGACCGGCTGAGGTGAAGGTGGGCTTGCAGCCATATCTTCTTCCATCTCGACGGTTGCATTCCCGCCCTGCGAACGGAACAATTGAGACACTGGATCGGCAGAAGTCTCCAGTTGCGGCGAAAAGCTGGTGTTAATGTTAGTCACGGCAAAGGCCATTACCAACAGGCTGACACCACCGGCAGTGGCATAGGCAAATTTTGGTTCAAAGGTTTTCATCAGGCGTCTCCAATCGAATGAGCGGTAAATTTTGTTACCCTGCTCAGTCAGACGTTGCCCGGCTGCATTTCCTTGGTCAGCTTGTAAATTTTCTTCGTCAAACACATCCATAGCGGCTTGAATGGCCGCTTCACGCGCGTCGTTGCGCGGCGCATTTCCAGTCTGCGCGCCCATCTGCTTGCGAAAAATGTCCTCAACTTGTTTCAATTCGTCACTCATGTGCTCGCCATCTGTTTCAGGTGCTTGCGCAATTCATGCATGCGCCAGGACACGGTGGATTCCTTGATCTCCAGAATTGCAGCGGCTTCCGCGTGGCTCAGCCCTTCGGCCAACACCAGAACAGCCGTTTCCTTCAGCTCGCCGCCAACCTCATCCAGCATCTCGTAGAGCCAGATCAGATCGCGCTCGCTGGCGGCTTGTTCACCGCGTTCCAGTTCCGCCACTTCGCCATAGGTTTTGGTGGCTTTAACAACCGTCATACGTTTGCGATGCGCATCCCGCGCGGCATTCATAACAACGCGATAAAGCCACGTGCTGAATTTTGCATCCCCACGAAAAGACCGGATTTTGCGGGCGAGCGAAGCACAGACATCCTGTGCCAGATCCTCGGCATCTGCCCGCTGACCTGAAAATCGAAACGCAATCCGGTAAACGCTGTCGTAGTGGCGTTCCAGCAGCAGCCGAAACGCCGCCGCATCGCCCGTTGCAGCGCGTGCTGCCAGCTGATTATCGTCGGTCACCATATCCATATGTAACCATTGGACGTGTGACGACAGCAATTCCTTGGCAGTTTTTAATTTTTTTTGAAATTAATCTAAAGATCAGCCATAGGCATCGCGGCGTCGCAGCCAGGACATCGTTCCATCCAGCCCATCTTCCTGCCGTCCCAATGGCGTCAGATCCAACATATGATAGGTGCCATTCATCATATCCAACCCACGCGAATAGGTGGAATAGCTGTGCAGCACCGTATCACCATCGCGGATGAAGACGCTGATGCCGGGCATTTCTTTGCCGTAGATATTGCCTGAGTAATTGTAGCCCGTTCCGGTCAGGCCTTCATCGCCCTCATGAAAGCTGACCGCAAAATCACTGCTGAAACTCGTATCTTCTGCGGAGACCCAATTAAAGCCCCAGCCCAGACGTTTGCGATAGGCCAGAAGTTTTTCCAAAGAGGCATTGGAGACAAAGGCAAGCGCAGTGTCACGCGCCGCAAGATGGGCATCAATACCATCCAGATTATCAGCCCAGAATGAACAACTGGGACAGCCTTCCTCCCAATCCGGGCCAAACATGAAGTGGTAGATGATCAACTGCTTGTTGTTGCCAAACAGGTCCAGCAGGGATTGCTCACCCGCTTCGGTGTGAAACAGATAAGGTGTCTCAACCTTGACCAGCGGTAATTCACGCCGCAATGCGCTCAGCGCATCACGCTCACGGGTAAAAGCCTTTTCGCGTTGCAAAAGCGCTCTGCGCGCATCCAGCCATTCGTCTCTGGAGACCGGTTTGTTTAAGTTCATGATGTCCTCCCAGCGGGGTTTTCAACCTGCAGAAATGTGAATTCTGGACAAAAGGGTTGCACAATCGGAAACTGAAGCAAGTCCGTAATTTTATTTTTGATCATTTGTCGGAAACCACAAACGACAGACGTCTTGATGGAATTGGCATCTTGATAGATGGACACAAACACAGGGCCAAACTTTAGACAGAGCCAAATTTTAGACAGAGGGTGAGACATGGACTATGCAATCCTGATTTACGGAACCGAAGGCACCTTCGAACGACTGCCACCAGAGAAGCAGGAAGAGGCCATGAAAGGCCATTATGCCTTGCAGGCCGCACTGGAAGAACGGGGCGCCTATGGCACGGTCAAACTGATGCCGACCACCAGTGCCGTCACCTTGCGACCGACCTCTGAAATTGGAGAGAAGCCCACACTGATGGATGGGCCCTTCGCGGAAACCAAGGAACGATTTCTGGGCATCTACATGGCGCAGTTCGATACGCTGGACGAGGCAATTTCCTTTACCGAGATGATCAGTTCGCCCTATGTCAGCCTTGAAATCAGACCCATCGCGTGGGCCGGGGGCGTGCTTGGAGCGCCAGAGTGACACAGCATGCCTGGCTTGAGGCGCGGTTTGCAGACATTCGCCCGCAGGCCCTTGCCGCACTGACACGCCAGTTTCGTAATGTTGATCTGGCAGAGGAAGCTTTTGCCAGCGCCTGCATACGAGCCGTCCAGACATGGCCCAAGACAGGCCTGCCAAATGACCCCCTGGCCTGGCTGCTAAGCGTGGGCCGCAATGCGGGCATTGACATCATCCGCAAAAACCAGCGCCTCAGCGCTATGTCGCCAACACCCTCACCGGATGAGGACATGGAAGGCATTTATGCTGAACAGCTCGACAATGACGGGTTGCGTGATGATGTGCTGCGGCTGTTGTTCATCTGCTGTCATCCGGCTCTGTCGGCGCAAGATCAACTGGCTGTTGCGCTCAAAACCATTACCGGAATGTCAGTGGCGCAGATCGCAGGCGCCTTTGTCGTCAAACCCAAAACCATGGAACAGCGTCTGACCCGCGCCAAACGCACCATCGCCGCTGCGGCCATCCCCTTTGAAACACCGGATTTGACCGAGCGCGCCCGCCGGCTGAAAACGGTTAGTCTGATGCTCTATTTGCTGTTCAATGAGGGCTGGTCGGCCAGTTCAGGCGAAGTGCAGATCAAGGAGCCCTTATGCGAGGAAGCCATTCGGCTGACACGCCTGTTGCTCAATTTGTTTCCAGGCATGGGAGAGCTGATGGGGCTTTTGTCCCTGTTCCTGTTCCAGCATTCCCGCCGCAAGGCACGCCTGGATGCAAATGGAAATCTGGTGCCGCTGGATGATCAGGATCGCAAGCTTTGGGACCGCCCCATGATTGCGGAAGCAAAGGCCCTTTTGGAAAAAACCTTGCGCCGCGGACCCTCCGGTCCGCTTCAGGTCCAGGCCGCCATTGCCTCCATCCACTCTCTCGCCCCCAGCCCAAACGAGACTGACTGGCGAGAACTGGCGCGGCTTTATGCGCTTTTATACGCTATTGAACCCACGCCCATCATCCGTCTCAATCAGGCGGTCGCTGTTGAAAAGACCAAAGGACCGGACGCAGCACTGGCCATGCTCGAACCACTGGCGTCAGAGCTTCAAACCTATCGCTGGTATCATGCCGCCCGCGCCGCCTTCCTGTTCGATTTGGAAAGATTTTCTGAAGCGCAACACGCCTATGAAACGGCCTTGAGCCTTCATCCAACTGAGGCAGAGCGTCGCCTTTTGCTGGAAAAAATCGATAGCTGCAAAGAAAATTCATGACCATGTCGGATTCAACAACGTTGGTCCGTCCTTGGGGCACTGCAACACGCAGAACCCACTTCAGGAGGACATCATGAGCGACATTAAAATGACAACACAAGGCAATGCAGGCTGGATTGGACATTCCGGTCCCGACAGTGCTGCTGCCATGAAATTCTATCGCGAAACCATTGGTTGGACCATTGGTGACATGCCCATGCAAGACGGCTCCAGCTTTCCCGGCATCATGATCGGCGAGCAGCCCATTGGCGGTTTTTCACCCATGCCACAGGAAAACGGCGCCTGGCTCATTTATGTGACTGTGGAAGATGTGGATGCCTGCGTTGAACGGGTCAAAAAAGCGGGCGGAACGATTGTCAGCGAACCAATGGACATGCCGGGCGTTGGCCGCATGAGCACCATTGACGATCCGCAAGGCGCACAGATTGCCGTGATTACCTATGAAAGCATGCAGTCTTAAACGCCCAAACTCTCGGGCAAACTCTGGAGCAGATGCGGCCAGCTCACCACAAACTCTGTTTGCAAAATCAGGATATGATTATGTTGATACCAATTACCCTTGTGTTTGTTGCCTTGCTGGCACTGCTCCAGATTCCCATGACAATTACGGTCGGGCTGAAGCGCGTCCATACCGGGATCCGGTTTATGGATGGTGGCGATCCCGATCTCATGCAGCGCATGCGCGCTCATGGAAACTTCACCGAAACCGTTCCCATCACCTTGTTGGCGATGGGCGGTGCTGAACTGGTTGGCACGCCCGCATCGCTTATCTGGGCAGGCGGACTGATACTTCTTGGCGGTCGGCTCATTCACTACACAACCATACGCAAAGTGGGTTGGGGCAATGGCCGTGCCATTGGCATGTCGATGACCTTCCTGGCACTTGCGGGATTTGCGATTTGCATTCTCATTGCCATTATTCGTAACTTTATCTGACATCTCATTGAGCGGGAGGGACCGGATCATGGCCTATGATGAAGAACTGACAGATCGTTTTCGCAAGGCGATTGATGGCTTGGGCGGCATCGTGGAAAAGCGCATGATGGGCGGCGTTTGCTTTATGCTGGATGGAAACATGCTCGGCGGTGCCGATCGGCAAAAGACTGGCGAAGGCCGTTTCATGTTCCGCGTCGGCAAGGACAATGAAGCCGAAGCCATGAAGCGACCCGGTGCCATGACCATGGAACAGGGTGGCCGGAAAATGACCGGCCTCATCTTCGTCTACGAGGATGATTGTGATGCAGAGAGTTTGCGAAGCTGGATTGCGCTTGCCCTGACCTTTGTCGGTAGTCTTCCGCCAAAATAATCAGAAGGGATGAACCTGTGACCGCAACTCCATTTTCCGGATTTACCGACCAAACCATCTCTTTCATGAAGCAGTTGAAAGCCAACAATAATCGCGACTGGTTTAAAGCTCAGAAAAAGACCTATGAGGAAGATTACAAGATACCCGCGTTGGCCTTTGCAGACGCAATGACCGAGCAACTGCGCAGCTTGACCGGCTTGTCGCACACGTCAAAACTGTTCCGCATCCACCGCGACGTTCGTTTTTCAAAAGACAAGACACCTTATAACAGCCACATGCACATCTCCTTCACGCCGGAACATCCCATGGCAAATCCGCCCTGCTGGTTTTTCGGCCTGGACACAGAAAAGCTGACCCTTGGCTGCGGTATTTTCGGCTTTGACGCTTCACAATTGCAGGCATTTCGCAATCGGGTCGATGGTGCAGAAGGCAATGACATCGCGGCCACTTTGCAAAGCCTGACCGGGAAAGGCGCACGTATCAGCGACCCGGAGTTAAAGCGCGTCCCATCCGGCTTCGCGAAGGATCACCCGCAAGAAGAATTGCTGCGGCACAAGGGCCTCGCGATCTGGTCTGATTTGGGTGATGCGAAAGCCGCCCTTGATGACAATCTGCTTGCCACCTGCAGAACCGAGTTCAAACGCCTGAAACCGGTGTTTGACCTTTTGTTGGTTTGAAAAAAGGGCAGCATCCCTATCAGTTAGCGCCTACCGAAAGAGGTACTTGGTGACCTTACATCATCTTGAAAGGCATGAATGAGAACAGGCTTACGTAGCTTGGTTCACAGCTTTGGAACGGCTCCACAAGCGATGATTCACCAATCCTCGCGGCTCTTGCAATGCCGCTGAGTAAAGGTCTGCTGTGCGGACAATGCACTAATTGGCAAAGGGCAACACCAATGTCCGCATCGATATTCAATCTAGGGTGCGCATTGCGTTAGTTGCATGTCGTTTGTTCAACTGCGTAAGGCTGAAAATCCGAAACGTAAGAAGCTCTCGATTTGATCTGACAGAACGCCTTCTTTTTGCATACGCATCGCCCCCGCGTGTTGGGCATCAATAAACAGAGCGGCGACGGTAGTGGGTACGTTCTTGTCGAACTGGTCTTTGGATTTTGCATCTTCAACCCAATCCGAAATACCCATTCGAAACCGCTCGCGAAGCAGATCCAGCTTCTCCACGGTCTTCGGACCAAGTCTATGTTGCTGTGACCGCATCGTGACAAACAAACAGCCGTTTGGAATGCCTAAGGCCTCACGATCTTGCATCATGAAAGTAATAACGGCCTCAACTGTCACGTCAAAGGTTCGGTTCGCTTCAAAAATATCGAGAAGTGGAGCAATCGCCACCTTTTGGTAAACATCCAGAACCTTGGATTTCAACCCATCATCACTTCCGAAGGCGCGGTAGATCCCAGGTTTGGACGCGCCAGTTAGATTGCAAATATCATTGATCGAAACCGCAAGTGGATCATTTGCCCAATACTGCATCAAGGATACATGCAACACTTCATCGTGATCGAGCGAACTTGGTCGACCACGGGTGGGTGAAGATGTTTGCCTCATTATCGGACCTTGGGGTACTTAATCATTGACCATATTCTTACGTACCTGTAGTTACGAAATAAAATGCGTGAGCGCTACCCGATTTTCAATGGAGCTACGAATGACTAAAGATCCTATTGGCCTGTTTGGCCGAATGAACGCTTTGAGCCTCATGTTGATCACGCCCGAATTCTATAACGTCCGGCGTCGTCGCACCAGCACCGCCTCCAAGATCGATTACGCGCCAACTAACTTCACCATGAAGCCCGAGCACATGCAGCTGGATGGGTTGTCAATCCGCTATGCACGCGCTGGCAAATCCGATGGTCCGACGATCCTGTTCCTTAGTCCGTTGCCACAAAGCATTCTGTGCTACGATGCTGTCTGGGCTACCCTTGCGTCTGACGCCAATCTAATCGCACTCGACATGCCCGGATTTGGCAAAAGCGAAGGGGGCATGGAGTACATGACCTTTGCCGCTCAAAGCGCATTTCTTGAAAAATTCGTAACCGCCTTAGAGCTGTCGGATATCCATATCGTTGCACCTGATGTAGCCATGCCTGTGGCACTGCACTACGTCATCCACCGCGATCACAAGGCCAAAAGCATCGCAATCGGGGACGGTCCAGGCATTCTGCCCTCGGATGACGGGAGTTTGATCAGAAAGGTCGTAGGCTACGGTTTTTGGCGGACTTTGGTGAATACGACAGGCATGAGCACTTTCATCGCCGGCGCGACGTATTTGGGCTACCTGCACTACAGCCCAAAGGCAGCAGAGGTCACGGATTACATGCAATCCTACACTGGGCGTGCGCGCCAAGTCACCAGTTGGTTCAAAAGCTACCCTGAGGCCACAAAAGAAATCGACCCAAGCCTCGACACTCTCGATGTGCCGGTCCAAGTGTTCTGGGGCGATCAAGATGCGTTCCTGACAACGGATAACGCCAAACGTTTGCATGCTCGCCTGCCAAACAGCGCGCTGATGATTTTTGAAAATTGTGGGCACTTTTGCTACCAAGACAAAAGCGACGATTTCAGCGCCATGCTTGCTGCATGGGTGAATGGTGGGCATCAGTTGGACAAAGCCGGTGGCTGATAAAGTTTATGTTTCAATCACCGGCCTAGAGTTGAAACGGATATGGCATGCGCCAATATTCTGGCGTCATGCTATCGCGTCCATGTCCCAAGCACAGCAGGCCGATGGTTGTCTGAGCGCAGATGCAAGAACCATCAACGGCGTTCACCACACGCTTAGTCTCTGGCATTCACGCGACAAGATGCTGACATATCTGCGCACGGGGGCTCACCTAAAGGCCATGCAAAAGTTTGATAAAATAGCGACAGGGAAAGTTTTGGGCTTTGACACAGATACGCCGCCGAACTGGTCGGAAGTTCATGACCTTTGGGTCCGACGTGGCAAAACGGTTTCTGAGGACCCTGAAAGCGGACATTAGCATCTTTGCAGCAATTTGGTAAATTTGGGCGGTGGGCTCAACAGGGAACGCAACACCCATTGTGGAATTGTTTCCGACAGCACCTTGAAATTGGTTTTTTTAACGCTTTATTTGAGTGTATGGGCGCAATTGGAAAACTGAGTTGGATCAGACTCCCCCTCGCCCTCAAAGCTCATAAAAATTAATAGGACCACCATGAAGTCAATAAGCAGGCAGACGTCTAAACGCGCCGTTGCAGGAGGCACAGCATTGTTGGTCTCCATGTGCTTTAGCGCCGCATCGGCACAAGAGGATCTGGCGCCGGGCCTGGAGTTCGAATTGGGTGCCGGAGTGCTAGTAGCCCCGACTTACGAAGGCTCAAAAGACTATAAGGTCTCACCTTTTCCGCTCTTCGACTTTGGCTATCTGGCAACCAGAAACGGTTTCACACTTGGTGGTGGCGATGGACAAGGCCTGTCTGCTCGTCCGTCATTTCGTTATCTGGGACCCCGCGAAGCATCAGACCATTCTGAGCTAACTGGCCTTGAAGATACAGATGCAGCGCTCGAGTTGGGCACCGGTGTGGCTTACACAATGGGAGCGGCCAGTGCTTTTACTGACGTTCGCTATGGCGTTACCGGCCACAATGGATTTATCGGCGAATTTGGGGCCGACTATGTGATGCGCCCTGAAGCCAATACGACAATTACTGTGGGGCCACGGGTCTCATGGGCTTCCGGCAATTATATGGAAGAGTATTTCAGTGTAAGCGCGACCGAAAGCGGGGCTTCGGGGCTCGATCAGTTCGATGCGGATGCAGGTTTCAAATCCATCGGTCTGGAAGCCTCTGTACGGCACGACTTCAATGAAAACTGGGCCGTTGAAACAGGCGCTGGTTATAACAGACTCGTCGGTGATGCGGCAGATTCTCCCATAACCGATGTAGGATCAAAGGATCAGTTCAGCGGCAAAATAGGCATCGTGCGCAAGTTCCGCTTCGACTTCTAAGCTCAGAAACGTATTCTGTTCAGACGCAAAAAGGGCGGCCCATTGGACCGCCCCTTCTGATCATAGCTTGGGAGATTTATTTGCCCCAGATTTTCTTGTACTCGTCGCGATAGCCATTGCCTGGGTCAAAGCTGTTTTTGTCGCCACCATCAAACGCAATGTTCTCACTGGTCACCACATGCAATGGGGATGTGTAGCCGGACCATTCTGCACCCTGCATGGCGCGGTTCAGCTCATCAACCAACTGCCAGCCCTGCAGATTGAGCGGCTCGGCAACGGTTACTGACTGATACTGGTTGGCGCGAATACGCTGATAGGCACTTTCAGATCCATCACCGGCAGCAACCTGTTTGGGCTGACCATCACCCTTGATGCCAGCCGCGGCAAGAGCCGGGCTCATGAAATCAAAATAGATGTCATTGATGGCAAGGCTGTGAGTCCATTTGTCACCATAACGCTGCAGCAGAGCAGTGGTCAGGGTCGGCATGCGGTTGGAGGTTTCAGCAATCGGTGTATCGACATATTCCAGAACCGTACCACCCAGCTCTTCAATGGTTTCTTTGATACGGTCCGCTTTGGCAATGGCAATGGCATAGGTAGAATCGGTGAAGATGATCACACCCGGCTTGCCACCAGCATCCGCAAATGCCCATTGCGCAGAAGCTGCAGACACTTCCATCGCATCGGTTGAGACATTGACGAAGACGCCGATGTCAGGGTTTGGGCCAATGACAGGTGAGGAGTGCCAGCTGACCAGCGGTATACCGGCGGCTTTGGCCGCATCCATGCCAACCTGTTGCTCAACAGAGTCAAATCCATTGATGATAATACCATCCGGCTGCAGCGCCATGGCCTGACCAAACGATGCAGTACGGCCAGAAACTGTACCAGCACCATCCAGCACCCGAACTGTCCAGCCAATGGCTTCGGCAGCTTCTTCAACACCCTTTGTGGTGCCAAGAATGCCGCCATTTTTCAAATCGCCTGCCAACACCACAATGGTCTTGCCTTCAGCAGCTTTGGGACCGGTGGTTGGTCCGTCCCATTCCAGTTTCTGTCCGGCATGGCGTTTGACCATGTCCATGGCATCCGAAACCTTGTCCGCATGGGCAGGCACGGCAACGCCCAGCATCAGCAGACCCGCAATAAATGATCTTCTCAGCATAGTTTCCTCCAGGATAATCAGCTTATTCAAAAGCCCGTTTTAGGTGTCCACTCGGACCCCTGTGTTATAGATCCGCCTCCCAGCGCATCTGATATCTGCAGCCCACCGGGCCGCTTCATTTGTGGCCACGCGCATGCGGCCAAAATCTATTTCTTGGCAGCGCCTTTGCGGCGTTGGGCGTAACCGGCGATGCCAATCGCCACCAGCAAGGTGACCCCGTTGAACATCGGTTCCACCCAGAAGGAGCCACCAATTTGTTGAATGCCGGAAATGCCAACTGCCAGAATTGTGACGCCCACAATGGTGCCCCAGACATTCACCCGTCCGGGTTTGATTGTGGTGGAGCCCAGGAATGCCCCCACCAGTGCAGGCAGGAGATATTCAAGGCCAACGCTGGCTTGACCAATGCGCAATTTCGAAGCCAGCAAAACACCGGCCAGTGCTGCCAGAACGCCTGAGGTTACAAAGGCGCCAACAACAAATTTATGTGTGGGAATTCCATTCAGTTCGGCAGCGCGCGGATTGGCGCCAATGGAATACAGATACCGGCCAATGGGCGTGTATTCCAGGATCAGCCACATCGCTAACGTAATAGCCAGCACGTAATAGCCGGTGATCGGAAGACCGAAGACAAAGGTGCCGTTCAGGGCATAAAACCCTTCTGGCAACACGCCAACGACCTGACGTCCACCTGTGTGCCACAGCGCCAGCGCATACAGCACAGTACCGGTGCCAAGCGTTGCAATGAACGCATCAATCTTGGCGACTTCCACAAGCAGGCCGTTGAGAAAACCAACGGCCGCACCCAGCAGCAGCACGATGATGACGGCCATCGGCCATGGAATGCCATAGAGTGTCTGCAGCGAGATCGCCAGAATGTGCCACAGCACAATGCCATATCCAACCGTCAGATCGATGCGACCCGCCACCATCGGTATCATCGCAGCCAGACTGAGCAGAGCAATAATTGACTTGTCCGAAACAATAGCGCGCAGATTGAGAAGGGTCGGAAACGTGTTTGGCAGCAAGACGGAGAACAGGATAATCAACCCGAACATCAAGATAACAAGCCCGTAAACCGGAGCCAGACGGATCAGACGGGTCGACAGGGACTGGCCCGCCAGTTCAGCTTTGGTTGGCTCCAGCGCATTTGATTCAATGGACTGCATGATCGGTCTCTCCGCTAGTGGCCGCGCCGGTCTCGCCGGTGGATGCTGCCTGGATCAGGGATTCAGTGGATAGTTCGACGCCGGACAATTCGCTGACAATCTGACCACGGCTGAACACAATAGCGCGATGGCAGATGGCGGCGACTTCTTCAAAATCGGTCGATACAACAAGAACGCCCATGCCGGAGGCCAGCGCATTGTACAGCAGGTTATAGATCTCGGCCTTGGCGCCCACATCAACGCCCGCCGTCGGATCTTCTGCTATGAGAAATTTTCGGTTGGTGCCAAGCCAGCGCCCGACCACAACTTTCTGCTGATTGCCCCCGGACAGGGCTTCAATGGCAAGGGTGGGATCATTCGGGCTGAGCCCTACAAGCTCTCCCAACGCCTTGGCCTGCACCGCTTCTTTTGACGGTAAAAGAAGGCTCAGTGGTGTCCGCCCCGAAGCTGCCGGATTGATAAATGCGTTTTCCCGAATGCTCAGAACCGGGGCGATGGATTCCACGACCCGGTCTCGCGCCACAAAGCCAAAACCGCTTTCCATGGCGCTGCGCGGTGATGACAAATCAGGCGTCTTCCCATCCAGAACAATTTCACCCTGATGCTCGATCACACCAAACAGGCTGCGGCCAACATCCTCATGCCCTGCCCCGCGCAAGCCGACAATGCCAAGCAGTTCACCATTGCGAACGGACAAATCAATCGGGCCCACATTGTCTGTGGTCAGGCCTTTCACGGTCAGGATTTCACCGCCGGTCTGAATGACAGGTTTTGATATTTCGCGGGCTTTGCGGCCAACGATCAGACTGACAAGCTCTTCCGGAGTGGTATGGGCAACATCACGCACACCCACCAGATTACCATCGCGAAGAACGGACACACGGTCCGCAATACGAAACACCTCATCCAGTCGGTGGGAGACATAAATCATGCCCACACCCTTCTGGCGCAACGGACGCAACGCGGTGAACAGGCGCTCAACTTCATCAGCTGGGAGACTGGCTGTTGGTTCATCCAACACCAGAAAATCGCACTCAACAGCCAGCGCACGGGCAATGGCCACCAGTGATTTTTCCGTCCGGCTCAAGCTGGAAACGCGGGCAGAAGGATCAAAATCACAATCCACCAGTTTCAGCGCAGCCGCCGCTGTGGCTTCCGCCTTATCCCAGTCAATCAATCCGAATTTTCGTGAGTAGCCAATGGCCAGCGCAATGTTTTCCGCAACACTCATCCATTCAATCAGACCCAGATCCTGATGGATAAAAGCAACCGCTTGTTTTTCATTGATGCGGCCTGGCGCATGGGCATAATCAGCCCCATCAATCAGCACGCGTCCGCTGTCTGGTTTGTGAATACCGCCAAGGACTTTGATAAGCGTGGATTTACCCGCCCCGTTCTCGCCAAGAAGCGCGACAATCTCGCCACGATCCACATGCATGGACACGCCGCCCAGCGCTTGCGTGCCGCCAAACGACTTTTCGATACGATCAAAAAAGAGCCCGCTATCCGGTCTCATATCGCAACTTCCTCCCGGTCAGTTCCAGTATTTCTTGACAAACGTTACCGGTAACCTACTGTAACTTTCAACACGGTGCTTCCAGAGTCAAGCGGAAAATGTTATCGGTAACGTAACCCTTAGATCAGCTTGGAAACAATGTCGAAAAAGACATCGAAATCGCCCAGAAAACTAGGTGCCAATCTTGCACAGATTGCAGATGCAGCTGGCGTTTCCAAAATGACAGTGTCCCGCATCCTGCGTGACAGTGGTGGATTTTCCGAGGAAACCCGTGAACGGGTCATGCGCGAGATTGATCGACTTGGTTATGTACCAAACCGCCTTGCAGCAACCTTTGGATCAGAAGCTGCCTCAACATTGGTTGGTGTTTGCGTGCCACGCGTGACCAGTCGCCTGTATGGCGAGGTTCTGGAAAGCATTGACCGCTCCCTTTTCCGCTTCGGATATCAGACCATGATCGGGGTCAATGACGAATTGCCCGATGTGGAAGAAAAATGGTTACGCGGTCTGCTGTCATGGCGGCCAGCCGGTGTCATTCTGTCCGGCAGAAATCACTCTTCTTCCACTCTGGAACTGCTCAAGGCCACCTCTATACCAGTTGTCGAAATCTGGGACCTCAATACCAGCCCACTGGATGTTTCTGTCGGCTTCAACCACTTTGATTGTGGCCATGAAATGGGTCAGTTTCTGATTGGCCGCGGGCGACGGCGGCTTGGCTATGTCGGCATTCAGCCCAGCACCACCACCATGGGATCAATCCGGTCCGAAGGATTCCAAAAGGCCCTCTCTTCAGCCGGTCATCCACTGGTCGCCTCAGAACTGCTCCATGATAAATCCAGTTTTTATGCCGGATATTACGGTACGGAGAATTTACTGAGCCGGGAAAGCAATCTCGACGGCATCTATTATCAGGATGATGAAATGGCAATCGGGGGTCTGTTTTTCTGCCAGGCCCGCAACATAGATGTGCCGGGCCAGTTGGCCATCGCCGGATGGGGCGGCATGGAAGCCGCCTCAATCCTGCCTCAGCGCCTCACCACCACCATGGTGTCCACACAGGGCGTTGGAAAACAGGCGGCAGAGTTGCTGGTTGCGCGTCTTCGCGATGAACCCTGCAAGGATGTGGTGGTTGTGCCCACCCGGCTCGTCCCGGGCGCAACAGCTTAGTGTCGCAACAGCTTAGTGTCGCAACGGTATAATGTTGCAACGGTATAATGTTGCAATGCCTTGTTGCCATTACGGCCACTGCACACCCTGACGGTTCAAGCTGATCATATAAACACTGGTCGAAGCGGTGATGAACAGCTGATGTTTCGACCGACCGCCAAAGCACACATTCGATACCAGTTCGGGAACCAGAACCTTGCCGATCAACTCACCCGATGGGTTGATGCAATGCACCCCATCAGCGGCGGACGACCAAAGATTGCTGTCACTATCCAGCCGGAACCCATCGGCAAACCCTTCGCTGATTTGATGAAACACAGCACCGCCACTCAGACGATTATCTGCATCCACGTCAAAGACACGGATATGTCGCTCGGCATTTTCGTCGAAGATCGCGCCCGTATCAGCCACATAGAGCTTGTCTTCATTGGGTGAAAAGGCAAGGCCGTTGGGACCAGCAAACTCGGTCAGCACCACATCAATTGTGCCTTTGGACGGATCAACCCGATAGACCTGACAAGGCAGTTCCTGCTCGGATTTGAACCCTTCATAATTGGTCTTGATGCCGTAATGCGGATCGGTGAACCAGATGGTGCCATCGGATTTCACCACAACATCATTTGGTGAATTCAGCCGCTTGCCCTCAAAGCTGTCGGCAATCACGGTGACCGAGCCATCTGCTGCTGTGCGGGTAACGCGCCGCGTGCCATGCTCGCAGGAAATCAACCGCCCCTGACGGTCCCGCGTATGCCCATTGGAATAGTTTGAAGGCTCGCGATAAATGCTTGTGCCAAGTCCGGGTATCCAGCGCATGATCCGGTTATTGGGAATGTCCGAAAACAACAGGCAATTGGCATCACCAAACCAGACCGGTCCTTCAACCCAGTCAAACCCCGTGGCAATTTGCTTGACCGGTGCATTTCCCAGCACAAAACTGCCAAAGGATTTATCCAGAACCTCAAAAAACGCCATTCAAATCTACCCTTTTTGTATCAATTCCCGACAAACATGTTACCGATATCATATTCGTTCGTTTCTGCAAGGAGCCTTAGCATGAGTTTCACCGCCGCCAAAACCCAACTGACCCATCAGGGCGCCATGGCAATGCTGAATGCCGCCATAGCCGAGGCCGACCGAATTGGTCAGCCACAATGCATTGTTGTGGTCGATGTCAGCGGCGAGCTGATTGCGGAAGTTCGGATGACCGGTGCCAAATTCCTAAGCCGAAAAAGCGCCCTTTCCAAAGCCAGAACAGCGGCCTCCATTGGCGCGCCAAGTGCAGCTATTCCAGATCACATCCGTCCCGGAATTGCCGCGGCAACCGGTGGAAGCGTGACAGGTTTGCCGGGCGGACTGCCCATCAAAATCGGCAATGACCTGCTGGGCGGTGTTGGCGTAGGCTCAGGAACCGGCGAACAGGATATTGACGTTGCCAATGCAGCCCTTGCCGCAATTGGCGCTGATACGTTTCCTCAAGCCTAGGGTGCGGACCCTTTATGGGTGGTAAAATAGTCGGGATCGGTTTGTTTGCAGACTAGGAGCAAAGAAGCAGGAAGTCTGAAGACTTTCAAGTCTTTGCGACGCGGGCTGAGGGCAAACAGGCCCGATCCTTGATGGACAGAAAAATGGCTGCGACCTGCGGCGTCAAAGCGCTTGACCGGGCAGAAAGCCCGCTCTGCGCGCATTTCCTTGCATCTCATTGCCATTTGTTCTGCTATTTCATCACCCATAAAGGGCCCGCACCCTAAGCGCTCTTTGCAAACTGAATTTGCGTCTTCATGGATTGGCCACGATCGGTTGCCACTTCAAAGGCTTCCACCGCATCATCAATGCCAAAGGTGTGGGAAATCAGGGGTTTTACATCAATCTGCCCGCTTTGCATCAACTGCACGGCGGTGGCAAACTCTTCGTGGAAGCGGAATGAACCGCGTAAATCCAGTTCCTTGGTGGTCAGCAGCAACATTGGCAAATTCATATCACCGCTCATTCCAAGCTGCATCACCACGCCGCGCGGACGCATGGTCGCCATGCCAGCGGCCAGCGCAGGGGCAGCCCCTGAACATTCAAACAGCACATCAAAATAGCCCTTATCCGGTTCATAGGCAGCCAAAGCATCAGGTGCTGTCACCACATTGATGGTCCGGTCCGCGCCAACTTTGGTGGCGTAGGCAAGAGCCTGGTCTGATAGATCGGTCACCACAATTTCGGCCGCACCCGCAGCCCGCGCCGCCAGAATGCTAAGCGTTCCAATGGGCCCGCTTCCAGTAATCAGAACCTTCTTGCCCAGCATTTCCCCTGCGCGCCGTGCAGCGTGAAGCGTCACCGACAAAGGCTCTGCAACAGCGGCTTCACCGGCAGTCAGGCCATTGGCCTTCACACATTGGCTGGCATCTGCAATCAGGCTTTCCTGAAAGGCTCCCTGAATATGCGGGAACGGCATTGCTGAGCCATAAAACCGCATATTGAGGCAATGATTACGCAACCCTTGCGCACAATATTTGCAGCTTCCACACGGGCGTGATGGAGAAATCGCAACAAGATCACCAACTTCAAGCCCCTCTACCCCGTCGCCCAAAGCGCGAATATAGCCAGACACTTCATGACCCAGAATCATCGGTTCCTTGATGGTGATCGGCCCGAAGCCACCATGATTGTAATAGTGCAGATCAGAGCCGCAGATACCGCCCGTCGCCAGTGTTATGGCAACTTGCCCGGCCTGGGGGCTGGCTTCCGCACGCTCTTCGACACGCAGATCCTTGGCTTTGTGAATAACGATGGCACGCATGATGTATGACTTTCCTGACTGGGCGGGGATTTAATCTCGTAATTGAGTTCAAACCCTAGAGCATTTCTCGGAGAAACGCATTTTTCCGCAAACTTACCCTTGAAGATGTTATCGATAACATATACAGAAGTATGAACTCCTGTCGAGATGAAAAAGGACCCTTGGTGTGATAATTGGAACGAAGCTTTTTGACCTGACCGGGCGCACTGCGCTGGTAACCGGATCGTCGCAAGGAATTGGATTTGCGCTGGCAAAAGGTCTGGCGGAAGCCGGAGCTGCCATCATTATAAATGGCCGTGACAAAACCAAGATTGCCAGTGCGGCTGCCGCGCTGTCTTCTATTGGCCCGAAAGTTTATCAACTGGCCTTTGATGCCACCGACCATGGCGCTGCCAAAGCAGCCGTAGACGGATTTGAAGCTGAAACCGGGCCCATCGACATCCTCATCAACAATGCAGGCATGCAACACCGCACGCCACTGGAAGACTTTCCGCCAGAAGCTTTTGAAAAGCTGCTGAGCACCAATATTTCTACTGTTTTCAATGTCGGTCAGGCCGTTGCCAACCACATGATCAAACGCAATGCTGGAAAAATCATAAACATTGCGTCGGTGCAGACCATGCTGGCGCGGCCCGGCATTGCTCCTTATACGGCAACAAAAGGCGCTGTCGGCAATCTCACCAAAGGCATGGCCACGGACTGGGCGCAATATGGCATGCAGGTCAACGCCATTGCGCCGGGCTATTTTGACACCCCGCTGAACGCGGCTCTGGTCGCAGATCCGGAATTCAGCGCGTGGCTGGAAAAACGCACACCAGCCGGGCGTTGGGGCAATGTGGACGAATTGGTCGGAGCTTGTATTTTCCTAAGCTCTGCTGCCTCTTCCTTCGTCAATGGCCACACGCTTTATGTCGATGGAGGCATCACTGCCTCGCTCTGATCAAACCATGAAGCCATCCACATCAACCACTGCCCGCCTGCTTGTTGTAATGGGTGTTGCCGGTTGCGGAAAATCATCCATTGGTGAAGCTCTGGCCGACAGGCTGGGTGGCCTCTATCTGGATGGCGACACCTATCATCCGCAGGCCAATGTGGAAAAAATGAGCCGGGGTGAACCGCTCACCGATGAAGATAGATGGCCGTGGCTGGAGCGCTTTGCCAAGGAGATGCAACAACGGGAAGGCATCATCATTGGCGGCTGCTCGGCGCTGAAGCGCGCCTATCGTGATCACATTACAGCGGCAGCGGGTGAACGCACCACCTTCGTCCACCTGTCCGGAAGCCGCGAGCTGATCCGAAACCGTATGGATGCCCGCACCGGCCACTTCATGCCGGTCAGCCTTCTGGACAGCCAGTTTGCGACCCTGGAGCCGCCGGCCTTGGATGAGGACGCTGTCACCATAGATATTGACGCGCCGGTGGACACAATTGTCGCCAACGCAATTGCCGCGCTGCAAAGCCGCGGCCATGAAAGGGAATAGAATGTCAAACAAGGTAGCCCTCATCGGTGCCGGCGTTATGGGCAGTGCCATCGGCACACGCCTGCTGGAAACAGGAAACCAACTGGCCGTCTTTGATCTGGACAAGGACAAGGTTGCGGCTCTGGTAGCCAAAGGCGCAACAGCACCGGTCTCTGCGGCAGCTGCAGCCGAAGCATCAGACTTTGTTATTCTCAGCCTTAACTCGCCAAACATCGTGCGCGCTGCCGTCTTTGGCAAGGACGGTGTTGCGGCAGGGGCGAAGCCCGGCACACTGATCATTGACATGTCATCCATTGATCCTGAATCCACCAAAGCGCTCGCTACTGAGGCAACAGTACACAAGCTGGAATGGCTGGATTGCCCGCTGTCAGGCGGCGCTCCCAAAGTGGCCATCGGACAATTGGCGGTGATGGTTGGAGGGCAAAAAGACGCCTTTGAGCGCTCAAAAACCGTAATGGATCATCTCTGCGCCAATTACACCTTGATGGGTCCAAGCGGCGCAGGCCAGACCACAAAGCTGATCAACCAGGTGCTGTGCGCTTTGAATTTTGTGGCGGTGGCAGAAGCAACTCAATTGGCACTGGATGCCGGGGTTGATGCAACCCAGATTCCCAAAGCCATTGCAGGTGGCCGCGCCGACAGCGCCATTCTTCAGGAATTCATGGCCAAATTTGCACGCAAGGATTACACGCCGACCGGCAACATCAACAATATGGTGAAAGATTTGAACGGTGTGCAGGACCTTGCCCGGATCACCGGCACCTCAATGCCGTTGACCGCAGTTTGCGCGGAAATTCATCGTGTTCTGGTCGCCGCAGGCCTTGGCGAAGCCGACAATGCCGTTCTGATGAAGTATTTTGAAGGTCCTGCCGCATAGCCTGCGGCCCGATGGGCAAATCCCTCAATTAGTAACCAATACAAACAAGGAAATGCCCATGATAACCCGATACGCTTTGTTCGAAGGAACCGTTAAAGAAGGCCAGACAGCTGCCTTCAGAACATTTGTGAATGAAAAACTGGTGCCGCTTTGGACACAGTTTGACGGCGCAGTGGAAGTCCGGGTCATGTTCGGTGAAGACCGCGATGAAGGCGCACCGGAATTCCCGTTGATCCTTGCCATCAGCTACGAAGATACGGCCGGTATGGAAAAAGCACTGGCCTGTGACGCCCGTTTCAAATCACGCGAAGTGACCGGTGAAATGGTGGAACTCTATTTTGATGGGCGTATTCATCACCATGTCATGGCGGCCAACGCACATCCGCTAACGGCCTGACGCAAATTACTCTATTCGTCGGCTTCCTCGTTCAGCCGACGAATTCCCGGACCAATCGGCTTCATATGATTGCCGGGATGAACCGGGTCAGGGCCCCAGATCGCCTGATAGGTATCAACAGTTTGGCCCTTGGCTTGCAGGCGGATAAACACAACAGCCAGAACACACCACCACAGCGCAATACCAACCCACATCCAGCGCGGTGCGTTGCTCCCCCAAAGCCCGGTAAAAATAGTCACTGCCGCAAGCACGATTGCCGCATAACCTACCGTTTTATGGAAATATTCAAAAATACGTCGGCGCGTGGTCATGTCATAATGGTCGCCATGCATGGAGCCGTCTGCCGCAACCTCAGTGGGTCCGCCCTTGCTCCCGCGATAAATGCCGGCAATGAACTGAAACAGGCAAAACACCACAACAGTCCAGCCAAGCACCGCATGAGGATGAATGTGAAAGACACGGCCCGGATTGGTAAGGATCAAAAGCAGCGCCACAAGCACAACCACGCCACCAGAAATCTGTAGATACAGATGCGACCGCCACCACGCCAGATTATCCACTTCGCGTGGCCAGTCCTGACGCGGCATGATTTTAAAAAAGCGGGCAATGATGACGCCCAGCGGCAGCAGAAACGCCCAGGCCAGAACCATCAGTCGCCCATGCCAAGCCACGTTAAAACCAACCTCGTGCAACCGCGATGGATCGATTGGTGATAACAGCCACTCAATCATGCTTCAGCCTTTAACAGCGCCTGCTGTCATACCAGTGATGATCTGCCGTGACGCTACAAAGGTGAAAATTATGGGCGGGACCGCCAGCAACATGCCGGTTGCCATGATCACACCCCAGTCAATGTCATATTCAGTCAGGGAGTTCACAATGGTCACAGGAACTGTGCGCGAGTTTCGATCTGCCAGCGCATTGGCCAAAAGGAACTCGTTCCAGGCAATGCGAAAGGTGAAAATCGAGGCCGCAGCCAATCCGGGTTTGATGATCGGCAGCACCACCAGAAAGAACACCTGGAAAGGCCCGGCGCCATCCATCCGGGCGGCTTCTTCGAGCTGAATTGGCACCTGAATAATGAAGCTTTGCAAAATCCAGATTACAAAGGGCAGGTTCATGGCGACATAGACCAGAATGATGCCCATCTTTGTGCCGTCAATCTGGAACTGGAAGGTCCAGATTCCAAACACCGGAACCAGTAGAACGGCCGGTGGCACCATTCGCATGACCAGTGTGGTCAATGACACTGTATCCCGGCCCATAAAGCGGAAACGCACAATTGCATAGGCCGCCATACAGCCAATCACCAACGTCAGCGCGGTGGACACAATCGCAATCGTCAGTGAGTTCATCAGCGCACGACCAAAGGTCGGATCGCAATATTCCACATGCTGCGGCGCGTACCACAACATGTCGCACAGCGCGGTTTCGTAATTGCGCAGCGTTGGCATGAAAATAAGGCCGGCCGTGTCGGACATGATGTCCACATTCAGCTTCAGCGAGGTCATCAGCATCAGGATGATCGGTCCGACCGACATGATGACCAATGCAAAAATCAGCGCATAGAAGGCCGGGTTTTGTTTATCGTAAACCTTGTCAGCCATCAGTCATCTCCCTCAGCTGCAGCCCGCAATCGTGCAGTGCGCATTTCAGCAACCTTGTTGTAGAAGAACATCGCCAGCGTCAGCAGCAGCAGGACGATCAGCAAATAGTTGGACATCGCCGCCGCTTCGCCAAGTTCGCGGAATTCCGACGCTGTTCGCGATATGCGCAGGGACAGAATTTCGGTCGACAGCCCCGGTCCGCCATTGGTAAGCACCAGCACAACTTCCAGAACCTTGAAGGCATCAATCAGGCGCAGAAGACAGGTCACAATCAGAACCGGCATCATCAGCGGCAGTTTGATATGCCAAATCTGCTGCCAGCCGGTCGCACCATCAATACGGGACGCCTCCAGCGCAGATTGCGGCAGCGACTGCAAAGCCGCCAATGACAGAATAAAAATGAAAGGCGTCCATTGCCACACATCGGCAATGATCACCGACGTAAAGGCCCAACTGCCATCCGACAGCCAAGGAACGGATTCAAAACCCAGAGATTTCAGCGTGCGGTTAAAAATACCAACTGTCGGATGATACATGTAGCGCCACATCAGACCGACCACGATGGGGGCAATCATCATCGGCAGAATAAACAACGTGCGCAGCGCCGACATACCTCTGATATTGCGGTCCAGCAGCAGTGCCAGACCAACACCGACAAGCATCTCCAAAAAGACAACAATTCCGGCAAATTTCAGAGTAACGGAAAGGCTCTCGCGAAAACTCTCATCGCCCAGAAGATTGATGTAATTCCGCAGGCCGACAAACTCAGCTTCGCCAATGCGCTGGCTTGGGTTCCAGTCCAGAAAACTGGCATAAATCATATAGCCAATGGGGTAGAGCAGCGCGATGACAAGGATCACAACAGCCGGAGCCAGAAACATATACGGGGTCAACCGATTGACATTTGCCATTTGCATGATGAGCGCCTGCGTTTCCCTGGAGTGAGAACAGTGATTTGGGGATCCGGAACGGGGCTGAATGTGCCCCGTTCCGGGTATCGGGTTCTAATCTTGGGAGATCAGTTCCAAGTGTAGTAGCCGGCCTCGTCCATGATGGCCCTGGCACGCTCGGCAACACCATCCAGTGCTTCCTGAGGATCAAGACCTTCTGTCAGTACCTTTGACATTGAGGTTCCGATGTCGGCATTGATCTTGCCCCAGGTTGGGATGATTGGACGCCAGTCAGGATCAGCATATTTCAGGGCTTCACCAAAGGTAGCGGAATAAGGATATTTCTCATTCAGCCCGGCATCTTCATAGGTTGAGAAGCGCGATGGGTTTCCACCAGCCATGGCAACCATCAGATCACCCTTTTTGGAAGTCAGCCACTGCATCAGCAGGAAGGCAGCTTCCTTGTTCTGAGCGTTCTGCGGAATGGCAATACCAAATCCACCCGTCTGGGAGCCACGACGGACGCCTTCTGGATGAAGGGCATAGCCAACTTTGCCAGCCACTTTGGATTTGGAAGGATCTTCAAAACCGGCAGCAAACGCAATCGAGTCCATGAACATGGCAGCCTGACCCTGCGAGAACGAAGCAGCCGCTTCAGCAGGTCCAAATGTCTGGGCACCTTCCGGACCACAATCCACGATGGTTTTCAGAGCATTTGCAGCAGCAACACCGGCTGCATTGTTGATGATCGGGTTCCACTCACCATCAAACACTCGGCCACCCAGTGGCGCCAGATGCAAAAGGAATGCGTGGCTGGCCTGATGGCCGGAAGCAGCGCGTGATGCCATGCCGCCAACACCGGGCTCAACTTCTGGAATCTTGCAAGCCGCATCAAGAAGCTGGTCATAGGTTTCAGGAACCGCGATGCCATGCTTTTCAAAAATGTCCTTGCGATAAGCCAGAACGGAGGTTTCGGAACCGAATGGAATGCCATACAGGGAACCGGTCTTGCCTGGCAGATAGCCTTTCGTGCCACCGGCAACGCCGATATTCTGCACATAGCCATCAATCAGATCATCCGCATCATATTTCGGATCTGACAGTTTTGGGTTCATGAAATAGCGGGCAAGGTTCTCTAGCTGATCCGCGAACACGTAATCGGCTTTGGAGAAAACCACATAAGCAATCAGATCGTAATCGCCTTCATCCTTGGTCAATTCCAGGGTCTGGCGCTCACGCATTTTGAGATATTGCAATTGATCCACTTCAACGCGGATACCTGTTTCCTTGGTGAATTCAGGCAGAACTCTCATCACCGCATTATAGTGCGGATGAGCAGGAAAGTTCACGACAAGTGTTGTGCCTTCGTAGGGCTCATAGGGGTTTGCCATCGCAGTGGATGACATAAGTGCCAGTCCAGCTACAGCAGCCGTAGTGTATTTCAGGAAATTCAGCATCAATAATTCCTCCCATAGTGCTGATATTAAGTTCAAAGCCGCTTCCCGGTCGTATGGTCGAAAAGCATTATCTCGTTTGTGCGAATCCCAAACTCATTGATTTCGCCAGCTTTGACAGGTGAAGAACTTTCGTACTCCACAAGAACATCGACGTCGCCACAACGCGTGACCAGAACAGATTGGGCACCCAGATATTCAGAGACGATGATCCGAAGGGAGATAGGCGCACCCTGTGAAACATCGGAAGAGAATGAAGAGGGTCGAATGCCAACGGAAACTGATTTGTTAACGGTGCTGGCAAGCCGTGACGACTGCTCGTCGGTCAATGGCAGGGAATAGCCATCACCCTTGACGGTCAATTGGCCGTTTTCAGTGACGAGTTCTCCATCCAGAAAATTCATGGTGGGGCTGCCAATAAAACCGGCTACAAATTTGTTTTCCGGAGCTTTGAATAACTCTTCCGGAGTGCCTTGCTGCTGGATCACACCTTCGGACATCACGACAATCCGATCACCCAGCGTCATCGCTTCGATCTGATCATGGGTCACATAGACCATGTTTTTATCGAGCGTATCGCGCATCTCAGCAAGCTCGGTGCGCATTTTGCCCCGCAGCTTTGCATCCAGATTGGACAAAGGCTCATCAAACAGGAATGTCGATGCATCGCGTGTCAAAGCACGCCCCATGGCCACCCTTTGACGCTGCCCACCGGACAATTCGGCTGGCTTGCGCTGCAACAGATGTTCTATATTCAGCATCGTTGCGACGCGTTTGACCTTGTCATCAATCTCGGATTTCGGCACCCGTGCCAGTCGCAGCGCAAAGGACATGTTCTTTGCGATGTTCATATGCGGATAAAGCGCATAATCCTGAAACACCATGGCGAGATCACGCTCTTTGGGTTCCAGATGGCTTATCGGTTTCTCATCGAAATAAATCTCGCCACCACTAAGCGTTTCAAGCCCAGCCAGAATACGCAAGGTCGTCGACTTACCGCAGCCAGACGGCCCCACCAGCACAGTAAACTCACCATCATTGAGTTGAAGATCCAAAGGCGGCAGCACGCGAACACTACCAAAACTCTTCTCAATCTTGTCGAAACGGATATTCGGCAAGCCACCCTCCCAAGTATGCTTCCACAAATTGTTACCGATACCAAAGCCGATAAATTGATCCGCATACAATGGAATTCTGAAAAACCTACGTTAGCGCTAACGTAAAATCTCTGCTACATTGTTCGGGCAATTGACCGACCAGATGGACGCCACAATGCCTGTTGAAGTGCCACCCAACCGCCCAGCCAAAATTGAGGATGTAGCGCGTGCAGCCGGCGTCAGCATCATGTCGGTTTCCCGTGTCATGCGCGGCGTTGAAGGTGTTTCACCAGCCAAGAGAACCGAGATTCGCCGCATTGCGCGCAAGCTGGGTTATACGCCCAGCAGTGTGGCGGGTTCCCTGGCCGCAGCAAACTCCACCCTGATCGGCATTTCCATACCCACATTGTTTGAAGCTGTTTTTGCCGAAATTCTGGATGGCATGCGCGGCATCTTCAACAAGGCTGGACTGCAGGCGATTGTCGAAACCACCGATTATGTGGAAAGCTTTGAGGAAAAATGGGTCCAGCGCATGATCGCCTGGCATCCGGCAGGCGTAATTCTCAGCGGTGTTTTTCACAGCAAAACCACCGAAGAACGCCTGCGGAATTCAGGCATTCCAACCTTGGAAATATGGGATTATACCGACACACCAATTGATATGTGCATTGGCGTTGATCATTTTTCGGCCGGCTATGAAATGGGGCTTCATCTGGTTCGTCTTGGTTACAGACACCCGGCCTATGTTGGGGTGAAACTGAATAAGGATCCGCGCGCAGAGGATCGCGTTGCTGGATTGTCCAAAGCCTTTTCCCAGGTTGGTTCAGGGATTCATGCAAACTCGAGACTAGCAGATACCGCGTCCTTTGAAGGTGGGATGAGAGGAACGATTGATGTTCTCAACAATACGGCACCGACACCGGATGTAATCTGCTTCCTGAACGATCATATGGCGTTTGGCGGCACAATGGAGTGCGAACGGCGCGGCTTATCGGTTCCCGACGACATTGGCATTGTCGGCTTCAATGGCCTGAACATAAATGAGGTTCTGTCAAAACGCATCACAACATCAGTAACGCCCCGCACCTTGATGGGCGCAACGGCAGCTCGCATGCTGGTGGCGCGCATTTACGGTGCCCGGACCGAGGAAAAAATTCGGATGCCGGTTGAGATTTTCGACGGAGATACAACAAAAGACAGGATGAAAACCGGCGATTCCAACACATAAGTGCTGCCGCGTGCCTTGCCTATTGCTGCAAAATGCGGTCAGATGATATCGATAACAGTTTCCAGAATTTGCCAGAATTTGCCAAAACCCGAGTATCGCAGCATGCCAAAAAGTCCAAAGCAACCCACCATGATGGATGTGGCACATCTGGCAGGTGTGTCACCGATGACAGTGTCACGCGCTCTGAAACCCAACACATCTGTCAGCGAAGCCACACGCAGCAAAATACGCGCGGCGGCCGATGAACTGGGCTATGTTCTGGACAGCACCGCAGCTGGCCTTTCATCACGCCGCACGGGCTTTATAGCAGTCACCATTCCGTCCATTAACAACGCCAATTTTGCCGACACATTGCGCGGCCTCACGCAGGTATTGCGGGAAACCAACATGCAGGTTCTGCTTGGTTACACCGATTATGACGTGGCTGAGGAAGAACGGCTGGTCGAGCAATTTCTGCGCCGTCGCCCGGAAGCCATCATTGTTACCGGCCATGCCCATACTGATCGGTGCAGACGCATGCTGGAAAATTGCGGGGTTCCGGTTATTGAAATGTGGGACCTGCCCGAAAATCCCATTGGTCAGGTTGTCGGCTTTTCCAACGCCCAGGCCGCAAAACTGATGGTCGATCATTTTGTGGGACAAGGGTACCGCAAAATCGGTTTCATTGGCGGCGACCCGTCACGCGACACACGTGGCCAGGACAGACGACAGGGGTTCCTGGCCGCACTGGAAGCCCACGGCCTCGATACATCCCGCATGATCGCAGCACAGCGCCCCCCGATCACCATGCGTGAGGGCGCGCATTCAATGCGCCTTATGCTGGAAAAATGGCCTGACATCGAAGCGCTGATGTGCGTGTCCGACCTGTCAGCCTTTGGTGCCATGACCGAATGTCAACGCCAGGGACTGCGCATACCCGATGACATCGCCATTGGCGGATTTGGTGCCTATGATCTGGCTGAACAATCCCTTCCCCCGATCACCACCATTGATGTGAGTTCAGAGGATATCGGCCGTATTGCTGCAGAAGTCATTCAAAACCTTCTATCCGCAGATGCCACCAAAACGTCCGAGACCATACATCGTATCGAACCAAAGCTGTTGGCACGCGACAGCTCGCTGCGTCACACAGAACGGTAACGTCAAAGTTTAATGACTTGAGCATCATTGCAATGCCATCATAATCAAATGCTGATGATGACTCACTTTCACGATCAGGGAGATACGCAACAGGAGGCCTCAATTCAATGATCGGTCTGCTGGTTCTGGCGCTCTTCACCATCGCATATTCCATGTTGGCGAAACGTCTCGCCAATACGATGGTCACCGCACCCATGTTGTTTCTGGGCTTCGGCTTTTTACTTTCGACCACCGAGCTCATGCCGAAAGCGGGCGCAGAAGAAGCGCTTCATCTGGTCGCCGAACTGGCATTGATCGTTCTGTTGTTTCTGGATGCAGCGCAGATTAATTTGAAAATACTGCGCCAGCGCCACATCTGGCCCTTGCGGATGCTGACAGTCGGCCTGCCGCTGACCCTTGTCATCGGCACGCTGGCAGCGTGGCCCTTTCTGCCAGGCTGGCCTCTTATGGGCATCGCACTTGTCGCTGCCATTCTGACCCCAACCGACGCAGCCCTTGGCCAGGCCGTTGTGACAAATGAATCTGTCCCTGATCGGGCGCGCCGCGCGCTTTCGGTCGAAAGCGGACTGAATGACGGCCTTGCTTTGCCTGCCATATTGTTGCTTGCAAGCCTTGCCATGTCTGAGGCAGACCAAGGCAGCACCAATTGGGTCTGGTTTGGTGCAAAGCAGTTGATATTTGGACCACTGGTTGGCTGCGCAGCAGGCCTGTTAGGCGGTAAAATTCTGATCTGGGCCAAGGACCACAACACAACAGCAGATACGTATGAAGGGATCGGGGCCCTTGCGCTCGCCGGGACCGCCTACATGGCGGCAACTGCAATTGACGGAAACGGATTTATCGCCGCCTTTGTTGCCGGCATTGCCTTTGGTCATGTGGTCAAAGGGCGTTGTAAATTCGTCTATGAATTTACCGAGGGCGAAGGCCAGCTTCTGACATGGGCAGCCTTCTTTCTATTGGGTCTGACCCTGATGCCGGAAGCCCTCCAGCATCTGACGCTTCCCATGTTAGGTCTGATCATGACCAGTCTGTTTATCGTTCGGCCCTTGGCGATTTATCTGTCGCTCATCGGGACAGATGCACAGGCAAGCACCCGTCTTTTCTTCGGCTGGTTTGGCCCAAGGGGTCTGGCGACAGCCTTGTTTGCATTGCTGGTCGTCCCAAGGATTGATCCCGGCCTTGCCGAACCCGTCCTTCACATTGCCATTAACACTGTTTGGATCAGTGCCTTGTTGCACGGTATCAGCGCAGCCCCTGGCGCGCATTTTTATGCCTTGATAACAAGCAAAAACTCAACTCAATAAAACACTTAGAACAGGGATCAGGAAACCTCATGAAGAAAATTTCGATTGCGACATATGACAAGATTGAAGACCGGAAACCGGAACATGCCTTCGTCGCAGGAATAGATCTGGTCATCGTAAGGTTTGATGAGGATATTTCGGTGTTCTATGGCCGCTGTCTTCATCGTGGCGCGCTTATGTCCGATGGCTTTGTGCGTGGCCAGAACCTTATTTGCGGGCTGCACAATTGGGATTATCGCCTGGATTCAGGCGTCTCTGAATATCAAAACTCAGAGGTTCTGCCCAAATTCAACTCCTGGGTCGAGAACAACGAAATTCTGGTCGATGAGGATGAAATTGCAGACTGGGCTCTTAAGAACCCGCAACCGTTTAACCGCGAAGCCTATCTGGGTGTTTACGCGGACACCGCCCATGGCACAGAGGAAGAGCCCTACAAGGGCCTGATACAGGGCTATGCCCGCAATGGCCTGTCAAAGACCGGTCACCATGGCCAGGTCGATGCCATGGGCGTGCCGCGCACCCAATTGCCTGACTGGGATGATATTCAGCTTCTGACAGCACAGTTGCACAAACCGCCATTGCTGGATGATGCGCCGGTGGGCACACAGACCATCATTGGTCCAAACGCACAAAAACCACTCAAACTTGATATTCCGCTATTCGTCTCGGATATGAGTTATGGCGCATTGTCGGAAACCGCAAAAGTTGCGTTGGCGCGAGGTGCTGAACTGTCCGGCACCGGCATTTGCTCCGGCGAAGGTGGAATGTTGCCTGAAGAACAGGCCGCAAATTCGCGTTATTTCTACGAACTGGCGTCCGGTCGGTTTGGATTTGAATGGGAAAAGCTGAACAAGGTTCAGGCCTTTCATTTCAAGGGCGGACAAGGCGCCAAAACCGGCACAGGCGGACACCTTCCGGGCAATAAGGTGGTTGGCAAAATTGCTGAAGTACGTGGTCTGGCAGAAGGCGAAGCTGCAATCTCCCCTGCGCGCTTTCCCGATTGGACAGATGTCAGCCAGATCAAGGAATTTGCCGACGAGGTGCGGGACCGCACAGGTGGCATTCCCATCGGCTACAAACTGTCAGCACAACATATCGAGAAAGATATTGATGCCGCGCTTGAAGTCGGTGTGGACTATATCATCCTGGATGGCAGAGGAGGTGGTACCGGCGCCGCGCCCGTCATCTTCCGCGACAATATCTCCGTTCCCACCATTCCGGCTCTTGCCCGTGCAAGGCGTCACCTGGACACAGCGGGCCGCAGCGATGTAACGCTTGTGATCACAGGAGGCCTGCGAAAACCAGCTGATTTCATCAAGGCCATGGCACTGGGCGCAGATGCCATTGCAGTTTCGAATTCAGCCATGCAGGCCATCGGCTGCATTGCCATGCGTGCTTGCCACACCAATAATTGCCCGGTTGGCATCGCCACGCAAAAGCCGCATCTGGTCAACCGTCTGATTGTGGAAAAATCCGCGCAGCAATTGAAAAACTTCTTCGAAGCATCAGTTGAGTTGATGCAGGTCATGGCACGCGCTTGCGGACATGATCATCTTTCACAATTCAACGCGGACGATCTGACAAGCTGGAAGCGCGAAATGTCCGATTTATCAGGCATTGCTTATGGTGGCCTTTACAGCCAGACAGGCCAGATCGGCCAGATCGGTCAGCGCTAACACCAACCAGGCCAGCGGGGAGATGACACATGGGTGCAGCCTTAACAATTTCAATTTTGCTTATGATCTCGCTGCTGATCATCAAAGTGGCAACGGTTGCCATGCGGCTCACCGGCTTGCCAGAGCCGGTGGCCCGTTTCCAGTGCATTTCTGCGCTCACCGGAACAGGCTTCACCACCAGCGAAGCTGAAATGATCGTTAATTATCCGATCCGGCGGCGCATTGTGATCACGCTGATGGTTTTGGGGAATTTTGGCCTGGTCTCGGTCGCATCAACCTTCATTGTTGCTTTCATGGATGCAGGTGACCGTGGTGAAGCGATTATGTTTCAGGTGTTGATGATTATTCTGGCCATCATTCTGACCTTCGTCATCATGCTGAACAAAACACTCGACCGGTTCCTGTCAAAAATCACAGGTCAGATACTGTCTCACACCACCGACATCGAGCAACGCGGTTACCACCGGATATTTCAGATCAGTGATGGCTACAGCATTGTTGAACACGTTTACAAACACGAGGCGCCAACGACGTTTGATGCAATGGATCACAATGGCCTGACATTGCTGGCGATCCAGAGCGCGGGAACAAAGCAAACAGTCACGGTAAAAACAGACCATCCGATAGGGCCCGGCGACGTCCTGGTTTATTTTGGCAATGACAAGGCGCATGAAGACCACGCGAAGCACATCAATCCCGTGCCACCCCAGACTTGAAACTGGAGACTTGAAACTGAAGACTTGAGATTTAAGACTTGCCCTGATTGCGAATGCGCTAATCAAGGGACCGCAAAAGTCTTCGATGAAATGTTCAGATCGTGACACTCATTCAGCGGGATCGGGTTTTCAGGATCACGCGCATCGACCACGCACCAATCCGATTTGCGACAGATAAGACCAACAGGATGAATGGTTTGCGGCGCTGACGAACGCGCCCGGATGCGCACAACATTGGCCCCCCTGACGGCTTTGGCCAGCGCGGGGATGCGTGGATCGGTGTCCGCACTCTCCTCGCCATGGAATTGAAACCGCTGTTTTGCTTGCTGAACTCTGTCCCGCACACCATCGGGGAACGATTCAAGCAATTTGCTCCGGGCGCGGTCTGCAGCCTTACGCAGACCGATCTGCTCCAACTCGGCCATTGGACGAAAGAGGATGACAGCCATCGCCTCCGCTTCATCTGCGGCAAGGCCAGTAAGACGCGTGCGATAATTGAACCCCAGTTCAATACCGCCCTGATTGCCCCGATGGACAATAATGGGCAGCCCGGCTTCGGTCATGGCATCGACATCTCGCAGGATGGTGCGTCGGGCAACTTCCAGCTCATCGGCCAGGTCTGCACTGCTCATTCGCCCTCTGTTTTGCAACAGAAGCAGCATTTGCAACAATCGGGCAGCGCGCATGTGTCAAATCCAAATAAGACATAAGATGTCATATAAGGGTGTTTATATCCAAATGTCGGGAAACAAAAGGAACCGACATGAACTTCATCGAAATCACGCAGGACATCAACGCGGCCCCTGGCGAAGTCTGGCGCGTCCTGACCGATGCGAAACTGTTGCAAACAAGCAATCTCGGCATCAATCGCCTCGACGGCCAAATTGCCTTGGGACAAACCATTAGAGTGTGGTCTGAAGCCAGTCCGAACAGGGCCTTTGCCCTGAAAGTGGTTGAATTCGAACCGGGCCGGCGCATGGTCTGGAAAGGCGGCATGCCCTTGAGGCTTTTCACCGGCACAAGACGCTTTGAAATCACCGCTTCATCGACGGGGTCGCGACTCTATATTCGCGAAGACTTCATCGGACCATTGTCATCATTGATCTGGCGGTCCATGCCGGATCTCAATCCGTCCTTTGAAAAATTCGCTAATGGCATAAAACGCCTCGCGGAAGGAGCTTCAACATGAACATGATAACCTATGGAACAGGCGCCGAAGACGACCCCTGGATCCTGAAAACGCCCTCCCTCACCTCAGAATATAGGGCCTGGAAGGATGAACAGGCCGACCCGCCCGCACTGGTAGTTCAGGTCGGAAAAACCAAATTGTCTTACCAACTGCGCTGCCTGGAAGACCTCCATCAAATGCTGCTCAACCACAATGATTGGATGCCGCTTGGCAATGCCGATGAAGACAAACCTGTCAAGGAAGGCACCGTTGAGGCATGGGCGCGCAGCCAGACAAATCCGCTGGGCGGCTATTATGGATTGCGCAAAGGATACAGAGGACGGTTCGCAAATTATGTCTCACCCGTCCTGGAACTTCTGGGCTTGGCAGAACTGGAACACAATGCGCGCAACAACAATATCCGAGCGCTTTGAAATCATAATCATCCGCGCGCAAGGGTCGATGGCGAGCATTCTACAAGGTCAAAACGATGTTACAGGGCAAAGAAATAAGTAAAATGTGATACTTACTGGATTCCCTGAAGATGCTCTGGACTTAGCCGAAAAAATGGTAAAAGCTCGACAGTTCTAGGCAAAAAACACATCAATTAGGGGACTGTGTCGTATGAGCTTTCTAGATCCCATTTTCAACCTCATAAATGATCTGACCTGGGGGTGGGCACTGATTCCCATCCTGGTCATTTTCGGCGTATTTTTCACCTCCGCCAGTGGCTTTGTACAATTCCGCTTTTTCAAACGGATGTTCGGGGTTCTCACCGGAGACAGCGAAACGGCAGATCCAACGAAGATCAGCGCGCGTGAAGCGCTGTTCGTATCGGTCGGTGGACGTGTCGGCGGTGGCAACATTGCAGGTGTGGCCGTGGCCATCACTGCTGGTGGCCCCGGCGCAGTGTTCTGGATGTGGATGATTGCTCTGGTCGGTATGTGTACCGCACTGATCGAAGCGACTTTGGCCCAATTGTACAAACGCACCACACCGGAAGGTGACTATCGCGGCGGACCGGCACGCACGATCATCCATGGTCTGGGTGAAAACTATCGCTGGCTCGCAATTATCTATGCAGTCTGTCTCATTGCATCCTTCGCCATTGGGTTTAACGCGTTTCAGGGCAATACCGTCGCCGGCGCTGCGTTGGACAGCCTGTCTATCCCGCGCGTTTACACCGGTGCAGTATTGGCCATCGCAACTGGCTTCATAATCTACGGCGGTATTCACCGCATCGCAAAGACCGCCGATGTCGTCATTCCCATCATGGCAATCGGTTATATCGCAATGGCTTTGATCGTCATTGTAATCAATATTACCGGGCTTCCCGCTGTCATCTGGGACATTGTTGCAAATGCATTTGGCATTCGCGAAGCTGTTTCGGGGGGCATTGGCGCCGCCATTGCACAAGGGCTGCGCCGAGGCCTGTTTTCAAACGAGGCTGGCCTTGGCTCTGCGCCCAACGTGGCCGCTACAGCCTATGTCAAACACCCGGTCAGTCAGGGCATCACACAGAGCTTTTCGGTGTTCATCGATACCATCATCATCTGTTCCTGCACTGCCTTTGTGATCCTTCTGGGAGATGTCTATCAACCGGGTGCGGAAGGCATTGACGGGGTCGCGCTAACTCAACAATCCATGGTCAGCCATGTTGGCAGTTGGGCCGCGTACTTCCTGACCTTTGCCATCTTCCTCTTCTCCTTCTCGTCCATCATGTACAACTATTATCTGGGTGAGAACGCGCTGACATTCATGACAAGCAATCCAATGGCACTGCATGTTCTGCGCATTGCGATTGTTGGCATCGTCTTCCTTGGAGCTGTCGCACCAGGAGCAACGTCGATCTTCTCATTCTCTGATCCGATGATGGGTATATTGGCGGTGGTCAACCTGTTGGCCCTGATGATGCTGTTCCCGGTGGCAATGCGGATCATCACAGACTTCCGGCAACAACTTGCCGCTGGTGTCGCAAAGCCAATCTTCGACCCCAAAAAGTTTGCTGATCTGGATACAGATCACACAGCTTGGCCGGACGCTCCAGCAGTTGAGGCACAAAAGAGCAGCTAATCAGCGCATGAACGCCATCCAGAGATTTGATCCAGTCCGATTCAATATCTCTGCGATGGCGTTCAGCCTGCTGTTTAACTGAGCGGCCTTTGGACCCAAGAGGGGGCTTACCCTCGACAACATGATTGCACACAGCTTCGGCAAACAGCGTCCCATGCTGGTTTTGGCGGCAAGACCAAGCTGCGATCCGTCCTTCAAGGGCCTGATTTGCCCGTCAGAACCTAAATTCCCTTTTCAGCCATGAAGCCTGCCATCGTTTCCAGACAGGTCTTCCAGGCAGGCTCATGTTCAACCAGTATATGATTGCGGCTCTCAAGGATGAAAAAACGCGCATCAGGGATACCTGAGGCCAGCGCCCGGCCCAATTCGAGCGGAATGCGTTGATCGTATCTGGAGTGCAGCACGATCGTTGGGGCTTTGACATCTGCTAGCCTGTGCCGCACGTCGATCCGGCCAAACGCCTCTTGAAAGCGGGACGCATTGGCAGGTGATGTGGTCTGACGCTGAAACTCGTCAAACCATGTCAGTTCGGCCGCAGTCGCATCCGGCATGAAGGTCTGCGAAAATATGTGCCTGTATGCAGGATTATCAGTGCCCCAGCCAAGCTCGGTCAGGGTCAGGACGGCTTCGCGCCGTGCCTGTTCTTCTGCACTGGCGGTATGCCGCCAGCCAGCAGCATAGCCACCGAACAGCATCAGGCCGGAAACACGTTCTGGATGGCGCACCGCGTATTCAATGGCAACCGCACAACCCTGCGAAATGCCAAGTAGCGGGAAGCGCTTGAGTTCAAGCTTGTCGGCGACCGCTTCGAGATCTTCAACGAAGGCATCAAAACTCAGATCCGCAACCTCCCAGTCCGACAGGCCACAACCACGCTCATCATAGCGAATGAATGTGCGCCTGCGGGCTATTTCGGCAAAAGTGCGCCCCCAGATAGGGCTGTCCCAGTCGAATTCCAGATGGTTGAGCCAATTAGCGGCCTTCAACAATGGTCGGCCAGATCCAATGGTTGCGTAGGCAATCTTGGTTCCATCCTGCACAGCACAGAAACCGATCCGCTGCGCACGCAAGGCACAAGCGGTGAGACTTTTCGTTTTCGGCGCTACGGCCTCTCTGCCGGATTTTTCCGCTGCCGGACCTGCTTCGCCAATGCGCTGGACCCGTTGCCGATTCTCACGCCGATGCGGCACTTGGCCAAGGCCAAATTCCGGACCAGAGTTTGTTCTTGGAGCGGGTGTTGGGGTCGGCGCAGCTAAAACCCGGTCATGCATACTGGCACCTGCTGGATCAATGTTACGCCACAGACGGTGCCATTTCTCAGCCGCGATCGAGGATATTTCGGGATGTGTCGCCAACTGCCGCAGCACATCGACACGCGCAAGGTGCGCGTCTTCGCGCTTACCTGTCAGCCAGGAAGCAAATATTTCATCGCCCACGCCATCAAGACCATCAAGCACAATCAATTCAAGCCGCCGCGCCATTCTTTCCAGAGCGTTGATAGCAAGGTGTCCTTCACGCGCCTGCAGGGTTGAATGGATGTCATCAATATCGATGAGGACGCCCGTGGCATCAAAATGGACCCGTTCGCGATCAGCGATGATCCTTAAATGGCCAGGCGTGTCGACGACCTTCCGCAGCTTGCTGAGAGACCAGCGTAAGGCGGCTTTGGGATCATCGGGCACATCCCAGAAAATTTCGCACAAACGCTCCCGTCGATGCGGGCGCCCGGTCGCCACGAGGAAAGCAAGCAGCGCGCGCGCCTTTCGGGACGAAGGCAAAACGACTTCGGTTCCCAAAGATACGACGTGCAATTCACCCAGGAGAGATATTTCGAGAGGCTGATCCAACAACGGCTCCAAAAAACGGCGGTCTGAAAGGAGTTTTATGTCCCAATTGAGCCCTGCCCCTAAAAAACAACGCATTTATGGCAAGATTACCACCGCGCTTACAACGCTGATGACAACGGTCAGGCTCGAATGCGGAGCCAACAAACTTATTCCGTTCATGACGGATGTGGGTTCAAACGCAAGAGTTCTAATCATCACGATAACGAAACCGGTTGCGCTGCAGCGGTCATCGGTTGAGCGTGAACAGACCCCGGACTCTTCAAATTTCGGACAATGAAAGATTAAAACATGCAAATGCATTCTCATCAGTCACTCGAGCGGGTACACGGCCTGGCACTGCCTTGCAGCCGTGGCGCATCAAAAACCCGCCTGGTTAACACGGCCATTCGCGGTTTGCGCACAGTAGCCCGTTTTATTGTCGCCTATATGGCTTACCGGGCAGTGCTCAAAACCCATCAGTTTCTCCTCAAAAGCCCACACCTGTTGCTGAACGATATCGGGCTGACCCACGCCGATTTGATACGCACCCAGAATACCATCAGATTTTCCGATTTTTGGCAGGCAAAGCCGTGACAGCAGGTTCGCTTTTTGCGGATTTGCCAGTACTTCTAAGCGGATTTCTTGTTGTCATTTTTCTGATGATGACCCCGTTTTTTCGAAACCGTCACCCAATCCTGATAAAACGAATGACAGCAGCGCTCGCTTTCGCATCCCATTATGCATTTCTTGGTATTGCCGTTGCTTCGATGGTGAATTTAATTGGTCTGCTGTCCTGACAAGGCCCGAAGGCAGACCATTTCAACTGGCTTCAGTCTCTTTACAGTGCAGACAGATGCTCTTGCATTTAAAACGCCTCCGGCAATGTGATAACCTCATTCAAGCAACCAAATCTTGAAAAGAGGTATCAAAATGGATCTCGCGACATTCCTCAGCTTCAGTTTTATTGCCGCTCTCCTTGTGATTTCTCCCGGTCCCAATGGCGTTCTCATTGCCAAAACGGTTCCCACCTCCGGGAAAGCCGCAGGGTTTGCCAATATCGCAGGCTTCATCGCCGCGTTTCAGGTGCATGGAACTCTGTCCGTTCTGGGAATCTCACTGATCCTTGTTCAGTCAGCGCAGGCATTCTTTATCGTCAAGATGCTGGGAGCAGCCTATCTTTGCTGGATAGGCCTTAAGGCTCTGCGGGATGCATGGACAGGCGTTGCAATTGTCCAAAATGTTGCGCCTGCCAGAAAACAGAGAACAGTGGCAAAGGCCTTCATGGAAGGATTTCTGACCAACGCCTTTAATCCGAAAGTCTCAATGTTCTATCTAGCGGCGTTCCCGCAATTCATCTCGCAGGCAGAGGGCGCGTTAGGGGCGTCATTTACCCTTGTGTTCATTCATTCAGCGCTGAACATGGTGTGGTTTTCGGCCATGGTGTTGCTCTTTGCCCGTCTGGCGCAAATTGCCCGTGGCGGTACATTTCAACGTTGGCTCAAGGGCATTACCGGCGTTGTCTTCATCAGCTTTGGAGCAAAACTCGCAACGTTAAAGCCTTAGAGCAAGAAGAAGGCCGTCAATAAATATGGAACCCATCAAAATCAGCCTTGCCAATTTTCATGCCGCCATGGCGCAATCCGGCATAGCTGACACTCATATGAAATATCATGTTGGGTAGGGCGAAACAGCTGACATACTCTGCCGTCGTTTGCACCAGCTCGGCATCGCCAGCCCTGTGCGAAACAATTGGCGCAAAATCTGCCTCGGAAATCGGCTCGATGAGCAGCGAGACCTCGTCCGAAAATCTGAGAAGAGTCGCAACAGTATATGTGTCGGGAATGTCCGGCAGTTCAATCTTTGCCGGAAGGCATAGCGCACGTGCTGCAAATTGAATGGCAATGGCAAAGTTAAATCCCGTGTCAAACATATCCGGTGCCAGACGCACGGATAAAAGACGCTCGGCCTCTGGCTCACTTTCAAGCAGCATCAGAATTTGGTCGATGCGCTCAAGATAGTGTTTTACAGTCTTGGGAATGGACCCGGCCAAGTCCAGATGCTGTTTGTCTTCCATAATACCCTCCAGATGCTGTTCGCGACTCGATGATAGAGCTCATTGGGGCAAAAACAGACCCAAATTTTGTCCTGGCAATAGGAATCATAGCTTGGATCGGGGTGGTTTTTCCGCCAAGCAAAGCGAATTCCCCTTATTTTTCAAACACAGCTTTGTCACATCGATACACAGGGTTGTGAGGTGTTTCAGTATTTCTGTGAGGTTGTGATTTCCAATCCGCAGAGTTCTGCGGTTTGGCTCTGCCGGTCTCA